>Ga0247832_1000009_pt1 | contig 312735 bp, 267 predicted proteins | sample LaCruzMarch2015__10_FD_192407 | JGI IMG/M metagenome (GOLD analysis project Ga0247832, IMG submission 192407) | Freshwater microbial communities from meromictic Lake La Cruz, Castile-La Mancha, Spain - LaCruzMarch2015_4m | ecosystem: Environmental > Aquatic > Freshwater > Lake | place: Spain...
GCGTGTTCCGAAGCTATGTGGGAACAGCGCAAAAGCTCGGACTCAACGTGCTGGAAACCATCACAGCAGCCTTCCAAGGCAGACCCTTCCAGGTGCCTGTCCAGGCAGGCACCTGAATAGTTACCTTCCAAGTTCGTTTTCAAAGGACTCCGTGACATCTCAGACGACGAAGGGTTGCGACCTCTGGGGGAACGGGTTGGAAAACCCGTTCTACGGGGAGTAGGGGAGGGTGCCAAGAAATTGCCAGGGGGTGAGTCGGTAGCGAAGCCTCGGACTTGCATTCCTGACAGCGTAGGGTTGGGTTTAGGCTTCATGGTTGCCCGCACCTACTCCGCCACCCTTTTGGGCGTCAATGCCATCGAGGTCGAGATCGAATCCTACGACAGCGGCGGCAATCCCAAGATGTTCATCGTCGGGCTGCCCGATGCCTCGGTCAAAGAAAGCCGGGAGCGGGTGACGGCGGCGATTGCCTCCTGCGGTTTTGCGATGAATGAAGGGGTCACGACCGTAAACCTGGCCCCGGCGGATTTGAAGAAGGAGGGGCCGGGATTTGACCTGCCGATTGCCATCTCCCTCATCGCGCATCGAGTCAAAATCCCGATTGGGGTGCTGGCGGAAACGGCGATGATCGGCGAGCTGGCGCTGAATGGTGAACTGCGTCCGGTGCGGGGTTTGCTGGCCGTGGCGCTGGAGGCACGGGCGAAGGGGCGCAAACGCCTGCTGGTGCCGAAGCGGGCCGCCATCGAGGCCAGTGTGGTGGCAGGCATTGATATTATTGGGGTCAGTCATTTGCGGGAGGTGGTGGAGTATCTGAAGGGGGACATTGAACTGGCTCCCGAGCCCTGCCGCGCGACGGAATTCTTTGCCGCTGCCGCGCATTACGACATCGATTTTGCCGATGTGAAGGGCCAGACGGATGCCAAACGTGCCATCGAAGTGGCCGTTGCGGGAGGGCACAACATTCTGATGGTGGGCCCACCGGGAACCGGCAAGTCCATGATCGCCAAACGTGTGGGCACCATCATGCCGAGCATGACGGAGGAGGAGGCCATCGAGACGACGAAGATCCACAGCGTCGGCGGCCTGCTAAGCGAGCAGCAGGCGTTTGTGGCAACGCGGCCTTTCCGTTCACCCCATCACACGATCAGTGATGCGGGTCTTCTCGGTGGCGGCACCAACCCAGGGCCGGGAGAGGTGAGCCTGTCGCACAATGGGGTGCTGTTTTTGGATGAACTGCCGGAGTTTCGCCGCAGCACCCTGGAGGTGATGCGTCAGCCTTTGGAGGACGGTAAAGTGACCATCTCGCGCGCGGCCGGAACGGTGACTTTTCCGGCCACCTTCATGCTTGTGGCGGCGATGAATCCTTGCCAATGCGGCTTTTATGGGGATGCACGCCGGAGTTGCCGTTGCAGTTCGGTGATGGTGCAAAAATATCGTCAGCGCATCAGCGGGCCTCTGCTGGACCGCATCGATTTGCATGTGGAGGTGCCTTTGGTGGACTTCAAGGCCCTGACACAGGCGGAGCCTGGAGAGTCCTCCACGAGCATTCGCGAAAGGGTGGAGCGGGCGCGGGTCATCCAGGCGGCTCGTTTCAAAGGACTGAAGGGCATCCACACCAACAGCGCCATGAACTCGCGCCAGATCAAAAAACACTGCGAACTGGATGCCGAGGGCAGCGCCTTTTTGGAACACAACATGAGCCAAATGCACTTCAGCGCCCGAGCCCATGACCGCATCCTGAAGGTGGCACGAACCTTGGCGGATCTAAAAGGTCTGGAACGGATCGACGGGGACAGTGTGCTGGAAGCGGTGAACTATCGCACCCTGGATAGGAATCTGTGGTCGTGAAAAGGCCGAGGTCATTCAAGATTGATCGAGAGCGTCTTTCGTGCCCAGTCGTTAAACACCCCTTGATCGGTGCTGTGCAGGAGCTTCGTTTTCAATGGCAACCATTCGGTCCGCACTTGGTCGGTGGCTTCTTCAGGATTGTCGAAACGCATACCCGCAAGTGCTTCAATGAAATCCGGGAACCACGATGGTATGTCCCCCCTGGGCTGAGCAATGTCCCACAAAGCGCCATAATTCATACTGCTGGCCAGAAAGACCTGCGAACCGTCCTCCCTCATGATGGAACGGTAGCTTTCGCTATCCATGCCAAGACCGCCGGAGACGGGCTCTTTGTAATGAATGGTGATGGGTTCTGCACGCTCGGTATCCCAAAATCGAAAACCACTGTGATCGCGAATAAGCAAGGCGGCGCTATCACTGGTAAAACGAACGGTTTCACAGGTCGATCCCTGTTCCATCCAGCCGGAGGCGGGCTTACTCGTTTTGGCCTCCCACAAGCGTGCGGTGCCATCCCGACAAGCGGTGGCGATGAATCGACCATCAGGGCTGAACTCCAAATGGGAAAGCCAAGCCTGATGTTTCATCGGCGATCCGACGGCCTTGCCGGTGATGACATCCCAAATTCGTGCCGTGCGGTCATAGGAGGCAGTCGCGACATATCGACCCTCCGGGCTCCAACCCGAGGCGATGATCGTGTGGCGGTGTCCTTCAAAAGTTTGCAATCTTTGGCCTGTGCGCAGGTCCCAGGTATGCGCCATTTTATCTGTGGAGCCCGAGAGCAGGAGTTCTCGCCCGCCTGGTGCCAATCGCAGCGTTTTGACTTCGCCGTGGTGATCGAGCACCTGCACAACCTGCCCCGTCGCCGCGCTGTAAATGCGAATGTGACCATCATTGTGTCCGACGATGATTCGTGTGCCATCATGGGTGATCACGGCGGGACGTATCTTGCCGGGCTGATGGTTAGGTGGCCAAAGCTCTTCGCCCGTCTCCATCGACCAACCATGGAGCCAGCCATTGGCTGTCATCGCATAGCACTTACTCATGTCTGGAGAAAACAGCGTGACATACACATTGCCTTTGGCTTGTTTATCCAGCAGGACTCTCCCGGTAGATAATTCGTAAATGTAGCAACGGTCTCCTGGATGAAGACCTAAACAGCCAAGGCGGCCATCAGGGCTCAATCGACAAGGGTAAAAATCTCTTTGCCCTGTGACCCGATGACGGCTCGGCTGCATCCGATTAGTCCCTTGCCAAACACTAATGATTTCATGAAAAGGCTTCTTCACCCGGCTGTGGGCCAGAATGATGTGACCATCGTTCGATGGCTGAATGTCGCTTTCGTCATGGACATGTCCGACTTGAACCGAGCCGATCACCGACTCCCCCGTGAGAGCATCCGCCACACTCATCGTATCGTCCACGCCATAGCTGTAGACATACCTGCCTCGGCTATCCGTCACCAAGTTACGGACATTGTAATGATGTCTTGTGGCGACATTCACGGGCAATCCGGATTTAGTATCGTAAAACAGCAGTTCGTTGCCCGTGCCCGCCGTCGTCAAGCGACTGCCATCGGCGCTGAGCCCCACCTGGTAAATACCGGAAAGAGGACTCTCCACCACATTCACTTCCTTACCTTGGGAAATATCCCAGATCCTCGCGTGATAGGAGCCATCAATGACGGCGACGGTTTGCCCATTTGCAGAGAGCGCCGCATTGTGAAACACCTTGTCCGCGCGGAGGCTCAATCGCTTCTCAAAAGTTCCCGTATCCCAAACACAAGCCTTTGACTTACCCCAGCCTAGCACGTGCAATCCATCGGCGGAGATCATCATCCCTTTCGCTTCCTCCTCCAAGTTCAGGGAGCGAGGGACCATTGATAAAGACTCTATGGACCAGATCTCCAGCCCTGAATCGGTAACGGCCACCAACATTCGGCCATCGGCGGAAAAACCCAGTTTCTTTGCAGGAGTGTCAACAGTCCGCGACAAAGTCACAAGCTCACCGTCGAGCTTCGACAAAACGGCAACTTCACCATCCAGCGTTGCTATCGCCAATCGCACCCGACTCCCGGTTGCAAGTCCCGTGACCAAACTCTTCATCCGAATGTGGCGAGTTTCTTTTCCACTCTCGGTTTCCCATAGACGAACACATTCATCAATGCCGGCAGTGACGATCCAGCGACCATCTGAAGACAAACGGGCGGATGTCGTCGAGCTTGCCGGGGGGATGATGTTGGGCCCCGCCGGGATAGCAATGGAGGTTTGATCCACAATCGACATGGCATACATTGCGGCTTGCCAGTTGCCGGGTTTTCGCCGCAGCAAGCTGGCCAGATAAGAAAGCGCCTGAGATACTTTCCCGTCTTCCTGCCAACGCTCGATTTCTTGCCAGCGAACACGTTCGAGAGCTTCGGCTTGAACACGATTCGCACGCTCAGTCGCCATCCACTGCATGGTGATTCCGGTCATGCCAAACAAAATAGAAATGGCACACAAAGTCAACAAAGCTGCTGAACGTGGCTTCCGCCTGGCCCAGCGCCAGACAATCTGTGTCCAGGTCAATCGCACGGCGGAAACGGGCTCGCCCCGCACGAAGCGCTCAAGATCATCCGCTAATGCTGCCGCACTAGAATATCGATCTTCAGTCCTCTTCTCCAAGCACTTCATACAGATGACCTCAAGATCCTTTGGAAGGGACTCAAGCGCTCGCGGCGACTCCTGGGAAACCTTTCGCAAGATCTCCAAAGGCGATCCGCCATCGAAGGGGGGGCTCCCCGAAAGCATCTCATAAAGGAGCGTCCCAATTCCATAAATATCGGTGGCTGTGGTGATGCTCTCCGCCTTCCCATCCACTTGTTCTGGGGCCATGTAGCTGGGGCTGCCCGCAATCGCCACCGTGTAGGTAACTGCTGGTTCTGACCGATCCAACAGCCGGGCGAGGCCAAAGTCCGTGACCATGGGCTCTCCCCTCGGATCCCATAAAACATTCGACGGCTTGAGGTCACAATGCAGCACTCCACGCTCATGCGCGTGTGCCACAGCGCGGGAAATTTTAGCCACCACGGCTGCAATTGCACGCGAATCTCTGCGGTGAGATGCGGCCCAGTGTGCCACGGTGAGGCCCCCTGGGATATACAGCATGGTAAAGTAGTTTTGCATCTCATGTTCACCAATCTCATAAACGGGGACGATGTTTGGATGGTGCAGGTTGGCTGCCGCCTGGGCTTCCGTCTGGAACATGCGGAGCGCCTTCCTTCCTGCCAGTTCGCCAGCCAGGATCATCTTGAGAGCGACTTCGCGTTCCAGGCTTCGCTGCCGGGCACGATACACCACGCCCATTCCACCTCGGTCGATTTCCTCGATGACCTCATAGTCGCCAAATCCCTGCCAGCGTAGAGTATTGAGCAACATGTCGTCATCGTTGCTGCTGCTCTCGATGGCCAAGCGCAGAAGACACTGGGCACAGGTACCTGCAGGCGGAATCCGTGTATCACATACAGCACAGCGTGTTTCGGCTACAAGATCGGATTGGGGGAAGGCTTCTGGCATGTCAGATCGTGAATCTTGAAAGATAAATCAAAAGTAGCTCTGCTGAATGAGGTTTCTTGGGGCGAGGAGTAAAGCTTGTATAAAAATGGGTTGCTATGGCCCGCTGCTTAGGAGGTGAAGAAATCCTTCATCCTCGGGAACTCTGACATCGGAGAAACCGGTTCAATTCCTCGCTGACACGAGCAATGACCATCGACCATTCTCCGCGAGATGGCTGACGAAAAAGGCGCATGACCCCGGGATACCAAGGAGAGTCGTCGCGATCCAATAACCAACGCATGTCTGGTACACGAGGCAACAAAACCCAGACGGGTCTCCCCAATGCACCCGCCAAATGGGCGACCGAGGTATCCACGCTGATGATGAGGTCCATCGCCATCACCAGACCTGCGGTGTCTGAAAAGTCGGCCAACTCCTCCTCCCAGGTTTGGATCGGCAAGTTAACGATTGCGTCACGATCCGCATCGCGAATCTGCTTTTGCAGACAATGAAACTCGGCATCGCAGTTCAGCAGTTCCTGCATAAGCACCAGAGGCATACTGCGCTGACGATCCTTTGAATGATCCGTGTTACCCGACCACACCAGGCCGATGCGGGGCCTGGTCCTCTCACCAAGCCGTCCTGCCCACGTCTCAACATGCTTCTCTGGAGCATGAAGATAAGGAAGGCGAGAAGGGATATCGTCCACCGGTAAAGCAAAAGCACCCGGTAGATTCATCATCGGGCAATAAAGATCAAAGGCTGGCAATGTCTGCCCATTTGCGATGATACGGATCGCATCAAAGCTCCCTTCCAGTAGTGTCAGTAACCCCGCCTGCACCTCTAAAATAACTTGTGCGCCTCTTTTGACAGCCAGCCGCACATAGCGGCAGAACTGGAGGGTATCGCCAAAACCACCGTCAAGAGTTACAAGCAAAGTCTTGCCAGCGATGTCCTCCCGGCCGTCCCACAGTGGCTGAACGAACTGACGAAGCACCTTCCCATACTCAACGGATCGCCAGCGCCAGCAAAACGTCCGCCAGCCGCGTGGGTAGTCGCCAGCGAGGATCAGCAACTCCGCCCGGTTCCACCAAGCCTCTGCATAGTTAGGTCGGACTTGAATTGCTCGATCACAGCTTTCGATAGCCTCTTTCACACGGAGGGATTCACGCAGCGCAAGGCTGTGATGGAAATGGGCCTCGGCATAGTCTGGTTTTAGCTCGATGGCATGCGCATAGCTTGCCAAGGCCTCTTCATAGCGTTCGAGACGATAGAGCACCATGCCTTGATAGTTAAACGTTTGCGCATCTTTAGGACGCAGTTCAATCACTCGCGCATAACTGGAAAGCGCTTCTTGATAGCGCCCCATTTCGCGCAGCACGATGCCCCGGTTCATCCAGGCATTGGCATAGTCTGGCTTGATTTCGATGGCCCGCTCATGACTCGCCAAGGCTTCGTCCTGGCGCTTCAAATCTCGGAGCACGACGCCTCGGTTATTATGGACCTCGGGGAAGTTGGGCTTCAGTTCGATAGCGCGGTTGTAGCACTCCAACGCCTCCGTGAAGCGCGCCAAGCAACGCAACACATTGCCGCGATTTGCATGTGCCTCTGCATAGTCCGGCTTGAGTTTCAACACGCGATCAAACAATTCGATAGCGACGACAAAATCTCCGCTCTGTGCATAAGCTGTTGCCAGGCCTTGCAAGGCAACGGCTTGCTCAGGTTCAGCTTGTAGCAAATCGGCATACATGCAGCAGGCCTCCCGCACTCGCCCTGTGCGATGCAGTTCAAGCGCCGCTTCAATGGTTCTCTCGGCGATCATGTATGGGATTCTGGATCATCAAGAAGCCGTAAAGACGGCGGATGGGTCACCCACAAACCGGCCGACTTTTTCATAAATGTCACGCAGAGGCTCCAACAGTTGAAGCATGGACTGCCATTCAATGCCGCTCAGGGAAAGCGAGTCCTTGGCTTCCTCCTTATAGATCGTGTGTTCCTGGCCCTGGTGATGAACTTCCGCTAACAGCCGCAACTTACCAAAACCGTTGAATGCAGCCTCCAGCGCTTTCAGTTCACCATCGTTGAGAACCCCCTTATCGAACAGCACCTTCAGGCGATCGAGGGTATTGGTTACTTCCGAAGACACGCCATGATACTTGCACAAGGAGGATGCCAAGAACACAGGGAACCGGGACAACTCTTTGGCATTGATATTCTTGAGATTGGATAAGTCCCTTTTCGTGATCGGATTGCCTTGCTTCTCCATTTTCTGCAAGTGGTCATTGAGGTTGTTCAGTGCGTACTCCTGACCTTTGGTCGCACCTTTCGGGGTGATCTTCTCCGCAAAGATGCTGTTCACTTTCTCATTGTATTTTTGGCAGCGATCCTCGTTGCCGATGAGACACTTGGCTGACGAAAACACCTCTGCCATGATCAGGCTCTTCGGATCAATTTGCCCTGCCACTTCGTCGGCAGTCCCAACGAATGTCCCGACAGTCCTGATGGAGGAAGGGGCATTGCCACCTGGGTCAAAGCAGAAGCCTTCACGGATAGGAATATCCTGCTCTAAGCCCAATGGCGTCTCCCCGAGAGCGGTGATCCGCATCTCAAAGTATTCCAGCGCCTTCATCAAGTTCGGGTCCACTTCTTTGCTACGGCTATCGGTAAGGACGGCAAACTCCAAGTCGGAGAACGGAAACATCTCATCCCGGCTGCCCGATCCATACAAAATGAAAGTCTGGCTTTCCACTTTGACTCCGAACTCCTCCAACGACTGCTTGTAGAGGTCAGTGATGAAAGAACCCACCTGCCGAGAGATGCTGTTTTCACCGCTAATCCCCTGCTTGAGTGCATTTTCGCGAATAGAAGCCAATCGTTCCCGGTCTTGCCCTACATTAGGCGGATGCTTCAAAGGCTGATTATTGCCCACAATCGGCGACTGTTCTCGGACATAATTTTCCAGATTCTTGGTGATCGAACTGAGCACATTCCGGCCCCCTTCATCATCACCTCTGAGTTTATAGCACTTTTCGGCAGCGCAGAAAAACTTGATATTGTCCGCAGGCTTGTTTGCCACCGCGACAGATTCCTCATAAGCCTCGGCCACACCTTCCAAATCGAGTGCAAGCAGCCCACTGGAAGCTCCGCTAATGGCGATCTCCCGAGCAAGTGGCTGATCTAGATTGAGGCAGACTAGCTGGAAGAATTTGCTCGCGGCTTGAGTGATCTTCTCCTTGGAAGCAGGCACGTCATAGCCTGCGACGGATGCAATGGCCATCAAGTTAGATCCCACCTGGACTCTCGCCCTTGGATCTTGAATCTCCAGAACCTGCTTGATCTGCTCCTGACCAAAGCCCGCCTCGCCTTTTTGCCACATGTCTTTAATGACAGCACGTCCCATGTTCTGCTGAATGTCGGCGAGAGTGACCGGATATTTCGCGTCGCGCAGTTTGTTGGTGGGAAGCTTGGCGAGCATGTCCTCCATGAACCTCCCGACCACCTTGGGATCATACTCTGGCCGCTTGACTCCATAGGTCTTGCTCAGGCCGACTTCGGTATTTCCCATGTTGTAGATGGCTTCCAATCCGCCGTGCTTCAAAAGCAGTGCCTGAACCTGCTTCTCCAATGAGCGCACATTATGCATCTTGATGAAGTCCGTCTTATTCGCCTCGGCATTTTTGAGGACGGTCTGGACGGTGCGGGCTTTTAGGCTGCTGTGTTTACCGAGTTCATGCGTGGCACGTTCCGCCATTACGTCACCATACTCCCGCTTGATAGCTGCGATGAATTCCCCTTTGGCCAATTTATTTTCGACAGCTTTGGAGTCCCTGCCTGTAGCTGTTTTTCCACGTACCCACTCGACCAATCTCCCCAAACCGGTGCCCTTGGTTTGCAGTTCATTTTGCCGGTTAACGGCCAGCTTTCCCTCACCTTGAAGTGAAGCTGTTCTGAATTGACTGATGCTAATGCTCATGATGCAAAATGAGGTAGGGCGTCTAAAGAAATCTGGTCAGATGTATTGATGCACCTCCAAGAACCCGCTGTTGAGGTCTTTCGTCTCGGGGCTTGCTAGCCGGGAGAACCAACCTTCACATTGGTTGACGAAGGCTTCCAAGTGAGTGCTTAGCGCGACCGATGTGAGGCTTGCCAGCGGCAGTGATTCTTGAAGGATGACCTGGTTGGTCGCCAATGAGATCGCCAGTGTGGCTCCACGGGTTTCTCCCCAGAAAAGGTTTGCCTTGAGAAGTGACAGCAACAGCTCTTCCCGATCCGTCTCTGGAAGCTCTGCCACAGGGGCGTAAATCAGCATTTTTTCCTGCGGGTCATCGATTTCGAGACAGAGCAAAAGATCATCGAACCGCAGGTAGCAGGCTTGGGTTTCATCAAGCTCAAGTCCCGGCAGGCCGATGTATTCGCCTAGTTCCTGGATCAAGCGAGAGATGGCAGTATTGTTCATGAAGACAAAGAAGTGACGACAAATGTGAACGCAGGACTGGCGAACGAATGAAAGGTCCTAACGAATATGGAGGCCTTCAATGAAGAATGAGTCCCAGCCCAGTATTCAGCAGGTGCAGAGGACACGTTTTCTTGACGATCTCAAAGGACTCATTGCGAGTGCCCTTGCTGTTCAGCTCGTTCACCAGCTTCTTTTCTTGCTCAGGGTTCTTCGACTTTCCTGGGCTTAAATCCTCGTTGGGCTCCGCACCAAACATCTCCTGCCTCAGCAGCAGACGCCGCTCCTCGTTTTCCCGGACCTTTGAATCGGTGCTGTTGAGCATTCCTTTGTCTTCTGGCGGGCCGAGGTACGTCAACAGAGCGATGCTGACCTCTGGATCGGTCAAAGGCAGATCGCGCACGACACCGCTTTCTCCACTGAAGGGCTTCACGGGGATCACCGGCATGGAGGTGCCATCGGGGACGATGAGCTTCTTCATCGCATGACGCAGTTCCTTGGCCTCTTCCATGCCCATCTGAGACTCGATCAACTCGTCTTGGAACTTGTCTTGAACTTTCTCCTGCACGGTGTCTTTGATGTTATCGTGGATGGTCTCTTTGAGGCTCTCTTGAACCTGCTCACTGAACGCCAGGACCTTTGAGCGAACCATCTGATCGAAAGAGTGGTGAGGCTGCACCAAATGCATCGATTCGGTCATTTTCCCCGTTACCGTGCCCATGATAGAGTGCCCCCCCGGCAAGGGGCTGGTCAGAGCCGTGCTCAGAAAGGAGAACGTGCCCTGGAATCCCAGCTTCCACTTTTCCGTCTCGCTTGCTTTGGCCAAGGATTCCGCGAGGCCTTGCGCCAGGGGGAAGTCCTTCATGTGCTCCTTGGCCGTCCCCAAGCAACGCTCCCGGTCTTCGGCTTTGATGGCACTCCAGAAGAGCTTGAACACCCCAACGGGCGGAATGGCCTTGGTGACCACCTTTTCTAGGATCTCGCCTGGCTTCGGGAGTGTCAGAGTCTTTTCCAGCTTCCCCAAAGTGCCGCCGCTGATCTTGCCGGGAGACAGTTCATCGAGGATGCGAGTGAAGCGCTCGTCTTGGCCGATGTTGTTCATCAACTGCTGCGCCCGCCGGAAATGCGGGCCGACCTTCAAAGCCGTGAGCTTGTCGTTCGTTTTCTGGAGAGCCTGCTTGGATTCCTCAAGCGAGAGATTGGCCTTATCAAGATTCTCTTTGGCGGTCTGCAGTTGCTCTTTCGCTGATTTCAGTTCGCCCGTGAGACCTGAAGATGACACCGAGCGCAATCCTTCTGAGGGGGAGTAGTCGTTCAGGTTTCGCTCTTTTTCCTCGACGCCTTTTTGCAGATTCAGGATCTCTTTTTTCAGGGTTTCGACCTCGTGCTGCTTCACGCCGACGATGCCTTCCTCCAGGTTCGCCTGATTCTTCAGCTTCACTTCGTCTTGACTGGCCAGAAGCGGCTCATCGAGAGATTGGTTAAAGAGCCTGAGCTTCTCCAGGCCCTCCTCCAGTTTCACCTTGGATTGGGAGAGGTTTTTTGTGGCCTCTTCGAGCTGGGTCTTGGCCTTCTTGACGTTGTCTTCGGCCTCCAGGATGGGTTTGTCATACCCTGGATACAGGCTACGACCAACTTCGAGGCCTGACTTGTCCCAGTCTTCATTGCGCTGCTTTAACTGCTGCTCCGCTTTCTCGAGATTGGTTTTTGCCAGTTCCACCTCATGCGTGAATTTGGAGATGTGGGTCTGGGCTTTGAGGGTCTCTGACATGAAACGCAGGCCGGGGGAGAGGATCTCTAAGGCCGTGAGTTTCGCGCTGAGGACATGCTCGCCTTTGATCTTCTCGCCATCCGTGAGCCTCTGCTCGATCCCGCGAAAGGCGCTTTCGGTCACCCCCTCTCCAAACTGCTTTTTGAAGGCATTCTTGATGAGGCTGATGTCATCTTTTTTCAGCTTTTGGTCTGAAGACAAGATCGTCACGGTCTTCTCCTCTCCATTGACGGAGGAGGTGAAGGAGGATAGCGGCTGCTCAGAAGAACCGACGTTGTGATTCGTCGGTGTCGTCCTGCTCGTCTGAATCCCTGAAATGTTGGCGGTTTGCATAGGAGTCTTATGAGGTGAGTTGCTTCATGCGAAACGCCCCAAATGATTCATCGCAGGCTCGTCCTGCTCCGTGAGGCTGAGCGTATCGAGGATCTGTTGGCCAAAAGACTGTTCAGCAAGATACGGAAGCTTGGCTTGCCACACCTGAGTGGCGGCGATGAATCGATCAAAAAGATCAAACACACCCGATTCGGACAGCGAAACCAGCCTTTCTCGGGCGGTTAAAAGCACATTTAACGTGCCGGGGATTAGGCTGAGAGTAAAGCCACCCGTACCGTGCCAGAAGTTGTTCGACTCCAGCAAGGCTCGACAGACAATGTCTGCGTTCTCTTTGTCCAAAGATCCCAATCCAGCGAAAAACATGACATGCTCATCATCGGGAGCGAGCCTCATGAATATTGAAAGCGAACCATCAATCAGGAAAGTAAACAAGCCATCCTCATCTGGCTCCAGGGCATCCAACTGGAGCTTGGCAGCAAGTTCTTCAACGACGAGTTGGGCATTCATGGAACAGGGAAGTGTATAGCGTGGTGAATGACGCCGCTTGACGAAGGATGCGCGGCAAACAGTTGATCCGTATTTACTTCAGCTTTCTGAGTGTGACGGATTACATGCCAAGTGAATTATGTTTGCCACATACGCTGTTCTCTTCCCGCTAAGAACTGTCGATGATTCAAGGCACTCAACACGACTCCCTTACAAGTCAGGGAATGAATCCATCATTTCCAAAGGTTCCGCACCAGGAATCGCCAAGCCCAACCGCTGATTAACAGCAGCCAACCTTGCACTGTTGGTATGAAGAGAAAGGCGGCCATGACCAAGGGAAAGGCACCGCATTCCAGCCACGCCTTGAGCGCGGCGACTCGGCCCTGCTTGATCGCCGCGATGGCGGCAGCGATCTGAAAGCCCAGGCTCACGCTGAGGATCAGCGCCACGCCTTTGCGCCAAAGTTCTGACTCTTTCGGCCACATAAACCACATGCCAAGCGCCAGCAGCAGGGCCAGCGCGACGCTCAACGAGAGATGCTTGAAGGGTAATGGCGTAGCTGACATCCGAATGAAGTGACGGTCTATTTCGTTGCAACGAAAACTGAGCCGGTGGAATCAACAAACAGGGTAAGCTTGTCGAAAATCGATCTCAAGGGTTCGAGCAGCCTCAACATTGACTACCACTCATGACTGCTGACCGAGAGGGAGTTCTCTTTCTTGTCCTTCAGAATCGTGTGTTTCTGGCCTCGATAACGAGTTTCAGTCTTGCGTCATGATTCCAATCTAGCGACAACAAGCCAGATGGCTGCTGTGGCGACCGGAAGCGCCAGCGTCACCGCTAGCCACAAGTGAGGAGACGCTGGACGTAAGGATGGTGTCATGGAGGTTACAATTTCAACCCCTTGCGACCGAAGTCGATTATTTCCGGATCGTTTTTAGCAATGCCTACCATGATGACTCGTGCCTCAGGACTGTCCACGGCGTTATTTTTGAAGATGGGATGATCCAAGATTTGTTTGGCCGTGGGACGGTCTTCAGGCTTGGAAGCCAGGATGAAATTCAAGAAGTCGTCGAGAACCATGTCTTTGGTTGAAGGGGCCAGGGCTCCAACTTCCGTGAAATTCTGACCTTCTTTGGCGATGGCGAGACCTTCGCGATTGTCAAAAAACTTGGCTGACCGTTCTCCGGCAACGGTCGAAAAGGTATCGCTGCCAATCGGCTTGTTCGTGAACATCTGGTAGGCTGAGGCACCCAAGCCCCAGATATCCATTTTGAAAGTGTTGTCGAACCTGACTTGTTTGATCTCGGGGCGCGCACTCACTTCGATATTCGAGAGTAACTCCCGTTGTTTGGCTTTATCGAAAAAGATGTCGCCAGCCAGGGAATCTTGATTTTTGTCGTTGTCATTGCCAGTGAGAACCTTGTGATCTTCCTTGTTAGGGAAAAGGACTTTCAGATCATCGCTAATCTGGGATCTTATTAGCCTGTTCTCCTGTAAGATGGGTTGGAGAGCCAATTTTTTGCCATCGACTTCTCGTTGGTCTCCATGAAGCAGTTCGGGGGCTTTGTAAGCGGGTGTGTCGATTTGCGCCATCGTGTCCCGCCGTCCGGTAGTCCCTTCGAAGGAAGTTCCAAAATCAGCCATGCGTCCGACACCATCAGAACCGATGAGCATGTTGGCGGGCTTGAAGTCCAGATGAGTCATGCCTGCGTGGTCGTGCATGGAGACTAGACCAGTGGCCATGTCTTTAACCAGGGTGACCAAGACAGCATTGGCTTGGGTGCGAGTCAACTGTCCTGGACCGGGCTCTTTGCCATCTTCCACAATGCGGCTTTGGATGTTGCGGGCCATGGAGTCAATATCGCCGTGAGGAGCGAAATCCGTGAGGATGCCCACCTCACCGCTGGGCAGGCAGCAGGCACCAACAAAGCCCACCACGGAGTTTGGCGACTTCTCGGCGATCTGACGATGATTTTTGATCTCAACCGTGGCGGCCAGCCTGACCCGGTCTGTATCTTCTTTGGTCGCCTGCGGGATGGTGACTTTGAAGGCCACAGTTTTGGGAGGAGTTTCATTGGACTGATACTGGAACACATGTCCGAAACCACCAGTGGCGAGATGCTTGACGGGCTCATAAGTTATGCCCTTTAGAGTGAAGGGCTTGGCAGTAAACCCATCAATCTCGATGCTGTTGCCTGGCTTCCAATCAATATGAGTCAGGCCAAGTTTGCTGACCTCTTTGCCAGCCTGGGGTTTATACTGAGGAGCATTTGGAAGCTCTTTCAGCGAGGCCTTTTCGTAAATATTGATGGTGGAATTGAGCATCTTGCTCAGATCGCCGACTCGATGCGCCTTGGAGGTATCCCGATTGTGTCCATGCAGAAGGCTGCTCTCGCTGAATGTTTTGAGTGATTCCGCCAATTTATCGTTCCTATGAACCTCTGTGGATAAGGTCGAAACGAGTCCTTGAATGGTTCCCTGAGCAACTTGACGCCGGTTGGCGCTGACTCGAAACAAGTTCTCGAAAAATTTCTTCGCCTTGCCAGTGCCAGTGGTGTCAGCGGTCTTCACATAGAGGGTGATTTCACCATCTCTGTTTTTCTTGCCGTATATTTTTGCGCCCTCCTGCTGTTTTCCAAGCATTTCGGAGATTTGCTTCAGGTTATCAAGGGCACTGGCGTTGTTATTGATGGTGACGCTGTTCATGATGTGTTCAAGAGGTGATGGAAGTGAAATGATTTTGGCTGGGACGTGGAAGCGTGACTGCGTCACACCCGGATGAGGGCCTCATCCATGTGGGCATCCAAGTCGCCGCCCGCCTGGGCAGAATCTGCGGAGTTTGCAAAAATGCCGCGCCAGACGAGAACACGTTCCGCCATGTTCCCAGCCACAGTTGCAAGGGTTTGCGAGGTCAACTCGTCACCTGCCAGATCTGCCATTAAAACCGCAGAGCCTTCGCTCCCTGCCAGGGCCATGTGCAAGCCTCCGCTCTCCCGCCAAAGAAAGGATACGGAAAGCATGGCAGCATGGAGTTTTGTCCGTTGCTCTTCGGGAGCCGGGCCGATCTCCGCCTGCAACAGCAAACGCTTACGCGTGGGATTGTACTCCAGTTCGATCATGACTGGCTCATACTCGATCACCCATTGATCGTCGGCGGTTCTTGATACGGAGATAATCTCGCCGTCGAGCGGACCCGTCTCGGCTACAATGGTATTGATTTCTTCTGGAAGCATATGCGGAATTCAATGAGTTGTTGATCACGACATCGCTCTCGCGAGGTCTCTTGAACTGTATCACCTGCCGCACCCGCGAAGATTACATAGGAGTGAGAATTTTTGTTCAAGAGGGCACGCACAGCTTTGTGCGGTGTCAGCCCCTTGGTTTTTGTGCAAGCATCTCGAAAGCCACCTCCAGTGACCCACGCACCCACTCAGTACCGTTGGAGTCGGTGAAATAGTGGCCGCCGAGATGCTCGACGTAGAAAGGCTTCATGCGTTCGGTGTCGAGACTGTCCGCAGGGCGTCCTTCGATGGCGTGGATACGGCCCGTGACATGAGTGATGCCTGAATCGCTGAGGTGCAGGAGACGGAGGAAGCGGATCATAGTGGCAAAGGGACTGATAAGCCCCTTGCGATTTTGCTCCCTCTCAAACATGATGATGTGCAGCGTCTCGGGTTCCTCCTTTCGGACCCCATAGACGATGGAGGTGCCGCGCAGGGTGATCTGCCAACCCATGGGTGGGCAGCCAAAAATGCCCCCCGGCTGATAAATCTCCGGAGGGGTGCCTTGCGCCTCCAGCCATTGGGTGAAGCGATCTTTAAAAAGGCGGGCCATGATGAAGGCGCGATTTCTCATGCCATTCACCCGCGTTGGCAACTTTCTTGTAATCCTGCGTCGCTTTTCGCGGAGTCATCCTTGAGCCCTTTTGATCCAGTTGGAAAAAGGGGGGCTGCCCTGACGTCATGGAAATCTTAAAAATCGATCAACTCAGTGTCGCTGCGCGTGCGGGTGCGTTGGATGGCACATTGGCTTATGCCAGCATTTATACGCAGCATCAGGATCTGATCACGCAGTCCGCTCTCAGTGGCCTTCGGGGACTTGAGCAGACATTATCCGAGACCGGGATTTATGGGCAAGCCGTTCAGAGCCTGAAGGAAGCTTCTCAGAAGATTGAGGAAGCCAACATTGAAGCGCTGAAAGATCCGTTTGGTCCTGCATCCGCGGGCCTTCAATCCCAGCACACCAGTGATGTGGTTAATGGTATGAGAACGCAGGGGTGGCCCTTTCGCACGACGGCGCAGAACATTCAATCCACTGCCCAAAACGCCGTCAATGGCACGGGGGCCACCAATCCAGAGCGTGGCCATGCAAACAGCGTGAAACAAGCCGCTGATGAACTGGAGCTGGCTGCGGCTTATCTCGTGAATCAGGCCGATCCCAACGCCGCGCGATTTCATGCGACCAATGCCCTGAACAACGCAACCACTGCCCGGAGCAATGCCAGCACCCTCCTGGGACAGCTCTTGGCGGCGAACCCTTTTTCAGCAAGTCGTTACAATGCTACCAACGAAGTGGTCAGAGAAGCGCAGAAGGTGATCGACCATGCCAATAGCGTTCTTCATTTCGTTAACAATGCTCCGATTGTGCTTATTCGCAGCCAGACGCCGACGACCCATGATTTAGGCGGAGGCTACTCCCTTTCCACCTGGGGCAATTCAGGTTACTGGACCATGACAGATGCTTCAGGTGAGGGCATCCTGGTGCATCCCAATGGCAATGTGGACAACCTCAAGGGAGGGGCGGGCTGGAAATTCAACCACACGTCCACCTTTGTATTGCCGAATCAGACGAAGATCACGGTGAACCCAGGTTCACCTGCCGATTTGCTCATAAGCCGCGGCGTCCATGCCTTCACGATTAACAATGTGAACGGCAACGCCTGGCCGGGAGTGGGTTCTTACTCTGCGCTCAATGGTCGTGATGTGGACCGCGCCACCAATGACGGTCACATCCTTCAAATGAATGGCAATGCGGCCCGCTGGCAGAACAACGGTAACTTTCTGGGTGATGCCGGAGGCCGTGAAATCATCGCGACCGTTGCGATCACAAACGAACTTCGACTGGACCCGACGGATGTGGCCATCTCGGCCGACTTTCAGGCTTTCCTCACCGAGGTGGGTATCTCGGACTACGACTACGATGGCGATGGTAAGCTCAATAACATTGAGCTGATGAATGTGGCGATTCAAACCGAAAGCTACATCCGGCAAATTCAAGATGCCTATGAGCAAGCGCTGGCCAGGATCGCCGCAGCTAACCAAGCCCTCAATGAACTCAATGAAATCATCGAACTGCTGCGTAAACAGGCCGATAAAAGCGCTGAAGAGCGTGGGGTAGAAAATACCGCTGCCAAAGCCGAGCTTCAGGCCATTGAGCGACGCTTAGTGTCAGCCCTGCAATTGCTGCAAGGGGATGCGCTCTTTCAAGCGCCCCCTGGAGGCGATATTGAATCCAGTGCCATCAAGGTCCTGGACAAGCTCACCACGTTGACGCAAAGCGGCGGCATCGTACCGATCACACCCACCGCACAGCCTAACAATACGGGCGGCACGACGACCCCGCCGATAAACGGGACACAGCAGACAACCAATACGCCCAATAACGACCCCCTGGGCGACAGTCTGCGTCGGGCCGGTCGTCTGCTCTCTGGCATCCTGGGAGGGGGCAACTTAAACATTCTCGAGATACCGCCCAAGACACAGGCCCCGACGGTGGGAAGCCCGACCACCTCCGACAACGCCGTCTCGGATACGTCTTTGCAGGGTACAGGGACAAACGCAGGAGAGTCTCAAGTCGGCTCGCCGTCCACTGGGACTTCCCAAACCCCACCCGGTCAGCCGTCTGAACCCACAAACGCGACATCCGGCACCGAAACCGCCAATCAAGATTCGGTTCAAGACGTCACCACGCCAATCATTGTTGGTTCACCAGAATTGACTGATCTGTCCACGGCTCCGACCACCACTTCCGAAAATGCCTTGGCCGGACTGCTCGCTCAATTGTCCGTGACCGATAACTCTGGCTCGCCAGGAGTGAACCCTCAGAATCTGTCAGTGGGACTGGAGGCATTGCTGACCACGCTGGTGCAACTCGGTGTCTTCTCTACTTCGGATGAAGCCGCCCTCACGGACCTGCTGCAAACGCTCGGCAGTTCCCTCCCCACGCCCACCGATCCGTCTTCGCCTACGGACAGTGTCAACTTGACAGGCACCTCCCCAACCTCGCCGCCCCAAGCACCACAGACTTCACTGTTCGATTTTTTGAGCGCTCTCGACCGGCTTGGAGGCGCCCTTCAGCAAGCGGACGTTTCAACACAAAGCCCGACCACCCAGCAGTCCCCGGCCCCACCGACAGTCAACGACGCCTCGTCACTGCCTGTCCCTGTTCAGCAGTTGCTCGAGCTGTTGACTGGGCCATCGACCGCTTCACTGCCGCCGCTCACGGCCGTCTTGCAGCAAGTGGCGGACATTTTGGCCGGACGAACTCAGCCCTCTATCACAGACACCGGCACCGGACAGCAGGGCACTGTGTCTGGAACCTTGCGCGATCTCTCACGCACCTCAGAGCAGGTGATGGACCTCTTGTCCGGTCAGGCTGAGCTGGGGTCTGCAGGAGCTCAGCAAAGCTCTGGTAGCAGCAGTTTTACCACGCAGAGCTCGCCCCCACTGTCGCGCACGGCAGAGCAATTGATGCTGGTGCTTCAAGGTTTGGCCGCGCTGGGCTCTGCGGGGGCGGGGCAAAGCACGAGCACCTCCGGTTCGCAGGCACCAACCGCGACCGAAATGCGTCTCGGCTTGCAGAGCCTGCTCTCTATACTAGGGGCCTACGGCCTGCTCGGCGACAACAAGCCGACCTCCTCTACCTCGACGGGTGGCAGCACGGGCGTCTTTGGACAGAGCGGCGGCTCGCAAGCGCTCGGAACCATCACGGGCAATTTCCAGACTGATCCAGAGCTGATGAAGATCATCCAGGAAAACCTGAGTAAGGCGCTGCAAACCCAGCAGCGCCAGCTCAGTCAGGCCAGCACTCTCTTCACCCAATCGCAGGAGATCGTGCTGAAGTTTGTCTCGCTCATTGAGACCGATGATCTCGTCCGAGAAGTGGTGAAGAGCGATGATCTCTCCGATGAGCAGCAAGCGCTCTTTGATGATCGCATGAAGGATCTCCGCAAAGACTGGGGCATGGAGTGGGGCAGCACCGAAGACAACACACCCGCCAGTCAGAGCAACCTCGTCTCCCGCGCCGTGCAGTCCGGCATGATGGTGTGAAGCCCCTCCAAACATGAGCGAAGCCCCCCCAGAACTGAGCGAGACCGAACGCATTCAAGCGCAGATTGAGCGCATGGATGCTTTGCTTGCGCTAGGCAAGGAAGCCCTAACGAAGATAGATCAGTTTTATCAAGAGCATGCCATCGAGCCAGGCATTGGCGTGAAGACGCTGCTGGGAGATGCCGTGCCTGAGCAGCATCGCGTGATCTTCGCCCGCATCCTGGCCGAGTTCCCTATGATCGATCAGCGCATCGACGAAATGGAACCCAGGAGCCCCCAACCCGCACCCGTGCCAGCACGCACCCGCGCGGTGGGCAGCCGCTACCGCATCTAACCTTTTAACCCCCTCCTTCTTTCCTCATGGCAACGCTCAACTTTAAAACCCAAACGCTGGCAGATCTCTACAACGGAGGCGCGAATGCCAGTCACCTTTCATATTTCCGTAACAACGCATCGGAGGCGATCAAGAGCGACATTCTCTCGCTCGATCAGCGTATCGCCAATTTTCAAAACGTGATCACTGACGGCGCTAAGGTAGGCAACGAAGACTTCCCGTACGACAAGGAATACCTGAAACGCGAGTTCATGGAGGAGGTGCTGGCAAACATGCTGAAGAGGCCGGAGTATGCAGGACTTTTTTTGAATGGCTCCAATCTCTCCTCTCCTCTCTCAGGTGGAGGGCTACTTAACGGGACTGCGGGAAATGTGAACGTCGTTGTGAATTATGTGCCAGGCGTGAGTACCGGTGCAGTCGGTGGCAGGTGGGATGGAACAAACTTCTCCAACATGACCTTGGCGGAGATGCGCAACGGTCTGAACAACTATGACCCTAACAACGGCGGTCTCAGGGTGTTCGACGCTTACTCGGCCTGGATTGATGCCGTCTTCGAAGAAGGCAACAAGCTCAAGAACAATCCCACTGAAACGGTCAATGTCGTCACCTCCATTTCAGAACGCACCCTGCCGACGGCCAATAGCCCCAATGTCGTTTATGACAGGGTGGCGACCCAGAAAACGGGTCAGGTCGATGCGAATGGCAATCCCATCTTCCGTTACTTCCTCATCGCCAAAGGCGCTCCCATTTCAGACATCAACAAGGTCACCGTTACCGGAACTCTCAATGGCCAGCAGGTAGATTCCAGAGTCGCGACGACTGGCAATGGCAACACGAATTCCGTTTACATTGAGGTCGATAAGGATCTTCAACCCCTGGTCAACAACGCTTTCGGCTTTGAGTACAACACCTCGAACTTGTCGCCGACCATGTATCTCTACTACTTCACGGAGGCACGCATTCGGATTTTACGCGGACAGCTCAACATGAAAGAGGCGGTGACCAGTGAGATACGTGATGACCTGGCCAAGGCCAATGCCGCCTACGCTGATCTGGAGGCTCAGGCCGCGAAGACACGTTCACAATCTGCTGACGGAAAAACCCAAAATCCTGACTTAAGCTCCGAAACTCAGACCATGGATTTCTTCGAAGCCACCAATTCCAAGAAGGGGAGTCTGATCTTTGACAACAACGGCAACGATGACCAACAAAACTACGGTGAATGGGGCAGCAGCCGCAGTTCGCTGAAATCCTACATCGACCGCAAGTCCACCCAGTCCCAAGACGCCATGCTGGACTATCAGACGACCCTGAACCGCTTCAATCAAGCCTACGAAGTGCTGAGCAAGCTCCAGGAAAAGATGGACGGCCTCATCAAGAGCCAGCTCCGCAACGTGGGTTGATTCTAGAACAACCATCGAATCGAAGACGGATCAACGCCTCTTTCCAACATGACCACCACGCAAGAGAACGCCGAAGAAGCCGCAGGCGGCTTCCCTTTTGAAACTGCTGAAGACTGGCAGAACTTCTTTGAGAAGTTCGGTGCTAACGGACGCACCTACCAGGACTTCACCCAGCTCACACCCCAGAGCATGGAGGCCATCTACATGGTGGCATACAACCTCTACAACGCTGCCAAATATGCCGAAGCAGAGAAAATTTTTCAACTGCTGTCCATTCTCAATCATTTCGACAAGCGCTTCTGGATCGGCCTCGGTGCCTGCCGGGAACAGCAAAAGAAATACGACGCCGCCATCAAGGCTTTTGGCTTTGTGGTGATGCTCGACATCAGCGAGCCCGCCCCGCAGCTTCTGTGCGCGAAGTGCTTCATCGCCCAAGGAAAAACCGAAGATGCCCGAGGTGCGCTAGAGGCGGTGATTTTCAACTCCGCAGAGAAACCAGAATTTGCGCAGCTCAAACAAGAGGCGTCCGGGCTCCTGGATCTCATCAACAACGCATCATCGGGCAACCCCTAACTTCAAATCCAAATGAACATCAGCAACACCCCATCCATCCTTGGCGGCGGCACGGCCAACGCCCTGCATGAGACGTTGGTCGATCTCCGCAAAACGGCAGGAGAATCGATCACCAAGGCACTCACGGAATTGCAAACCGTGAACTCGATCGGTGTCAGCACCGGCAAGGACGGTGTGCTTCAACTCTCCCCCCCCAAAGGATTGATGAACGTCATGGACATCACGCTGCGGATCGGCCTGCTTCAGGATGCCTTGAACCAGCTCATGCAGCAGGTTTCCAAGAACGAGATTGAGGGCCGCTTGAATGAGCTGAATCGCGAGAACAAGGAGCAGCTCGCCAAATTCAAGGATCAAATGAAGCACGTCGAGGAGGAAGTCAAAAAGAACCAAGAGGCCTCAAAGAAGGCCAACATTTTCCAGGCCATCGCCAACTTCTTCAAGGCCATCGTCAACGCCATCGTGGCCGTGTTCAACATCATTGCCGCCGTGGGTTATGCGCTCACCGGCAATGTCGCGGCAGCAGCCGGGCTTTTTGTCTCCGCCGTCGCGCTGCTGGCCTCGGCCGCCATTGATGTGGTCAAGGGGCTGGACTCACTCCTCAAGGCGGCGGGTGGCGGCGGCTTCCTCAGCGACGCAGACATCCAGCGCATGACCAAGGCCACAGAAATTCTTGGCTATGTGGCCATGGCGGCCGCTATGATCGGGGGCCTGGGGGCCATCGTCGGCGGCATCAGCAAAGGCATGGCTCTTGCAACCCAGAAGCTGACCCAAATCGGCATGCAGGAAAGCGTGAAAGGTCTGGTGGCCAGCGCCGCAAAAGACGCCTTCAAAGAACTGCTCCAGCAGGTCCCGACCAAAGCGGCGCAGGAGGTAGCCAAAACTGCGGCAGAGAAAGCCTTTCAGCAAGCCATCCAGGAAGCCGCGAAAGTCAGCGCTAAGGAGATCGGCTCCAAACTCATCCAGGAAACCGTCGTCGCCGCTGCCAAAGAATCGATCAAGGCCGCTGTGCAGACGCTGGTGAAGGAAACCATCAAATCCGCCCTCCTGCCGCTCATGTCGATGATCAAGAGCACCGCTTTGGTTCAAGGCATTGGGGGAGGGGCGACATCAATCATCACTGGCGTCGGCGGACTTGTCGTCGCTGACATCCGAAAAGACGCGGCAGAAGAAAAGCGCAAAGCCGAGGAGGCCGAGGCACAGGCCAAGGCCATCGAGGCCATGATTCAAATGCTGCGCCAGCTCATTGAGCAACTCCAGAAGGATCTTGAGGACATGCTGGAGTCCGCGATGGAGGCCGTCACAGCGATCTTCAATGCCGCCGACGAAACCGCCTCGTCAATGAAAGATCTGATGCAATTCCAATCCGCCTGAGCCGCCTCGCTTCACCCTTTATGAACATTTCCCTCAACTTGTCATCCTCGACCCCTTTGACGGTCGATACCTCTACCAGCACTCAGCAAACTCAGTCCAAGAACAATCCATCGCTGACCGTCAGTGTCACCAACGGAACTCAGAACACGCAGACAACCACGAGCAACACCATTGTGTTGAGTTACCCGTTGCTTGGGCCTGAGGACATCTCCATCAACGAGCTGCTGCAAGATCTCAAAAATTTTGATTTCAACCAGCTCAAGGGCATGAGCCTGAGTGCCTCTGTGATGGCGCTCAACAGCGTCATTGGAGAGGTCGCCAATGCCATCTCCCAGGGCGGAGAAAAGTTCATCAAGGACAACGCCAAGACACTGACCGAATTTTTTGGCAATGTCGAGAAACAGGCCCAAAAAGCCGAGACGCAGCTCTTTGATCTCATCAACAACAGCAGCTACCCGGACTTCAACAAGTTCCTCAGCAAGATGCTCCATGCTGCCCAGGATCTGCGCGAACTCGCCTCCCAGGCCAAGCACAGCCTAGTGATGGCGCAATACAACAACGTGATGGATCAGGCCAAGCAAATGGAGATCACCGCGCAGAAGAACTATGAGTCCACGATCAAAGACATCAAGGCGGCCGAAAAGGAAGCCATTGGAAAGATTATCTCAGGTTCGCTTTCAATCGCAGCCACCGTCGGCGGCGGCGTGATTGGCATGAAGAGTCCCGTCACTCCTGGCGGAGGTGGCATCGGAGGACTCGCAGGAGCCGGAATGGGCCAGGGTATCGGCGGTTCTCTGGGTCAGATCGTCGAAGGTGGCATGGGAGTCGCTGCCGCCAAGGACCGCATGGAGGGTGCGGCCTTAAAACTGGAAGCCGATCTCGCTGAGGCCATCCGCAAGAAAATGGAGGCCACGCAAAAGCTGCTCCAAGAGGCCGAGGGCCTGACCGATGAGCTGCGAGACATCGCCAAATCCCTCGCAGACATGGTGCTGAAGCTCTATCAAGATTTCCTCTCCAGTCAGAACCAGATCCTTCAGAGAGCCAACGTTTGAAGTCTCTCATGAAATACCTCTTGAACCTGTAATCCACGATTCAGGAAAGGTTAAGCATAGCGGTGATGATCGTGTTTTTGGATGCTACGCAACATCTGGATTTTGAGACCTGGGAGGTGACACCATGAGTGCCATCGGCCCAGATGTGCGTGCGCTTGTGAGTTCTTTCTCAAGCAAAGAAGGATTGGCAGACAGCCTTGCCCAAGCGCAGCGCCAGGAAGGTAATTTCAAAGGCCAAACGGTCACTCAGCAAGATGCCTCCACCGCACTGGCCAATGCAGCGGAAGAGATGACCTTTGCCGCCTCGGAGAAGGTTGAGAAGAAACTCTCCGAGCGTAAGGCCGGCTCCAAAGAATCCCTGCGCCTGAGTGCCACCGAGTTGGCGGACAAATACGTCAACATGATGGGGGATTCGCAGCCGTCCCAAAAGTTGCATGAGTTTCTCGACTCACTGAAGCAGAAGGGGGAGAAAGCCAGCGAGCAGGACATCCGCGACATGTTGAAGCGCGAGTTTAGCGATGTCTCAGAGCAGTATGCAGCTATTGCCTTTGCTGAGGAAACGCTGAAGAACGAAGGCGGGCACGATGCACTGCTCGGCAAGGTCAGCTCAGTGAAGGAGACGCTGCTCAAGGAGGCCGGACCCGCGATCCGCGCAGGCATCAACATCGCCACTGATGTGCTCAGCTTTTCCAAGCAGGGTCTCGAACAACTGGAGAAACTGCGGGACCTCTACCGCTACGCGGTGCTGGGTCGCCCGACTGTTTCAGACATGTATCAGGCTATCATGGGGCGCTATGGCGAGAGTCGTTTCACTCAGGCCCTGGACTTTTTGATCCAAGCCGCAGGCAGTGACTTGGATGCTCACGGTATGGGACCCTCCATAGAGTCCGCTCATCTCGAAACGGCAGTGAATAACATCAATTACGTCCAGCAGATGGGGAACCTCTACCGGGTGCTGGCCGAGCTGGTGGACAAAGTGAGCCCTCCCCCAACCGCCCCATCTTTTTCCTTCACGCATGGCCAATGAATACACAGCCCATGACCTCATGCGTGAGTTGCTGGAGATGACCACGCAACGCTGGATCGACCCCAATGCATTCATTCAAATCACCAACAAACTCGGCATCAAATCTTCGGAGATGCGCATCTACTTCCTCACCCAACTCCGCGAACAAGTGCGGCAGATTCCCTTGAAGCTGTATCCCGCCACCGACACGCGAGAAAAAATGCTCGATGCCCTACAGCAGGCCATGGATACGGAAATCTCACGTGAGGAGGTGAGTGCGTGACCCTCATATCCGACATATTGGCAGAGTTTGGACGCTCGATTGGAATGAGTGATCTGGCACTGCGTGAGGATGACACCCTGGTCCTTGACATGGAGAGATTGGGGGTGCTTGCCTTTGAGTTGATCGGTGAGAGTCGAGATGAAGTCTCCCTGAGTTTGATGAGGCACATCGAGCCTCCAGATGCAGCAGCCTGTGCCCGGTTGCTGGAGCTGTGTCACTATCGCAACCCAGCACCGTTCCCCACACGGGCAGGTCTGGCCCGTGAGGGGGAACTGTTCTTTGCGATCCGCATGGATGCCTACCAGTTCACGCTGCCAAACGTGCACCAAGCACTCGATTGGCTCACTGGCCTGCAAGATCAAAGCAGTTCATTTACCCGGCCCGCATGATGCAGCTCCTCCCAGAAGCCTTTCAGCCGCGCATCGGCCTCGCCTCCATCGAAATGGGGGACGAGTCTCCGTTGCCCCTGCTGCCGGATGACTCGCATCTTCAGCCGATCAATGCGGCGGTGGAGCAACATTTGGAGGCGATGCTGGAGGCAGAGACCTTTGAAAAAGTCGTGCTGGATGCCTTGCGTCCCCGAGTGCGGGATCAGGGCGTTTTACATCCGAGTGTGTTTCATCCTTTGCGGGATGAGGTCATGCAGGCACTGCGCATGGAATCCGATGCGCAGACCGACCCAACGGTGATTCAAGAATTGCACGCAGCGATCCACCTGCTCGACCACCTCGGGGCAGTTCATGACTTGGGAGAACAGTATCGCTACGCCCTTCTGAAGGGCTGACCTCATGAATGCCTCTCCCGATATCACCGCCAGCCACTCCTCTGAGAAGGAAGAGTCCGTGCGCGTCTTTTTAGGTCTCAGCTCGCGTCAGCGTGACTGGATGATGACCATGTCGTATCTGCACTTGGAGCAGCGCAAGCCCGATCAAGCCCGCGTGCTGCTGCGCCTCGTTTATCGCGCGTTCCCGGAGGATGCAGAGGTGCAACGCTGCCTGGCTCTTGCGGAGTTACTGGCAGGATCACCCGTCACCGCTGCACGTGTGGCGACGCGCGCTTTTAAACAGTGCGAAGCCCCTCTGCGTGTGCCGGTGGGTTTGATTTTTGCCAAAGCCCTCTGGCAGCAGGGCCAGCAAGAAGCGGCGCGGGACTTCCTGGCCGGCCTCCTTAACCACGAAAGACACTGATCTGACCCCTCTCATGGCCGCCATGCTCTCCTCTGTTCAAAACGTCCTTTCCAAGGGGACCAAATACTATGACATCATCATGGCTGTCGTGGTGGTGATGATCCTCTCGATGATGATCTTGCCGGTGCCGCCTTGGCTGTTGGATGTGCTGCTGGCGGTGAATCTTTCGATCTCCATGCTTTTGCTCATGCTGTCGATGTATGTGCCGCACATTTTGGAGTTTTCGACGTTTCCCTCCATGTTGCTGGTGACTACATTGTTCCGGCTTTCGCTGAATATCACCACGACTCGACTCATCTTGTTAGAGGCGCATGCGGGCGACATTGTTTATACCTTTGGCAACTTTGTGGTGGGGGGTAATTTCATCGTCGGGGTGGTGATCTTCCTCATCATCACCATCGTTCAATTTGTGGTCATCACGAAAGGGGCCGAGCGCGTCGCCGAGGTGGCGGCACGCTTCACCTTGGATGCGATGCCCGGGAAACAAATGAGCATTGATGCCGATTTGCGGGCTGGCAACATTACGCAAGAGGAGGCCAAAAAGCGCCGCAGTATGATCGAGAAAGAGAGCCAACTGCATGGCTCAATGGATGGAGCGATGAAGTTTGTGAAAGGCGATGCTATCGCCGGTCTGATCATCACGGCGATCAATGTGACCGCCGGGATTGCCATCGGCACTTTGCAAAAGGGTTGGGAACTTGGCAAGGCGGTCACCACTTACTCCATCCTCACCATTGGTGACGGCCTCGTTTCTCAGATTCCCGCACTACTGATTTCCATCACTGCAGGCATGATCGTGACCCGCGTGGGCAATGAAGAAGAAGGTGGTGCGCTCGGTGGAGATGTGGGGCGGCAACTGCTGTCTCAGCCCAAAGCTTTGATGATCGCCGCAGGCTTTCTTTTTGCCTTTGCTCTCATTCCAGGTTTTCCCAAAATTCCATTCATGATGTTAGGCCTCATCGCTGGGGTCATTGGTTACGCCAATTTTCAGACTCAGCATGCACCCGTCGCGGTTCAGCATGACAAACGCAACCTGCCCGCTGCGGCTGCCAGCGGAGCCAAACCCGCCTTGAAACAGAAGCGGGATGACGGTGATGAATTTTCTGTAACGGTGCCCCTGCTCATGGATGTGTCCGCCGCGAGCCAAGAAGTCGTGGATGCCAATGCCATGAACGAGGAATTGATCCGGGTGCGCAAAGCCCTGTATCACGATCTCGGGGTGCCTTTTCCTGGCATCCATTTGCGTTTCAATGAATCGCTCCCCGCAGGCCAATACAAGATCTTGCTGCATGAGGTGCCCATCGCTGAAGGACAGTTCCAGGTGAACTGCGTATTGGCTCGTGAAAGGGCAGACTCCCTGCGCATGTTGGGCATCCCTTTCACGGAGGAGAAACCGTTCCTCCGCGGCCTGTTGCCCCTCTGGGTGCCGCAGGATCGCGTGAAAGATCTGGAGAAAGCCAAGGTGCCTTACCTCGCGCCCACCCAGGTCTTGACCTATCACCTCAGCATCATTTTAAAACGTTATGCAGGGGACTTCGTGGGCCTTCAGGAGACGAAGTATTTGCTTGAGCAAATGGATGCGCAGTTCCCCGAAGTGGTGAGGGAAGTGCAGCGTGTCTTGCCCGTTCAAAAGATCACGGAAGTCTTCCAACGCCTTGTGCAAGAAGAGGTCTCCATCCGCAACCTGCGGACCATCCTGCAGGCCCTCATCGAGTGGGGCCAAAAGGAGAAAGAGGCCGTTCTGCTCACTGAGTATGTGCGTGCCAGCTTGAAACGCTACATCAGTTACAAATTCAGCCGCGGACAAAACATCCTTGCCGTGTACCTACTGGAGCCAAGCTTGGAGGAAAAGATCCGCAAGGCCGTTCGGCAGACCTCAGCAGGCGCTTACCTCGCCCTGGAGCCAATGACGGTGAAGGCTCTTCTCACCTCTGTCCGCAAGGAGGTCGGGGACATTTTGGAAAGCAATCAACGTCCCGTCTTGCTGACCTCACTCGATGTCCGGCGCTACACCCGAAAGCTCATCGAACAAGAATTCTATGAGCTGCCTGTCTTGAGTCACCAGGAACTCACCGAAGAAATCACCATTCAACCCCTGGGCCGAATCGCCGCCTAATCCTTCGTGATGAACATCTCGTCGCCATCCCCAGACACCCTTCGCGAGCCCATGACTCAACTTTGTGAGGAGCTTGGGATCGCTACTCCTCAACCCAACGAACAGGGCGTCTTTGTCATCCAAGTCGAGGGGCAAGAACTGCGCATCGGCCTTCTCAACAATGGCCGGGTGAACTTGCTCGGCGTCATCGGACGAGCAGATGAAATCGCCGCGCAACGCCAAGTATCTCGTCAAGCGCTGCTCACAGGCTGCCTGACGCTACAGGCCGTGCGCTTTGGAAAACTCGGACGCGCGGAAGTCCTCAGCATCGAGCCAGAAACGGATGAGCTGATCCTCTGGCACTCTTTGGACGGCCCAGATGTCTCCATCCCCGCCTTCTTCCAGACGGCGGAATCTTTGCTCAACGAACTCGAGTTTTGGAAAAACTGGCTGGCTCACCCTTGAGATGATGAACTCCTCCCGAACCCCACTCATCAGCCATTATCTGGCATTTCTACTCCTGCTGTCAGGCAGCCTTTGCGCGCAAGAATATGACCGCATTCCTTGGCGCACCAAGCGGGTCAGCTTCAACATTCAGCAACGATCCGTGCGTGATTTGCTCAAGGACTTGGCCACGTCTCAAAACCTGCCCATCAGCATCAGCGAGAGCGTCAAAGGCGTGATCAGTGGCCAGTTCAAAGATGTCGAAACGCAGCGATTCTTTGATCTGCTTTGCGAGTCCAATGACCTTGTGTGGTTCTACGATGGCGTGCGCATGATCATTGAAAGCACGGATGAGGTGCTCTCACGCCCGCTCACCCTGCCTTACTTGACGCCGGAATCTCTGAATGAAGTGCTTTTCAGTGTTGGGTATGCCAGTGGCCCCAAGGGGCGTGAAGTGCAGGTGAAAATGGGGCATCGTCAGGGCGTCATGCTTTTGGTCGGCGGTCCTCAATTCATTCAGGCGACTGAGGCATTGGCTCGCGATCTCGATAATCAGGAAAATCAGCGGATCAATGAGCAGATCACCGTGCGCACCTTCCGGCTGAACTATGCCAGCGCCGGTGACTCAACGGTGAACACGGGCAGCGCCAGCCGTATCATCCCGGGCGTCGTCACGAGTTTACAAAACCTCATGACCAATCAACCGGTAGGCAGTCTGCTTTCCACAGGCGTGGAAGAAACGATGAATCGAGTCACACGACCTGGCCTGCGCGGCAAGGGCTTGGCTGCCATCGGCAACCCCGATGCCGCCACACCGCCCAGACCCTTTAATCCTTATGATCCCACGGGCTCTCAGCAACAGACCACAGGCAATCGAAGCCCGGGCACGAGAGAGGATGATCGCAATGATCCGCGTGCGCCGATGATCGTGGCAGATGTCCGCCTGAATGCGGTTTTGGTGCGCGATGTCGCCGCCCGTATGCCGTTGTATGAAGAGCTGATCAAGATGCTGGATGTTTCGACCAAGGCCATCGAGATCACGGCAGCCATTGTGGATATTGACTCCGACAACTTGCGCAACGTCGGCATCGAACTGCTCGGCCTCGGTAAAAACGGCAACGACAATGCGCGGCTAGGCTTCGATGCGGACCGTGGGATTTTTGACGGTATCAACACGCAGGGCCAGCAACCGAGCTTCTTTGACAGCGCCAATCTGGCGCGTGGTGCAGGCTTGAATGCCACCGCCTTGATCAGTGCGGGCGGTTACGAGTTGCTGACGCGTTTGCGCGCTGTTGAGCAGGTGGGTGCAGGACAAATCGTATCGAGCCCTTCAGTTTTAACGATGGAAAACACTCAGGCTGTAATCCGCACTGACGAGAAGGTTTATGTGAGAGTAGAAGGCAATCTCCAAGTGGACCTCTTTGATGTAACAACCGGCGTTCAATTGCGCGTGACTCCCACAATCGTGAAGGAGGGCTCGCGCAATGATTTCCGTCTCCAGATCGACATCACGGATGGCAGTTTTTCGGACACTCGCGTGGATGAAATCCCCTCCACTCGCGAGAGCGCCATCAATACCCAGGCAATGGTGCCGGAAAACAAGACGCTACTTTTAGGCGGTTACTCCGTGGAGCGCCGCGTGCGCAATACCCGCCAGGTGCCCCTGCTTGCTAAGGTGCCTGGCTTGGGCAAATTGTTCTCTCGCAACGAGCGCAATCATGAGCGCACCCAGCGCTTCTTCTTCATCACACCGCGCATCGTTGATCTACGCACCGAAGCGACAGATCCCGCCGACTACAGCGATACTGCGGGCAATGAACTTTCATTGCCAAGCCACCTTTCGGACGATCAACTATCTCGCGATAAGGTCGAAGATCTAGCGCGTCGTTTGGCAGCGGGCACGAGCCATTCGCAATACGATAACGTCACCGACGGCAAGCGACCCAATGCCTTGTTGCCTGCTTTGAGCGACATTCCAAAGGCAGAGTCCATGCAGGAAACCAACCCTTCTGGCAGCAAAAAGCGCCCGAAACCTTTTTACCCATCTCGGCAATGAGCGCCGCACCTCAACAATGGCTTCTGAAAGTGATTGCGGGTCCGCATCAGGGCGCGGAGATGGCTCTATTGGCAGGCAAAACCTTGATCGGCAGCGATGGCGAGTGTGACGTGGTTCTGCATGATGTTCTTATTGCGCCGCAGCATGTGGAATTGGATTTATCGGCTTCAGGCATGGTTGCGGCAGCCCTAGGGGGACGGGTTTTCATCAATGGCAAACGCGTGCGTGAGGCCAGCCAAAAACTACCTGACTTTGCCTTCCTAACCATCGGGGGTTCTCATCTCGTCTTGGGGCCTGCGGGGGGGGGCTGGCCCCTGCTTTCCGCTGCTGATATTCCGGAACTGGAGAAGGAAACTGAAGTCCCTGTTGCGGAAGAAAAGCCACCTGAAACAGCCGAATCGACTGTCAATACGGTTGCATTATCAGGACTCAAACCCATCGTCGCCGACAGCGAGACTTTCCCGCCAAAACCGCAGCCGACTTCAAAGCTCGGACCCATTCTTGGCATTGTCGCAGGCATCGTTGTCTTGCTGGTTTGGGCGGTTGTTTTCAAAGACTTCTTCTCCAGTCGGGATGCCAGTGGCAACAACAATTCAGACGTGAGCGATAAGCCTCTTGTGCGCGCTCAATCAGTCGTGGAAGAGCTCGGTCTGCTTGGCTCCATCAAGATTGAGGAAGCTGCCGGACGCCTTACAGCGACAGGTTACGTCGATAGTGAAAGCAAGCAGCGGGAACTCCAGGCAGCTCTTCGTGCTACGGTCCCAGGCCTGCGCACTAAAATTTACAGCCTGGAAAAAATCGCCTCCAGTGCGCGAGCACTCATCGATGCTCAGCACTTACCTTTGATGGTCTCCAGCCTCAGCGAAGGTAAACTGAAAATCTCCGGCAAACTCCCGTCCGCAGATCCGTGGATGAGAATGAGGCAGCTCCTCCTCACGGAAGTGCCCGGCGTCAGCGAGATTGAGGACAGTGTTGAGATCGAGGCCACACGACCAGCCGCGCCTAACACGGTTTATGTGTCGCTGCCGCCCTTCGCGAGTGGAGCCGCAAGCACGCTCACTCCTCCGCCAGCCAATCCACAGCCGACGCCCTCTATTCCACCCTCGAATCCCGCCTCAGCACAGACATCAGCCCCTCTGCCCGATCCTGTCACAGACTACCTTATCAGTGCCGATACCATCGACACACCCGAAGCAGCCATATCGACCATTCGTGTGGATGAGGCGGGGCTCAGTTATGTCCGCCTCAGCACAGGCGGTGTCTATTTCATCGGAGCCCGGCTGCCCTATGGTGGCACCGTCGCCAAGATCGAGGCCGACAGTGTCACGATCATCGAAAAAGGTGAATCACGCAGCCTCCGTCAGGGGGATGTGGCCATGAAATCCAAGTCTCTTGCCGCCCCTTAACCATGTCCTCAGATCCACTCACAGATCCTGAATTGAAGGCTCGAATCGACACTCCCGATTTCATTGAAATCCTTTCCGCCGATGCCGAGGGCAGCTTCTATGCGGATGTCACTGCCTATCTTGACGCCTGGAAAGCCCAAATCAAATCCTATCAAGATGCCGGACTCTCACGCGGTGAGTTTGACGATCTGAGCCGCCTTTCCAATAGCCTCCAGACAACTGGACGCGTCCTCGAATTTTTCGTGAAGCTTCAAAAGCTCCAACCGGAGAAAGCCCACGAGAACTAAACCGCCAACAAAACACCAAACACACTACCTCAATGCCAGTCACCGACTTCGATCCGCCTCTCTTTGGCAGCAACTCCCAAATCTGGACCACCATCACGGGAATGGCCAATACCCTCAACACGGAGACCACCCAGGTCATCACCGACGCCAGCACCACTGACTTTTCCGATCCCGGCTCCGTCGTGCTTCTGCAGATGCGTGTGAACCAAGTCACCAATGCGGCCACCGCCGTTTCAAACTTGGTAAAGGCAATTCAGGAGCCCTCCAAGAACGCTGTCTCCAACCTTCGCTAATCCTCACTAAGCCAAACTCTTCAAGCCATGGTCCACATTGATTCAGAGCTGGTGCGTCTGCTCATGCGTGCAGGTTACGCTGCCGCATGGAATGGCCTGCATCAGGAGGCCATTGCCATCTTTGACGGTGTGGGCGCTGTGCGTCCTGAGAGTGAACTGCCCGTCATCGGAGCTGCTGTCGTGGCTTTGCTTTCGGGCCATTACGAAGTCGCGGTCAAGACGCTGCGAGAGGGTGCCCTCGATCTGAATCCCGACAGTGCCTTAGCACGTGCCCACCTCGGTGTGGCATTGCGTTTGCACGGGGAGGAGGACGAGGGCCGCGCGCTTCTCCATGATGTCGCCATGCAGACCACGGACCCTGATGCTGCCACTATGGCACGCAACGTCCTGGCCATGACGCCGGACCAGCTTAAACCCCATTTAAAACTTCTATGACTCCTGTTGCCCTATCCGCTGCTTCTACCCCGGCCGCGCTCACTCAATCGTTGCCCGTCACTCTCGCGGCCTCATCGGCGGCAGATCTGGATCGTCTCCGCTCGCTCGTCGCAGGTGTGCAGCCCACAGGTGAAAACGTTCAGGTCGGCCTCACACCACCACCGAGCAAGATCGAAGAAAGCGGCTTTCGCACCCTGGGAGATTCCATTCTGGAGGGCGTCGCCAAATTCAACTCGGGCTACAACGATTCGCTCAGCAACATTGCCAGCAAGCTTGAGCACATCTCCGCGAACGATCCTGTGCAACTCGGCAACAATTTTGGCGAGTTGATGGCCCTTCAGGTCGAGGTGGCACGCTGGACCATGTCCGTCATGGGCGTGGACAATGCCTCGAAGGCCGGCACCAACACGATCAAGGAACTCAGCAAAGGCGGCTGAGGCTGTCTTGTGGCCCCGAAACATTTTAACGCGCTTCCTTCTTCACTCGTGAGATCTTTCCTCTCAAAATTTCGCTGGCTAGTGCCTGTGCTGCTGACTCTCTTCCTTGCTGGTTGTAGCAAGGTTCCACTGTTCAGTGAACTCCGGGAAGAGGAGGCCAATGAAATCATGGCGCACCTACTGGAGCAGAAAATCGATTGTGTAAAACTGGCGGGCAAAGAAGGCATGTGGATTCTACAGGTGCCGTCTGAGGACTTCCCGCTTGCGATGCAAACGTTGCAAGCACTGGGCTTGCCGCGTCAGAAGCTGATGAAGATGGGGGATGTTTTCCAAAAAAGTGGCTTGGTTAGCTCACCTACCGAAGAGCGCATTCGCTTCATTGATGCGCTTTGTCAGGAGCTCTCTGACACCCTCATGAAGGTAGATGGCGTCGTCGCGGCCAAAGTCCACATCGCCCTTCCCAATAATGATCCGCTGAGTGACAGCACCCTGCCAGCCTCCGCCTCGGTCTTCATCAAATACCGTGCGGGATATGATGTCGAAAGCATCACTCCGGATTTGAAAAACCTCGTTACCAAGTCCGTCGAGGGCCTCACCTTTGAAAATGTGGAACTCATCATGAGTCCCGCCGATGCGATCCCGCCGCCGCCGAAAGCACAGGCCACAAACGCCTTCGAAGAGTGGCAAACTAAGCTCCCTTTCTGGGTCATCCCTGTAGGCAGCGCGGGCGTCGGTTTCCTTTTCGCTTTTCTATCGTTAGGCCTGATCCGCAAAAAGGCCACGCCCTGAGCATCCCCACACCCCCTATCCTTTCCTTCATGAGCACGCGCGGCGGCTGGTATGCGAGCCAGGCAAAGACCAACCCGGACTTGTTTCGGGTCATCTTTGACTTCAATCATCGCCCTCAATTCTGGCTGCATCCTGAAGTCCTCGCCCGCTTTCCTGAGGCGGCAGTGATCCGCGTCCTCGCGACCGGCACTCACGGTCATCACCACCTCGCGTCTTGGCTCACCCGTGCGCTTCATTTGGATGCCTGCGATCCGGTTTGGGACTTTCAAGAGCCGCGTCTTCGCGTTGCGCTGCTCAGTCCAGAGACGCTCACCCGCTTGGCCCGCTACACCGGCGTCGCGCTTTGCTGGCCTCGCATCGCCTCCATCATCGGTCGTCAGCAGATCCAGGAAATCAAGGCGTCCCTTGGAGAGGATGCATACGCATTTTCCCTACGTCGTGCTCGGTTCATCGTGCCGGAAAACGAGGTGATCTTGCCTAACCAAGAAACTTCAATCACGGACCATGTGATGGACGTTGGCTGGAACGTATTGGCCAGTTCGACTGGCGACGAAAGCGATGCTATCCGGGAGCGACTATCACTTAAATTACCTCTCCAAGTGGCAAAAAAAGTGAGGTGGCGCGTGACCCCCGAATTGCGGGAACAGGCTTGGAGCCGAGTTCGTCAGATCAGTCGTGAAGTTTTAACTGCGGGAGAATCCAAATGCTTTGCTTAGAGAACAGTGGCGTCAAAGTGGTGCCCACCGCCAAGATTTTGAAAAGGGATGAGCACGCCTTCATCCTGGAAGGGCAGCGCATCCTCGAAGCCGCCCGTCATGAAGCGGCGCTCATTCGCCAACAAGCGGAAACCGATGCCGCAAAAAAACGCGACGAGGGTTTCCTCAAAGGCCAAGAGGAAGGAAAGGCAAAGATCGCCGAGCACATCGTCGAATGCATGGGTCAGAGTGCGGTTTATTTTTCGAAGGTTGAAGACGTCATGGTGGATCTCGTCATGCGTGCCGTGCGTCAGGTCATTGGTGAAATGAATCAGCGGGATGTGGTGGAGCGGCTCGTGCGGCGTGCCCTGGAAAGTACCCGCAATGAGAGCCAGATCACCATTCGGGTGTCCCCCGGTCAGGCCGATTGGATCAAAAGTCGCATCAGCGCGATCATGCAGACCTTTCCGAAGATCCAATTCCTCGATGTGCAGCCGGACCATCGTCTCATGGAGAATGGCTGCATTTTAGAAACCGAGATCGGAGTCGTGGATGCCACGCTCGAGACACAGCTCAAGGCCATCGAGAAGGCCCTCATTCGTTCGATGAAATGACTTCATGAACTTGCCGACCTTTGACTTCAATTCGCTCACGACGCGCTTGCAGCACGGCATGGACTCCGTGCAGCCGCTGAGTTTGCGTGGGCGCGTCACGCAGGTCACGGGCACGATCTTGAAAGCTTATGCGCCAGGCGCGAAAATCGGTGAACTGTGTCGCCTGAAGAACCCCTGGGAAGAGGAAGGCATCTTGGGGGAGGTGGTGGGCTTCTCCAAGAATCTCGCGCTGATCACACCCCTCGGGGAGCTGATGGGGATATCCTCCACCACCGAGGTCATCCCCACGGGTGAGATTCATCAAGTGCCCGTGGGCAAAGAAATGCTCGGTCGTGTGTTGGATGGCCTCGGCAATCCCTCCGATGGCAAAGGCCCCTTTAAGATCGAAGATCATTACGCCGTCACGGCTGATCCGCCGAATGCCATGACCCGGCAGTTGATCACCCAACCGATCAGCCTCGGCGTGCGCGCGCTCGACGGACTGCTGACCTGTGGCGAGGGCCAGCGCATGGGCATTTTTGCCGCCGCAGGCGGTGGGAAAAGCACGCTGCTGAGTCAGATCATCCGCAACACCACGGCAGACATCGTGGTGCTCGCGCTCATTGGCGAGCGCGGACGTGAGGTGCGTGAGTTCCTGGAGCGTGATCTCGGTGAAGAAGGGGTCAAGAAAGCCGTGACCGTTATCGCCACCTCGGATCGCCCTTCCATGGAGCGTTTGAAATGCGCCTATGTTGCCACTGCGATTGCCGAATACTTTCGTGACCAAGGCATGAAGGTGCTGTTGTTGATGGACTCCGTCACCCGCTTTGCACGTGCCCTGCGCGAGATCGGTCTCGCGGCAGGTGAACCGCCCACACGCCGCGGTTTCCCTCCCTCCGTATTTGCCACGCTGCCCCGGATGATGGAGCGGGCAGGCTGCTCGGACAAAGGCAGCATCACCGCCCTCTACACCGTCTTGGTCGAAGGCGATGACATGACAGAACCAGTAGCGGATGAGACCCGTTCGATCTTGGATGGTCACATTGTTTTGAGTCGCAAATTGGGCTCTGCCAATCATTACCCCGCCATTGATGCGCTGGCCAGTGTGAGCCGACTGTTCACCGCCATCAACACCTCCGACCATCAGCGCGCTGCGGGCAAGATCCGCAGCCTCATGGCCAAGTATCAAGAGGTGGAGTTGCTCGTGCGCATCGGTGAGTACAAGAAAGGCAGCGACCCTGCCGCAGATGAAGCTATCGCCAAGATCGACGCCATCAACAGCTTCCTCAAACAGGGCATGAATGAGCCGAGCAGCTTCGAGCAAACTCAACAGGCCATGATCCAACTCGCAAGATAAACCCCATGCTGCGCTATCCCCTCCAAGACATGGTCTTTGTCCGCGAGCATCGCGAGGACAAGGCAAGCAAGGCCGTCACCCGCGCGCGCCGTGCCGTGGTGGAGGCGGAGGAAAACTTGATGATGAAGCAAAAGACCCTCGCCGACTTCACCAATTGGCGAATCGCCGAGGAGGAGCGGCTCATTCAGTCGATCATGCGCAAACCTGTAAAACTGGGTGATATCACAGACCTGCGCCTCGAAATCTCTGCCATGCGTGAACGTGAGCTGGATTTCATGGATCAAGTTCACAAAGCGGAGGGGGAACTCGACCGCGCCAGAGAAGAACTTGAAAAAGCCAAGCTGGCCTACAAAAAAGCCACCCAAGATCTCGAAAAACTTATCGAACATCGTGCGGCCTGGCAGTTGGAGCAAAACCACGAGGCCGAGCGCCATGCAGATCTCGAACTCGAGGACTTCATCGGCCCTCAAAACAGCGACCTCGACCTGCACCCAGAGAACACTCGTTATGAACTCAATTGAATCTCCCATCGTCCTAGCATCGCTCCCATTGGATGAAGTGGACGGCTTGTTTTCCACTTTGGGTGCCTCTGATCCAGATGCCTTAAAGGCCCTGCGTTCCTTGATCGCTGCGCCGCAAAATCAGCCAGTGCAGGTGAAGCAATCACCGCTTGCACCTTCCTCCGATTCATGGCCAGAGGAGAACGATGCGTTGCAGTTTTTGAGCGATGATGCTGAAACTTTTTCTGAAGCTCATGAATCGGTGGCTCATTTCTTTTCCTCACCGAAATCACCTCCCACCTCTTCACCCGCATCCGCTCCAACCGACTCTTTGGTGACGGAGTTGAAAGCCTTCATTGCTTCAAAATCCGCCCCTCCCTCACGGCCTGAGAAATCAGATGTGGAGCTCTCTTCAGAGTCCCCATCCCCAGACCCCGCGCTCATCGAGGCGCTGCGTGCGCTCTTGGTCACTCCCGATCAAGTTTCACCGGCAGCTCAACCCAATAGCATCCCGGATGAAAGCAAAGACAGTGGCTCCTTGCGCGTGATGGAACTCGTTCAGGCTTTGCTCAGTGAGGAAAGCCTGCCGACTGCTTTGTTGCCTCTGTTGACCCAAGTGCGCGATTCGCTGACTCAGACCAAGGAAGACTTGAACCATCCACCAGAAGCCCTCGCAAAGATTCGAGCGCTCATTGAAGCCTTGCCGCCAGAAAAGGAATCACCCCTTGCTGTGCCCCTTGAGGTTTTCTCGGAGTTTATTCCTATCCTTGAAAAGTCAGAGCAAGAGATTCCCAATCTGGGGCAGGTGATCCTGCAATCTCTCGACACTCAGTCGTCCGCATCTGCCGCCAATGTTGTAGCCTCCGTCAACGGACCTGCGCATATCGAGCGTGTGGAGCAGGTCAGCGCGTTGATGACAGAGATGGCAGACCGAGTGCTCGTCACCGATCCCCTCCATGGTCAGACCCAGGAAGTCCGCATCAAACTCGCGGAGTCCATCATGCCCGGCACCGAGGTGCGTGTCTGGCGTGAAGAAGGCGGACAACTTAGGGTCGAGTTTGACACCACATCCGGTTATTGGGCGCGAATTCTCAATGAGGCCTCGCCGCTTCTCTCACAGCGTCTCAATGAGCGACTGAACTTGCCGGATGCCGCCCTCGTCAACGTGCATCAGCAAGACCGTCAGCCAGAAGATGGGCGCTCGCGCAATCGCCACACGCCCTGGGAAGTGACAGGACAAGAGGACCCTCAATAACTCGCCCCAATACCTGAGTGAGCCCCCCTTTCCATTCCCCACCCGTGTCCAGAGCGCGCCCAGAATTCATTCGACTGGCCAACCGCATTGCAGGGAAAAATCGCCCGCTGCGCTTCGCCTGGAACGGTCAGCCCGCGCAGTTTGTTTTCTCGAATCTCCTGCAATCTCCACGCGGAAGCTGGAGCATGCAGATCCGCATGGGTGGTCATTCTTTGAGGGTGGAAATCAATCGTCTGCCAGAGCTGGCCTGGGTATCTCCCGAGCTTGCCGGCATTGATCTGAATGGCCTTCCGAGCGAGCTAGCTTGCGGTCTCATTGAGTCATCGTTGGGAGAGATCTTCACAGCACTCACCAAAGCAGGGATTGATGTCAGCATCCTTGGCATGGAGCCATTCAGCTTTCGCAATGCACCGGAGGAGATCATTGAATGGAGCATCCATCGAGGCCATGAAACGAACTGGATGCATGGCTGCCTCGCGGGGGATGATGCCGCATTGGCCCATCTTGCCAACTTGATGGAACGCGCACCGATTTCCCCAAACACCGACGATGTTAGCGTTCCGGTGCCGGTAAATCTCGTCGCGGCAACGATGCGCGTGAGCTTGGCCGAATTGGAAGCACTGGAGTTGCACGACGTGCTGCTGGCCGACCTGAAGAGCTACCAGATCCAACGCGAGTGCACGCTGTATGCTGCCCGAACAGCATTGGGCAAGGGGCATGCAGAGGCCAACACTTTTACCCTCAAACACCTGAACACCAAACCCGCCGCCACTATGGGAGACGCTGCGTCTGTATCCGTCAATGATCTTGAAATTGAACTGACCTTCGTGGTCGGCCAAACCACCCTCACTGTCGGAGAGCTGCGCAACTTGGCTCCAGGCTTCACCTTTGAGCTGCCTATCCCCGTAGGCGAGGGACTGGTCATTTGTGCCAATGGTAAAACGATTGGTCGAGGCGAACTCATCGAGGTGGGGGACCACCTCGGAGTGCGTGTAACGGAGTTTTCAGCACCATGACCTCTTTTCAAATCCCCGATCCTCTAACACTCATCTTGCTGACGGCGGTGCTCTCGATGGCCCCGTTCTTTGCGATCATGGCGACTTCGTATGTGAAGCTGGTGGTCGTTCTCAGTCTGGTGCGCAATGCCTTGGGTATCCAGCAAATTCCTCCCAACATGGTGCTCAATGGCATCGCCGTTATTCTGACGATTTACATCATGGCTCCGGTGGGCCAGGCGACCTTTGCCTCCGTGGAGAATGAAGATTTTAAAGACTTCAACGCCGCCAAGCTACGCGTAGTTTTAGAAAAGGGCAGCACGCCCATTCGTGAATTCCTTGATCGGCACACTTCCTCGCATGAGAAGAAGTTTTTCCTCGATACGGCACGACGCGTGTGGGGCAATAAATCGAAGATCGAGATCTCTGACAGCAGTTTCTTTGTGCTCATCCCCGCTTTCACGGTGAGTGAGCTCACCTCGGCTTTTCAGATCGGTTTCCTGCTCTACCTGCCCTTCATCGCGATTGATCTCATCGTCTCCAACATCCTTTTGGCGATGGGCATGATGATGGTATCACCGATGACCATCTCCCTGCCCTTCAAACTTTTGCTCTTTGTGCTCATTGATGGCTGGGCGCGCCTGATTCACGGGCTCGTTCTCACGTATGTGATCCCGGCTGCAGGCGGTGGCGGATAGACCCGATTTTTCTCCATTGAATGAACCAAAGTTTCCTTCTCGAAACGACCAATCAGGCGCTAATTCTGGTGCTGATTCTGTCCATGCCGCCCATCATCGTGGCCACGGTGGTCGGTGTGTTAGTCAGCTTGATTCAGGCCCTCACGCAGGTGCAAGAACAGACGCTGGGCTTCGCGGTCAAGTTGATCGTGGTCACCGTCGTGTTGCTGCTCACAGCGGGCTGGACAGGGGCGGAGATGTTCAAGTTCACGCTGCATATCTTTGACACCTTTCCGACTCTCCGGCGATGATGGATGACCAAGATGTGCGAACGATCTTTCTCATCGTGGCCTTCACGGTGCCGCGCATGATGTCGGCCTTGCTCATTTCTCCTTTTTTTGGCGATCAATTCATCCAAGGCATGGCGCGACAAGTGGTGATCATCTCGCTTAGCCTGATGGCCATTCCCATTACCTTGCAATCAGGAATCACCGTGCCTGAAAATAGCTTCTGGCCTCTGTTCCTCCTGGGGGTGCTGATCAAAGAAATCGCCATCGGCATGTTGATCGGTTTCGGCACCGGCCTGGTTTTTTGGATCGCTGAGGGCACCGGTTTTTTTATTGATAACCAGCGCGGCAGTTCCATGGCGGAAATGTTTGATCCCATGTCGGGCGGCAGCAGCTCCCTGTTTGGCGTTTTGTTTACCAAGGTGCTCGGCGTACTGTTCTTCCTCGGAGGCGGGTTCTCCGCCTTTCTGACGATCGTCTATGACAGCTACCTGACCTGGCCGGTCTTTTCCTACTTCCCACAGTTCCAGCCCACTTTTGCCATGGCCAGCCTGAATCTCCTGGATGGCATCATGGGACTCATTGTCACTTACTCGGCGCCGATCATCATCGCCATGTTCATTGCCGAATTTGGCCTTGGTTTGATGAATCGCTTCAGTCCGCAATTGAACGTCTTCTTTCTCGCCATGCCGGTGAAGAGCGGCATCGCCTCCCTGCTCATTGTTTTCTACCTCGTGTTCCTGCTGAACTTCTTCAAAGGTCAGATCATGACGCCAGAGAAATGGAACCTTTTTTACCAGGGTTTTTTCAAATGAGTTATGAGCGAAAAGACTGAGCAACCCACGCCGAAGAAGCTGCGCGACGCACGCCAGAAAGGGCAGGTCGCGAAGAGTCAGGACGTAAACGCAGCGGCCTTGACGATTGCCTGCTTTGTCACCATCTCCGCTTTATGGCTTCCCTATGTCGAGGAATGCAAGGCGCTTATGACGCTGCCGACGGAATTTTACACGCAGCCTTTTCGTGAGGTGGTCGATGAGGTGCTCTACGCCATTGTCTTTAAAATTCTTCTTCTCTCCGCCCCCTTACTGGCGGTGGTCATGATTGTGGGGATAGCGGTGAATTTTTTTCAGGTGGGTTTTATGCTCGTGTTTGAGCCGATCAAACCGGAGTTAAAAAAGCTCAATCCCCTTGATAAAGCGAAGCAGATGTTTTCGATGAAAAACCTCGTCGAATTTGGTAAGTCCGCGCTCAAGGTCATCATCATTGCGGTGCTCATTTACATCGTAACGAGGGATGCCCTTGATCCCCTCACTCGCATTCCTTATGCAGGCAAAGAAGGGGTGATGCAGTCTCTCAAACCCATGCTCAGCACTCTGGCTGTGAACATCACACTGGTTTATGTGGTGATCGCCGCTGCGGATTACTTCTTCCAGAAGTTTCAGCACACGAAACAGTTGAAGATGAGCAAGGATGAAGTGAAGCGCGAGTATAAGGAGAGCGAGGGCAACCCCGAGATCAAAGGCAAGCGCAAGCAACTCCATCAAGAAATGGTGATGAACGACACCATGGAGCGCACCCGCAAATCCAGTGTGGTGGTGACCAATCCCACTCACCTCGCCATCGCCATCTATTATCAAGAAGAGGACAATCAAATGCCCAAGGTTCTGGCCAAAGGCGAGGACTATGTCGCGCGGCGGATGGTCGAGGTGGCGAAGCAAGAGGGCATCCCCATCATGCAACACATCCCGTTAGCCCGCGCCTTGTATGAGAAGGTGGACATGGACCGCTTTGTGCCCGCAGACCTGATTGAACCGATGGCTGAGGTGCTGCGTTGGGTGAAGGAGTTTCACGAACAGCAGCACTGACCGGCCCGCATTGACTTAGGTCAAGACGCCACCGCCTCTAGCAGCAGACGAATCTCCTGCTCAATGTCCGTGGGATCTTCCACGGTCTGTGCGATTTCCGCGCGGAGGAGTTCACCATAACGTTTTCTCATGCGGAAGACGGCCACCGCCACGGTACCGGTACTCATGCCCAGTTCTCCGGCCAGTTCTTCATAAGAGTTGGGATTGGCACTGCTGGCGAGGTAAGGTTGCAAGGCTTTGAAGAGCTTCGCCTTGCCACAACTAGCATAATCTTCTTCCAAGGCTTTCACGGCGCGATGCAGGAGGTTCTCGGCCCAGTTGCGCTGAAAAAGTTTTTCGGGCGAATCGGGATGAGCGATTTCACGTTCGAAGCGTTCTTCACCTCCCTCCATTTCCAAAGGAACAAAAGTGATCTTGCCTCCTCTCTTTTCGGTTCTCTGTTTACGCGCCTCATTGCTCACGAAATGCCTTAACGCACCGAGTAAGAAGGAACGAAAACGCCCTCTTTCGGGATCGGCATGAGACAGGACATTGTTTTCCAGAACATGAACGAAGAACCCCTGAGCCAAATCCTGGGCATCTTCAGGTGAGTAATTCTGCCGCCGCACAAACGCGTAGATCGGATACCAGCAGGCGCGACACAGATGCTCCATATCCTGCATCGCCGCCTCATTCCCCAAATCGGAAGCCCTGAGCACCATGCTCCAACGAGTCGTTCTAAAAGCTTCCTTTGGCTTTCCAACGGTCTCTGGCAGGTTCTTATTTGAATTAGGAAACGGTAAATCCATAGTCACCGGAGAAACAGCTCCTCAGGTTTGGTACTGAAAGACCTAAGAACCCTGAAATGCAAGCCTTTAACAGATGGTTGAAAAGTGAAGCCCGTCATACGGAGTTATAGGATTTTTCATACGAGGGACGCAACACAGCTCAAACCGGTTTACTCAACCTCGTCAACATGGAGGCCCTCTATGTTAATCGCACACGCACCTTCAGCTTGACGTGATCAGACCCTGACCTAAACGACAGCGGTCATCCAACAACTCGACAAGCTCAACAAACGCGGCATGAAGACCACACCCTTGGAGTTAATCGCGCGGTTCACCGCCTTCTGCTCTGAACTGAGCAGTCGCTTGTGGGTGGCCTTCACCAGCTTAAGGCAGTTGGTGTGTAGCTTTTGTAGCCGCTAGTAACCCGTCTCACAGGAGATCTGCACCTGTGGATACACGCGCACGCCGGGGGTCAACGAGGTCCAGATCAAAAAGTACTGTGAACTTCAGACGCTGGCGGATCTTAAAGGTCTGGAACGGATCGACGGGGACAGTGTCCTGGAAGCGGTGAACTATCGCACCCTGGACAGGAATCTGTGGTCGTGAAACACTTTTGATTAGGCCCTGACCTTTCCAGCCTTGAACCAAGCCAACAGCCGCCCCTCATGAAACCGTGCTTGATCATGATTGCTCAGCAGACTGATGAACCATTGCCTGAGGCTCCTTTTCACGCCTAACCAAGCGACGTGCAACCCGTATTGACGCGCCAGTTTGAAGGTGATTTTGGCAAACAGATGATCACGGCTGTTTCCGCTGCGGCGGTAGCCAAAGGGAAAGTCAAGACGCTTGCAAATAAAGCCGCGTTTGATTTGCTCAATGGCCCAGGCGTAGTCTTCAGCGGTTTCGTGAGATTCGGAAAAAAGCAAAGTCTGCCACAATCGACGGCGGATCATTCCCATGCTATTGCTGTAGATGGAGCCAAATTTCAGGCCTTTGTGGCGCAGTTCTTTCCAGTCGATGTGATCGCTGTAGTAAGTGTCTGCATCCCACTTGCCACTGACGCAAGCGCAGCGTGGATCGCGCATGGCCTCCATCATCCTGGCAAGAGTGTCCGGGGCTTCGAGAACGGTGTGCGAGCTGAGGATGAGGACGAAGTCGGTGGACAGATGCCGCAGTCCAAAATTCAAAACTTTGGAGTGCTCATATGGGGCTATCCACTCGATGACTTGTCCGCCCGCTTGTTCAATAAGTCGGCAGGAGCCATCTTGACTATCGTTGTTGATACCCAGAATCACATCCGGTTGGAGGGTTTGTTTTTTCAGCGCTTTCAGGACTTCGGGCAGAGTGTCTGCGGAGTCTGAAAACCGGATTAGGATGCCGAGGCTTGGCAGGATATCGCTCATGGTTGAAGAGCCAAGGTGGTAGGTCGGGAATGTGAGTTGTTTTGACGATCCAATGTATGGAAGGCCTGAGCCAGCCGGGTGCAGTGAGATTCAAATTCAGCGGCAGAAATCTGATCTTGGGGTGCCACGAAAATGAGATGGATACCCGGATCTGCCCAAGGGCGGAAGGTAGCGCTCAGATAACCGGCGTAGTCAGTCTGAAGAGTGTCATTTTGCAGAAAAAACTCCCTTAACCAGTGACTCCCATCGCTAAAAACGGCATCTCTTCCAGGCACCTGAGTGATCTCGACTCCACGATACTTCAAGCAGACCTGAACCGTATGATGACGATCCCGCCCCGGCGCAGCATAACAAACAAGCCCTACTTCATCCGGTTGTCCCTCAAGCCTGATTTCATAACCATCATTGCCAATAAAACGTGATTCTACATTGGTTGGAGGAGTCCATTTTTGATATCCAAAGGTCAGGAGTGCCGAGGAGGTGAAGGGCCAGGCAAAAGCGGCAAGACATAAACAATGAAGGGTGTTTCGCCAAACCAGCGAAGATGTTGCGGGCACGGCTTCTTCTGAACTGAAGTGAGGTGTATTTTTCAGCCAAGGAATCAAGGTCATGATCAAGCCCGCCCCCCCGACAAAAACGGCCCAAGGATGCATGGCGATCACGGCATGAGTGCATGAGAGAACCAGTATGCCGGAGACTTTGGATAACCAACGGAAGTCCGCCAAAAGAGGGCAAAGAAGCAACCAAGGCAGCCAGAAAGATTCCATGTTGATCACTGCTATGGCGGCCCCGCCTGTCAGCCATAAAACTGTCAACCACAGGCGTAACTGTAGATGATCCCGACGCATTTGACAGTGAGCCAGGGCGATGACGGCACAAAGCAGTACCAAGCTACCATTGGGCGTGCCTGCCATCGGTGCCAGAAGTGCCACCACGGCAGCTGCGTGGAGAGCCTCCAGCCAACCATGAGAAAGTCGGCGTTCGTTCCGGGGAATGATCCAGGTGACAAAGGGCACCAACCAAATAAGTCCCATAAAATAATGGGTCTGTGGGCTTTCGATCACAGGGTAAAAAAAGGCACGGTAACCAATCAAGGTAAGCACTCGCGCGACATTGGCCAGTAGGGCTGCGGGTAAGGCGAAAGCTAGGCGCAACCAAAAGTGTGTCTGGGATTTTTCATAACGATTCACCCAAATGGTGAGGGCAAGCAGAATGACCAGGAGATTGATGCCTGCGCAATCGCGTGTCCAAGGAACCTCCAATCGGCCGATGGAAATCATAGACCCCTGGTCCATGGCAGCGACCCCCATCCAGTCCAAGCAGGCAATCACCAGCGGGCGGGTGACATCAATCAGGATGTCACCCGACTGAGTCAAAAACAGGACGAGGGCAATCGAGCCTGCTGCGATCACTGTGCGCAGTGTCTGGGGTGTAATGGAGGGTGCGGCCATGGGGTTCAGGGGTTGAGCTTTGTTTAAGCTATTTGGTTCTGAGACTTGCTCATCCGCGCATAGGTGACCGCAGCAAAAGCAATCAGCAGCAGCCAGGGCGGAGCGGGAGCGCCGGGAACGTTTCCGACCGAAGTCTTACCGATGTTCCAGCGGGTGCCCTCCAATGACTCAACGGTGACCTGTTTGGTTTCCTTACCGGACACGATGGCGACCGGCACACCTGGGAGGGCACCGTCCACCAGGGGGTCCCAGGCCTCCACACGGCTGGTGTAATTGTCGGATTCGAAACCAGAGCTGCCTGTATTTTTCAGCACAATGCGGTCCCAGGATGTGAATTCATCGCCAAAGAAGTTGATGAACGCATAGGGTTCCGATGCATTGATCGTCCTGTCCTTGGGATTGCCGTCATAAGCCTCAGGAAGTGGTTCCATCAGACTGGCTGTCGTGAACTGGCTGACCAGTTTGTCACCCAGGTAAAAGTCTAGAACGTTCTGGCTGTCACCGGCAGACCACCACATGCCGAAGTAAGAAGAGGCTTCTTTGAGGGAAAGTGTGCTGCTCAGCACTTTGGTTCCAGCCCCCTGAAGTGAATACTGGGTGCCCTTGGGATTGGACTTATCCATTGCCCCGCCATAGGCATCAGCAGATTTGATGAAGAGCTGGTCAAAGGTGCCGACTCCGGTCCAGTCCACCTTTTTATTGGTGCCTTCCTTGAGCTTGTTGAAGTCGAATACATCCGTGCCGGAGAGGGATGAATTCAGCGAGTTCGGGTCTTCAGCGAAGGTGATGACGACAGCGGCCTCCGCCGACAATGCGGCGGCGAACAGGGTGCAAGTGAATATAGGTGTTAGTTTTTTCATGTTGGCGCGCCTTTGTTGGGCAGGCATTTACATTGTGCTCCTTGCCAATGAGGAAGAACATCCCCACATCTGGGGGGAAAGCGTTTGCGGCGGTGGTCCCGCATGGGAGTGTTGAGGAGTGTGATGAAAGACCTGATCAAACTGCTCCTCGCCCTGCTGCTTTACGGCGGTTTTGCCCCCTGGCTTGGCTGCTGGATGGCGTGCCGCAGGGTCTGGCAGCGAGGGATCTTTGCCCTCATGCTGGTGATGACGGCGCTGCGGCCAGGGAACTTCATGATGATGATCGGCAGCATCGAGACCTACCGTGGACATACCAAGGGTTATGAAATCTCGCTTATCGAAGTGCTGGCCATCGCCCTCATCATTGCGGTCACGCGTGGGCCTAAACTGGGTCTGCAAAGGAGGATACCTGGACTGGGGCTTTATCTTCTCTGGTGTGGGGTCAGCCTGCTCTCAGTCGCAGGTTCGTATGAGGCCGGGTATGTTTTCATGGCGGCCAGCCGCTTCGCCAAAGGGGCGTTGATCTTTACCGCAGCGGCCCTGTATTTACGGGATGAAGAGGACCTGCGCTGGGCAGTCGGTGCTCTGGCCGGGGCGTTGTTTCACCACGGGCTGTTGTGTTTAAAGATGCGACTGCTGGATGGTTCCTGGCAGGTGAAGGGCTGGTTTGAACATCAGAACCCCATGGCCATGTGGTGCTACATGGGGGCCATGCCGGTGCTGGCCACCGTCCTCTGGCAACAGGTCAGGGGCAGGCTGCTCTGGCTTTGCTTGGCAGGCTATGGCGGGGCCGGGCTGTGCATCCTGCTATCGGTATCACGCGCAGCACTGGCAGCTTACGCCGTGGGGTCGGCGATCCTTCTTCTGGCGGCCTGGCTGCGTGGTCCCAATGCCCGCGCCGTGGGGTTTACGGTGCTCGGTGCCGTGGGGGCAATGCTGGTTTTTCTTTTCGCCCTGGATTCCTTCAAAGCACGCCTCGATGAGGTCGCCAACAGCAGCCAAGTTGTGGAGGAGGATCTGCGGGATATTTTAAACAAACAGAGCGCTGCCATGCTGAAGACACACCCGCTGCTCGGCATCGGCTGGAACAACTTCGGCATCGCGAACAGCCGCCCGCGTGGAGATGAATACAGCGAGATCCTGGAAGAATGGGACCGGGAGCGCGGCTTCACCATCTACGATGAAAACTATTATGCCAATCCGCTGACGGAGAGCCTTTATTGGCTGTGGTTGGCAGAGACGGGCTGGCTTGGTTTTGGCAGCTTTGCTCTCTTCTGCGCGGCTTCGATTGTATGGGCATTGAAGAACTCTTGGCAGCGCCGCAGCACCTACATGGGGGCGGTCGCCCTGGCCCTGCTCGTGGCTTTGAGCATCTGCTATCTCCACGGCACCGTGGAACGTATCCTGACACAGACCAAAAATCTGTCCCACTGGCTGATGCTGGCCGGGATGGTGGCGGGGATGGAGAGAACGCGAAAGGCGGGCCTCCTCGGAAAAGCCTAAAGTTACATCCCCATCGGCATGCCCCAGTGAGGCTTGGTATCTCGGCGGCCTAACATCCAATCGTACACATCACGGATCTGCGCAGCCTTGGCCTCCCAGGTGAAATGACGGCGGATATGCTCTTGCGCGGCGAGTCCCATGGCACCCAGGGATGAGGGATTGTTCGCCAAGGTTTTCAACAATTCTCGAAGATCTGTGATGACCTGATCGCGGGTTTTCAAAGGCAGCACATAACCTGTGCCCGGCGGCACCAACTCGGGCGGTCCGCCGTGATCCAGAACGATGGGAGGAAGGCCCAGGGCCATGGCCTCCAAAACGACTCCACCGCCAAACTCGCGGATGCTGGGGAGGACCAGGACATCGCTTTCCTGCAAACGCGGTTGCAACTGTTGGTGATCCGTCCAGCCATCCAGCCGGGTGCTATTCAGAATCTGCAAACGCTCCACGAGTTGATGCAGACGGCCCATCTCAGGCCCGTCACCGATGAGGTCGATCTGCACCTGACCGTTACGGGCCAGCGGTGCCGCTGCCTCCAGCAGCATGTCCACGCCTTTGAGTGCGACTAGCCTGCCGACGAAGGCGATGCGCAGCGGGCCGTGGGCACGTGGCGGCTTGGGCTGCAAAGGAAAGCGGGTGGTATCAATGGCGTTCTCCGGGATGAAGACGCACTTGTCATGATGCTGCTCCGGGATCTCACGCCAAGTGCTTCGGGCCGCCGTGATGATGGCCTGACTTTGACGACGAGTCCGGCGATGCCCAGGCAAATACCGGTAAAAACTGCGCAGTCTTCCAGCCCAGTCCTTTTCCTGACGGCGGACCTCCTTAAAGCCCTCAGGCCAGGCCACACCTCCATTCAGCGGACCGATGACAAAGGGCACCTTGAATCGCTTCAGCCTGCCAGCAATCCAGCTTGGTGTCGTGGGCGACAATGGTAAGATACGATGCACGACATCGAACTCGCCGGCCCGCAGACGTGGTCCAAACTCGCGCCAGACAGCACGCTCAAAGAAGGGATAGGCCAAGTTGGAAAAAATGGCATACAGGCTCCAACTGAAGTTGCCACGGCCACTCAGCAACCGGGCCAGATGCCAGGCGATGCCCTGCGATCTCCGCGCGTGGATGGCGGTGAAGTCTTTCCCCTCAACCAATCCCGCGCGCAGAAAATCATCACGGTTTCGCCATTCCGTCACGATGTGGGCATCGGTCACTTTGGCAATGGCGGTGGCACAGGACCAACCGACGAGGGAGGCACTGGTCAATGAGGGATTCGCACCTTCAGCGATGAGGAGGGGACGGATCATGGGGCCGCTTTCGCGGGCCTGCCTCCTATGGGTGAGATGAGAAGCAGGTGAAGCACTAGACGACGATAAGGACGCTGAAATCAAGCTTCGTTTACCTAACAAAATTTTAATGAACCGCTTCCATCCTTCGATGAAAGTCGGGAAGGGCATCAGGTCGAAATCAGAAGCGATATGCGAGGCGATGGTCATTGGAGGTGAAGGTAAAAATAAACCTGGGGTAAGATCATCGGTTTCAGTTGGTTCCGCCGATGTTCACATTCACGCCGACACTGGGGCCACCGCTGCCGATGGCTGCATTCGTTCCTTCATTCGCGGCGACGATGCGGACAAAGGTATTCACTGCTTCACGTCCCAGACTCGAAGGTGAAATGGAGCCCGCTCCCGGCACATAAACTATGTCGCCTGGCTGCAGGCGGAAGTTGGTGGCCTTGCCCTGCATGACCGCCCGTGCATCCACAGTGGCGATCTTCGGATCGGTCAGGGAACCACGAATGATGCTGACGCGGCTCAGGTCTGCATCGGGGCGCACACCCAGACCTTTGCCCAGAGCTCCCATGAGGTTCATGTCACTCATGAAACCTACAGGCCGGGGCTCCATCACCGCACCCAAAACGTACACTTCGTTAGTCAATGACGACGGCAGATAAATGAAGTCGTTGGGTTGCAGATAAATGTTCTGGCTCATGTCGCCATCGCGGATCAGCTTCTGAAAGTCCACTGGCAGCATGGTGCCGTTACGGATGAGAAAGCTGTGTTCCAGATCGGCCAGTTCCTCGGTGGTGCCGGTGAACCGGGAGGTGAAAAGACCACCGGCCAGGGAGATGGCATCCAGCACCTGAAGAGGGCGCTTCAGCGGATAGATGCCGGGCTGGTTCACCCGTCCCAGCACCCAGACACGTTGGCTACTGACGTCCAGCAGGTTCACACTGACTTGGGGGTGCTTGTAAAACTGCACCAGCTTTTCCTCCATCTGCTGCTTGAGCTGCTGGGTGGTCAGACCGCCGACATCGATGCCGGGCAGCAGGTTGAAATAGATCTTACTGTCCGGTGTGACAAAGGTCTCCGCGCGGGAGCCTGTTTCACCCAGGATCTCGATATCCAGCTTGTCACCAGGCCCAAGTTTAAAAGCCTCCGTCGGGGCTTGCAGGTATTCCGCAGGCATGGCGGCACGCGTGCTTTCGGATGCAAAGGTGGGATAGATCGTGGCTGACTCGGCACGAGGATCAAAGCTATTCCCGCCAGGAATGGAGCAGGAAGCCAGAAGGAGGCTGAGACCGAGGAGAGAAGTGGGGAGAAACGTGTTCATGGAAGACGTCAACAGGATCGTACAGAGTCGTCCGGTCTCAATCCCCCCAAGTGGGGGCAACTGTGTGTCCTCTGACACGGTTTGCCCGTGCTACTGCGTATGCTCCAGATACTTGATCACAGCTTCGGTGCGTGAGCGAACATGCAACTTTTGATACACGGCCTTCAGGTAGTCGCGCACAGTTTCGTAGCTGAGAAACAATTCGTTAGCCACCTCCTTCGGTGCCATGCCCTTGGCCAGACGCTCCAGGATCTGGCTCTCACGTGGCGTCAATCCTGGAATCTCCTTTTTCTCCGGTTTGACCGGCTCCTGAAACGACTGGATCAATAATCGAGCAATGTCCTGGCTCAGCGGTGCGCCGCCTTCACTGGCCTGCCGGATGCCTGCGGCGATTTCAGCGGGTTTGCAAGATTTCAGCAGGTATCCGTTCGCCCCGGCACGGAGGGCGGCGAAAACCTTCTTTGGATCGTCATGAATGGTCAGCACCACAAAGGCCGTGCTGGGCATGTGCGGTGACATTTGCTTGATCAATTCCATGCCGGAGACGCCAGGCAGTTCCAGGTCCACCACGATGACATCCGGCTTGTCTTTGAGCAGCGGCACGGCTGCCTCAGCACTCTCAAACGCGCCTGCAAACTCAAATCCATAATCCTTTTTCTGGATCAGCTTTTCCATGAAGAGCCGCAGGGTGTTGTCGTCTTCGACGACAGCCACACGCAAAACGCGGCGAGGGGAGCTGGGTGTCTCAGATGCGGGATGAGGGGCGGCCATGTAGAAATAAATCACATGATCCGCGTCCTGACCAGGGTGGAGTTAATCGAGCTGAGGAAGGATCGCCTGTTTGATGAAGGGTCCGACATTGGCCCCGGCCCAGCCTGAAACGGCTCCCTGAAGGAAGGCATTGAGGGCAAAGTTAAGCAATTCCTCGGCCCGGGCCCAGGGTTTATCGGCGATGTAAACGATGTCCTTGGGTTGGAGGCGGAAGCCTTTCGTCTTGCCTGCCAGGATATCCTGCATGTTCACAACAAAGGTCTCCGGCTTGTCCAGAGATCCGCGCACCACAAGCACGCGGCGGGTGTAGGCTTTGGGTGTGAAGCCACCTGCTTGGGCGATGGCGCTGTGGACGGAAGTGTGGGCCAGCAGCCCCTGGGCCCCCTGCATTTTCACATTGCCCATGACATAGATTTCGTTGGAATTGGCCGAAGGGAAGTAAAGGTAATCGCCCGATTCTACCTGGATGTTTTGTTTGATGTCACCGCGCAGGAAAAGTGCCTCCATGTCCACTGGCATTCGCTGACGTCCGCGCATGAGGAAACTGCGTCCGAGATCGGCCAGTTCGACGGTGTTTTGCTGAAACAAGCCGGTCTCCAGCCCTCCGGCTTCGGCTACAACCTCCAGCACGGTCAGCGGGCGGTCCATGTTGATCGCGCCTTTTTTTACCACCTTGCCAAGCACATATACCTTACGGCTTTGAAAGGTCATCGGCGTCACCACAACGATCATGTTCTTGTAATAACGACGCAGGTCCGTCATGAGCTTCATGCGCAACTGATCAATGGTTAAGCCAGCCGCCTGCACGTTCTGGGCCTGGAGATAGGTCAGCTTCCCATCTGGCCCAACATAGACCTGGCTCCGGGAATACTCCGGGTATCCCACGGCGCTGATGTTCACCGCATCCCCCGCACCGAGGACGACGGAGTCTGCATGGCTGAGCGTCGTGCTGAAGAGCATCAGGCAGGCTGTGGCAGCAGCTAGCTTGTTGAGAAGGGGGAAACGAAATGCGGGCATCTGGTCCAACAAGGCACCGACCAGACGGCAACCGGCTGCGCGGTAGGTACTGAGTTGGGTCTTGGCAGACTCGGCCAGGGTGCAGGCGCTCTGGCTGATCCAGAGCAGATTTGGCAGGCGCTCAGCCACCAACAAGGTGCTGGCCTGAGAGGGAGCGGTCAGTTGCACCAGAATCACGGTATTCCGTGCCTGAGACCACAGGCTGAGGGAGCGCTGCCATTGTTGCCGCTGATCCTGAGTCCACTTCCATTCGGCATCGAGAACCAGATGGATGACCAGTTCAGGAGACTCGCCGATCTGTCGCAACACGCTCTCCGGCTGCCTTACAGCCTCGGCCAACGGGGCCGCTGTAGGGACGCCGCTGCCATGGCTGACGACGATGACGGAAAGACCGCGACTGGCTGCTGCATTCGCCAGCAGGAGTGGCAGGCGGGAACTGTCAGGAGCATCGGAGGTCAGGAGACCGCACACAGTGGCTCCGCCGGTGGCGGGGATGAGCAGACGAGGTTGCAGCTTGGTCCAGGTCTGGAAGGCCCATTCGGTGGCATCACTCTTTGCCTCGGCGCTCAAGGAGCCCAGCACGGGAAGTCCGGTGCTCCTCTTCAAATCTGCAACGGTCAGCAAACGGCGGTCCGCGGCAGCCATCAGGCCCAGGACCAAAGCGACCCCACCTGAGGCTGCAAAAAAACCACCCAAGCCGACAATAGCCAGCTTTTTGTTAGGCCCTTCGATCAGAACATCCTGCGGGCGGGCGATGGAGAGCAGGCGGTAGCAGCCCTGGGCACTCTCTTCATACATGGCTGCTTCACGCTGACGGGCGATGAGGATGCTACGGCTGGTTTCCAGGGCCTGCTTGCGCGACTTGATGCGGGCATATTCCAAAGCCTTGCGCGGCAGTTGTTCCAGCTTGGCATTCAGACTGGCGCTGACGGATTGTAACTTTCCAAGCTGCTCTCCCAACACCTGCTTTTCAGAGCGCAGCTTGATCAGCTCCAAATAAAGGCTTTCGCCCACGGTGCTCTCACCCGGCTTGGGTGGCACGTCGAGACGGGGCTTGTCATCGGCCAGCACGGCTTCCATCGCTTTCACACGGTCTGTGGCTTCCATGATGGCAGGGTGCTCGCTGGTGTAGCGCAGTTGCAGTTGTGCCAATTCCTCATGGGCCTGCTGCAGCTTTGCCGCCGCAGGGCTGACCTTGGAGAGTTCTTTTTCGATGCTCAGAATCTTCAGGTCCAGTGTCTCGTGATCGAGGCGGGTGGACTCATACTTCAAACTGAAATTGGCCAGTTCTCCCAGCCAGGCATCCATCTGTTTGTCCGCATCCACCAGTTGTTCCCGTTTAGCATAGGCCAGCAGTTCTTCATTCACCTTGATCAGGTCCGCATCGGCCAGCGCAGCCTGACGGGTGAGAAATTTGTTCATCTCCGCTGCATCCCTTTGCTGGATATCACGGGTGAGGGTGAGCACTTCCTCGATATAAGCCTTCAGCATGCTCACCGCCGTGTCGGCGCTATGATCAGAACCGATGGAGATGCGCACGATGTCCGTATTGCGCTCGGGCGTGATGATGAGGCCCGCCTTCAGGGTGCCCTCGCTGATTTTCCCGTCCAGGCTCTGGCTGGTTTTTTCCAGCAGAGCTGAGCTACGCATCAGAGCGGTGAGAGTCGGGATAGTGAGCTGATGCGGACGATAAGGGTCCCCGCTTTCAGACTGACGCAACGCCGTGTCCGGTGCCTGCTGGATAATCTGGGCCACAGCAGTGTAGTGGGTCTCAAAACGTGTCCAACCCACTGCGGTCAGCAATCCGCCAGTGATCAAACCGGCGATCAGCAACAGCCAGCGCCTCTGATAGAGCGCATCCAGCACACGCAGTGGATCGAACGGCAGGGTGAAACCTCCGCCGGAGGCCGGTGCTTCCTCGGGGGAGGCCGTCTTGTCCATGATCGGACTCAGGCTCAAGCTGACGCCCAAAGTGGATGCAGGCTGGGAGGAAGAAATGGACGGCGTTACCGGATGTACGACCTGAGGAGTCTGGCCGCGCTTGCGCTGGATGGCACTGAGGCTGAAGTCGGAGGAAGGAGTCATAAGATTAAAAGAGTTAGGCGGGGAGTGCCTGTTGACGGTGGAGATCCTGGGCGATGATCATGATGTGATCGGACTGGATGTAAGGGGTCTGACACATCCAGCCATATTCCAATGCGAGCTTGGCCAGACGGTTCACTTCACGCGGGACGCCCCGGCTCAGGCGATGCAACAGGATCGCGGCATTGGGTTCAAACACTTGTCCATTGGGATGACCTGCCATGTGCATCCGATGAACGAGATAGGCGGAAACGTCTTCTTCCGATAGGGGCTGTAAATGATAGCGCAGGCTGATGCGCTGATTGATGGCGGGAACTGCTTCCACCAACGGTCGCAGATTCGACTGACCGATCAGGATGACCGTGACCAGATTGCGACCACCACCATTGAAATTCGTCAACCAACGCAGTTCGTTCAGCGTTTCCAGGGGCATGTCCTGAGCCTCGTCCAGGATCACCACGACTTGCCTGCCTGCATCCGCCTGGGCTTCCAGGAGTTGATGAAGTAATTCCAAGCGGGCCAGTTTACCCGCAGGCAAAGCCAAGTCAGGAGGACTGAGCCGTGTAACAATGGCCACGACCAGGTCATCCATGGAAAAGCCGCTGTTTTCCAGGGCTACGATGCGGAATTGCGAGACGGCGAGCTGATGCTGCAAGACGAAGCGCACCAGGGTTTTCCCACAGCCAATTTCGCCCGTCAGCAGGCCAAGGTTCATGCTGCCTTCCAGCACGAGGTAGATCAGGCGATCGAGGGCCTCCAGATGCTGTGCGCTGCGGTAAAAGAAGCGGGTGTCCCACGGCGCCTCAAAGGGGCGGGAGGAAAGTTTCCAGTATTGAAGAAGATCGGACATGGCGCAGGAGGGGTGACGTGGGCAAGATGCCCTCCCCCAGCCCCGCTCACAATCCCCCCAACTGGAGGTTCCTAAAGGCTCCTGCCATCAGGCCTGCATAAGAAATCCGGTTTTCTTTCGCTGCTACCGCACGGCCATAAACCTGCATGACTTTGGCGGCATTCAGATCCCAATCAAAACGTTGTGCGTTTTCATACCCGGCCTGGATCAAGCGGTCACGCAACACAACATCCGAGGCCACCTGGGCCAGGGCTGCACCAATGCTTTCCACCCGCTCGGGATCGATAATCAGCGCTGCATCCGCCACCACCTCGCCAAGAGAACCGGCTGCTGAACTGATCACAGGACAACCGCAGGCCATGGCTTCCACCGGTGGCATGCCAAAGCCTTCAAACAACGAAGGATAGACCATGGCTCCCGCAGCGCGGTAGAGATCCGGCAGGGCGGCATCACTGACAAATCCGAGGAAGCGGATGTCATCGGCATAAGGCGAGGCTGCGGCTACGGAGCGGATCACCTCCGCACCATGCCAGTCACTGCCACCCAGGGCCAACTTCCAGTCCGATCCGGTCGCAGCCTTGAACTGATTGAAGGCCTCAATGAGCCTAACGTGGTTTTTGGCCGGATGTTCAAGCCGCGAGACATACAGAAAGAAGGCGGAATTCAGCCCCCACTGAGCCGCTGCTCTTTCACGTGCGCGGGCATTGTCGCCAGGGCCAAACCGCTGATGATCCAGACCGTTTAGGACGACTGTCTGTTCAGCGATGGGGAGACCAAAAAAGCATTCGATGTCTCGCGCGGTATTGGTGCTGACCGCGATGATTTCATCCTGTCTGCGGGCCAGATGCTTCACCACCACGCGGCCATACAACATGCGAGCGAGGTCATACTTTCCACGGACATGGAAAGGGGCCAGATCATGAATCGTGGAGACAACTGCGCAGGGTGCTTTCAAAAGCATTCGGCGATAGCTGGGCACATGCAGCACGTCGATGCCTTCACGTTTAAGCCAGCCCGGCAGTATCGTCTGATGCCAAAGGATATTCTTCACCGCCGACCGCCATTTTTCTGGCACCACGACGATCTTCATGCGCTCACGGGCGAACTCAAAAAGCGGCACGTCCTCCTCGAGCACAAGGAGATGAAACTCATGTTCATCGGCATAGCGCAGCATGGAGCGAACAAGTGCAAAGACATACTGGGCTACGCCGGTCTTACCGCGTTGGATGACACTGGTGGAGAGGGCGATTTTCATGCCTGTCTGAATGTGCTGTTCGGTTGGAAGGTATTCGTGAGTTCACGAAACGCCCCGATGCTAAAAATGACCAGATCTGTAGCGTAACGCTTGAAGAGACGACGTGGCTCCTGGACCATCCGAAACACCCACTCCAGTCCTGCGAGCTGCATCCAGCGGGGGGCACGTTTCATTGCCCCGGCCAGGAAATCGATCGTGGCACCCACGCCGATGCACACCGGCACACCGGCGGACTCGTAATTGCGAGCGATCCATTTTTCCTGCTTCGGACAACCGAAAGAGACTAACAAAAGATCAGGCTTGGCTTCGCGAATGCGATTGCAGATGCCTTCATGGTCCATCTTATCCAGCGGCGAAAAGGCGGGGAGTAAGAGCCGGCAATGTGAATGCGTGGATGGGTCTCGCTAACATTGGAAAGCGCAGCCCTGAGCACCTTTTTCTGACCTCCGAGAAAGTAAACGCTCCATCCTTTTTGTTCGGCTTCATCCAGCAACAGAGGGACGAGATCTGAACCAGCCACTCGCTCAGGGAGGGAACGGCCAAGCAGACGAGAAAGCCAGACCAGAGGCTTGCCATCACAGACCACCAGATGAGCATCATTGAGGATTCCGCGAAGTTCCGCGTCATGACCGGCTTGAACCAGGAAATCCACATTGGCTGTAGCCACATAATGGGGGCGGCGGCTCTCGATCATGTTGCCGATACGCTCCACCGTCTGCGGCATGGTCACCGGATCGAAGGGTACATCCATGATGCGGATGCGCTTTTCCTGCACTGGAAAAACCCGGTTATACTCTGCGCTCAGGCGGGCACCGATGGTGCGCCAACTGAATTGCTCTCTCGCCAACTGAATGCCTGCCTGCCGGAGATATTGACGAAGAGGAGAACTCTGCATCCCTCTCACCACTTGGTCCACAAAAGCTTCGGCAGTATCGGCCAGCAAAATATTGGACCCATGTGTCAGGTTGAGGCCCTGCGCGCCAATCGTTGTGGAGACGACCGGAGTGCCGATGGCCAGGCTTTCGACGATTTTCAACCTAGTGCCGCCACCAATCCGCAAGGGGACCATCTGTAGCCAAGCTTTCCGATAGTAAGGCCGCACATCTTCGACACTGCCGGTCACCGTCACGCCTTTCCGTTTGCTATACCGCAAGATTTCAGGCAGCGGTGATTTTCCGACGATGAGAACCTGTAAGTCTGGAATACGTTGGAGGATACGCTCATGCATGGCGGAAAAATACCAGCGTAAAGCGTCCACATTGGGAGTGTAATCCATGGCCCCGCAGAACAACAAGGTAGGCTGGGCAGCAGAGGGTTCGTTAAGAACTTGAGGCTTGAAGAAATCGAGGTCCACCCCATTGGCGATGACTTTGACAGGAACGGTCGGGCTGATATATCGCCGAACAAAAACTTTGTCATCCGGGCCGCATAGCACCTGCATCTGACAGCGGTTGGCCACCCGCTTTTCATAGATCCAGAGTTTCGCCATGTTTTCCCAGGCCAACAGCTTGTCCTTCCAAGAGGTCGAATTGAAGGATGTCTGCTGAAGCTGAAACTGAAGATCGACACGGCTGCGATCAATCGACAAAGGAATGTCCTTGTGGTCCTCCAGGAAGTATTGGGCAAGGACGATATCGCAAACATGAACGAGATCGTAAGCGTTTGCAGAAAGCTTTTCGCGAATGGCTTCGGCGAGTTGTGGCAGTTCCCAATGACGGATGGTGGAGGGTGTCAAATCCAGCAGGCGATCCGGCAGAAGTTTGGCCCATTCGGGATGCTGAAATGGCACAAATTTGACGTCACGGCAGAACTCCTCAAAGACAGGACGCTGATCCAGCCGCTCACCGTTTTCGCTGAGCGCGATAAGGTCCACCGTGTGTTCGCGGGCCAGTTCCTTGAGCAGATGAAAGGTGCGCTGATAAGTGCCGCGATCCAGCGGATATGGGATGTAAGGATAGATGACGAGGATATTCATAGGGTTTGTTGATGGGTATTTAAAACTCTCGCGGGCACTCCCGCAGCCACCGCATTTGGGGGGATATTTCGGGTCACGACCGAGGACACACCGATGACGGCCCCGGCACCGATGCGCACAGCACCCACGGCTTTGGCACCGTCTCCCATGAAGACGCCGTCTTCCAGGTGCGGGCCTTCTTTGCGACCGTGTGAAAGCACAAGCCTAACATCGGCATAGAGATCGCAGTTGGCACCCACATGGGAGTTGGGGGCGATGATGATGCCCATCGGATGAGGTAGTCGCAGCCCCGGGCCGATGTGTGCCTTATTGCTGATTTCGATTTTGAAAAACCAAAACAAGATCTTGCTGACAAAGATGGTCGGCAGTTTTTTTTCTGCACACCAAAACTGGAGGCGAATCAAGGTAACGGCATGGACACTGTTGAGCGTCAAACCCAACGCTGCCTTGCCTAACAAGGATTGCGTTTTGTAGTCGGCCAAGTTTCTGGCAATGTCCTGTCGGAGGAGGTTAAACATGGTCAGTTGAAATGATGCCAAAGTTTTTCATAGGCCCTGACGGCAGAGGGAAAGCTGTCTGTCTTGCAGTTCAGGCAGGCATGGATGATCGCAGTTTCTTCTTCGTTCGTCTTCCCCCACAAAAGGAGGGAAAGCGCACGCAGGAGACGCTCGCGGGGGTAGCGGCTCCGAAACTTGGAAACCAGGCCACGGAGACCCATAGCGCGTAGATTGATGACTCCGTTCCGGATCGTCGAACGCTCAGGACAGAGGGGCTGGGTGGTGCGGGCGTATTCTCGCGCCGAGCGGAAGGGTCTGCGGATACGACGCCCTTCCAGGTGTAGCCACAAGGCTTCGGCGAGTTCGCCTATCTGCGCGTGCTGGTGGGTCAATGATTCCCGCTCTTCTGCATGTGCCGATTTTGGATAAAGCTTGAAAGCTACTCCCTCCTCATGATGAGGCTCCAGTTGTCTCGCCCACTTATGCTTGAATCCCTTCAGCCGCTGCAACCGCTCATTGCAACTCCAGTGATAGCTGCCATGCATGGCCAGCCAGACATCTCCAAGGGCCAGCTTAGCCTTTGCAATATTGCGCGCGACGAAGTCAGCATCGGCATCGGTGAAAACCGGTCTTTGCAGCCGTTCCTTTGCATACAGCAGGCCTGAGCATCGATTGAACAAGAGACGAGTGGCCTCATGCAACGGAATGGCTGACTCATCGCGATGATGATCACAGCCTGCAAGCAGGCGGTCATCACCGACTAACCAACGATGCCCCATGACGAGGTCATAGTAAAACATGGTCGGTGTGCTGCGACGCAGTTTGGCTAGTGAAAGGATTTTGAATTCCACCTCAATGCCCGCAAACTGGCTCAGCTCTTCTCCAAGATCATGCAGGGCATGGCGGTAACGGTAGTCGTTCCATGCGGTGACGCCACGAATGAAGACAAAAAACTCCAGGTCATTGTAAGGAGCATCTCCGCTTTCCCGGCGGAGCACACCGCCTTCTCCGCGCCCATAGCCGCCGGCCAGCACCAGGCCTTGCAACTTGTGAGCGGGAATGATGGAGAGAACTCCCTTGCGCACCAGATCACAAGTATCTGAGAGATGACGTTCCAGTTCAGCGCTTCCAGCCGGAGTAAAGGTCGCACTCATGCTGCCTGGTAATGAGGGAGGTTGACATGATCCCAAGTCTGCACCGACTCTGTGAGGTAGCTCTCAATCTGCGAAACGATCTCCGGCAGGTTGAATTGCTTCCTCACCTGGTTTTGTCCTGTTCTTGCCATTTGCTCGCGCAGCATGGAATCACCTGCCAGACGCAGGACATTGTCAGCAAGCTGTTGTGCATCTCCGGCCTGGTAAGTCAGGGCATTTTTACCATGTTCAAAAAGCTCGGCACTGCCTCCCGTTAAAGTGCCGATGACCGGCAGACCGCTGGCCATGGCTTCCAGTGGCGTCAGGGCAAAAGGCTCTTCCCATTCGGAGGTGAAGAGCAAGGCATCATGCTGACGATAGACCTCGGGCATCTCTTGCGAATTCGCACTGTGAAAGGTCACAGGGAGGGCATGCATCTCGACATACCGCTTCAGCATGGCTTCATACTCGGCCTCGCCGCGTCCATAAACGTGCAGAGTGCCGTCGAAGCGGTCTTTCAGCGCCAGCATGGCTTTGAGAGCGGTGAGGATGCCTTTGTCAGGGGACAGGCGTCCGGCATACAGCAGCCGCTTCATCGGGACCGATGCAGGTTCGACCTTTCCATCATAGGTCGTGGTATCCACCGGGCAATGGATCACCTCCCCATGCCTGACTTTGTAACCTGCCGTGGCAGTGATCTCACGAAGACGGCGACTGCAAAAATAGATGCGCTGAAAGTTCAGGTGCCTCACAGGGTTGGTCGGTGCCTCTTCGTGCCACAAACTGCGCTGTCCGGTCACTGTCCACAGGCCGCGCGCCATCCGGGTCTTCATGGAGGCGTTTTCGCGATTCCACCAGTCGAGCCAGACATCGGCGACCAGACTGCGTGCGATCCAGTGATCGGAAACATCAAAGACCGTCGGAATATCCAGACGTTGCAAGGTTAGAGCGAGTGATTTCGATAAACCGCCGAGATTCCAGACATGAACGACATCAGGCTTAAACTCACGAATCGTGGAGACCAGGGTCGTGTTATTGTGACGCTCAAGGGCCTCCAGGTCACGAATGCCAAACCAGGGATGACCAAAGAAGCCGTGCAGCCGCAGTGACCTCTGCAAAGTGTAGTCTGGGGACAGGCTCTCCTGCACGCTGTTTACGCTGTGATTGGAAGTCAGGACATGCACCTGATGACCGCGCTGATGCAGGGCCTCGGTGATGTCACGGCAACGGAGTTCATAACCGCCGACATAATGAGGAGGGTAAAGATTGGTGAGGACGAGGATGCGCATATGGAAAGTGATGACTGAAATTCGTCCCCAGCTTAACCGCCCTCCTTCCGGGTCGTCATTCCCCCCAACAGCGGGGAAATGACTTGGCTTCATTTCCTTGATCCCCCCTCAATTGGGGGGGATACACGCATTGCCCACCGATCACTTTGCCAAGAGCGTGGGAAGCTGCCATTCTACCCCTCAAGCATGCTTTCATCAGACACCTTTGCAGTTCAAGAATCCGAGCCTACTCTTGGTCAAATGGCCAAGAACTCCTGGCTAGGTTGGTCGCCAAGGCTTGTCGGGCTAATAGCACTGGCATTGTTCGCATTACCCATGCTGGCCACGATTTGGAACATGTATCAGCGCGCAGACCGAATTCTACAGCAGTCCATCCAGCGTCAACTGCTCTCCACGGCTCGCGGCATCACCAAGGAAGTGGACCCGGCACTTCATGGCACTTTCAAGTCACCGGAACAGGAGAATTCCGACGCTTACATCGAACAGATCAGGCGACTTGAACGCGAAAGGCTTGCACTAGACACCGACAGCATCATTGAGTTTGTCTATACCTGCATCGAACAAAACGGGCAGATCCGGTTCATCCTGGATACGACAGCACCGGGGGACAAAGACGGGGACGGCAAAGATGACAAGGCGCACATCATGGAAATCTATGAGCAACCCAGCGCGACCCTTCGCTCAGTCTTGCTCACAGGTGTGGCCACCGTTGATCAGGAGCCCTATCAGGATCGCTGGGGTACATTCTTGAGTGCCTACGTTCCTATCTTTGATGACCATCATTTGATTGTAGGTGTCGTCGGTGTGGATATGGAGCTGACCAATTTTAACCTGCAACGCTCTAGCGTAAGGCACCTGGCCATCATCAGTGCAATCGGTGTGCTATGTCTCTCTTACATCGGGGCGCTCGGTGTGGCCGCCTATCACCGCAGGCTGCAACGCTCGGTCAGCGAACTGGTCGCAACCAGTGAGGCGGCGATGACTGCCGCCCGGACAAAGGCGGATTTCCTGGCTTCAATGAGCCATGAATTACGCACACCTTTAAATGCGGTGATTGGTATGTCAGAATTGCTGCGCGACACAGAACTTGATACCAAACAACAGTCCTTTGTGGGAACGATCCAACGATCCGGCGAATCCTTGCTGAACACATTGACCGATATCCTCGATTTCTCACAACTGGATGCCGGCAGCATTGAAGTGGACCGCATTCCCGTTTCGTTGAAGCGGCTTCTCAATGAGGTGCAGTCACATTTTCAGCAGGATTTGCAGAAGAAGAAACTTACCCTGGCCATTGATATCGATCCGACATGTCCCAAACGGTTCCTGGGTGATGCCGATCACATGCGTCAGATCCTGCGGCATCTGACGATGAACGCGATCAAGTTCACCGACAGCGGTCATATCTCTATCCAAGTGGTGCTGGAGAAGATGGAAGGGGAACAGGAAGGTCTTCATTTTGTCATTCGTGATACGGGTATCGGCATCAGCCCGGAACAGCAGGAAGGCTTGTTCATGCCTTTCTATCAGGCAGATGGCAGCACCAAGCGGAAGTATGGTGGCACGGGCATCGGACTGGCCATTTGCAAACGGCTCTGCGATGCCATGGAAGGGCGAATTTGGGCCGAATCTGAAGTGGGCAAAGGCAGTGCCTTTCATCTCGTGATTCCGGCCCCGGCAGTCGTCAGCTCACGAGTCGGCACCGTGAAAACGGAGGCCTTGATCTGGAGTCAGGACATGATCACCCAGATGCTGGTCAGCCGGGTCGTCGAAAAGCAGGGACTGCGTGTTCATGTGGTCCATACCTTTGAAGAATTGCAGTCTGAGCTGGCAGCGCATTCCGTGAACTGGCTTCTTGTGGATGCCAGCGTTATGACTTCCAAACACGTGGAGGAGGTGAAGAAACTGCGAGGCGAGGCGCAAGTCGTCGTCTTGAATGCCGAACCCGGATGGATGCCAGACGCAGGCTTTGACGCCGTGCTGACCCAGCCGGTCAGACCTGCGGATCTGCGCCAGGTTTTGGAATCTTGAGCTTCAGGCGATGCCTGTCTGCCGTGCTTCCTGCCATCCTTGGTGAAAGCCGCGCCATTTCCCCAATCGCTGCTGCCAGCGCACTTTGAAAGCGTGGAGGATTTCATGCCAGAGTGAACGGTCCGCGCAATAGCGCAGATCATGACGAGCGTCTCTGATCCAACCGAGAACGACGGTCTTCAACCAGTTAAATCTGTGCGGGGACTGCCGCCAGGCTTTGCCGATAGCCCGGGCATCACCAAACGCCCTTTTGTAGCTTTGTTCCGGGGTGTAGTTATGACTGTGCATCGCCATGGACTCAGGCACATAGACCACGTCGTGACCGTGGGCCTTGCACCAGCGGGTGTATTCATCGTCTTCGGCATATTGCAGGTCTTCGCGAAAGCCCCGCTGTTGCCACACTTCCTTGCGCAGGCCGCTGCTGACCATGCTGAAGAAATGGTCCCAAGAGGCCGATTCGCGCTGTGGGCCAAAACATCTTTCATAGTCACAGGCGAACACCGCCTGGCAATCAGGGCGCGGAATTTGTCGGCCAAAGCAGGCCGCCACCTTGGGCTGCTGCAAAGCCTCGACCAGAGGCCGTAGCCACTGACTGCCCTGCGGGGTGGCGTCCGCATTCAGAAAGATGCAGATCTCCGATCTCGCCAACCTCATTCCGAGATTCATCACCCGGCTGGGATTGTACTCCTGCGGTGTGATTTGAATGAAATGGGCTGGATTCATCGCTCGGATCAACTCCTGCGAGCCATCGGTGCTGCCGCTGTCAATGACGATCAGCTCCCAGTTGGCATAGTCCTGCGCCAGAAGGGCGGGCAAAGTTTCTTTCAGCGCCCAGGCTTCATTGAAACTGCGCATGATGATGCTGACGAGGGGGTCTTTCATACAGGCTGGATTTGAGGTGGGATCGTTTTTGAAAAGCGGGTGGTTAGGCGGTTGCGCTCTTCGTTGTACAGGCCAAAGCGCCAGACCCCCAGCAGCGCCACCAAGCCTGCCAGAGAACCCTCCGTGAACATGGCAAGTCCAGGGTAAGCCTGAGGAGCCAAGTCCACGTTTTGTAGAAAAATCAGGGTCAGCAGAGCGGGAGTGGCCGCAGCCCAAGCGGGGAAGACAGCTTTGCACAAAAGGCTGAAGGAAGTTTCATGCGCTTCTTCCGCCATCCAAGGCCAAAGGCGAGCCCAGCCGAACCACAAGGTTGGAATCAACGATCCGAGAGCCACAGCCGTCACGCTTTTCATCCACAGAACCAGGGCCAGACTGATAATGAGATTGGAAACGGCCTCGCCCATCCCCATCCACATGAGCCGCTGCTCATGCCCGGTCATCATGAAGATTCGTTTGGAGACGCTGTGGGTCAGATTGCTCGTGTAATACCAGAACAGCAGGATCTGCCCGACCAGCCACGTCTCCGGACTCAGTGCCGCATCCCCGGTCAAAAGCAGCAGCAGATCCTGAAGGTAAAAGGCGGACAAAAGATACAGCGGGGTGGCGATCATGACGCTCCAGCGAGTGCCCTGGACCAGGAGGTTCCTCAGCGCTTGGTGCTCGCCACCTGCATGCAGATGGGCTGCGGCAGGGGACAGCGTGTCCTGCACCTGTTTGGTGAAATCACGAAACATCTCGCCCACCTTGGCTCCGGCCTGATAAAGCGCGATGGAGGCCACTCCAAGCGTGGTGGTAAGGATGATTTGATCCGTCTTGGCCAGGGCCACATTGGTGGCTGTCCCCAGATAAGCAAAGAAAGAAAACTTCACCGTCTCGTTCATGGATCTGAAGTCGAACAGAGACAGGCGTAGTTTAACCTCGGGCATTTTTTGCAGGGCAAAAAACGCGGCACATACATCCGGTGCCAGGGCCGAACCCAACGCGATGATCATGACAGTGAGGAAACTCCACTCCAGCCACACAGCTAGGATGACGAGGACGAGACGGAGGAGAATAGCCGTGATGATGAGCCAGTTGGCCAGGCTGATACGCTGCTGACCGCGCAACATCTCAGGAAAGATGCCCATCGGAAAGGCCAATCCGATTCCCATGAAGAAGACCACCATCACCACACGAAACTCTTCACTGCGGGCGGCCGAGACACCAAACCATTGGATCAGCCATGGGGAGGCGAAAAACACCCCAGCTGAGAGCAGAAGCGCGACGGCCACATAAAAGACCAGGATGGAGGAGAGCACGCGGCTCATTTCCGCCCAATCCTGTTTGACCGAGAGCTCGGCGACGCGCTTTTGCGCCGCGAAACCAAACCCAAAATCCAGCAATACGCCGAAGCCGAAAACACTCCAGAGAAGCGACCAGAAGCCGAATTCCTCCTGACTGAAATGCTGATAGAGAAGGCGGAAGGTGACCAGCCCGACCACCATCGCGACAAAGGTCCGAATGTAATTGGAAACGGCGTTTCGCAGAAGATTGCGCTGAACATTGGGCGGGTTCATAAAGTGGATGGTAAAAGAGAAAGTTCAGTTTGAATGCGAGCGGTGGTTCATCTCCGCTTGTTGATAGAGGCTCTCTTGGCGGGAGTGGATGTGTCTCCAATCGTAGTGGGCCGCAGCTTCGTGCCTGCCGTTCATGGCCAGTAACTGGCGCAGATCAGGCTCATCTTTGAGTCGGTGCAGTTGTCGTGTGAGATGCTCCACGGCGGCGACATCTTCCACATCGAAGAACAAGCCGTTGATTTCATCCCTAACCAAATGTTTCAAGCCACCGATATGACTCGCAATGACGGGCTTTCCGGCGCTCCAGGCCTCCAGGACCACGATGCCAAACGGCTCATGCATGCTGGGCAGCACAAAGGTATCGCAGGCCTGATAGGCATCCAGCAATGAAGGATCATCATTGTGCAATCCGGGCAAGATGGTCACTTGGTTCTGGACGCCAAGCTCCCAAATCAAATGCCGCAAACGGGCTGCGTAATCGGGCTGTGTTTCAGGGCCGATCAACACGAGATGGGCCTTCGGGTTGGTCCGGTGAAAACGGGTAAAGGCCTGCACGAGCACATGCTGATTTTTTTGGGAATCGAGCCGACTGATATTGAGCACAAGGAATGCCTCCGCCGGGATTCCATGACGGGCGCGAAAACGGCCTCCGTGTCCTCCTTTGAACTTTTCCGTGTCCACGCCATTCGGCAGATAGGCGATGCGATCATGGTGGAGCTTCTTCTTGGCCGCCTCCATTTCGCTTTGGCCGACACAGATCACCATGTCAGCGTCATCCAGGATGCGACGGGATTTAAACAAGGCCCCGAAAAGACGACCCCATTCAAATTTGCCCTCGATGGGTTTGGTCATCGTGCCGAGTTCGGCTTCAGGCACATCAAAGACTCCGCCATGCAAGGACACGACAAAGGGCTTCTTTTGCAAGCGGGCGGCCGTCGCCGTGGAACCGCCGAGCCGCTTCAGCGAGTGAGCGTGAAAAAGCCTCACATCGGGCTCTTTCAAAAGGGCGTTAAAGAGAGGGAGCGAAAGCAGGTTGCCGCCTTTTTTATCGAGAGCCGCCTTATCTGCCTGGGTGAGACCGAGAAAGGGATAACAATAGTTGTAACGTTTTACAGGCACGCCTCTGATGATTTCGACATACCTGTCGGCCAAGGCCATGGATGTGAAAATCTTGGGTTGGAAACCTGCGGCTTGCTGTTGTCTCGAGATTTCGGTGATGACCGTTTCGGTGCCACCCCATTCATGGGAAACAAATCGGCGTGGGACGTGAAGGATGGTCTGGCTCATGTGGGATGCATTTTCCACCCAAGTCCGAACTGAGCCATCCCCGCAGGTGGGGGGAAGTGAGGCATTCAAAAACCGCCGAAAACGCAATAATTGTTTAGCGAAGCGCACACCCCTCATAAGAGGAATGCTTCTGAGGTTGCCATTTGGCCTTTTGCAAAGGAGATTTACCCAACTATGTACGGACTCGTTAACAAAGCAGTAGAAGAATTAGTGGTTCATAATTTCGGCGAAGAGAAGTGGGAAGCCATCAAGGTCAAAGCGGGCGTGGATGTGGATGTTTTCATCAGCAATGAGGCTTATCCCGATGAAATGACTTACAAGCTTGTCGGTGCCGCATCCGAGGTGCTGGGTCTCCCTGCGGATCAGATTCTGATTGCCTTTGGGGAACATTGGATACTCAACACGGCCTCCGCCAGTTATGGACCGATGATGAAGTCAGGCGGCAAGTGCTTGAAGGATTTCCTCGTCAATCTGCCGGACTTTCATACGCGAGTAACGATGATTTTTCCCAATCTAGAGCCACCTCGCTTTGAGTGTTCTGATATCCAAGACGGTTCTTTGAAGCTGCACTACTTTACACATAGGCCCGGCCTTACCTCCTTTGTCGTCGGATTAGTTCAGGGGCTGGGTAAACTCTATGCTACTCCCGCGACAGCTACCATCCTGGAATCCAAGGAAACAGGCGCTGATCACGATGTCTTTGACGTTCGCTGGTAGGATACGAGAGCATGAATCCGGAACCGACATCTTTCGAATCGGTCGCGCTGCCTGCGGAATCTTTCGCTCAGGTCTTTCCTTTTTACTTTGCCTGGGATCATCAACTGCGAGTGACTGCCTATGGCCCATCCTTGGCCAAAATTTGTGCGGACGTTCGTGCCGGCGCTTCCATCCAGGATCTGTTTGTGATGATCCGCCCTGCCGGGAAACTTACTCAAGATTACCTGACCAACCACAACGACCATCTGCTGCTTTTTCAACACCGGGAGAAAGGAACGAAATTCAGAGGACAGCTGCTCTCACTGCCCGAACAAAATTGCGCGGTGATGCTGGCTTCACCCTGGCTTCAGGACACTGCGCAAGTCGATGTGCTAGGCATCACTTTTTCGGACTTCGCCATTCATGATCAGTCCCTGGACCTGCTTCAGCTTTTGCAGACGCAGCAGATGGTGAACGATGACCTGAAAAAGCTGACGGAACGCCTCACCGCCCAGCGTGGGAAACTCCGGGAGCAGGAGGCTGAAGCACGCAAGCTCGCCCTCGTGGCCGCACGGACCGACAATGCCGTGGTCGTGACGGATGCCCAAGGCCGCATCGAATGGGTCAATGACGGCTTTGTCCGCATGACCGGCTGGAAGCTCGAAGAAGTGATCGGTCGGACACCCGGGAGTTTCCTGCAGGGCCCTGGAACTGATCCCAAAGTAGTGGACTTCATGCGCTCCCAGATTCGTGAGGGAAAAGCATTCAGAACAGAGCTGGTCAACTATCACAAGACCGGCAGGCGTTACTGGATATCGATCGAGATGCAGCCCGTTTTGAACGAGGCCGGAGAGGTTACCAACTTCATGGCCGTGGAGGCGGACATCACCCAGCGGCTGGCCGACGAACAACGGCGGGCCCTGCAGTTCTCCGTGTCCCGCTGCCTCGCCAGCGCGGAGTCTTTACGCCAGGGAGCCTCTCGCCTCCTTCAGAGCATCTGCCTTCATCTCGGCTGGAAGGTGGGTGACATCTGGATGCACAATGCCACCAAAGATCATCTCCAATTGTTGGAGCTTTGGCATGATCCCACCCTGAACGTCCAGGCCTTTGTCGAGGCCAGTAAAAGTCTCGTCTTCGAACGCGGTTCTGGCCTGCCAGGAAGGGCCTGGGCCTCCCGTAGCAGCCAGTGGATGCCAGATGTGATGAAGGACGCTAACTTTCATCGGTCGGTCGAGGCATCTGCCTGCCGACTGTATTCGGGGCTGGCATTCCCCATCCTGCATCTCGGGGAGGTGCTCGGGGTCATGGAGTTTTTCAGCGACAAAATCGAGCAGCCGGATGCGGAGCTTTTGGAGACCATCTCCAGCATCAGTGACCAGGTCGGCCAGTTCATTTTGCGCCAACGGGCGAAGGCGGAACTGCTGGAGGCCAAGGAACTCGCGGAGGGCGCCAACCGGGCCAAGAGCGATTTCCTCGCCACGATGAGCCACGAGATCCGCACTCCGATGAATGGCATCATCGGGATGTCTTCATTGCTTCTCGAGTCCAAACTGGCCCCGGCCCAGCGTGAGATGGTGGAAGCCGTGCGCAACAGCGGCGAGGCCCTGATGACCATCATTGAGGACATTCTCGACTTCTCTAAAATCGAGGCCCGCCGCCTGGATCTGGTGAATGAAGCCTTCTCTGTAGATTCTGTGATCGATGGGGTGGTGGATCTCCTTTCGCACAAAGCCTTGGCCAAGGGCCTGGAGCTAAGCGTGGTCATCGAGAGTGATGTTCCACTCAGCCTGACAGGGGACCCAGGGCGGTTGCGTCAGGTCATCCTCAACCTCGTCGGTAATGCCATCAAATTTACCGATGAGGGCGAGATTAATGTTCTGGTCAAAAGGACAAGCTCGGAGACTGAGGGTTCTCAGTTCATCGAGTTTGCGGTCGAAGACAGCGGCATCGGGATGACGCCGCAGCAGCTCGGTCAGCTTTTCAATCCTTTTACGCAGGTGGACGGTTCCACCACACGCCGATATGGCGGCACCGGACTTGGCCTCGTCATCAGCAAGCGCTTGGTGGAGCTGATGGGCGGCAGCATTGAGGTCACCAGCAATCGGCATGTAGGCTCGCGTTTTTCCTTCTGCCTGCCTCTTTGCATTGCCCGCACGGCTCAGGACAGTGCTGCCTTATGGCCTGAAGACGTTCGCGATTACCGTGTATTGGTGGCGGATGACGTGCCGCTTTCTTTGCGTGCCGCACGGGAGGCCCTCATGGGGCTTTCCCATGAACCCGTCATGGTGGAGAGTGAAGCGGCGCTGATTGCCACCTTGCGGGACCGCCAGCAGCTTTGGGACGTGCTGGTCATTGACAGGCGCCTATTCGGCAACCGCACCATGGAGGCACTGCGCATCATGGAAAGGGAGAGGCGGAAACCCCGCATCATCGTCATGGGTCAGCTTACCGACAGTGCCCGTGAACGCACCTCCCTGAGCGAGGTGGACATCTTTTTGACCAAACCTCTGCGCCGTCTGCAATTGCGAACGGCTGTCCGTCAGGTCGCCCAGGCATCCTTCCGGCCCGTCACCCAAGTCTTGATGAAGCCTATACCGGTCAGCAATGAACCGCTTCCGCGTCTGCTGATCGTCGAGGACAATGAGGTCAATTCACGCCTCGCCATTCTCCTGCTGGAAAAGCTCGGCTACGCGGCAGAAATCGCCCGGGATGGCAGCGAGGCCGTGGACCGTTTTAGCAGCGGTGTGTATGACGGCATTCTCATGGACTGTCATATGCCGGTGATGGACGGTTATGAGGCCACACGCACCATCCGCGAGATCGAGGCTTCAGACACGTGGACACGTCCGCGTGCCCGCATCATTGCCATGACGGCGAACGCTATGTCCGGGGAAAGAGAGCGCTGTTTGGGTGTCGGGATGGATGATTACCTGCCCAAGCCGCTGCGTTCCGTCCCGCTCATGGAGGCGCTGGCACATGTCCGTGTTCTTGCACCGGAAACTTCAGCGGAGCCGACACCTGGCTGGACCATTCAAGAGCAGTTCGAGACGGATCAATCGATCAAACAGCTCGTCGAAGAGCTTAGCGATGAGGCTGCAATCCAGCTCATCGAAAACTGGCTGAAGGACACGCCCGTGCGTCTGGAAGAGATCATCCAACTGGCGGGCAGCTCCGACCAGGCAGCGCTCAAACGTGTGACGCATTCGCTCAAGGGCAGCAGTTCCCTCTTTGGCCTCAGCCGTATCAGCAATCTTTGTCGTGACCTGGAGCAAAGCGCTGAAGCGCAAACGACTCCCGGTCAGACACCGCTGGCCACCGGCCTGCATCGTGCCTTTGACATCGTCGAGCCTGTTTTGAAGGCGGCGCTCCACCGGCTGCAAATCTCCCAATCATGAAGTTACTTTACGTTCACGAGCGCTTTGGTGCCCTGGCAGGAGCGGAGGCCAACGCCTTCATCACCGCACAAGAGATCGGCAAGCGCGGCCACGAAATCGGCATCCTCCATGGCCCCGGAACGGGAAAAAACGAGGAGGGCTGGCAGGCAGTATTTTCATCCAGGTATGCACTGGAAGGCCATGCCCCGGCTGAAGCCACCCGCCGGGCACTGAACGAGTTTCAACCGGACGCCGTGTATGTGCATAAGATGGCCGATCTGCGTGTCATCCAGGCCTTGGTGGACAGCGGCATACCGCTCGTCCGCATGGTCCATGACCATGACATCTACTGCATGCGCAGCTACAAGTATGACTACTTTACGCGCAAGATCTGCATCCGTGCCGCAGGCCCCGCCTGCATCTTCCCTTGCCTGGCCAGTGTGGTCAAAAACAACAATGGCGGCTTCCCGCTCAAGTGGGTCAGCTATGCGGCGAAGAAGCGTGAAATCGCCCTCAATCACCGGTTCCGGCGCATGGTCGTAGTCACGGAATACATGCGGGATGAACTGCTGCGCAATGGCTTCGACAAAGACCGTATCGAGATCCACGCGCCCGTTCCCCGCATGGGTGATCCCGATCTCCGCAGCAGCTTCAGCGACCGCAACCTCATCCTTTATGCCGGCCAGATCATCCGGGGCAAAGGCGTGGATGTGCTGCTGGAATGCCTGGCCAAAGTGAAGAGCAAATTCGAGTGCATCATCCTGGGAGATGGCAATCACAAAGCCTACTGTGAAGAACTGAGCCGCAAGCTGGGACTCGCGGACCGGGTTCATTTCAAGGGCTTCATTCCACAAGAGGAATTGAAGGGCTACTACCGGGAATGCAGCGTCGTCGCCTTGAGCAGCCTTTGGCCTGAACCCATCGCCACCATTGGCCTCGAGGTGATGCGCTATGCATTGCCCGTGGTTGGTTTTGACGCAGGCGGCATCAAGGATTGGCTCAAAGATGGTGAGACCGGCTACCTCATCCCTTGGATGAATCGCGACCTCTTTGCCCGGCGTCTGGATGAACTTCTCCAGGACAAAGACAAGGCCAGGAAGCTGGGCGAAAACGGATTTGAATTCGTCAGCGAACATTACGACTTCCCCACTTACATCGAAGATCTGGAAAAGATGTTTGCGCGCGTGATGCAGGAATAGGCCGCTGAGTCGAGGCGGATCATCTTCCCCCACTTGGGGGGAGTTACAGATTCTGATGAGGACCTAGACTGGTCCCGTCATGATCGACACATCCTCACAACATCAACACCAGATCCGCCTCTTGCGCGCCTCCCAGAGTCGCCTTGGCCGCTCCTATCTGAAGCTGGTCCTGATGCTGAAACGCTGGACCTGGATCGCCCTGGTCAACGGCGGACATCTCATCAAACGTGGACTGGACATCCTCATCGCCTCGGTGGCCCTGGTCATGGCTGCACCGCTGTTTATTCTGATTGCTTTTTTGGTTAGGCTTGACGGTGGACCGGTCTTCTTCCGGCAGACCCGGGTGGGTTACATGGGGCGTGAGTTTGGAATGCTGAAATTCCGTTCCATGTGCGTGAATGCCGAAGCTAAACTGGCCGACTTGCTGGCCAAAAACGAAAAGGCCCAGGGCATCACCTTCAAGATGCAGAATGACCCCCGTGTGACTCGCGTCGGTCGTTTCATCCGCAAAGCTTCCATCGATGAACTGCCTCAGTTGATCAATGTTTTGTCAGGCGACATGTCCATCGTCGGTCCTCGTCCGCCTCTGCCTCGTGAGGTGGCTCTTTACAGCGTTGAGGACCGCCGTCGCCTTCAGTCCATGCCCGGCATCACCTGCCTGTGGCAAGTCGGTGAACGCAACGGCGGCACCTTTGAGATCGGCGACCGCAACAGCATCGACTTCGACGAACAGGTCCAGCTAGACGTCCGCTATATCGAACAGCAAACCGCTGCTCGAGACCTTTGGATCATGATGAAAACCGTCCCTGCCATGTTGCTGGGCAAGTGAAGCCAACGCCCCCTTTTATGAAAGCCATCCTTATCTGCCCCGAACACCGCCCCACCGGCGGGGCCTTTCACCGCATGAAACCCCTGGCCCTGATGCCGGTTCTGGGGCGCAGCCTGCTGGATCACGCCCTGAACCGGCTTAAAAAAGACGGCTGGCAGGAGGTGCTCGTGCTGGCCTCTGACCGTCCAGAAATGATTCGTGAAGCCACAGGTAAAGGTCAGGTTTGGGGGCTGAATGTGGAGGTCATCGCCACCAGTCATGAGCTATCGACAGAACTGGCCGAGGAACGTTATGCCCATCACATGAATGGTGATGGCAAGACGTGGGTGCGAGTTCTGGATTCCTTGGAAGTCCTGCCGGGGAGAACCTTTTGGCAAACCAATTTTGCTACCTTCAAATCTTTAAAGGATGCATTGCAAGAGCCAAAACTCGCCGCGCAGATGACCATGCAGGAAGTTTTCCCGGACGTGTGGATCAGCACCAAGGCGCGGGTGAGCCACCTGGCAGAGATCACCGGCCCTGTTTGGGTTGGCCCCCATGCCTTCATTGGTGCCGGTGCAAAAATCGGTCCCAACTCCATGATTGAGTCAGGTGCATTCATCGATGGTGGAGCCATCGTCGAGGAGTCCTGGATTGGCCCCGCCACTTATGTCGGTGCCACGGCGAATATCGAATGCTCCTGTGCATGGGGCAATGGGTTGCTGAACTGGAACGACGGTTCCTTCCTAGAGGTGCGGGACAGCTTCCTGCTCAATGATCTGACGCAGCGCTCCGCCTCGCAAAAGCGTGCCTCCATGTTCGAAAGAGCTTTGGCTCTGTTGCTAATGCTTGCCACGTCGCCCCTGGCATTGATTTGCCTGCTGCGCTCCTGCCTCAGCGGTGAGGAAGCATTGGCCGAAAGACGGGTCCTGCTGCCGCCGCCTCAACGGGTGGACGCCTATGCGCGCACTTATGCCCTGCTCAGGCTTCAGGGAACGACCGGGCTGCTTCAGCGCTGGCCTGAACTCTGGCGTGTGGTGCGTGGGGACATGGCGCTGGTAGGCAACCGCCCGCTGTCACCGGAGGAAACCACCGCCCTTCGCGGCCCGATGGCCCATTTATGGATGGAATCTCCCGCCGGGGTCTTTTCCCTCGCGGATGCCCTGGGTGCCGATGGTGACAGCATCCGTGAGTCGCTGGCTCACTCGGCCTACTTCACCGCCCGCCGCTCCCTCTCCCTCAGACTGCGCATCCTGATCAAGTGTCTGCTCCCTTTTCTGACCTTCGGCAAACCGACAGAAAACCTCACCCTCACACCTCTGGCAAATCCCGTATGAACCTCCCCAAGAACACTCTTAGACTCGTCGCCCCCTGCGACTTCGAACATCACACCGCCAATCAGTGGAGGAAGAAAGGGATGGATACTCTCAGGCCGGAAGTGCTCATGGTCGAGATCGACTTGTCCCACACTCGCTCCATGGACAGCAGTGGGCTGACCGCCCTTCTAGTCATCCATGAGGCCTGTGCCAAACACAACGGCCAAGTCCGCCTGATCAATCCCTCGTCAGTCGTCACCCAGCTCTTGGAATTGACCCGGATGCACCGCCTCTTCACCATTGTGAAAGGGCATGCTACAGCGACCAAAAATGCCGCCCGGCCAATCCTCATTGCAGAAGATGAGGCGCTCATCCTCAACGTTGCGGAATTGAGCCTCAAGCCACTGGGTTACCCGATTATCTCCGCAGGCAACGGTCAGGAAGCCATCCATCTGGCACGGCGTGACCACCCTGCGCTCATCCTGCTGGACTACATCATGCCCCTGATGGATGGCAATGAAACCCTCCGCCGATTGAAGAGCGATGCCACAACCAAGGACATCCCGGTCATCGTCATGAGCGCCAACGAGAAGATCGCTCGGGGAATCTATGAAAACTTCGAAGGTGCCTCCTGCTTTGTGGCCAAGCCCTTCAGCCCTGCCGCCCTCCGCAGTGAAGTCCATCGCCTGATTCAAACCAACCTTGAAGGAACCCTTTAAGATGAGCCGCACTCTTTCCCTTTTCATCATGGTGGACGCCTGCGGCTGGGAGATCGTGAAAAACGATCCCTTCCTCAATAGCCAGGCCCCGCACCGCACCCGCCTGGAAAGTGTCTTCGGCTACAGCTCCACTTGCGTGCCCAGCATTGTCAGCGGGAACTGGCCGGATGAACATCTCAACTGGTGCTACTTCGTCCACGATCCCAAGAACTCCCCATTCAAGTTCCTTCGTGCCCTGCGCTGGCTGCCCAAGGCGATCACCAGTCGTCGCATTGTGCGCCGCTTGTTGACTAAATGGGCGAAAAGTAAGTTAGGCTTCAAAGGCTACTTCGACCTCTACAATATCCCTTTTCAAGACATCCACAATTACGACTTTACCGAGAAAAAGAGTCCCCTCCAGGCCGGTGGCATGAACCGGGGAACCAACATCTTTGACAGCCTCCAGGAAAAAGGCATCCCTCACTTCGTCAGCGATCCGGACAAGACCGAGGAGCAGAACCGCGATGCACTGTCCGCCCGTCTCCAGGCTGGTGACATCGACTTCGCTTTCATGTACTGGGCCGGTCTGGACGGCCTGCTTCACCGCGTGGGCAATGATTCCCCCGAGGTGCCTGCCAAACTGCGCGTCTATGAGCAATGGATCGCGCAGCTCCAGGCTGCCGCCCAGGGCCGGTATGACGAGGTGAAGCTCTATGTCTTCAGTGACCACGGCATGGCCAACTGTGACGAGCACCTCAATCTCAAGACTTTCATCGAAGAACTGCCGCTGCGTTATGGGCGCGACTACTCCGTCGTGTATGACAGCACCATGGCGCGCTTTTGGTTCTTCAATGAGGACGCCCGCAGACAAATCTCTGCGGCACTCTCCCGGGTGCCGCAGGGACGCATCCTGCCGGAGGCGGAACTCAAGCAGATGCGTGCCCATTTCGACGATCACCAGTTCGGCGAACTCATTTTCCTGGTCAAAGAAGGCGTACTCATCGTCCCCAGCCACATGGGCGAGCGCCCCATCCGTGCCATGCATGGCTACCATCCGCATGATCCGCACAGCTACGCCACCCTCTTCACCAATCAAACCAGCCTACCCGCAGAGGTCACCCACATCCCGCATATCCACCGCCTGATGGCCCACGCCATCGCCGCCTAACTCTTCTCATGAACTCCGCCGCCCTTCCCATGAATCCCGTCGTCTCCCTCTGGCAGAACCTTCATTCCCGCCTTCTTTTCAAATTCGTCCTGCCTCAACTTCAAAGCGTTGAACTCGAAGGTGTGAAGCTGGATGTCAGTGGCCTGTCTTCATTGATGAAAAACCACATCCGCACCGGCCGCTATGAGGTGCAGGAACGCCGCATTGCCCAACGTGTATTGACAAAAAACGACGTTGTTTTGGAACTCGGCGGTGCCATCGGTTTCATCGGCCTTTTTTGCCGCCAGCAAATTGGGGTAAAGCACCACTTCAGCGTCGAAGCCAATCCGAATACGCTCAAGCTGCTACAGCGCAATTACGCACTGAACGGCCTCAAACCCGATGCCATCCACGCCGCCGCTGCCGCTGAAAATGGCGAGATCACACTGGATATCGGAGGTGAGTTCTGGGAAAACTCCGTTCTCAAAACCGACCGCACTGCGACGACCATCACCGTGCCCGCGCTAAGCCTGAAAAGCCTTGTGGCGCTGATGCCCGAGTCACCGACAACTCTGATCTGTGACATCGAAGGCGCTGAGCAATACCTGGATTTCAGTCAATTGCCCGCCTCCGTCACCAAGATCATTATCGAACTCCATCCTGAAATGACCGGTCAGCAAACCGTCAATGAGATTGTGGCTGGATTGGAAGCTCTGGGCTTTAAGACCATGGTTGAAACCGATGGCACTTGGTTTCTGGCCAGGTGACGGTTTACCAACCGAGGCAGAGGAAAGTCATTCCTGACGTTTTATGTGCATCACGTTGTTTATGGTCGCTTATTCCAGCAGTTCCTGGTTCAACTTTTAGCGCACCTCACACCGCAAAGGGTTAATAAGACAGTTTCGTGACACCTCTGCCCTGGGGGCATAAGCATGTCGGATTTCATACAGACTTTGTCGTAGCGGAAAGAAGCTAGATTCGCGTAGCATTCGCATATTCAGCTCATGCGCCTCGAAAACAAAGTCATCCTCATCAGCGGCAGTGCCACGGGCATTGGCAAGGCCATTGCGAAACGTTGCGTCAGTGAAGGAGCCCGCGTGATCATCCATGGACTGGAGGCCGATCTTTGTGCTGAAACAGTGGCTGAACTCGGGACTGACAAGGCCGTGTCTCATGTCGAAGACCTCACCTTAGAAGGATGCCCGCAGCGCCTGGTCGATCTGGCAGTGGCGACCTTTGGCAAGCTCGATGCCATCGTGAACAATGCGGCCATGGTTTCCCAAGGCAACATCCATAACACCGATGCCGCCTTCTTCATGAAGATGATGTCGGTGAACACGCTGGCTCCCTTTCTTCTCATCCAGGCCGCTTTACCCGAGCTGACAAAAACGCGCGGCAACGTGCTGAACATCGGCAGCGTGAACGCCTACAGCGGCGAGCCTAACTTGCTTCCCTACAGCATCTCCAAAGGGGCGCTCATGACCCTCACGCGCAATCTGGGCGATACGCTCATGCGTGAAAACGGCGTGCGTGTGAACCAGATCAACCCCGGCTGGGTGCTCACCGAAAACGAGGCCAAACGCAAACGCGAGCACGGTCTTAAAGATGACTGGTATGCCGACCTGCCCAAGGTCTATGCCCCCGCCGGACGCATCCTCTGGCCGGAGGAAATCGCCGCCGCCGCCATCTTCTGGCTGGCGGATGAAAGCGGTCCCGTCAGCGGTCAGGTGATGGATCTGGAGCAGTATCCTTTTATCGGTCGGAATCCACCCAAGGACAGCTCCACGATCCCTGCAAAGTAGCCTTCAAAAGCTTCGTCATTTCTGCCCATGCCCAAGCTCGCCGCCTTTCCCAAAGCCTTCATGCAGGCCCTCTGCAAAGAAGGGACCATGACCGTTTCCGAATGGATTCAACTGGCCGCCAAGCTGGATATCCAGGGACTTGAATGGTATGCAGGATTCCTGGAGATGGCCGATGAGAAAAACTGGACGCGTTTTCGCCAAGAGGTCGAGGACACGGGCAAGGTCATCCCCATGATGTGTTGCTCACCGGACTTCACACATCCCGATGCCGCCTTTCGTGACCAGGAGATCGCCAAACAAAAAAGATGGATCGACATGACCCACACGCTGGGTGGCAGCTATTGCCGGGTGCTCAGCGGTCAGCGCCGTCCCGAACTCAACCTGGATGAAGGAGTCAAACTCGCGGCGGAATCTATCTACGCCTGCCTACCTTATGCTCAGGAGCGTGGTATCATCCTGATCCTGGAAAACCATTACAAGGACGACTTCTGGGAATACCCCGAGTTTGCCCAAAAGATGGACGTCTTCTGCAAGCTTGTGGATGCGATTGAGCACCCGAATTTCGGCGTCAACTATGACCCCAGCAACACTTACCTCGCCGGCGAAGACCCCATTGAGCTGCTCAAACGGGTGTCTCATCGGGTGGTCACGATGCATGCCAGCGACCGCTATCTGGCGGAGGGAACGATCGAAGATCTGCGCAAGGAGGAAGGCGGTGCTTTAGGTTATGCCAAACGCCTGCGCCATGGCGAAATCGGCAAAGGCCTCAATGACTACGACGCCATTTTCAGCGAGCTGAAAAGCCAGGGCTTCGATGGCTGGATCAGCATCGAGGATGGCGTGGACGGTATGGACCAGCTCGCTCGCAGCGTGGACTTCCTAAAGCGGAAGATCGCGCAGCACTGGGGATGATCTAATTGATTGAGGACAAAGGAAGCAATGCCCGCCTGAATTGGTCCCGCCCGAACTGAGGCTTTTCAAGTTCAGGGTTGCGTCGCTTGGGTGGGCCTGCGATTCTTGAGGTATGACTTCGACCATCACCCTTGGCAAAGCGGGACGTTTGATTGTTCCGAAATCAATGCGTGATTTGCTGGGCATGCGCGAAGGGACCAAGGTGACCCTTAAGACCTCGCACGGCAAGTTGGAGGTGGTGCCGGAAGTCGAGGAGGTGCGCATCGAGATGCGGGATGGTTTCCCGGTGATCCTAGGCGGTCCGCCACGCAAGCGCGGTGACATTGTCCAGGCCATCAAAACGGAACGTGACGAAGGTGAAGATCGTCGGACCTCTCGCCGTCGCAGTGCATGAAAGCGGCCGTGGACAGCTCGGTATTGGTCGCGGCCCTGGACGGAGGCGATCCGGATCACGAAGCCTGTCGAAAGCTGCTGCTCGCAGAAAAGCTCCACGCGCGGCCCCATGCCTTGTCCGAGACCTTTTCCACCCTCACAGGCGGCAGGCTGGCCATCCGCATCTCCGCCGAAGATGCCGCCAAAATCCTCCGCCAGCAGATGGCTCCCCGGTTAAAGATCTCAGAGCTTTCAGAATCGGATTTGCTGGAGGCCTTTGATGAATCCCAACGCCGAGGTGTGCGTGGAGGAGCCATTTATGATTTTCTCCATCTCGTGGCGGCCCGGAAAGCCGGAGCCAAGAAGTTTTACACGCTGAATCTGGATGATTTCAGGAGCTTTCATCGATCCGGCGATCCTGAGATTGCGCAGCCATCGGTAGAGGATGTGTGATCAAGGCACGTTGTAGCCCGTCTTTTGGAGCCCCTCACGGCATCAGGACCCATACGGGCCGTCCGCGCGGCATCCGTGAAAAGTACTTTCATGGACGCAGGCGGGCGCGCATTTCACCGAAGACATCACTGGCCTCGTGCAGCCTCATCTCGCCGCTCTCTACCGCATCGACTCGCGCTTCCATCTCCGGTGCCAGACGTGCTTCCCAGGCGGCATCGCAGGAACCCACGATGAGATCATCCAGCAGGGCCGCCTGCTCCGATGCGGGCAGTTGGAAAAAAGCTTGGCGAAGAGCTGCTGCGGACATGGGGGAAGTGTATCCGCCCAGGATGGATAAGGCAAGGTTCGTTTCGTTGGGCAAACAGAACCAGATCCGTTACACCGCCAGAGACAGGAAGACCCGCAGAGTCTTGACCCTCAGGCCTTCTCTGTGGTCTTCTCATCTCTTGCGGTGTGAAATGCTGAGAAAGGCCCTATGAGGGCACCTTCCGAGAGGAAAGAAGACTGGATATCGGAAAAGGAGTCGGGTAGAATCCGTGCATGAGCACGGTCAGTGAAATCGTTCAGGCAGCCCTGGGACTCGATCATTCGGAGCGGGCCGCCGTAGCGCTGGTCATGCTGGACAGTTTGCCTGATGATGCCATGGAGCCTGACGACATTCTGGCCGAGGCCCTGCGCCGGGATGCAGAGATCGAATCGGGCTTGGTGAAGGAGCTGTCTCATGCCGAGTTTCTGGCAGGTCTTCAACGTCCAGGCCGGGCTGCATGAAGCTCAGCTTCCATCCAGGCGTGCAGGCTGACGTCAATGCGATCCTGGCCTACTACGATGAACAGGGCGGGGAACGGCTGGCGGACCGGTTTTACGAAGACCTGACAGCTCGCTTTCGAGACATCCTGGAGCACCCGCAAAAATTCCCCTTTTATCTGGGCAACAAACTCAAAAGACGCGCCCGGCTGCACCGGTTTCCCTACCTGATTTTATACCGCATTCTGCCAGACCGGGTGCGGGTGACGGTGGTGAAGCATGAGAAACGGCACCCAAATTATGGATCGGCGAGAGAGTAACCTTGGGCGACCTCTGCGATGGGCGACCTCGCGGCTCGCCCTGTTCGAGGTCGTGGACACCCGGTGGCCAGAAAGCTCACGACGGCTCAGATGGAACTGGCTTTGGACGCCTTGAAGCGAGCTGTTCTGGAAGGGTTCATTGAACTTCAGGAGATGCCCACCAAGAGGTTGTATCCAGAGGCGCAGCGTCTGCGCCAGCATCACCACCGACATCAAGGTGAACTTGCATCCACGGAAGCCAAGGCCTAACATACATCTATGTCCCAGTTGATTCACCTCGACCTCGAACTGCCTGAGGATCTCGCGCGGTTCAAGCTGCCTGCGGGGGTCAATGAACGCCTGACGGAGCTTCTGGACAAGCAGGACTCCTCAACAGGACTGACGGAGCCTGAGCGGCGCGAGGCGGAAGGGCTGGTGGATCTCGCGGAAACGCTGACCTATCTCGGTCTCAAAGCCAGGTCCGCCGCATGAGCGTGCCAGATTTCCTGCGCCGAAAGGTGATCGCGAGGGCGGACAACCGCTGCGAATACTGCGGTCTTGCGCAGGCGGGTCAGGAGGCGGTTTTTCATGTCGATCACATTCATCCGTCCAGCCTCGGCGGTCCGACGGATCTGGAAAATCTGGCACTGGCCTGCGTTTCATGCTCGCTGCGCAAGGCCGCACGTGTCAGCGCCACAGATCCCACCACAGGGGAAAACGTTTCTCTATTCCATCCCCGCCGGGATCTGTGGAACCTGCATTTCCGCTGGAATGACTGTATCTTGAACGGGATCACCCTCGCAGGCCGGACCACCGTTTCCGCCTTGATGATGAATCGGGAGATCGCCGTCAGCATTCGCCGCGAAGAATCGCAGCGTGGCAGACATCCTCCCCCGGGGCAGCTTTGATAGGTTTCGTCATTCGGGAACCTGCGGGGGTCGGCGCATCCTATCTTTCAACTTATCTCGACAAGGAGTGGATCTGCTTGAGAATCTCGGGGTAGGGGATGGTGACGGAGAGGACGGCTTGCAGTGCCAAGAAGCCGGTCAGGGTCACGACGACGATCTGGACCCGTCGTGCGCTCTTGGCGAAGCCAATCCAAATGAGGACGATCAAGCCTGCGAGGATCAGGTAAAGGAAATTTGCACCCAACAAATGCTGCCATTGAAACACGACCTGGGTCGGGACGGAAAGCTTGGACTTGTCTCCCAGCATTTCTTCAAAAAGCTTCTCCTGACGCGCAGAGATACCCAAGAACCTGACCGCGAAGCCAAAGCCGCCGATCAAGGCCAGCATCCAGAGCAAGCGTTTGGAGCGGGTGAGCGGAGGATTGGTGGCGGAAGAAGAGGAGAACATGGAGAGAGCTTGGTACTTCGTTGGCTAGATTGCAAACCTTGAACTCCCATTGAGTCACCAAGGGAGGCGAAGGTGTCAGGGCGGCCTGACTGAAGTATTAGGCCATGAGCCGCCGAGCACGGTCCTGCGGACTTGCTTCAGGGCTTCCTGGCCGGGCAGGCGGGCCGTCTGGCCGGAACGATCCCCGGCGATACGCCGGCGCACCTCTTCGATCTGCGCCTTTTCGATAGCCGCGTCGCAAGGCACGCTGGCCACCAGACGCTCCGCCGCTTCCAAGCGCGGTCTTCCAGAGGCCAAGTCATGGCCTCGGCGAGCTGGGAATTCATGGTAAGCGCGGAGGACATAAATAGGAAAACGGTTTGATGTTCGTCTGTCTGTACCTCGATATGATGACCGCGCAGGCTGATCTTGCAAAGAATCCTTAGCGGGGGAGAGCGGGATGGGACGGTGGAACGGATCTTTGCGCGCCACTAAGATTGAGAAGCAGCCGCCGAAGGCGTTCATTGTCACATATTTAGGCGGTTGCTTCGATTCCTTTGCCTAGCATCTTATTTTTGGACACCGTTCTGCTTTCCCATCAGTGTTTGGTTTGAGCCTTTGTCAGACGATCGTTGGCATCAAAGGTCACGATATACTGAGTGGGTTTTTGATTCGTCAGCAGATAGACGTTGCTCACCTGATCTATCCAAACACGCTCAATTTCGCCCGAGATCAATAGTTCACGAGAAATAGGATTTCCCAAGATGCGCTCGCATTCACGGCCGCTCATTCCTGGGGCCAGGATGTCGAGGCTGGGCGACCTGAAAGCACTCGGATTTGTCGTGGTTGTGATGACTCTGCCTGTTTTTGCAATCTGCCCTTCGTGATCGTTTTTATTCAAGACCAGTCCCGACTGATCCACAAGGATCTGGAATTGGCTTACCCTAACGAAGCCTGTTTCCAACTGCAGTTGTGTCCAGCCATGCCGACGCCTGAGAGAATCCTTGTCGGTTCTGCCAGGTTTACCCAGGAGCTTCAAAGCTGTGTCTTCGGTGGTCATTCCAGGTTGGATGGCGTCGCGTTGTTGCTTTGGCGGAATATGCCCATAAGTGCTACAACTCACCAGCCCGCTAGGTATCACCAATATGACAGCAAGAGCAGACAGAAGATGAATCATGGGTAGTTTCATAATGGCGGATAGTAGAAGAGTGTCTCCCAAGCAGCATCACAGGAACCCACGATGAGATCGTCCAGCAGGGCCGCCTGCTCCGATGCGGGCAGTTGGAAAAAAGCTTGGCGAAGAGCTGCTGCGGACATGCGCGGATTGTATCCGCCCAGGATGGATGAGGCAAGGTTCGTTTCGTTGGGCGAACTACCCCCCGTCACGGCACGCGTTTGCAGGCGGGGTCGGACCAGCCGCTTTTGCCACGGGCGTTCACGGCGCGGAGGCGGACCCAGACTTTCGCGCCGGAGGGCAGGCCCTGGAGGTCAAAACGGCTCTTCCGGCTGGTGTCGGCAAACTGCCAGCCGGGGCTGCTGCTCAGGGGATCGGAGGTGGTGTATTGGATCTCGTAATGCTCCACCACACCGGGCTGGCCGTCGCACTGGCCGGAGAGCTCGCCATCCTCATCGCCCATCTTCAGTTCCAGGCCGGTCGGGGTGTTCGGGATGGGTTTGGGCTTGGGACCGCTCTTCACCCGCATCAACGTGGCGTTCACCTGCGCCTCCGTGGTGGCCGTCATGCCGATGGACACGCCCAATTCATTGGCGGCGGCCATTACGTCGTCCAGGGAGTCGTCCCGCGTGTCTGTGGCGGTTTTGACGGCGTTTTCGGCGGCGCGCAGCGCGGACTCATCCGCCTCCAGCGTGTCCACCTTCGTGCCCAGGGCCGTCAACTTGTCGGCCAGGGTGGAGAAAGCCGCCTCCCCGGAGGTGGCGGTGATGATGGCCCGCACGCGGGAGATCAGGGCGGGGACCGTGAGGTCCTTCAGATCGACGACGACATCAAACATGGCAGTGGATGGATTGAGGGAATTAAGGATTTCTTGATAGCTCCTCGGGTCGTCATACCGGATGAGTGGATCATCAAAAAACACACCAGGTTCATCGAAGCGAGGCACGGCAGTCAGCAGGTTAAGCACCCCCATTGATTAGGGGATTCCCGCGATGATGCGGATTTCCCCAGCTTTTGACAAGAAAACTCTCTCCGCCGCCCGAAAAACCTCCCCCCGCCCGCGTAACTCGTTGAAAATGAACAGGGGCAATCTGGGGAAACGGCGTTTCCCCATGCTTTTTCACCGTTTCCCCAGGGGTTTCCGGCCTTCCTCCATGGGGATTCCCCGCGTCCCCAAGGTTTTTCCCCGGTTTTCCACAGGGCTTCGATGAGCACCCATGAGGGATCACCGGTTTCCCATGGGGAGGCGGCGGGGAGCCTTGGATCAAGAGGAAAGTGATGGGGCTGTCTTTGCAGCTATCTCCGACTTTCTTTACATCAATTCGCCCCACCATGAACCTCATGGTGGGGCGGGACCATTTTCTTCTACTAGCTTTTTTTGCGTTTCATCGTCTCAACAACATGAGTTTTTGGTTTACTCTGTGCAGTTTTTACAGACGTGAATCGACCGGAACCTGCGTTGCGACCAATTTTTCGAGCCATAATCTTCAATCCTTTCTATTCAATTATGAAAGCCCAGGGGTTGACGCCGCGCGGTTGTTTGCCAATTGTCTCGTCTCGTCAAAGAGCGTTACATATTGCCGCTTAAAACGGTTCTGCTGCTGGGCTACCAGCAAGCTCCAACCATTTGACTCACCAGTGTTAGCGCACTGGTGAGTCATTGTGTTGAAAAGGGTTAGTGAGGTATGCATTTGCTAATGCGTATTACATCAATTCGCAGAAGAGGAATCACTGACAAGCCTCGCAAGTCCCACCATTCCGCATGGCCTCAATGGAGCAGGCTTGGATCTGCTCTTCGGTGTAGGCGGGTTTGGCGGTGGAGTCCTGTCCGACGATGCCGCGCATTTCCTTTTTCACTTCGACATCGGCTTTTTCGATGTTCGAGGCGGAGCGGGTGCGGAGGTAGTAGGTGGTCTTGAGGCCTTTTTTCCAGGCGCCGCGGTACATGTGGGACATGACGCGCATGTCGCTCTCGCCACAGAAGAGGTTCAGGGACTGGGATTGATCAATCCACTTTTGACGGCGGGCGGCGGCATCGATGAGCCAGCTCCAGTCGATGCTGAAGGCGGTGGCGTAGCGGCGCTTCAGGTCCACGGGGATTTCTTCGATACCTTCGATCTCGCCATCCATGTACTTGAGCTTGTTTTGGATATCCGGGGTCCACAGGCCGCGTTTTTTGAGGTCGCGGATGAGGTAGGGGTTCAGGAGCATGAAGTCGCCGGAGAGGTTGGACTTCACGAGCATGTTGCTCATGAGGGGCTCGATGCAGGGGCTGCTGCCCATGATGTTTGAAATGGTGGCGGTGGGGGCGATGGCGAGGACGTTGCTGTTTCTCATGCCGTGCTTGGCGATCTTGGCGCGCAGGGTGGTCCAGTCCATTTTGCCGCCACGGGGAACATCGATCTCCATGCCGCGCTCCTGGGCGAGGAGGTCCACGGTGTCCTGGGGGAGGAGGCCGCGGTCCCATTTGCTGCCTTTATAAGTGGAGTAGGTGCCCTTTTCCGCAGCGACGTCGCTGCTGGCCTCATAGGCGTAGTAGGCGACGGCCTCCATGAATTCGTCGTTGAACTCGACGGCTTCCTTCGACGCGAAGGGGATGCCTTTGCGGTAGAGGGCGTACTGCAGGCCCATGACGCCGAGGCCGATGGGGCGGTGGCGGGTGTTGGAGACGCGGGCGGCCTCGGTGGGGTAGAAGTTGATGTCGATGACGTTGTCCAGCATGCGCACGGCGGTGCGGATGGTCTCGCGCAGCTTGGTGTGGTCGATGTTGCCGGCGTCGTCGAGGTGGTTGTCGATGAGGACGGAGCCGAGGTTGCAGACGGCGGTTTCATCCGCGCTGGTGTTCAGGGTGATCTCCGTGCAGAGGTTGCTGCTGTGGATGACGCCGGTGTGGTCCTGGGGGCTGCGGACGTTGCAGGGGTCCTTGAAGGTGATCCAGGGGTGGCCGGTCTCGAAGATGGACTTGAGCATCTTTTTCCACAGGTCCAGGGCCTCGACCTCGCGACCGAAGATCTTGCCGGTCTTGGCGAGGGCTTCATATTCGACGTAGCGTTTTTCAAAGGCGCTGCCGTAGAGTTCGTGCAGGTCGGCCACTTCATTGGCGCGGAAGAGGGTCCAGGTGCCACGCGCCTCCATGCGCTTCATGAAGAGGTCGGGAATCCAGTTGGCGGTGTTCAGGTCATGGGTGCGGCGGCGTTCGTCGCCGGTGTTCACCCGGAGCTGGAGGAAGTCCTCGATGTCGTTGTGCCACACTTCCAGGTAGGCGCAGCCGGAGCCCCGGCGTTTGCCGCCCTGATTCACGGCGATGAGCTGGTCATTGTGCAGCTTCAGGAAGGGGATGACGCCCTGGCTTTCGCCATTGGTGCCCTTGATGTAACCGCCGGTGCCGCGCACGCTGGTCCAGGAGCCGCCGAGGCCGCCGGCCCACTTGGAGAGGAAGGCGTTTTCGGCGATGCCACGGATCATGATGGACTCGATGCTGTCGTCCACTTTGTAGAGGTAGCAGGAGCTGAGCTGGCTGTGCAGGGTGCCGCTGTTGAAAAGGGTGGGCGTGCTGGAGCAGAAGCGGCGGCCTTTGTACAGCTTGTACAGGGCGATGATTTTGTCCTCGGGGTTTTCCTCGCGAATGCAAAGGCCCATGGCCACGCGCATCCAGAAGAGCTGGGGGGATTCGAGGCGTTTGTTAGGCTTGACCTTTTTATCGACGATCAGGTAGCGGTCGTAGAGGGTCTGAATGCCGAGGAAGTCGAAGTCCATGTCGGCGGTCGGCTCCAGGGCCTCTGCGAGTTTGTCGAGGTCGAACTCAAGCAGGCGGGGGCTGATGCGGTCGATCTCGACGCCACGGGCGAGGTTGCGGCGGAAGGCGCGGCGGTGGAAGTCGCGCAGGGCCTCGATGCCATCGCGGACGATGTCCCAGCCGAGGACTTCCTCATAGATGTAGCTGAGGCGGATGCGGGCGGCGAACTTGGCGAAGTCGGCGTCCTTTTGCATCAGCGTCTTCGCATTCAGGATGACGGTCTTTTTCAGATCATCGAGGGAGATGTCAGAGGCCAAAGAGCGACGCAGCTCCATCTCGATCTCATTGCGGGTGAGGCAGAGATCCAGGCCGAGCATGGCGAAGTCGATGCGCTTTTTGAGGTCCTGGCCATCCCAAAGGAAGGTTTCCGTGGGGCTGGCTTTGACGACGATGAGGGCCTGCTGTTGCTCGCTGTCCAGTTCGTTGGCGGCCTCGGCGGCTTCCAGTTCGCCTTCGCGCATCTTGGAGCGCAGGGCGCGGTATTGGATGTAAGCGCGGGCAACCTTGAAGTAGCCCTGCTTCATCAGCTCTTCCTCGACGATGTTCTGCACGTCTTCGATGTGCATGAACTGCTTGTTTTCCTCCGCCACATGGCGACTGACGGCTTCGGCGACCTGCACGGCGGGGGAGGAGTCCATCTCCATGGAGAGGAAACCTTTGCGCACGGCGATCTCGATTTTGTTATGGTTCCAAGGCACGAGCTGACCGCTGCGGCGGATGACCTTGGTGCTGACGATCAAGGGCTGCGGCAGGGTGTTGTCCGCGATGCTGTCGTATTCCGTGCGTTTGCGGCGCTCGGCCAGGCTGCGGGCGACGTCGTGGGCGTTGTGACGGACGAGGGCACGCTCGATGCAATGGTAGATGTCTTTTCCGCTCAGGGTGCCGGCTCCCTCGGCGAGCTGGGCGGTGCGCTGTTGCAGTTCATCCGCCACGGCGCGGGAGATGGTCTGCACGAGCTGCTGATTCTTCTCGTTGTAGATATCGCTCTCCTTTTGGCGGGCCATGAAGAGGTCCGCCAGGGCGCTGCCGACGGTGTCGGCGATCTCTCCCATGTCAAAGTCACGCTCGTCCCCGCCGACTTTCACCTTGAGTGAGGTAGGCGTGGAATCCGAGCCACCGACGGTCAACGCGCTCCATTCGAAGCGTGGTTTTTGGTCTTTGGGGGTATGGGCGACTCTTTTGAGTTCCTTGTCTTCGTGGAGCAGGTCCTTGATCATGGCGGGAGCGGGAGTGGGAGTGAGGTTGATTAAGGTCAGCGAGCTAATTTGGACGATAGGAAACCCGCCACTGGAAGGCCCAGTGAAGGCAACCCCGTCCTCAGGGATTCGTTACAGGTCGTTATCGTCGCAGATGGCGAGGGCGGAAGATTTTTTGTAATCCGTGACTTTGCCTTCGAAGAAGTTCTGCTCCTTACGCACGTCCATCATCTCCGCCAGCCAAGGCAGGGGATTGGTGATGCCGGGGTTCAAAGCAGGCAGACCACAGCCGGAGAGGCGACGGTCGGCGATGTAGTCGGTGTAAAGTTCAAACTCCGTGGCGCTGAGGCCCACGGCATTGACGGGCAGGCAGTCGCGGATAAACTCTTTTTCCAGAGACACGGCCTCACGCATGGTTTCCACCAGATCCTGGCGGAATTCGGCGGTCCAGATCTCAGGGTTCTCTTCCACGAGGTCCATGAACAGGTTGCGGAAGACTTCGATGTGGTTCGACTCATCACGCAGGGTGTAGCGGAACATCTGGCCGATGCCGGGGAACTTGTTTTGGCGGTAAAGGCTGAGGATCATGCCGAACAGGCCGTAGAACTGGGTACCCTCCATGCACTGACCGAAAACGAAGATGTTCTTGGCCAGGAGTTGCTTGTTCTCCAATTTGGTTAGGTCCAGGTCGCGGCGGAGGTTGTTGGAGTGCTTGGTGACGAACTCGTTCTTCTTCACGATCGTCGGGATCTGCTCAAACATGGCCTCGCACTCATGGGGATTGATGCCCAGGCTGGAAATCATGTAGAGAAGAGAATCCGCGTGGATGTTCTCTTCATGCGCATGACGGCCGAGCACCAACTTCAACTCCGGCGCAGTGACGAGTTCACGGACGACGTGCTGCACATTGTCTCCGACGATGCCTTCAGCGGCGCTGAAGTAACCGATGCCCATCATGATGATCCAGCGCTCATTTTGGGAGATCTCGTTGGAGCGCCACTGCTCCACGTCTTTCTGCATCTGGATGTCTTCAGGCTCCCAATGGTTGGCCTTCATGATGCGATAAAGATCATAGGACCACTGATATTTCAGCGGGAGCAGGTTAAAGGTCATGGTCTGCCGACCATTGATCACTTTCTTGGCGGCAAAGGCTTCTTCAGCCTTGTCCTGGTCCAACACGAATTCGCGATTTCCAATTTTGTAAGTCTTGTCCATGAGAAGGTTAGAATCAGGTTAAATGTAGGGAGAGGTTGAATTTATACGAAACGAGAAAAGAAACGGGCCTGCACTATAACTACCAGATATAGCGAGGGCCGAGGGTCATATTGCACTACATCTTGTGTCCGGCCACATTTTTTTCCCATTCGAAAGTGTGTGGAATGTTTCACAACGCAGCGCCAAGCGTTCCACACCGAAACAATTTTTTGCGCGTTAAAAAGACAAAATGGATATCAATTTTTGAGAATATTCGCAAAAAGAAGGCAATATCTTCAAAACCAACAGATTGTGAATAAGTGGCTGGCGAGTTTGTCACATGCGCCTGTTTGGATCGAATTTTGACCTTCCGGGTGGCCTCATTCTTGCGTCTCGCTAGGGGTCAGGCCAGAAGCCACTTGCCAAAGGAGCGACTTCCCCCATATTCGCCGCCCCTTATGGACATTCTGATCGGAATTCTCACGGTGGTCGAAGTTCTCGTCTGCCTCTTGCTCATCCTCATTGTACTCATGCAGCGCCCGCGGCAGGAGGGACTCGGAGCTTCTTTCGGTGACGGGATGATGTCCCAGATCGCCGGTGCCCAGACCACGAACGTCCTGCAGAAGTTCACGGTTTATCTGGCGGTGGCCCTTTTCATCCTGACGCTGAGCCTGGCGATGCTGGTCACACGGAAACAATCGCAGAAGTCCAGCACCCGCATTTTTGACGAGCCGCCGCCTCCGGCTGTTGTTGAGACCCCCAAGGTGGAAGTGAAACCTGTGGATGCACCGAAGCCGACAACGGATGCACCGAAGGCTGCTGAGCCCGCGAAACCTGCATCGGAAGCCCCGAAAGCGACTGAACCCGCCAAGCCTGCCGCAGAAGCACCGAAGGCCCCCGAAGCCGTCAAGCCCGCCGCTGCCCCGGCTCCTGCGGAGAAGGCCCCTACAGAAGCACCTGCTGCTGCCCCGAAGGCCTCCACACCGCCAGTCGAGGTGCCGAAGCCTGCTGCCGCAGCTCCTGCTCCGGCTACTCCTGCCGCTCCCCAACCCTAACCCAAGCTCGTCATTTCCGAGCTGAACCCGGTTTCCGACCGCCCCATGAAAAACGGCGGCATGACATTTGACTCCAACCCATCACGCCATGTCTCATGGTGTGTTGGGTTGTTGATTTCATGCCTCCTGCTTGTTTGCACGGGTCAGGCAAAGGCCAGCGGCTATGTCAGGTGTCAATTAGCGGATGGTTTTGATTTTCCTGTCGGTAAGCCCAACGCCGAAGGTTATTATAAATCACGGGGTTACTGGCCCAATGGACATCTGGGGGAGGACTGGAATGGCAGGGCCGGTGGCGACAGTGATCTTGGCGACCCCATTTATTCGACTGCGCGCGGGGTGGTGATCATCTCGGAAAATATCGGTGTCGGTTGGGGGAACTGCATCATCGTCCGTCATGCCTACCGTGATGAGACGGGTAAGATCGCCATGGTGGACAGTCTTTACGCCCATCTTCATCAGCGGTTGGTCAAGGTGGGGCAGGTCGTGGAAAAGGGACAACTCGTGGGAACCATGGGCGGGAATAACGGTATGTATCTCGTGCATTTGCACTTTGAGATGCGGAAGAACCTGCGCATCGGCATGAACCGCAGCCAGTATGCCCGTGATAACACGAACTATTACAGTCCGACGGATTTCATCAACAAGCGCCGGGTATTGCCGACGAGCTTTCAAAAATATCCAATACCCCTCGGGCTTTTTGCCCCTTACGGGCGCTCCCTGGCGGATGCCCGCAGTGATGGCGGGGATGCGGAGGTGAAGGTCCCCACCCTGCCAACGACCCGGAATCTGCCTGAATCCGGGCCATCGGCTGATGACGAGGATTTCTGGTCCAAGCTGCGCACCCGCCTTCAGCAGGGAAAGATGACCGAAGGAGTGGATCCCCCACGTTAACGAGCCGATAGCGGGTTTATGGAGGGGAGACCTTGGCCCAGACGCCTTGTTTCTCCTCACGGGCTTTGCGGCTGAGGCTCATCAGTTCGGCCAGGTAAGTCGGCAGGTCGCGGGGGTCTCCCGGTAATAAAGTGTCCACACCATCGAGGCGCGCATAGCCTTTGCGCAGCAGCAGATCCATGAGGTAAACTCGTTGTCCATCTTCGCGGACGAATCGGATGAGGGCATAGTAGCGCAGCGTGTTAGGCACCCTCTCCCAACGGGTGATGACCTCAAAGGGGCGTGTTTTCAGCAACTCCGTGACGTAAGCTGCTGCCTCGATACCGGTGGAGGTGATGACCTTGTCATTGGTCCGGCCAAAATAACGCGCCTGATCCGCGACCCGTTGGGGATGGTTCATGCTGGCCTCCAGGGCATCGACAAAGTAAAGGACAAAGATGTGTTCGTCGCTGCCGATGCGGATGCGCAATGTGTCCGCCTCATTGGCCCGACTTTCCACGAGGGACGCCCGCGGGAAGATGAGAAACTTTTCGGCCACTTCCTTCGGGCGTCCCCCCTCATCGGGCAGGGTCTCCCCAGGCACACCGGCGATCTTCACCGGCACTGCCGACAGCGGGTCGGGCCGACTTTCTTTGAGCAGAATGCCGCCGAGCACGACAATCAAAACCAGCACCGCAGTGATGGCGAGATTGAGGAGGGTGTCACGGAGGGGCATGGGCAGTGCCCAGTGTCCGTGCGATCCCGCCTTTTGCCAAGCGGTTAGCACATCAGAGGCCCAAATCCTCCAACACTTCTGGGTCGGCCATCAGCGCCTTTTTGGCTTCAACTGCGACCCCCGCCGCCAGGCGAGCCCGGGCAGCCATTTCATTGAATTTGGCGTTTGTGCGGGCTGGGTTGAGCACTTCTGAGCGGACGATCTCACCGTAATCTACCAGGGCATCTACATAGCCCCAGACGCGTTGGTCCAGGCGCGGACGCAGGTTGCGGAGACGATTCAGGGTGCCTCCCAGTTCGTCCTGTTTCAGGCTGCTGACGGTGCCCTTGAAATCCTTTTGGATAGAGCTAACAAGGCCTAGCGCATTGGCATCCGCTGCCTCCAGAGAGCCGCCCAGAGAGAGTGTGGCAGGCAGGCGTCCTTGGGCAAAAAGCAGCAAGTATTTGGCGGAAAGGCTGTTGGGCGCTTTTTCATATACCGCTTGGAGCCGCGCAATCGCTTGGGGGGTGCGTAGGATCGCGGTCATCTGACGAGGATCCCGCTGTAGCACACCGCTGATGATCTCAAACTCACTGACGGCCTGCTGCAGGCTCGTTGGCCGCTCCGTGGTTGCGAGATTGACCGCCTGTTCGAACTTGTCCAGCGCAAAGACGTGAATGGCTGCAAGCGGCCCCGGACCATCCAAGACCAGGATGTCAGCAATGGAGCTTTCATTCTTCGCCGGGACGGCAATCATCCGGCAGGAGCCTTTGGTGGCACCGCGCACTTTGGCCGCCACTCCGCCAATAGGCTGAATGGAACCGTCTGCATTCATGTCACCGGTGACGGCAAAGGTGGGGTCCCAAACCTTTCCGGTAATCACTGATTCCACCAACAAAGCGCAGGCGACGGCGGCGGATGGCCCGTCTTTCTCAGAATATTTTTCTTCGAAAGCGATCTCCATGTCGACATCCATGGGCATCTTTAGATGCCTCAACTGGACAAACTTTTGCACCTCCCGCAGGGCCGTATTCATGTCTTCGCCGACATATTGGCCGAAGCGCAGAGAGGAACTCCCGGGCACTACGGTGAGATTCATTTTGGTCACCTGCCCCGCCTCCTTGCCTGTAGCCAAACTCATGACGAGCAGGCCGTTTATATGCGCCTGCTTCAGCTTCACTTCTACCTTATCCTCAGTGACCATGGGTGCTGCCTGTGCGGGCTTGCGTCCTTTTTGGAGCGGAACGGGAAGGAAGGTGGAGAGCAGTTCAGGTGTGGAATTGACTGTTCCGTCCAAAGTAAGTTTACCATCATGGGACTTCACCGCCAGTGTGCAGCCGCCGGAAATGGGATTCGTGATTTGCTGGATGCCGACGCCAGCCCCGATCTGCGGTAGCTCCGCAGGTTGATTGTTCACCCAGCGCACAGGCAACAGAACTTCAGGCGTGGCATTGGCTGCGGAGCCAAAAAGAGGTGCGCCGATATTGAACATACCCGTGCAGTTTTCCATCGTGACTTGGGAGACGGTGAGCAGCAGGGTGGGGTGGATTAAGCAGTTTTCAAATTTCGTGTAACGGATGCTCGGTCTGCGAGCTAAATTGAGAGTCGTGTTTTCACCCCCGATCGAGTTGCGCAAGGCACGTTCTCGCGAAAGCTGGTCCTTGACCATACAGTCGATCATTTCCAGGCCCAGCCGTGTCCCCGTAGTCTGCCAGCCGCCTCCCACCATCACGCAATTGGTCATTCGAAGCGAGGGTGGGTTTTGTGTCGGAATGGCGTCTGAGCCAAACTCACAACGCTGCAGTGCGGACGAATCAATGACTGCTGCTGCCCCTACTTCGACGATGATCATGCACTCTCGTAGCAACGAGCCGCTGATGCGAAGTTCAGCGCCGTTTTTCACAATGAATTTGACAGATTCCAGCACGGAGGTGGCCGGAATTTCTAGGGAACAGCGCTGCCCTTTTTCCGGCTTGATCACGACCGGGCCGGCACCTCGGTAGCACTTCGCCTCCAGCTTCAGGGAGGTGTTTAGAAGCTGTTGTTCTCCCGCGAAAACCAGCGGCACATAGCTCGCTTCCTGAGCGGAAGTAAAAGGCTGCATAAGTATCCCTATTGCGACAGGGATGTATGCAAGGTGTTTCCTGGCTACGTGAGACATCTTTTTCATAGATTTTATGCTGCGAAGTAAAATCTTTTTATTGATCTGCCAAGCCCTATTATCTTTTTTAATATTGCAGCGAACTCTATTATGCCAGGATTTCTACATTCGTCGAAATCCTGGCCTTGCTTCTCTGAAGTGGCCAGCTAAACCCAGTTCATGTCTCTCGAATCCGACCGCACCGAACTCGCCCAGATCCTCCGCACCAAATCCGTCAAAACCGGTAAATTCACTCTGGCCTCCGGGAAGGAAAGCGATCTTTATGTGGACTGCCGAGTGACCACCCTGGATGCACGCGGGGCGGTGCTCGTGGGGCGGGTATTGCATGATCTGCTGAGAAAAGAGGAGGCGTCCAAAGGCATTAGCATCGGTTCCCTCGGTGGTCTGACCATGGGGGCTGATCCGATCACTCTCGCGGTGGCGATGACTTCCAGCTTGGCGGGAGATAGCAAACTGGTGCAGGCCTTTAACGTGCGCAAGGAACCCAAGGGCCATGGACGGGGCAAGCGCATCGAAGGTAATTTTGACCCTAACCAGCCCGTGGTGGTCGTGGATGATGTGATCACCACCGGTGACTCCACCCTGAAGGCCATCCAAGCGATTGAGGAAGAAGGCGGCAAGGTCGCCTTTGCTCTCATCCTGGTGGATCGTCAGGAAGGTGGCCGACAGAACATTGAGAGCAAGGGCTATCCCGTCGTCGCGGCCTATACACGGGCGGAACTGGTGTAGATACTTTCCTCACCGTTCCATTCGATTGACAGGATGTCGGCTCACGGGATGCTGTCTTTCGTGAGGATGCCAACCATCGGTTTCAGGCAAATGATGCTCGGCCTGGCCGTGCTCCTCGGGATCAGCGCGCAGGCGCAGGTCACCTCACGCACGGATGCCGTGGGCAAGTTGTTGAATGAATGGTATCAGGCAGGCACCGCTGCCGGACTGGCAGAGATCACGTATGAAAACCGTGATGGGCAGCACTCCGCACTGAACACAGCACAGTATCCTCAGTTGCAGATCTTCCAACCGGATGCCCAAAGCGGCCCCCCGACCGGCCCAGCCATGGCGTTGCGGCTCAAGCCCACGGTAGGAAACTGTTCCATGTCCGCGCCTGCTGACAAGGGAGGGAGCCTGCCGCGCATGTATCAGGTGGACCCCGCAGGGCAGAAGTTTCTGATGATGCAGTATCTGGCTAACAATCTCATGATTTACCCTGAACATCAGGATCATGACATCGGGGCCAATGGGGTGGGCGGGTATGGGGATCTTTATCCCAGTAACAATCCGTGCATGATCATCTGCCAGGGCTCATCCGGCAGTGATCAGCCCTTCCTACAGGCCGTTTTATCCACCATCGCCGCCTTTCCGCCGGAGACACAGCGGCAGTTGATCGCCAAGCGCATCCTCATGCCGACCGTGCAGTCGATCTTCAGAAGGTCTAACAAACAGGTTAGAACGGAAGACGATTATTTCAGCGGATCGGCGCATCCCGTGGTTTTCGCGGCAGAGAGTCTCGATGAAGAAAAGATGGTCCGTGCAGCCCATGACATGGAACTCCCCGACGTTCCCCCCATCGTCCAGGTGGAGGTGGTGGAGGAAACGGAGCTGGTGACCGGCAAACACTACTTTGAGGCGGACAAAGTCCATCCTTACAAGCTGGCTGACACCCCTGTCTCCATCGCCCGGATTATGCGTGGAAATCTGGCGGAGTATCGCATGGTTATCAGCGCCAAAAAGAGCGCGGACCTGATGGGCAGGCCTATTCAGTTGCGTTGGAAATTGCTCCAGGGAGACCCTCGCTTGGTGAGTTTGGAAAACTCAGATACGGAGCCTGTGGCGCGGTTACGCGTGCTTTGGCAGCCTCCGCTCAAAACAGCCACCGGGATTCGCAGCCATCGGGTGGACATCGGGGTCTTTGCCTCCAACGGCATCAGCATCAGCGCCCCTGCCATCATCAGCTTTTACATGCTGCCTAACGAAATGCATTTTTATGATGATCGCGGGCGCACGGCGGAGGTTTGTTATCAGGCCCATAACCCGGAACTGGGGCTGCCCACAGACGCTCAAGATCCACGATGGTTGAAGGCCATGCTTGCCACTTCTTTGGCCGGAGACGGATTGAGGAGTCGATTGATGGAGCAGTTGCTGACTGAGCCAGAACGATCGGCCATTCAAAAATACTGGCTTCCTTTGGATGAACAATGGCAGGCCATCCAAAAGCTGGAGGGTAATCCCGAAAAGAAAGATCAAGCGGCGGACCTCAAAAAACATTGGTTAGGCGAATTGAGCCGAAGCCTGGACGAACCTTTGCCGGGTGATCGCCATTTAACCGTGAGAACCGCTATGGAACGTTCCTTCAGCGCTATTGTCGGGTTCACGGATTTGTATTTTTCCTTTCAGAAAGACCTGATGGCGCTGGCCGCCCAATCTCCCAAGTCCTCAGCCGCCGATGACATCGCCCAAGAGGTGAAAAGACTGCAAGACTTGAACATCCTGACGGCGAAAGCCGACGGCAGCGTGAGCACTTCCGTCGCTCTCGATCTGCTGACTCAGGCAGATCGCTACTACATCAGCGGACTCAATCTCACGGTGATGAGTCAGGCTCTTTTCCCGGAAGTTCTTGAGCGATCCACGGCCCCGGCCTGGGTCGATACGCGATTGACCATCCCCAAGCCTTGGCGGGATGTTCATCGGTATGAGGAGTCTGGGAAACACCTCGGGTGGATTCGTCATCAGGCAGGTCGCACTGCTTGGTTCGATGCCGAAGGCCACTATCTGCCGGAAGGTCCAAAGCAGCCTGATCAAGCTCAGCCGGTGATTTACGAACGTTCGGCGCAAGGTCTGCTGGAATGGCGGGTCAGATGAGGTATAGCGTGGCTTTCCCAGCCATGAGAATCCTGACCTATGCCCTGCTTTTTGCCTCCAGCCTTCAGGCGGCTGATCTGCAAACCGATGTTTGTGTTTACGTTGCAACTCCCGGTGGAGTCGCGGCGGCCATCGCGGCGGCAAAGTCCGGTAGCGAGGTCGTCCTCGTGGAGCCCACGGCACGCATCGGCGGTCTGATGACCAGCGGTCTGTCCCACACCGATTTCCACTCCATGGAATCCCTTTCCGGTAGTTTCCTCGACTTTAGACGCCGGGTGAAAGCCTATTATGTGAAGACCTACGGTGCGGACTCGGAACAGGTGAAGGCCTGCTTTGAGGGCACCTTTGGCGAGCCGAAAGTGAACCTGATGATTCTGGAAGACATGCTGAAAGAGCATTCCAAAATCACGGTCCATCGCAGCACGCCTTTGCAGTCTGTAGAAAAGGATGGGCAAACCATCAAGAGCGCTCAGTTCGAAGGTTTCCATGTTCAGGCTAAAATCTTCATTGATGGCAGTTATGAGGGCGATCTCATGGCCAAGGCCGGAGTCCGGTATCATGTGGGCCGTGAGGGTCAGGATCAGTATGGTGAATCCCTGGCCCCTGAAAAGGGCGACAAGGAACTGCAAGCCTACAACTTCCGTTTCTGCGCCACCGACGATCCCAACAATCATGTGCCGATTGCCGCCCCCAAGGGTTATAAGCGTGAGGATTTCCTCCCCGTGCTGGATTTCCTCAAGCCGGGAAAAATTGACCGCGTTTTTGGTTATCCTTCCAAGTGTATCGTCAAGGCCCAGACCCCGGCTTTGCCAAACCAAAAGTATGACATCAATGACGTCTCTCATGGGTTGATTCGCCTGTCCATGCCGGGGTATAATCTCGGCTGGCCTGAAGGTGATGCCGCCACCCGGCAGTCGATCTTTGAGGAGCACCTGCGTTACAACGTCGGTCTGCTGTATTTCCTGATCAACGATGAAGTCGTGCCGTCACACATCCAGGAACCGGCCCGTGCCTGGGGATGGTGCAAGGATGAATTCACAGAGACGAATCACCTGCCGCCGCAGCTCTACGTGCGTGAGGCCCGACGCATGATCGGTCAGCACGTCTATGTGCAACAAGACAGCGAACATGCCAAGGGCGATTCCCGGGCCAAGCTTTTCACGGATTCCATTGCCATGGGTGATTATGGCAACAACTGCCACGGCACCTCTCACGAAGGACCGCTGATCGGTGGCAAACACGGGGGCGAAATGTATAACCCGGTGCCGCCTTACCAGATCCCTTACGGTGCTTTGATTCCCAAAGCCGATGAATGCGTGAATCTGCTGGTGCCTGTGGCCGTTTCATCTTCTCATATCGGTTTCTGCGCTCTGCGGCTGGAACCCATTTGGATGTCACTCGGGCAAGCCGCAGGTCATGCGGCTGCCTTGGCCGTAGAGTCTGGCAAAGCCGTGCAAGAGGTGCCCGTGCCTGCTCTGCAAACAAAGCTGCACAAGGATCAATCCGCGACGATCTACACCGCCGATGTCTTGCCTGGACAAGCTCATTTTGAGGCTGTTCAATGGTGGGGCACAGCTGGTGGCTTGCATGGCCTGAACCCGATGCCTGAAAAGCCGGGGCAGCGTGGCAAAAACCTCCACGGCCAATATTATGAAGCTAATCCAAGTCATGCCGTGGAACTTATGAAACCTATGGATGCGGAGACAAGAACACGCTGGCTGGCCCTGGCGCAAAGCCTGGGCATCGAGTCCAATGAATTGCCGAAAGCCCCCACACGACTGGATTTCATTCAGGCCGCTTTTGCCAAGAAGTGACCGGTTCTGAAAAGACTATTGCTTGACGCCTTCACGCGCAGAGCCATCGAAAGACAATGTCCGCCCCATCCACGCCCTCCCGCCGCATCCTGCACACCGAATGGTCTCTCGGTTGGGGAGGTCAGGAGATTCGCATCCTGCGTGAGATGGAGGCTTTTCGGACTCGCGGCTGGGACATGCGCCTGGCCTGTCGGGAGACTTCCACGATTTCCAAGCGTGTCTTGGAGGCAGGCTTTCATGTCTCGCACCTGCCATTCAAATCCGCCTTTCATCTGCCGACCGTGTTTGAACTGGCCCGTCTGATCCGGCGGGATAAGATTGATCTCGTTCACACTCACAGTTCGGTGGATGGCTGGGTAGGCGGCATGGCTGCGAAGCTGGCAGGTGTGCCGATGGTCCGCAGTCGTCACCTCTCTTCACCTGTCCGGCCTGGGCTGAATTCCAAGATCGTCTATGACCTGCTGCCGGAGGCTGTGATTTCCAGTGGGCGACACATTCGCGATCATCTGGTGCATGATGGCGGCTGTCATCCCGAGCGGCAATACTCTGTCCCTGCCGGTGCGGATACGGCGGTGTTTCATCCAGAGGTGCCAGTGGAGGGGTTGCGCGCCTCTCTGGGTTTTTCAGAAACCGATCTCATCATTGGCATTGTGGCTGTGCTGCGCAGTTGGAAGGGGCATGACGTGTTGATCGAGGCCTTCACTGAATTGGCGAAGGAGATGCCCCGTGCCAAATTGCTCATCGTGGGTGAGGGGCCTCAGCGTCCGAAGCTGGAAAAGCTGGCCAAAGAAGGCAGCTTGCAGGGTAAGATCGTTCTCACGGGGCATCGCACGGATGTGGCCAATCTGATGCGCATCATGAATGTCTGCGTGCTGCCGTCCCTCAAAAACGAAGCCACCTCCCAGGTGCTGCCTCAGGCGATGCTCGTGGGCACCCCGGTGGTTTCATCCTCCGCCGGTGGTTTGACGGAAGTGGTGGAGGATGGCGTGCGTGGCCGTGTCGTGCCTCCTGGAGATTCAATCGCTCTGGCCCACGCACTGCGGGCTGTTTTTGCCGAGCCGGAAAAGACGCAAAAGATGGCGTTGGCGGCGCGGAAACATGCGCTTATCGAACTGACCTTTGAGACGCAGGTTGATCGCACCGAGGCCGTGTATCGGAAGCTCCTGAGTTAAGAAGCCCCGACGCCGCGCAGCACCGCAGGCAGAGTGCGCAGCATGATCTTCAGGTCCAGCCAGAGGGACCAGTTGTCGATGTATTGGAGGTCCAGCTCCACCCATTCCTCAAAGTTGCGGATGCCATTGCGGCCTGTGACTTGCCACAGGCAGGTGAGACCGGGCTTCACGCTCAGGCGGCGGCGTTGCGCGTGTTTTTCGATCTTCTCAATCTCATAAACCGGCAGCGGGCGTGGCCCCACAAGGCTCATTTCACCCCGCAGGACATTGAGCAACTGGGGCAATTCATCGATGCTGCTCCGGCGCAACCAACGGCCAAAGGCGAAGATGCGCGGATCATCCGTGATTTTAAACACCGGCCCGGCCATTTCATTGGCCAATTCTAGCTCCTGTCGGCGTGCTTCCGCATCCATGGACATGGTGCGGAATTTCCACATGCGAAAGGCCTTGCCATAATGGCCTGAGCGTTCTTGGCGAAAGAAGATAGGCCCCGTCGAAGAGAGCCGAATGCCAATCATCGCGATCAACCACAGGGGCAGAGTCAATACTAACAACACGACCGCGCCGACTCGGTCCACGATCTCCTTGAACCACAAGGCCCAGGAAATCTGCGGTGTGCTGTGAAACACGAGCATCAACCGCCCGCCCAAGACATCGAAGGTGGGCCGGGCAATCGCCGTCTGGAAGAAATCCGCCGCGATCCAGGCCTCCACACCTTCCGTTTCACAGGCCTGCACCGCTTCTTCGATTTTGCCGAAATGCACATGCTGCGCGGCAAAGATCACGCGTGCGACGGAATGCTGATGCATGGCCTCCACCAAATCGCTGATGGGCCGGATGGTGATATCGATTTGGGCACTGATCTCCAGACTGACGCGTTGTTCCGCCGACAGTGTTTCGATGAACTGCTGCATGTCTGTGCTCAATCCTGCCACCAGGACACGTTCAAGCCCTTTGCCGGAGGCGATGTGCAGCCTCAGATTGCGTTTCTGCAAGGCTTCACGCATGAGCAGGGCGACACCTGCTAGAAACACGGCCAGGACGACGACCGAGCGGCTGGGCACCTCCCATTTCATGAAGACGACGAGCGCCCCGATGATGGTGCCCATGATGACGAGGCTTTCCACCAACTGACGCAGACTGTGCGCCGGGGTCTTGTGGTAAAGATGGGCGTAAAAGCCGCGTGCCTCTAAAACCAGCGGTGTGAAGGGGCCGACGACCGCCATGATCCAATACAGCTTCTCCATCGGCGGGATCTCCACCAGATCCGGCCACACACCTGACAGCACCGTGGCACGGAGAAAATGCGCCAGCCAGAGGCAAAAGATCAGCAAAGCGCTGTCCAGCAACTGAGTGAGCTGCAAATTGATTTCTTGTCGGCGGCCAAGCATAATCGCGTTATTGTCGTCCTACACAGTTACTTCATTTCTATTAAAATTATAGCAAACCTAGCGAATGCCTCAACTCCTTTCATCGAGCGACTTGCTCCTTTCCTCCCGCCCATTGGCCGTCGGCGTGATCCCCGATCAGGCCACCCTGCAACTCTGGGCCGGCATGAGCACTGCGCAGAGGGAAGCTTCCTGCGATGTGATCGAGCTACGTTTGGACACCCTGAAGACGCCGCCCGAGGACCTGCGGGCGGCTTTGGTGGGCAATCAAACCCCTGTCTTGCTGACGGCCCGTCACCCGGCAGAGGGAGGGCAGGGGACGCCGGAGGCTGCCGGGAGAATCGCCCTTTTGGAGCCGCTGCTGGATCTGGCGGCTTTGGTGGACATTGAGCTGCGCAGCGCCATGGAGATGCGACCGCTGGTGCAAAAGGCGCAGGGCATGGGCATTCGCGTGATGGGTTCCTTTCATGATTTTCAGACGACTCCCGGGGAAGAAGTGCTGCGCGGGGCGATCAATTTCGCCCAACCTGCCGGATTGGATGCGGTCAAAATCGCCACCTTTATGAACAGTTCGTCGGATTTGACCCGGCTGATCACCCTGACGTCCGAGGTTCACCGGCTGCGGCTTTCCAGCATGGGCATGGGGCCTCTCGGACGAGTCTCGCGGTTGGTCCTTGCAAAGTGTGGCAGCCTGCTCAACTACGGCTACCTTGGCGGGTCCAATGCTCCGGGGCAGTGGCCTGTCGCTCGGTTGAAGGAACTCTTGGCTGAACTGTGATATGACTCTTTTTATTAAATCCAAGCCCTGCCGGTGGCTCTCCCTGCTGGCGTTGCTCTCCCTGACAGGTTGCCTCGAAGATCCACAGCGGGAGCAAAAGCTGCAATGGCGTGAAGACGAGGTGAATGCCAAAGAGGCGGCGATTATCCAGCGTGAGCTGACTTTGGCGAAAGAAAAGCAGATGCTCGAAGGCACACGCCTGGACCTGCTGTCCAAAGAGAAAAATGTGGCCATGCTGCAAAAGCAATTGGCGGAAGAGGTGGAGAAAACCAAGCGTGTGCGCCGTGAGGTGGAGATCCGCGAACTCCGCGGTCCTATCCCTCAGGTCAGTGCCGAGCGTGTCATCGTGATCGATCCTTCCACGGACGACATTCTTTTCGAGAAGAACCCGGACAAGCGTGGCGCGATTGCGAGCACGACCAAGCTGCTGACGGCGCTCCTCGTCGTCGAGGCGGGAGATCTGGATAAAATGGTGACGATCGAGCAGAGCGATACGGAGTGTTCACCGGTGCGGCTCGGCATCAAAGTAGGGGAACAATACACCCGCCGTCAGTTGCTCACGGCCGTGCTGATCAAAAGTTCCAACGACATCGCCCAAGCCCTGGCCCGTGACAATGCGGGCAGTGTGGAAGCCTTTGCCGCCAAGATGAATGCAAGGTGCATCGCCCTTGGACTTCAGGACAGTCATTATGTGAACCCGCATGGCCTGCCTGCGCGGAATGGTGATGAACCCTATAGCACGGCCCGTGACCTTAGCGTGATCGCCAAGGCCTGTGACCTGCAACCGGACATTCGCCAGATTGTCAAAATGCAGACCTACTCCTTTAAGTGGCCCAATGGTCGTGTCACAGAGCTCTCCAACACCAATCGTGTGCTGCGCACGGCCGGTTATTGCGATGGCATGAAGACAGGTTATACCGATGCCGCCGGCTATTGTCTGGTGGCCAGTGGTGAGCGCAATGGCAAACGCCGTATCGTGGTGGTGCTTAATGATACCGAAGGCGGTGTCTGGCGTGATGCCCAGGCGCTGCTCGATTGGGCACTGAAAGCTTAATCACCCCTGGGTTCAGGCAAAAAGAGGGCCGGTTAGCATAGCATTCGTTTCGCCCTTGCATCTGCTCCATGGTCCCGCACACTGGCGGGCTATGTCTCCCGACTCTCTCGAACGCCTCCGCTCGACCATCCGTGATGTGCCTGATTTTCCCCAACCGGGCATCCTGTTCAAGGATATCACGCCCGTGCTGGCAGACGCACAGCTTTTGAAAGAAGCCATCGAAGGCATGGCGGAGGCCTTTGTGGACCAGAAAGTGGACAAGGTCGTCGGTATCGATGCACGCGGGTTCATTTTTGGCGCGATGATCGCCCAACGTCTCGGGGCTGGTTTTGTGCCTGTGCGTAAAAAGGGCAAGCTACCGTGGAAGACACGGGGTGTGGACTACAGTCTGGAGTACGGCACGAACAGCGTGGAAATGCACTTGGATGCGCTGGCACCTGGAGAGCGTGTGGTTCTGGCGGATGATTTGCTGGCGACGGGCGGCACGGCTGCTGCAGCTTTGCAGCTCATTCGCGAGTCCGGGGCTGAACTGCTCGGCTCAGCCTTTTTTATCGAATTGGCCTTTCTTCAGGGGCGTGAAAAGTTGGCGGATACAGGGCCGATCCATGCACTGCTCACCTTTTGATTCGGCGCGGGCATGACTGAACTCGAGTATCAACGCCGTCTGGAGGCGGCGGCCCAAAAAGTCTTTGGAAAAGACATTGCGCTGCCGCGTGGCCGCACGGAAACACTCAAGCTGTGCAAGCGCTTCTTGCGTCTCAAGGAACAACGCATCAAGCAGCGCCATCGCGCTGGAACGGGTGGAGTGGAGATCTGCCGGATGCGGTCAGACGTGATGGATTACATCGTCCGTCTCCTTTGGCAGGAAAGTTTGGCGACGCTGAGTGCGGACTTTCGGCGAGGATTGAACATCAGCGTGGTGGCCCACGGCGGTTACGGGCGTCGTGTGATGAGTCCGGGCAGTGATGTGGATCTCACCTTTATGCTGCCGGGAAACAGCTCTCAGGTATCCCCTGAGTTGGCCAAATTGATTGGCGACTTTCTGCTCTATTTTTATGATATGAAGCTGAAGGTCGGTCATGGCACCCGCAGTGTGGGGGAATGCCTGAAACTGGCGAATGAGAGCATGGAGACCAAAACGGCGCTGATGGAGGCCCGTTATCTGTGCGGTCAGAAAGATGCCATCGATGAGTTTCGCTCCCGCTTTGATAAAGAGTGTATGGAGGGGCGCGAGATGGATTTCCTCAAGGGTCGTCAGGAGGATCTGACCAGCCGTCATGCCAAATATGGCGGCACCAACTGTGTGCAGGAGCCTAACGTCAAGAATGGCTGCGGCGGTTTGCGGGATTACCAAAATCTCATCTGGATGACCTATGCCAAGCTGGGCACGCTCGATCCACATGATCTGGTGAAGCAGGAGTTGCTGACTTCCGCCGGTTGGCGAGAGATCGAGCAGGCTTATGACTTCATTCTCCGCACGCGCAATGAGATGCATTACACGGAGAAGCGTGCCAGTGATATCCTGACACTGAGGCTGCAAGGACTGGTGGCGACAAACATGGGTTACCGGCACAAGCGCATCCTGCGGCGGATCGAGGCTTTCATGCGCGAGTATTACATGAAAACGCGGGACATCCTGCAACGCAGCAGCGAGGTGATGGACCGCTTTCACCTCCAGGCGATCGAGGATGAAAGTACGCGCAAGGGGTTGCTCAGTTTCATGGTCCGGCGAAAGACGGCACTGAATCGGGCCGAGAAATTTGACGGCTTCATCTCCAAAAACGAGCGTCTGTATGCGGAGGAAAAGACCATCTTCAAAGATGATCCGGCACGCTTGATGCGCGTGTTTCAGCACACCCAGCAACGGCATCTGCGCCTCAGCCCGGAGCTGTTCCAGATCATGCAGGAAAGCTTCCGCCTGGTGAATGTCAGCTATCGGTATAACAAGGGTGTGCGGGAGACCTTTGAGGCCATCCTTTCACGCAAAGGGGATGTGGCCAGAGTTATGAGACAGATGCATCGCATCGGTTTTCTGGGCCGTTACATGCCGGAGTTTGGTGCCTTGACCTGCCTGGTTCAGCATGAGTTTTTTCACCGTTATACTGCGGACGAACACACCCTGCGAACCTTGGATAAACTGGATGAATTGAGCGGCCCTCCCAAGCCGGGCCTCGGTCTTTACCAGCAGCTTTTCCATGAACTGCCGCAGCCGGCGATGCTGTATCTCGCGCTTTTGCTGCATGATGCAGGGCGTGCTGCGAATGCGAAGGCGCACGATACCGAAAGCACACTGATGGCGGATGCCGTCTGTCGTCGCCTACAGATCAAAGGGGAAAAGCGAAAGATGCTGCTCTTCCTGGTGGATAACCACCTGCAAATGTATCGCTTTGCCACGACGACCAACCTCGAAGATCCCAAGGTCATCGGCGAGTTTGCCAGCATAGTCAGAACCAAGGAGTATCTAGATACGCTGCTGGTCATGACCTATGCCGACTCCAAAGGCACAAGTGAGGCGAGCTGGTCCGGCTACAAAGAGGCCTCCATCCGGCAGCTTTATCACAACACGCTTCAGTATATGGATGCCCCGGCGGATTTCATGCGCCGCGCGGCCGTGCCTATGGATGAAATCAGGACGGATGTGACCAAGCTTCTCGGTGCCGAATTCGACTTGGAAATCAGTGCGCACTTTCAGCACATGCCCCGAAGTTACTTCAATTTCCGTGAGCCGAGTCAGATTGCCGAGCATATCCGCCAATTTCGCCAATTTTTTACCCAGCTCATGGAGGAGGAGGCCGAGGCCGGTCTGCTGCCGGTGATGACTTGGACAGATCATGTGGAGCAAGGATATAGCGAACTCACCGTCACTTGCTGGGATCGCCATCTGTTGCTTGCCCGTGTCTCAGGCGCTCTTTCCGCAGAGAACATCAACATTCTCAGCGCCGATCTCTATCAGCGCGGGGATAACGTGGTTTTGGACATGTTCCGCGTCTGCAATACGAACTTTGCAGCGGTGACCAGTAAGACCGCTCGGCAGCGTGTGGAAGCTGCGGTGAGACAGGCCTTCTTGGCCCAAAAATTCGACTTCGGCCCGGCCATCGCCAAATCACGCAAGGCCATCCCGGGCTATGATGAAGTGATGTCAGAGATCCCGCAGCGGGTGCATATCAACAACGACCTGTCTCATGATCAAACCATCATCGAACTGCAAGTCGTGGACCGTCTGGGCCTATTATATGACGTCTTTATGGCGATCGGCAGACTGCGGCTGAATGTCACCCACGCACGCATTGCCACGGAGAAGGGGGTCGCCATCGACTCCATCTATGTGCAGGATGAAAACGGCAGGAAGCTCGGCAAGAGCGAGGTGAGGGACGCGCTGCAACAGAAGATCGAGGAAGCCGTTTTTGGATAAAGATTGGGCTTTTTCGACGCGGCGAAAGAATCGTTGTTTGGTTACATAAAAATCCTCGTATCCTGATCAGGTCTGGCTAGTCTCCTGACCCGTGATCAAAAATTGGACCATGGGTATTCGTGGCGCGCTGATGTTAAGCGCGGCAGGTGGATTAGTTTGCGCGGCGGAGCCGGTGAAAGTCACCCTCAAGAATGGCGCGCAGGTGCAGGGGGAAGTCCTGCGTGAACGTGATGATGTGCTGATGCTGGATCTCGGTTTCACCGTGCTAAATGTGCCGCGTGCAGAAATCGCCACGCAGGAAAAGGCCGAGTCTCAAAAACAAGCTGAGGCCACAGCCGCCCAGGGCGAGGACATCTACTATGTGGAGCCCGGGCGTGAGCCGCTCGCTGTGGATAAGAATGTCCTGCGTGTGGGGGAGGCCGTGGTGCAGATTCAGACCTCCTCGGGGCTGGGTTCGGGCTTCATCATCAACAGGCTGGGCTACGTCATGACCAATCAGCACGTGATCTCCGGTGAGCGTGAGATTTCCGTGGTGGTGTATCGCAATAAATCGGGTGGGCTGGAAAAGCAGGTTTTTCCGAAGATCAAGATCATCGCCATGAATGGGTTTCTCGACCTCGCCATCCTTCAGATTGACGATCCCTCTGTGGACACACTGCCTTTTGTTCCCATGGGGGACTCGGACCTGCTGACACAAGGTCAGGCGGTGTTTGCCATCGGCAGTCCCCTGGGCCTGGAGCGCTCCGTTTCTCAAGGAATCGTCAGTGTGCGAGCACGGGAGACACGCGGTGCCTGGTCAATCCAAAGCACCACGCAGATCAATCCGGGTAACTCCGGCGGTCCCCTCTTCAATGCACGGGGGGAGGTGGTCGGAGTGAACAATATGAAGCTGGCCGGTGTCGGTGTGGAGGGGCTTGGCTTCTCCATCCCCTCGAACCTTCTGAAACTCTTCCTCAAAAACCGAGACGCCTTTGCCTTTGATCCCCGGAATCCCAACAGTGGTTTCCGTTACCTGAGCCCTCCGGCGCCTACCAGCTCACCCAAAACCCAAGAAACTCAGCCATGACACGCCCCCGTTTTCTTTCCCTCATCACCCTGCTCAGTTTGACGGGCAGCTTCACTGCCCATGCTGATAAACTGGACGAATGGTATAAGCTGTTGCCCAAGAATACGGTCGGGGTCATTGTCATCAAAAATGCCCCAGAGCTGATGGCTGATTGGGACAAGAGCAGCTTTGCCAAACTCATGGAAGATGAGGAATTCAAGAAATGGACTGCCCCGATGATGAAGGATGGGGAGGCCCCTTGGGATAAAGCCGTGAAAGAGGAAAGCGGGGAGGGGCTTCGGGATAATCTGAAGCGTTATCCCGGTGCCATGATGGCCATCTTCATCGGTGACAGTCCTGAGGATTTCATGGGGGACGAGCCGCCGCTATGTGCGCTGAGCGATGCCACCGGACAGGAGAAGATGCTGGAAGAAATGATGGTTAAGGAGGTCGAACTGGCCATTTCCAAAGATGAGTCCCTGAAGCAGCGCACTGTCGATGTGGCGGGAGTCACCGTTCATATCCTCGCAGCGGCGGAGGATGCTGAAGAGGGGTGGGAAGACGGGTATGCTTTTGTGGATGGCACCTTGGTGGAGGCTTCTTCCCTGAAGGACATGCAATATCTGATTACGGCTTTGAAATCCGGTTCGGGCGAGGGGGCTGAAGTGGTCACCAATCATCTCAATCGTCTGGCTCAGCTCACGGATGGCAACACGGATGTGCTTGTTTATCTAAATGGTGAAACTCTTGTGCAATGGGGCCTGGATGCGGCCAAGGCGGCGGCTGAGGAAAGTGCCCAGGCCTTACCGGTCGCGCCGGACCAGATCATTGCTGCTCTCGGGGTCGATGAACTGCAATCGTTGGCTTTGACCCTGGACATTACGGATGATCAATCGCGCCTCGAATTTGCCCTGCTGCACCCTGAAAAGCCTACGGGATTTGTTTCCCTGCTGCGCGGCACCACCGGGGAAGTCAATCTCCCGGGCTTCATCCCTGAAGACGTTCTCAGCGGCAGTGTCATGCGCTACAGCATGGTGGATCTTTGGGACAAGCTGATGGTGATCATCAATAAATTGGGTCCCCTGGCCGCCATGGCCACGATGCAACTCAACGGTGTGGAGGCCCAGTTCGGGGTGAAGCTGCGGGATGATCTCTTTGCCAGCCTGGATGACGAATACACGGAAATCACGGATGGAACCTTGGAAAAGCAAAGCCAGGTCCTGGTCTTTAAAGTCAAAGATCGTCAGCGCCTGGGCGGTGCCTTGGAAGGTGTGAAGCGTTTTGTCGGGGGCGGTTTCGCGGCCTTTGAGGAGTCTGAGTTTCTTGGCTTTCAGATCGATCAGGTGAAGGCCATGAATGCCCAGCCAGATGCGGCGGAAATCGCTTTCTGCCTGACGGAAGAGTCTTTTCTTTTTAGCACCGGGCCGCAGGCATTGCTGAAGAAAGTCCTCTCGCGCATGAAGGAGGCCTCGGGTCCGAGCATTTGGGAAAATGACCGTGCTCAGGATATGCTCGCACGCCTGCCGAAGGGCTATGTCGGTGCCGGTGTGGCAGACGGAGGCAAGATGATGAAAGTCGTGATGGATGCCATGACCATGGTGCAAAGTCAGGCTGCCAAGACGACCCAAAAATCCAAAAAGAAATCCAAAAAAGGCAAAGGCCCCAAAGCTGCGGCAGATGAAGCGACAGTGGCGGGGGAGGACTCCTGGTTCGATGCAAAGGCCACGCCTTCGGATGCCATGTGGAAGCGCTACTTTGGCACCAGTGTCAGCGGTTATTACACCCCGGCGGATGCCATTCATTACCGCACCGTCACGACCCCTGTCGAGGCGCAGTAAGCCCTTCCTGTCATGCGTTTTCTCCTAATCCTTGCAGCCCTTTCCGCACAGGCGGCGGAGACCCCCGGCCTTTATTTTGATGGCCCGGAGGTCATCAAGCTGGACTGGAATACCTCAAGCCCTCGTCACGGTGACTTCAATGCCGACGGGTTGCAGGATCTGGTGCTGCTGAATCAAGATCGTGCCCGCATTGAGTTTCTGCTTCAGCGCAAGGAAGGGGCTCAACCTGGAGAGCCTGAGCGCACTTCACGTGCGGATCGTTGGAATCCCATTCTGGAAATCTCGCGGCTGGACAAACAACCTCTGGTCATCGGCCACAGCGCCTGGTCGTTGGCTGTGGGTGATTGGAATGGAGACAGGCTTCCTGATATCGCCTACACGACGGATGAAGATAAGCTTGTGCTGCGGACTCAGGGCAAACCGGGGGATTGGAGTCAAAAGAAAGAGTTCACGCTCGATTCCATCGCCGAGGATTCCGAAGTCCTGCTGGCGGTGGATCTGAATCAAGACGGACGTCACGATATCGCCCTGCTGACAGATACGCGCCTGATGGTGTGGCTTCAAAAAAAGCCAGGCACCTGGAGCGAGGTCAAAACCTATGTGTTAGGTCAGGCGAGCTGCGGCGGATTGCGCACGGGCGATCTCAATGGCGATGGCAAAGCGGATCTCTTTTACACGGCTGCCGATGCGGATGCATTGTTGGTTAGGTTGCAGCAGGAGGACTCCGGTTTTGGCGAGGAATGGCGGCTGGAGATACCGGAGAGCCGCTGCTGGGTGCATCCGGTCAAGCTGGGCAAAGACACCGGCCTGGCCTGGATTCGGAACGACACCGGCATGGTGGAGGTTGCGCGCGTTACATCCGCCCCCGCAGAGCCAGATTCTGACCGCGCCGCCACCATTCGTCATGCCATGCCCTCCGCCGACAGCAAAGGGGGAGCCACCGCTTATGGGGATCTTAATGGTGACAAGTTACCCGATGTCATTCTGGCCGAGCCCAAGAATGCACGCCTTTGGTTTTTTGCAGGCCGCCCTGGGGGCAGCTTCGCCGAAGGGCGTGAATTTCCGGCGCTCAGTGGCATTGAGAGCCTGGTCATCGCGGACGTCAGCGGAGATAGCGGGGCGGAATTGCTCATGCTCAGCCCTGCGGAAAAGAGCATCGGCCTTTCGCGCTGGCAAAAGGATCGGTTGGCTTATCCCGAAGTCATTTATCAAACCACGGACTCGCTGCTGGCACTCCATGCCGGACGTCTGAGCGGCTCACAGGCGACTGCGGTGTTGGCTTTGACCGAAGTCAAAAGCAAGGTGTCTCTCCTGGCCCTGGCTTGGGCCTCGGAGGAAAAGAAATTTCAATCGGCTACTCAGGAACTCCCCAGCTATCCCACCAAGCCGAACGCACTGCGCATCGTGGATGCCAATCAGGATGGCCTGGGCGATCTCGCACTCTTTTCCGGCATCGCCTCCATGCAGATTTTGCTCAGCCAAAAAGATGAGAAGACTCCCTTCAAGAGGGCGGAAGGAATGCCGGACAATCTGCTCAACAAGCTGACACCGCTTTCCATGACGTCTGCTGACTTGGACGGGGACGCCAAGGCTGAGATCATTGTGGCGCGGGATCAACTGGCGAGGGCCTTTCGCATCGGGGCCGATGGCAAGGCGGTCACGGTGGAGCAATTCAATGCCCCTGAGTCCACGGCGCAGATCAGCTCCGTCATCGTCATTCCCGGCAAGGATAAACCCGAGGTCATGCTGGTCGATACAGCCAACGGGCAGCTTTATGAAATGGCCGCCGATGCAGACGGAGTTTATCGATCAGCCCATACGCACGCTCTTTCCAGTCTCACGCCGGATCAGTGCCACTTTATCTCCACAGGCAAAGGCAACAGCCTGCTGTTGATCGATAAGACGAGCTTTGAGATCAACCCCCTGATCGGTGATACACTGAAGCTGGATACCCTGACCACCTTTGACAGTGAACTCAAAGACACTGCGGCCACGGACCTGATGGTCGCCCCTTTCACGGGTGGTTATAGGGACGATTTCGTGCTGGTGGATTCAGGTAAAAGCCGGGTGATCGAACTTTTCAAAGCCGAGGCTAAAACACCGCCCGCATGGACCAGTGAACTCTACTTTCGGGTCTTTGAAATCGATCCCCAATACCGTGGCAAAACGGGCCTGGCCAACGAGCCTCATGACTACACCGCGGTGGATCTCAATGGCGATGGCAAACTCGATCTCGCCCTCCTCGTTCATGACCGCCTTTTACTTTATGTCCGCAAATAAGGGCGGGCTGTGAGTCGCCTGGGCCTTTTTCACGGGCTGCGGACTGAAAAAACGCTGCCAGGCAAATCCAGACGGATAGGACGAAATCAATCAAACCCCGGCCCTTGGGTCTCAGGTTGGGCTTTATCTTGGCATCTGGATTGCTACTTGACGGAATTCAACCGGCAGTGATTGGTTCGCCCCGGCATCCGGGCTCCCTATGATCGAGTGGGAAAAGCTTCTCTGGTTCACCAGCTACATTATCGTTTCCGCCGGATTGTCCGCCTTTGGCGCGCACAAAGTCAAAGTGCTGTACACTTATTGGAAGCACCGGAAAAACCGTCCGCAACCCCTGCGTGAATACGCGGAACTGCCCTCCGTCACCATCCAACTGCCCATTTTTAATGAGGCGGACGTGCTGGAGCAGCTTGTCACCTCCATCAGCGCCCTGGATTACCCCAAGGACCGCCTCCAGATCCAGTTCCTCGACGACTCCACGGACGACACCGCCCAGGCCTGCGAGCAATTCGCCAAGGAACTCCGTCAACAAGGCTTTGATGTCGAATACCGCCACCGCACGAACCGCCAGGGCTTCAAAGCCGGTGCGCTGGATGCCGGGATGGCCACGGTGAAGGGCGAGTTCATCTGCATCTTCGACGCCGATTTCCAGCCCGCGCCGGATTACCTGAAGCAGACCATCCATTACTTTACCGATCCCCAGGTCGGCATCGTCCAGGCGCGCTGGGGGCACAACAATCTCCATTTCTCCCTGCTCACCCGCCTCCAGGGCATCCTGCTGGACGGCCACCTGATGATGGAGCAAACCTCCCGCAGCCGTCAGGGGGAGTTCTGCAACTTCAATGGCACCGCCGGTCTCTGGCGTCGCCGCGTCATCGACGAAGCGGGCGGCTGGAAGCACGACACGCTCACCGAGGACTTGGACCTCAGTTACCGGGCACAGCTCCTTGGCTGGCGCTTCATTTACCTCAACGATGTCGTCGTCCCCGCCGAGCTACCGCCGGACATGGACGGCTTCAAGTCACAGCAGCATCGCTGGACCAAAGGCTCCATCCAGGTCTGCAAAAAAGTCCTGGGCCGCGTCTGGCGCAGTGACGAGCCCTTCATGAAAAAAGTGGAGGCCACCGCCCACCTCACCTCCAACTTTGCCAACCTGCTCACCCTCTGCACCCTCGTCCTGCTGTATCCCGTGGACTTTCTGCCGGTGAACTCCTGGCAAAAAGCCGTCTTCATTGACCTGCCCGTCTTTCTCTTTGCCACTGTCGCCGTCATCGCCTTTTACCTCACGGCCCAGGGGGCGCAGACACGCTGGGGCTGGCTGAAAACCATCCCTTACATCCCCCTCTTCATGGGCCTGGGCATCGGCATGTCCATCAACAACGGCCGGGCCGTCATCGAGGCCCTGCTGGGTCAGGAGTCCGACTTCGTCCGCACCCCCAAATACGGCGTCAACAGCAAGGCTCAGGCCTCCAAAAAATCTTTCCATTACAAGGCCGGGAAATCCCTCTGTCTGTGGATCGAGGTCGCCCTCGTCGGTTACTTCGCCCACCTCTTCTGGCTGGCCATTGAGCGCGAGCAATGGGGCTCCCTCCCTTTCCTCGCCCTCTTTCTCTTCGGTTTCCTGTTTGTCTCGCTTGGCTCCCTCCTGAAGCGCTTTTCCATGACCATCCTCGCCCCGGGCACGCCCCCCGCCACAGGGCCTGCGCAAGAAGAAGAGGCCGAGGTCGTCGTCGCCTGATCCCGCGTTTATCCACCCTGGATCAAACGGCTGACTTCTTCCTTGGATCGACATCAGCAAGTCGAAACGGCATCGCTTGAGGGCCTGCAAAGCAGCAGATCGCTGAAGAGTCCGGCACCCCAGCTGTTGATCGGAGGAACCCATTTGGACGTGCCGCTGCATAAAAAACCGCCGCCCCCAGTGAAGGTGGGCGGCGGTTTAGAGGCAGTGGTTTAATCAATCACCTCACACGTGGATCGGATGACCCTTCGCGACTTCCGTCGCTTCCTTGACCATTTCCGACAGGGTCGGGTGGGCATGGATGGTGGCTTCGATTTCGTCCCAGGTGGCTTCCAGGTTCATGGCGAGACCGATCTCGGCGATCATCTCGGTGCTTTCGCTGCCGATGATGTGGGCACCGATGATTTCGCCATGGGGTTCACCATAGAGGATTTTGACAAAACCTTCAGGCTCGGCAGCAGCGAGGGCCTTGCCGCTGGCGACGTAGGGGAACTTGCCGACTTTGAACTTCAGGCCTTTTTCCTTGGCGGCACGTTCGGTGAGGCCGATGCTGGCGACCTGAGGGTGGCAGTAGGTGCAGCCGGGGAAGACGGTGACCTTCTTGGGCTTGTGACCGGCGAAGATGCCTTCGACACACTGCACGGCCTCATAGCTGGCGACGTGGGCGAGCCATGGCGGCCCGATGATGTCACCGGCACCGTAGATGCCTTTGACGTTGGTTTGATAACGGTCGTCGGTTTGCAGCCAGCCGCGGTCGCTTAGCTTCAGCTCGATGCCGCCCGGGAGCACGGGTTTGACACCGATGGCGACAAGGCAGACATCGGCCTCAAGTGTCTCATTGGCGGCACCTTCGACGGTGATCTTTACGCCCTTGCCGTCTTCCGATGTGCCGGTGACTTTGGTGTTGGTGAGGATGCGGATGCCGGCCTTGGTGAGGCTTTTTTCGAGAAGCTTGGAGACCTCGGTGTCTTCGACAGGGAGGATGTCCGGCAGCATTTCAACGACGGTCACCTTCGTGCCGTAGGCGTTGAAGAAATAGGCGAACTCGATGCCGATGGCCCCGGCACCGATGACGACGATGCTCTTTGGCTGGGTGGCCATGGTCATGGCTTCTTTGCTGCCGATGACGGTGGTGCCGTTGAAGGGGAAGCCAGGCATGTCACGGGTCTTGGCCCCGGTGGCGATGAGGATGTTGGCGGTGTCGTAGGTCGCCTTTGTGCCATCGGCGGCGGTGACTTCCACTTTGCCTTCGGCGGGGATGCTGGCGGTGCCTTTGAGGTAGTCCACCTTGTTCTTCTTGAACAGGAACTCGATGCCTTTGTTCAGCTTGTCAGACACGCCACGGCTGCGGCCGATCACCTTGGACCAGTCATACTCCACACAGCCGATCTTGAGGCCGAACTCTTCGGCGCAGTGAGTGAGGGTGTGATACAGCTCGGCATTTTTCAGCAGGGCTTTGGTCGGGATACAGCCCCAGTTGAGGCAGGTGCCCCCGGCGCGATCGTTTTCCACACAGGCGACTTTTTTGCCGAGTTGCGCTGCGCGAATGGCTCCGACGTAGCCCGCAGGCCCGCCGCCGATGACGATGAGGTCGTAGTTCATGTGTGTGAGATTGGGGGAGTGAGGATACGCGCAGAAAAGCGCAGGGGGTGGGGCAGTTCAACAAGAGACTGGGGCTGCGGGGAGAAACGGCGTGCTGATGGGGCCGATGAATCGCCGGTAGGCATAAAAAAACCCGGCTGCACAGGGCAACCGGGTTTCTCAAATCAGGGGATGGAGAGGTTATCAGTCCACCGTGATGCTGACGTCATCGAAGGTCATGGTGGGCTGAGCGGTTTCAGAGCTGGCGGGATACCAGATGACTGAAGCATCACCAAAGCCGGAGTTGACGGGCAAGGGTAAAGGCTCACCCAGGGCGGCACCGTCCATGAATGCCTGCCAGGTGCCATTTCCCAGGTCGGTGGTGATTTCAAAACGGCAAGGGGAACCAGGGACGAGGTAAGGCTCGGTTTTGGTCCGGGTGCCGTTGGCTTCCACCAAGTAAATGGCACCATCGGCGACAGAGAACTGAAGCTGACCCAATGGGGAACCATTGGCACCGGAGACCTGCCAGGCAAAGTGACCCTGAGTGCCTGCGCCTGCCTGATCGATGCTCATCGTCCATTCCGTGCTCACAATGCTATCCGGGCCTGCCTCGATCTCGGTGGCGTCGGTCCAAAGAACGGTCGGTTGAGCACCTGCTGAACTGCTGCCTGTAAAGGTGGCTTCTTCATCGCCTTCGGCCATTTGGATGGTCTTGAATTCCCCGGTTTTTCCTTCCGTCTCCCAGCTATCCAGAGAGGCGGTCTGAGTCGCACCCGTAGGGGAGGGTGCGTTTGGCCCGATGTAGCTTACTTGCAAAGCATAGCTGCCGAAATCTTGAAGGCCAAAAAAGCCCGTGCCAGCGACGCCAAAAACGGCAAAGGTTACCGGGGTGTTGTCATCTTCAACGACGAGCTCTGTGCTGTAAACACGTTCGGCGATTGAGTAATCGCGATCAAAATCGCCGTTGTAGTCATAAGAAAACCAAACCTGGAAATTGGAATTCACGACAATGCCATAAGTCCCAGCTTTGGGGAACACCCAGGTGTAAACAGCCTCAGCGAATCCGTTTGTAGGTAGCTCAAATGTTGAAAGCAGAGGGACTGTCGTTGCTCCCTGTTGGGCTGTGAAGGTTGTGCCCACGACGATGGTGGGATTGTTTCTGTCATTGATCTGAGTGCTGGATAACGTAAAGCCACTGCCGGGGATCGAGGTTTGAGCAAACCCGTTTTTGGATATCGCAAAGATGGCCACTTCCTCTGCCGCAGGCAATCCGCCTGGGACGGTGACCAAGAGTGTTCCTCCCTCTTCTTTAACAACGGTGCCTTTTGGGCCGGTGAGAGAGCGGAATCGGACTTCCGAGACAAAACTGAGATTGGTGCCCGTGATGCGGAGCTTGTCTGTCGTGCGTGCTTTGCGTGGGGTGAAGCTGGTGATCGTCGGATTTGGAATCAGATTGACCGTCAGTTTCGCGGCGTTTGAGGTCGCGGTCACGCTGGTATCATTCTGCACCACACAGCGATAGTAGCCCTGGTCTCCATCGACAAGAGCAGCCTGCACGTCATTGAGTTTCAGGGTGGCTGTCGTCGCCTTTGCGATCGGCGTGTAGGTGCCGCCCTCGGTGGCTGATTTTTCCCACTGATAGGTCAAACGTGGTGAACCTGCTGCAATGACCTTGAACGTCACATCCGTGTCTTCAAACACTTCTTGGTCTGCCGGTTGCCCTGCTGGAGTAACGATGGAAGGCGGTGTCAGGACGGTGATCTTGGCCGTTTTGCTAGTGACTTTGACCGCATCCTCTACGTTGCTTACGATGCAGCGATAAGTGCCAGCATCGGTCAACTGGATGTTGGTGATGGTCAGAGAAACGGCATCACGCAATCCCGCCGGACCTGTGACTGTCGTCTCGGCACCGGTGATGTTCGGGCCATTCACCAAGTTCACGTTGTTTCTCTGCCATTGATACTTGATCGGGCCATCGCCCTGACCTGTCCTGACGCTCAGTGTGAGTGTCGCTCCTGTCTCAATCCCTTCTGCAAGGGGGTGTTCTGAGATGGTGACCGGGGTATCCACACGGACAGTAACACTCGGGGACTTGAGTTTTCCTCCCTCGTTTACAGGTCCCACCAGGTTGGTAATGATGCAGTAGTAAACACCTTCACTCGTATCCCCGAGGCGTGACAGCGTCAGACGTGAAGACGTCGCCTTCGGAACCATAGAATCTTCGGTATCACCCTCTTTCCACCATTGATATTTCAAAGGGGCGTTACCACCTGCCACCAAACTGATGGAGATCGACTTGTTGGCGATTCCGACCACTTCTGCTGGCGGAGGTGTAACCAACACAGGCCTGGAATTGACCTTCAAAGTGTAGGTCTTGGAAGTGTAAGTGCCTACTTTGTTTTTGACCACACAACGGTAAACACCACGATGAATCCAATTCAGAGGTGCAAATTTAAGGGCCCGTGTTTGAGCGCCTGTGACACCCTCTGTTCCCAGCTCTTCAGTTTCGTTGTAGATGTTTTTGCCATCTTTCTGCCATTGAAACTCAAGGTCGCCAGTGTTCTCTTCATTGGGAGTCAGCGTCAGCGTAACTTCCGTATCCGGTTCGGGGGTCAGATCCTCCGAATCGCCAAAGTCTGCCGTGAATTCACCCTTCTCATTAGGCTGCTCAGGGGATTTGTTGGAAGTCACGGCGATTGTGCCAACTTCCGTGGGCTTGTTCAAAATGATCACCTCAGCATATTGACTGTAAGTCGGTTCGGCCACTTGCGGCACGCCGACCAGCGGACTCTTGAAATTGGTCACCCCTACGCGGTAAAACCCCGCACCTGATTTGACATCGTCCTTGACTGTGAGGCTGCTTGCTGTTGCCGGCCCAAAGGAGGCATCGCCCATCTTTTCCCACTTGTAATTGAGCTTCGGATTGCCGCCTGCGATGACGCTGAGTTTGCCACTGCCCTTGGTGGCGATGTAAAGTTTGTTAGCCGTGTCCGCAGCAGGTTGTTTGAGAATAACAGGAGCCGAATTCACCGCGAGCGTGACGGTCTTGCTAAAGATCGTGGTTGCGGTCAGTGAGCTAACGATCTTGACACGGTATTTCCCATTATCCTGCCACACCGCTCCTGGTTCGACTGGTGGCCCGACTGCGGCGGGCGGAATGATAAAATTGGCCGTCGTGGCGGAAGGATTGTCCGTGATGTCCACATTGTTCTTCTGCCATTGAAAGGTCAGTCCATCCGTCGTGCTATCGGGTGTCAGTCCAACATTGAAACTCACAGCCCCCCCTTGTTCAACGGTCATGGAAGTGGGTTGACCATTGCTGGCGATCTTGGGGCGAACGTTGACCTGGAGGGTAAATTCCGGAGATTCCACCTCGGGAAAAGGACTTCCGACGGGTTCATAAACGACGGCCACATACCGACCTGAAAATGAAGCTTTCGCTCCTGTAAACTTGAGAATGTTCTTTTTGGAGCCAGTGATCCCGCCTCCGTCTGACACAGGGGTTTTTACATCTCCATCACCTAACTTATACCATTGATAAGCCAATACATTGCCGCTGGTGCTTTCGGCTAGGACAGTCAGTGACACACTCAATCCGTCACGCACAGGAACTTCCTGATCTTCAGTTGGATTTGAGATAGCAGGAGCAGCGTTCGCGCTCATCACAGTGAGAACAAGAGCCGCTCCAAAGGATGCGATAGATTTCAATAGGGGTATTTTCATGAGAGCGAACGTAGGCTACAGGTGGGCTTCAGAGTCAGATAATCGCCAAAGTGGCATACAATGACAATACAAAAAAGGGTTCATTTGGTAAAACGTGGCCTCAAAAGCTTTCTGAGCGTAAAACCAAAAATGCAGGCTTTTTTATTTTCTCGCCCGATCCTTGCCTCACTGATTTTTATTTCATTGGTCCAGTGTTCCTCTCTCCCTCGGCCTCTGCTGAATCAGTCGAAGAACTCAGAATCATCTGCCACCTCCGAGACGGTGATGAAACGCTCCGCTCAAGTCACCGGCAATCCATGGCGGCGTTATCGTCAGGTCGAGGTGGGATATCAGGGAGAATGGTCCAGTCTATCTCCCAAAATCCAGCCGGTGCTTGTGGATGCAGGGTTCCGCCGTCGCTCACAGGAAACTTATCTGCCGCGGCAGGCCCTCGTCAAACAAACGCATCAGGGGCCTGATGGGGTCAAAACCGTGCTGCGAAAAGGGAGAGAAAACGCCGTGGTAACTTACCAAGGCAAGCAGACGGAGGCGGCGGAGGTCATTGCGGCGGCCAACCTCGTGGCGGATGCCTACACCTTATTTCTCTTCGGCAGCAGTTGGCTGGCGGAGAAGGCTGAAAATCCAAGCCTCATCGGCACACGGACCTTGCGGGGTGAAAAGTGCGACCTCGTCACCTGCCGTATCCGGCCTGGACTGGGGGATAGTGAGGAGGAGGCCATCATCGCTTGGATCTCCCAAAATACAGGGTATCTCAAACGAGTGCAGTTTAGCCTCAATGGCCTGGACAGCACGCGCGGGGCCGATGCGGATGTGACGTATCATGATTTCATCACGGCCCCGGATGGCAGTGTTTGGCCCACACGATTCGTCGAAATGGTAAGACGGCCCTTCGTTTTCAAAGCCCATGAATGGGAGCTGACGAGTCTGAAACTGGAGGGGCAAACCGTGCGCTGAAATGAAATTAGCCGACCCCTCACTCATCATTCGCCTGGCCTGGGAAGACCGGACGACCTTCGAGGAAATCGAAGAACGCACCGGTTTGACCGAGTCCCAGGTCATCGAGGTCATGCGCCGTGAATTGAAGCCTTCCAGCTTTCGCATGTGGCGCAAGCGCGTGACGGGTCGTGCGACGAAGCATCGCAAGCTCTTCGAAAGCCGACGCGAAGTGGAAAAGATTGAGTTCGAGGCGTGACAAAGCTATTCTTTTGAATACTGTTCGAGTGAATTTATGGACTTGGACCGCAAACTCGAAATCCTGGCTGATGCGGCCAAATACGATGCCTCCTGTGCCAGCTCCGGTGCTGCACGGAAGGACTCGCGCGGCAGTCAGGGGGTCGGCTCCACCGGTGGTGCGGGAATCTGCCACAGCTACACCCCGGACGGTCGCTGCGTCTCCCTGCTGAAAGTGCTGCTGACCAATGTCTGCCTCTACGACTGCCATTACTGCATCAACCGCCGCAGTAGCAATGTGAATCGCGCCCGCTTCACCCCGGAGGAGGTGGTGAAGCTGACCCTGGATTTCTACAAGCGGAACTACATCGAAGGACTCTTCCTCAGCTCCGGCATCGTCCGCAGTGCGGACTACACCATGGAGATGGTCATCGAGGTCGCACGGCAGTTGCGAGAGGTGCATTACTTCCGGGGTTACATCCACCTCAAAACCATCCCAGAGGCCTCGCCCGAGCTCATCGAAAAAGCCGGACGTTATGCCGACCGCATCAGCATCAACATCGAACTGCCCACTCAGGCTAGTCTGGACACACTGGCCCCTGAGAAAAATCTGAACCGGACCAAGGACGCCATGGGCGGTATCCGCAACCGCATCGAAGAATCCTTTGCCGCTAAGAAAGACGCCCGTCAGATCAAGACCGCCCCACGTGCCCGCCCGCCTGCCTTTGCCACCGGTCAAAGCACGCAGATGCTCGTCGGCGCGGATACCTCCGATGACGCCGTGGTTCTAAGCCGGGCCGACGAACTGTATCGCGACTACCGCCTCCGCCGGGTTTATTACAGCGGTTTCAGCCCTATCCCAGAACCCAGCGTCCTGCTGCCCATCAAAGCGCCCCCACTCGTCCGTGAACACCGCCTGTATCAGGCCGACTGGTTGCTGCGCTTTTATGGCTTCGATGTGCAGGAACTCCTGCCTGTCGAGAATCCTCACCTCGACCTGGAGATCGATCCAAAGCTCGCCTGGGCACTGCGCAACCGGCATCTCTTTCCCGTGGACATCAACCGCGCACCTCGCGAGTTGCTCTGGCGCATCCCCGGTCTCGGCGTCACCAACGTGGCCCGCATCCTTGCCGCCCGTCGTTACTCGCGGCTTCACCTTCTGGACCTGCAGCGCATGCGCGTCAGCCTGAAAAAAGTGCTGCCCTTCATCATCGCGGCGGATCACATCCCCAAGATCGGCCTGCTGGAAGGCGACCAACTGCGGTCTCGGTTTCTGCCTGCCCCTAAGCAAATGGAGCTGAACTTTAGCCATCCGGTCAGCATCCCCGTGGATGCCTTGATGGCGAGGAGTGGGGAGATTTGAGCTTTTGTGGACGACTGAACCTTCAAAATAGGAATCCTGTGGGACATGAAACCCGATCTGCTTGTGGGCAAAGATCGAGATGAAATGGACAATGCAGTGGCGATTGCGGTGCAAGTGCAACTCGGCGGGGCCGTTATGTTCAATCCATGCAACTGCCTCGCTTCGCTCATTTATGAAATCATCGCGAGCTCACTTTTCCTCCATCAGTGAAATCTTTCCCTTTCTTCCCCCTCGCTTACTTTCTCGCCAGCAGCGTCGTTGCTCAAACCCCCTCCTGGGATGTGCTCATCGCAGGTGCGAAGGGGGATGGCACCACGGACAACACCGCCATTTTTCAGCGCTTGCTCGATGAAGCGGGCAAGGCGGGCGGCGGCGTGGTGACAGTGCCTGCGGGATCGTTTCGGATCGCGGGAAACCTGACCATTCCGGCGAATGTGACGCTGCAAGGCATCTACCGGGTTCCGCCGACCGTGCGCTCAGGGAAGACTGCGGAGCTGACGGGGTCGGTGCTGCAGGCGATGGCGGGTCGTGGATCAAGTGAAGGTGCGCCATTCATCAATCTCGCGGGCACGAATGCGGCCATCGCAGGCTTCATCATCACTTACCCGGAATGGAAACAGACGGATGTGCCGCCGGTGCCGTATCCGCCGTGCATCGCGTCGAGTGCCACAGAGAATGTGGGCATCAGCGAGTGTTTGCTGCTGAATCCGTATGAGGGCATCCGCTTCGTGCTGGCGCATCGGCCGCTGGTGCGGAACGTCACAGGATATCCGTCATGGCGCGGACTGTATCTGACGGAGTGCATGGACATCGGCCACATCGAGAACGTCCACTTCTGGCCTTTCGGTGTGACTTATGATCCGAACGATCCTTTCTGCCAATGGGTGAACCTGAACGGCGTGGCCTTCGAGATCGCCCACACGGACTGGCTGTATGTGCATAACACCTTCTGCTTTGGCTACGGCGTGGGTTACAAGTTCACCGCGACGGACAAAGGCAGTGCGAATGGCAACTTCGTCGGCCTCGGCGCGGATTCGTGTCAGCGAGCGGTCTTGGTGGAGCAGGCACAGGCACCGGGGCTGCTGATCACGAATGGCGAGTTCGTCGGACGCTGGAGCAGCACTGACAGCGTGGGCATGGAGATCGGCCCGGCGGTGAAGGGCAAGGTGAGCCTCGTCAATTGCTCGTTCTGGGGGCCGCTGGATCACTGCGTGTGGATGCGTGGAGCAGAGGGGCAGTTCACCGCCAGCGCGTGCAACTTCCTCAACTGGGACATCGCCCACCTCGACTCACCCGCCATTCAGATCGATGCGGGCAAGGCCATCGTGCAGGGCAGCACCTTTGGCGAAGATCATCTGCACGTGCGTGTGGGCAAAGATACGACCAGTGCCATCATCACCGCCAATCAAGCGGCGGGCGGCTTCCGCATCGACAACCAAGCGGGAAAGCGCACGCAGAGTGCGCTGAACGAAGCTGACAGCATCGAGTGGACCGATGCAGCGCGTTCGCATTACCGCATCGCGATGGGCGAGAGTGGCAGCGGACACTATCTCCTCGGCTGGCACGGCGCAGAGGTCGGCGCTCGGTGGTCCATGCCGAGTGCTTCGCTGATGCTACCCGTCGTTCCTGGCAAAGGCTATACCGTCACGATCAAACTCTTGGTGCCGACGCATTCTCTCGCAGCGGATGCGGGTTTGTATCTCGATGGCAAGCTCATCGCCCCGCTAACCAACAGCGACACGCTCACCGCGACCTTGTCTGCCACCACCAAAGATCAACTCCGCCTCGAACTCCGCAGCCAGGGCTGGGTGCCCATGAAGCTCGATCCGAACTCCAAAGACTCGCGCACGCTCGGCGTGCAAGTCAGCAGCGTGGAAGTGCGAGCAGCGGATGCCGGTGAGAAGGTTTTCGATGCGAATAAGGGCGAGTGAATCCCCATCACTACCCTGGAAATGGGGATTCCGCCCATGCAACCCCAGATTCTGCTCATGAAACTCCTCCTCCCCTGCCTGCTCGCACTATCAGGCGCAGTCTGCGCCGCCGCGCCTTCGACGCTGACTCCCGAAGTCTGGCTCATCCCGCCGCCGTGGCCGGGGAATGGGCAGTGCTTGCGGGAGTTGGTGCAGCGGGGCGATGAATGGAGAACAGCTCGCAGTCAGGTGCGCGGTATCGGCACCTATGCGTGGCTGCTGAATGTGCATCATAGCGACGATGACTTGCGGGCTATGTTTGCGCGGCTTGGGGAATGGAAGCTCTGCTTTGGCCTGGAGGTGCCGGTGGTGAAGGCGAAGAACTGGGGCATGCCGGACCCCTTGCAGGCGCAGTCGGCCTTTGATCAACTCGCCGGATTCACGGCTCGGTTTCGCTCGCTGGGCATGGGTGGGGTGGCATGGTTTGCCTTTGATGAGCCGGTGTATGCCGCGCGATATGCCATACCTGCCTCAGGTGCGACAGTGCCGTCCGCGCCTGCCATCGAGTTGTTTGGTCGGGTGAAAATGGACCCCGATTCCGCGCATCGTATCGCCTATGCTGCGGCGGAGACGGCGTCCTTCATCGCGCAGATGCGGAAGGTGCATCCGAAGGCGCAGCTGGGCGACATCGAGCCCTATCCCGCGCTGAATCCCGATGAGATCGAGACCGCAGTGAATGCCATTCAGAAAAACTGCATCGAGCGCGGCATCAAAGGCCTGGAGTTCTTCCGGCTGGATGTGGACTGGGATTTGATGGAGCAAAAAACCTTCGGCTCCTGGGCCGAGGTGAACCAGATCGCCGCCATGTGCCGTGCGCACGGCATCGCCTTTCACATGATTTTCTGGGCAGCGAATCAACCCCGCCTCGTGAAGTCCGACTCTTCGCCCATGCACTGGCGCGACGGCATCCTGCATCAAGGCAAAGCCTACCACGATGCCGGTGGCAGGCCTGAAGCCCTCATCATCGAAAGCTGGCTCCACACCCCCGAGCACGCCGTTCCTGAAACCAGCCCCGAGACCTTCACAGCCTCCGTGCTGGAGTTTCTGAAAGCGTTTCCCGTTGCAGAGTGGGTAAAAAAAGCTGCCGCGAAGTAGCCGTTCTGGATCAAAGACCCATATCCTCCCTAACATGCCTGCCCCCATCACCCGCCGCACCGCTTTCACCTCAGCCGGACTCGCCATGCTCGGCAGTTCGCTTGCGGCGGAAACGAAGGTCACCTCCAGCAACGATCATCGGCTCAATGTCCGCGACTTTGGAGCCAAGGCGGATCAGACGACAGATGACACGGCAGCGTTTCAGTCAGCGATGGATGCCGCGCACGCGGCGGGAGGCGGCAGCGTCTTTGTGCCGCCGGGCATGTATCGGCTCAATGGCACGCTGATCATCAGGCGCAACGTTACCCTCGAAGGCATCTTCACCGCACCGCCGACGATTCCTTGGACGGCGGAGTCGCTTGGCAAAGGTGCGCCGAATGGCTCGGTGCTGCTCACCTTTGCCGGCAAGGGTGATGCGAACGCCACGCCCTTCATCCAGCTCGATTACAACTCCACGCTGAAAGGCATCGCCGTGTTTCATCCTGAGCAAACGGACACGAATCCGCCCATCGCCTATCCTTGGACCATCAGCTCGCTGCTCAGCGGCGCGGACAACTGCTCCCTCATCGACGTGTTGCTTGTGAATCCGTATCAGGCAGTCGATTTTGGCGGTCGGCACACGGGCAGACACTTCATCCGCAATCTGAATGGGGCACCGCTTCATCGCGGACTGTTCATTGATCACTGTCTTGATGTAGGACGCGTGGAAAACGTCCACTTTTGGCCCTTCTGGGGTGCGACGGGTGCAGCAGCGGAGTATCGCCGCAAGCACGGCAAGGCCTTCATCATCGGACGCACCGACTGGCAGCATCTGACGAATTGCTTCTGCATCGACTACGAGACCGGCTTTCAGTTCATCGCCTGCACCAGCCCGGTGGCAGCGTATCAAGGTGGTGGTAACGCGCACATCACCGGCGGCGGCGCGGACGGCTGCAATCGCGCTGTGCATGTGGTGGAGATGCAGGGCCACAGCGGCGCACGATTCACGAACTCGCAGATCTACGGCGACATCATCGTCGAGCCGACCAATAACGCCCCGCTCACCCTCAGCGCCTGCGGTTTGTTCGGCAGCATGTGGGCCGCAAATGGCATCGGCCTTGCCCGCATCGAAGGCGGCGGCAAAGTCAGCCTCACCGACTGCCACATCCACTGCCTCGACCCGCGAAACACGATCCGAACCCTCATCCACGCCAAGGCGGGTCGCCTGCAAGTGCGGGGCTGCGACTTCATCGACGGCGCATTGCCCCGCGAGCACATCCTTCTCGATGAAGGCGTGATGTCCGCCAACATCAGCGACAACACCTCGCGCACGCCTTTCACCGTCAGCAACAAAGCGAAGGGCAAGACCGTGGTGCGGGATAATCTGAGTGAATCATGAATCCGATCCTGGCTCTGCTTACCGCTCTCTGCGTCCTCGGTGGTTCCGCCTCTGCCGAAGCGAAAACGCGGCTCATTTTCTCAATTGACCAAGGGTTCGGCAACGGCGTCGTCGGGAATAGCGATGTGGAGGCACTCACGCGAATGGTGCAGGCCTTGGAACCGCTGCGGGAGCGCTACGATGTGAGTGCGCTGCTTAATCCGATGATCAAGGACAAGCAACGCCTCAAGCTGGCTCTCGACACGCTGGTGAAGCTGAAGATGCCCTTCGTGCTCGATGTCATCTCGTCGGATACCTTTACCCTCGGCGCGAATGGTCCTGCGAATGCACCGTTTGATTCCAGCCACGGCTTGTCGATCTCGATGGAGCATCTTGCTAAGCTCAAGGCCACATACGGTCTTGCCCTCGTCGGATTGCGTTTCATGGAGATCTTTGGACAGGACTACGGCATCCGTGCGATGAAGACGACCAACCCGGAGCTGAAGCGACCTGGCGACAAGTTGCCCGCCGATACCTTTTTTCGCCCCGATCTCGCGGAGGGATTTATCCGTTTTGCCAAAGAACACGCCATGTTTGTGCAGTGGGCCGACTTCGGCTGGATGCCCTTTTCGCCATGGGACAAGGAGATGCCGAACTACACCGAGCAGGTCAAAGGCCTGCTGCGGCAAAATCCCGGCGTCGTCACTGTCACCTACAACAACAACGAGCCCAACGAAGCCTCCATCCCACGCCTCAGCACCTGGCACCACTCCGTCGAGCACTTTTCCAAAGACGGAGCCGCAGGCTACGGCCTCTCGAATCAAAGCTGGCTGCACAATTTAACTTACATGGACACCAAGCCCGAGGAGATCATCGCCTGGACCCAGAGTGCCCTCGATAAAAATTGTCGTCTCATCCAGTTCGAGCCTGCGTGGTATTTCTTCAACCTCCCCGCAGGCACCTTTGAGCATGGCGATCATACGAAAGTGCCCTCAGGCACCATTCGAGGCGCTGCAAGAGAGCCCCTGCGGCAGTTGATCAAATGCCTTATTCAAGACCGGCCAACTCCAACTTCCAAACCATGAGGCTCACCCTGATTTTCGCGATGGTTTGTGGAGCGAGCATTCAGGCCGCCGAACAGCCACAATACATCGTCTTCAACCGCGCGCCGGGACAAGGCATGTATCAGGGCGAACCTGAGTCCCTGGGACGCAAGGCTTTCGACGAAGTGCTGGCTCAGTTTCCGAATGATCCGAACAAGCGCGTGCAGACGGCGGTGAGCCATATCTTTTCTGTCTTTCGCACACCCCCGGAAACGACGGTGAAGGCACTGCGGGTGTTCCTTGATACGGCAGAACAGACGAACACGCCGATCGTCGTGCAGATTGACACGGAGCATTGGTGGGATGCGCGACCTGATCTCTGGAACTGGTGGGATGCTGCACAGCCCGGCTACGATGCCGCGAATCGCGAGAACGTCGAGTGGACCGGCTGGTCGCCCGAGAACGCCATCAAGATCGCGTGGCGTGACTGGGGAAAGCAGGTGCGTGTGCTGCCACAGCCGAATCTGGCGAGCCCGCGCTACATCGAGGCGTGCAAAATGGAGTTGCGACGACTGGTGCCCATCGTGCTGGAGTGGCACGGCAAGCTGCCAGCGGAGAAGAAGCATCTGCTCATCGCCATTAAGCTCGGTCACGAGACTTCCATCGGCGGCAGCGCCTACTATTATGAAGGTGGTAACGAGCTACTCACCCAGCCTGCGGCAGATGATCCCGTGCGGCCCTTTGATGCCGAGAAAGTGCTCTCGCGAGGTCGGGCGCAGATCGGCTTTGCAGCGGTGAAAACCTCCGGCATTCGCACGAGTGGCAGTATCACCGAGACGGACCTGCGTGATGTCTGCCAGCGCTACCTCGCCATGCTGTGCCGCGAGGCCGCACAGCTCGGTGTGCCACGTGACAAGCTCTTCGCCCACGGTGTTGGATGGAAGGATGGCGAGCTGCTTTACGATGTGCCGGTGAACCCCGATTCCTGCCCCGCCTGGAGCTTTTACAAACACGCCGCCGATCCACGACTCGACATCGGCGTGCAACGCAACCTCGCCCGCTCCGACGCCCCACACTGGGCCGCCTGCGAGTATTGGCTACCCTCCGCCGACGCCACCGCTTGGCGCGATGCCCTTACGAAAACTCTCTCCGATCCACGCTGCCGCTACGTCTGCATCTTCAACTGGGAAAGCATGGCCGCGTTTCCTGGCATCGCGAAAGGGATCCATGAAATAGTCAATCAGAAGCCGCCGCGCGTCATTGAAACACTCTTCATCCAGCCCGAACTCACCGACACCAAGGCCGCCGCAGCGTGCGTGATCGGGGAGGTGCATCCAGGCAGCGAGCGTTTCTACGTGCGCTTCGGCAACTATGGCAAAACGACGCCGCTGGTGCCACAAACTTGGGATGCCGGGCGGTTCACCGACCTGCATGTGCCCGCTGGCTTTCAGCACGGTCTTTCACCCGAGACCGATACCACCGCCGTGCAGTTGCATGGGCGCGAGATGGGCATCTGGATTGATTCGGATCATCCCCGGCCCGCGCTCGGCTCCCTACTGCCCATTACGCCTGCCTACTGGTGGTGGGACCTGAGCCGCGCGCCGATGCCTTTCAAAGAAGCGGATCGCGAGCTGGCGATGTCCTTCGACCTCAAAGTGCCCACGGTCCTCGTGGATGGCGCAGCCGTTCCCTACATCACCATGAACTTCCTCTTCCGCGATACCCTCTCGCAGCAGCAGCTCTGGCTGGCCGCCACGCTCTACGATCCACGCGGCGAGGCCCGCCTGCCCGACACCGTGCATGTGGACAATTGGGAAGGCGGCACGCAGTTGCCCATTTTGTTTTCCGCTCTGAACACGAAAAGCCAGTGGCTGCATCCCGGCCCCGACTCCGCCTTGTTCACTGACAAGCCCTTTACTGACTACCGCGCCTTCAGCGTCCGAGTTGCTGCCCTCGAACTCCGCGCCGCCCTCCAGGCGATGAAAAAAGCCATGCCCAAACTCGCCCCCACCTCCGAGAATCCGCGTGACTACCAGCTCATCCATTTCAACATCAACCCCGAGGTCTATGCGCCACAAGGTAGCAGAGGCCGTCTGGGGCTGGCGCTGCGGGATGTGCGGGTGGAGCTGCACGCTCCCTAACCATTAAACAATCTGCCATGAAACACTTCCTCACTTTTGCTGTCCTCTCGATTTTCTGTGACTCTTTGGTGGCTACAGACCTCGACCGCTTCGGCGGTAATACCGCGCTCAAAGGTAAGACCACGGGGTGGTTTCATGTCGAGCAAATCGGTGGAAGATGGTTCTTTGTCACGCCGGAGGGGAATGCGTTTTTCTCACTCGGCGTCACGCACACGGGCGAGACGATCCGGCAGGATGAACTCGGTGTTTTTGCCACCCGCTTTCAGAGCCGTGAGGAGAAGATGGGCGGGTTCTTCCTGGAAAGCCTGCGCGATTGGCAGTTTAACAGCGCGGGCTATGGTGCCCTCGAATCCATGGAAAAGCAGATCCCGTATCTGGCCACGATCTGGACGGAGGGACCACGGTCGAAGTCCGCCGGGCCTAAGTCGCAGAACACGGACATCTTTGACCCCACCGTCCAGGAGCGACTGCGCGGCAAGGTGCGCGCCGCCGTGAAGCGCCACATCGACAATCCCTGGTGCCTCGGTTACGTCTTCATCGACCTACCCATTTGGAGCCTACAGCCGCAGCCTGGGCCGAGTTACATCGAGTTTCTCCGCGCGCTGCCAGAGGAGGCTCCGGGACGCCGGGCACTCACCGCGCTAACGGGTGCGGATGATGAGGCGGTCATGAATCATATCGCGGAGACCTATTATACGGTAGTCTGCGGTGAACTGCGAAAGGCCGATCCGCATCACCTGATCCTCGGTGACCGCTTCATGGCCCAGCCCGCGAGCAAGGCCCTGCACACGCCAGATTCCATCCTCAAGACGGCAGCGCGTTTTGTCGATGCCTTGGCCTTTCAGCCGATGGGCACTCAAAATCCCATCAAAGCTTACCTCGACCATGTTTTGGCCCACACCGGAAAACCGTCACTGCTTGCCGATGTGAATACCATGACGATGCGCCCGGAAAAAGACATCACCGACACCACTCGCTACGAAACCGAGGCCGGTGAGCACACGCTCAGCTACTACCTCGACGCAGCCAGCAGCCCCGCCTGCCTCGGTCTCCATCGCTGCACCATGCGCGACTACCAGCCGTGGAATCCGCAGTTTCATCGCCGTGGCCTCCTCAAAGCCGACGACACACCCTACGAGCTTCTCATCGATTTCACCCGGCGCACGAACGAGGAAGTGGTGGCTAGGGTGTTTGCTCCAAGTTCATCACGGTAATGACCTCTTCGGGCGTTCCTACCATCGCTATCATCCATTGAATCAATGGAGCCGAGAGTCGGATTTGAACCGACGACCTGATGATTACAAATCAACTGCTCTACCACTGAGCTATCCCGGCGTTCGCCTGTTTGGCGGGTAAGTAGATTAAACGCAGTCTGTCCTTCGGCAACCAGATTTCCTTTCGGAATGCCTTTTGTTCCCTCAGGCCACAAACTTCCCGGGGTTCAAAATCCCGTTCGGATCGAGCGCCTTCTTCAACCGTGAATGCACATCCCGCGCTTCCTCGGAGATGGCCTCTGGAAACCAGCGGTTTTTGGCGATGCCAACACCGTGCTCGCCTGTGATGGCACCGTTCCAGGCGATGACCTGGCGGAAAAGTTTGTCCAGGGCGTCTTCGGCGCGGGCGCGCAGCACGGGGTCGTCCATGCTGGAGACCATGATGTTGACGTGGATGTTCCCATCCCCGGCATGGCCAAAGCTGGCGATGGGGAAGCCGCATTCGTTTTGCAGGGCCTCGGCGAATTCCACCAGATCCACGAGGCGGCTGCGCGGCACGACGATGTCTTCGTTCAGCTTGATCAGGCCTGTGTTGCGCAGGCTGTAGCTGAACTCGCGGCGCAGTTTCCAAAAACGTTCGCAGGCTTCTTCGCCCAGCGCTTGCTCCAGGGAAAGGCAGCCAAGTTCACGCACCAGTTTGGCCAGCAAGAGCAGCTCGCCTTTGACGGACTCCTCCTGGCCGTCGATCTCCACCAGCAGGTGGGCATCGCCCTGTGGGGTGACGGATTCGCCCAAATACTCGCGGGCGGCGCGCAGGGTGAACTTGTCGGCGATCTCCAGCGCGCTGGGGAGGAAGCCCGCGTTGAGGATGCGCTGCACGGCATTGGCTGCCTCAGCAAAGGTGTCGAAACCTGCCGAGAGCATGGCGCGCATGGGCGGGTGCGGGATCAGGCGCAGGGTCGCCTGTGTGACGACGCCGAGCAGGCCCTCACTGCCGACCATGAGGCCGACGAGATCAAAGCCCGTCTTGTTTTTATGACACCGCCCGCCCGCTTTCACCACGGAGCCGTCTGCCAGCACGGCCTCCAGGCCTAACACATAGTGTCGCGTGACGCCGTATTTCAGGCAGCGCGGGCCGCCGGCGTTGGTGGCGATGTTTCCGCCCAGGCTGCACTCCTTCAGGCTCGCGGGGTCAGGTGGATAAAACCAGCCCAGTTCACGCACGCGTGCCTGCAGCTCCCCGGTGATCACGCCCGGCTCCACCACAGCCACCCCGTCGGCGATGTTGATCTCCAGGATTTGGTTCATTCGTGCGAGAGACAGGGCGATGCCCCCCTGCAACGGCACCGCCCCGCCGACGTAACCGACACGGGAACCCTGCGGTGTGACCGGGATGCCGTGCTCATTGGCATAACGCAGCACCTTGGACACATCCTCTGTGGACTCGGCATGGACGACGACCTCGGGCGGGTTGGCGGCAAACCATTTGTCCGTGCTGTGTGCGGTCAGGTCTGCCGCTGTGGTGGAAACACGCGAAGCGCCAATGAGGGAAATGAGATCGTCTGCCAGGGAGGCCATGGGCCATGTTGGACGGAGTCCGCCTTGGGCGCAAGGTTGCGAGCTCGGAACAAAGACATTCATCCTTGCAAAACAGCGGCATTTCTTGTCCTTCCGTCTCCATGCCCAGACGCGACACTTTTTACCCCCAAGGCCCATGATTCCCGGCTGGCGCGCACGCATTCATTACTGGAGCCGTCAGGGCTGGCTGCTAAAACGGCTCGCCTTGGGCATCGTTGTCTCGAGTTTTCTCGTGTCTTTGCTGATCATCGCGGTGACGCCTGAGACCGGTCGATTTGGCGCAGTGGACCCTTTGGAAAATAAGCTACGTCAGGAATGGCAGGCGCTGAACCGGGCGGAGAAAGCCGACCCGCATGAGCTCATCCGCTGGCTCAATCAGGTCCTGGAGGAGATCCATCACCTCTGTAATGTGCGGGATCTGAAGACCACCACCTGGGAAGACTATCTGGTGGACGGGCACCTGGCCGGGTATGAGGTGCAGCCCCTGCTGGCCCGGCACTCCGCAGACCCGGCCCTGCCTCAGCTCTGGCAGGATTTTATTCAGGCCTCACTCACCCGCGATACCGCCCTGATGCAGAGCCTGGGGGAAAAGGCCGCGCTGCCATCCCCGCCCATCACGGCCAACCAGATCTTGGCTTATCAGATGCGCGAGAGCGCCCCGCCGAAGGCCCTGGCGGCACTGATGCGTGAGGCGACCTTGTTTCCTCAAAGCCTGTTGATTCGCGAGGCCGCGCTGCACCTGGCCATCCGGCTGAAAGACATCCCCGTGCTGCGGCAGATCGCTGCGCAGCCGGACTGGTGGTCCGCCATGGATGCCCGCCTGCGCCGCCAGGCAGCGGCGGAGATGGGGGACTTCTGGCTTCTGTGGCTCGGCATGTTGGAGTATCGCTCCCTGCTAGATGCTCCACTGGGAACTCTCGCCGTGGCCCTGCTCGCGGCGGCCATCTGGTATGTCATCTTGGTCTTGCACGGCGTCCGCGGGGCTTGGCGCTGGGTGATGCCGCTGCCGCCCCTGCTCGCCGGGGTTTTGAGCATTTGGCCGGTGCCCATCGTCGCCTCCTGGCAGGAGATCGTGCTGGGCATGAATGAGAGCGGCCCTTTCCCGCAGGATCTCTGGTATCAGATCGGCGGCGTGGGGCTGAGGGAGGAGTTGAGCAAGCTGCTCCTGGCCTCTTTCTTCATGCCCTGGCTGCTTTACAAGCGGCCTCCGGGCGGTGCGCTCATGGTCGGGGCGTTTGTGGGCCTGGGTTTTGCGCTGGAGGAAAACATCAGCTACTATCTCCGCTATCAGGGTGGCACGGCCACCGTCCGCTTTTTCACGGCCAATTTCTTCCATGCCGCCCTCACCGGCATCTCCACCCATGCCCTTTACCTCCTGCTACGTTCGCGCTTCGGCACGGCGGAGCGTTTCCTGGTTTCGGTCCTTGGGGTCATCCTGGCGCACGGCTGTTATAACTACGGCAACTCAGGCTTTGTGCAGGGCCTGGATTACCTTTCCGTGATGATCCTGGCTGTGACCGCCTGGCACTTCCTGGACCTTGTGGAGATGGAGTGTTCCCCGGGTCGTCAGTGGGTTTCTCCCGCCGCCGTGTTTCTCATAGGCACCGCCTTGCTCATGGCCCTGGTTTTCCTTTCAATTGCCGTTAGCACGCCGGACCGGCAAATTTTGGCCGCTGCTGCCGGCAGTTCCATTTCCATGTTTCCCATGGCCTTCATTTACTGGCGGCGACTCCAGGTCTAATTCATTTTGCTATTCATCGGGCGTCTCGCAGTTCCGTGATGCGTTGCCGATATCTCTGCGCCCATTCCTGGATCTGTGCGTCGCTGAGCTGCCGCACGCCATGGACGATGAAGGGCTCCAGGTATTTCATGCCGCAGAGGTGCGCCGTTTGGTCAAAGGGGGCCAGCAGTTCCTTCATCGTGTAGCGGTTGTAGCCGCCGCGTTCATAGGCCTCCGCAGGGCCACCCGTGGTCAGGGCACTCATCACCTGTTTGCCGACCAGCCGGGTGCCGCCTTCGCCATAGGCAAAGCCATACTCCAGCACCACATCCAGCCACTCCTTCAGGATCGCCGGGGCGGAATACCAGTAAAACGGATGCTGCCAAACGATGACCTCATGCTCCAGCAACAGCTCCTGCTCCGTTTGGAAGTCGATGTTCAGGTTCGGGTATTCCTCATAGAGATCCCGAAAGGTCACGCCCTCCATTCCCTGCACGGCCTTCATCAGTGCCACGTTTACACGCGACCGGTGCAGGGCAGGGTGGGCAAAGAGGATGAGGACGCGGGCCATGGGATGCAATGGCAGAGGTTTGGGCGGTCGCCAAGTGCGGGAGAAAGAGAAACATCGATTTAATCAACCATGATGACGGCTGTTTGGTTAGGCCGAACCATGAACCCGCGATCTACGGCACCGGCCTGACCTTCGGCGGACGGGCGCGGTGTTTGGCGTCCACCTCCACAGCCTTGGCTTTGATGGATTCGCTCAGGGCGGCGTCCTGGGCTTTGAGCCAGGTGTCGTAGCCTTTCTTGCGGCTGCCGAGGTATTGGTAGGTGTCGAAGATGGCTCCGTTGCCGAGGGCGCGAGGGTCGCCTTCTTCTTTGAGCAGGGTCATCATCTGGTCACGCAACTCGTTCAGCACGGGGGTGAAGGCGAGGTCGTTGGCGAGGTTGCGCACGCCGGAGGGATCGTCGCTGAGACGGTAGAGTTCATCGGCGGGGCGTTTGCCAAAGGACATCTCATAGTAGCTGCCGCCGAGAGCCTTGAGCAGTTCCTTGGTGGGGCTGGGATCGCAGTTGCCGAAGTCGGTTTCGGGATTGCCGGCGGGCCAGCGGTCGGGGTGGAAGTTATGAATGTAGAGGTAGTCCTTCGTGCGGATGGCGCGCACCGGGTAACCCAGATCGTTGGGTCGCCCAAGGTCGTGGCGCTCCTTGCCTGCGAGCATGACGTTGCGGTTTTCGACAAAGCCGGACTTGTCGGATTTGAGGAGGTTGACGAGGCTCTTGCCGGTCATCTGCTCATGCGGCTTTTGTCCGGCGAGTTCCAGGAAGGTGGGCGCAAAGTCGCGCACGTTGATGAAGTCCTCCACGACACGGCCGGGCCGGATGCCTTTGCCCCAGCGCATGGCCAGGGGAAGGTGGAAGCCGTCTTCATGAATCTGACCTTTTACATAGGGGAAGGGCATGCCGTGATCGGAGGTGACGACGATGAGGGTGTTGTCGAGTTCACCAGCGGCCTCAAGCGTGGCCAGGGCCTTGCCAATGTAAGCATCGGCGTATTCGACCTCGACGGCGTAGTCGGCCATATCGCCGCGCACGATGCTGGTGTCGGGGAAGTAAGGCGGCACCACGACGTCCTCCAGTTTCTTACCCAAACGCACGCCGGAATCGAGTTCATAGGCGCGATGGGGTTCGGTGAAACCCATCCAGAAACTGAAGGGTTTGCCCTTTTCCCGTTGAGCCAGGAAGACTTCGAAGTTCTTGCCGTAATCGTTCAGGCCAATGCCCTTGGCCGGGGGCGTGGTTTTGTGCGCATCAAAGCTGGGACCGGCGGGATTCTGCGTGCGGCCATTGAGCTTGAAGTCACCCGGACCCCAGCCTTTTCCCGTGAGGCCGATGCTGTATCCGGCGGCCTGCATGAGATCGGGATACACGGCGAACTTGGGCGGGAAGATGCCGCCATGGCAGACCGCTTCCTCGAGCTGCCAAGAGTTCCGACCGGTCAGGATGCTGGCGCGGCAGGGGCTGCACTTGGGGTTGGAGGTGTAGGCGTTTTTGAAAAGGATGCCCTCTTTGGCGATGCGGTCAAAGTTGGGCGTCTTCACCCAGGTGGAGCCGTAGGCCCCGGCATCGCGCCAGCCCCAGTCGTCGAAGATGATGAAAAGAATGTTAGGCCGTTCGGGTTCCGCAGCCTTGAGGACGGGAGCCAGCAGGGTCAGGGCTGAGCACAGGATGAAGAGGCGTCGTTTCATGGTGGCGGGTGATCAGGACTTCTTGGGCGGGTTGGGGACTTTGCCAGTGACGAATTCCTCGCGGCTGAGGCTGCCGTTGCCGTCCTGGTCACGGGCTTTGAACCAGCCTTCGGCATCGGCCTGGCCCCGGCCTTTGCGAAATTCCTCCCAGCTCAGCACGCCATCTTTGTCGCTGTCTTTTTGGACGAACTGCTTCTCGCGGCTCGGATCATTTTTGGCAGACTGTTGGTTAGCGGCGGCCTTTTTCTTGGGAGGACCGGCCAGGGGCAGCGGCAGGTAGTCATAGTCCAGGATCATCTTTTCCTGAAGGGCTTCTTTGAGCTGGAGTTCGACCTCCTTCATGTCCGGTTGCCCGGCGAGATTGCGCAGTTCGCTAGGATCGGCCTCCAGGTCGTAGAGTTCATACACGGCGCGGGGGCTGGTGAACCAGAGCGTCTCGAATTCGCTGGCCAGTTGTTTTTCTTCATGGGCCTTCACGATATCCTGCCAGCCAGGATCGCCGACACTGTCCACGGGAGCGTAGATGTGGCTGGGGGTGACGTTGTAGATCAGCTTGTAGCGGTCGCTGCGGACGGCGCGGCTGTAGTCCACCCCGGAGGCCTTGACGTTTTCATCGAAGGTGGCGCTGCCATGCGGGCCGCGTTCGGCAAAGATGTGCTTTCGCGGTTCAAAAGGCTGGCCGCGCAGCAGGGGCAGGAAACTTTTGCCGCTGATCCGGTCAGGCACGGGAAGCCCTGCGGCCTCGAGGCAGGTGGGGGCGACGTCTTCACCCGAAATCAGTGCCCGCGATTCCGTGCCGGGTTGGATGACACCGGGCCACCAGACCAGCAGCGGCACATTCAGGCCGGGATCGTGGAGGTTGCCCTTGCCGCTGGGGAAGGCCATGCCGTTGTCGCCGGTGAAAATGATGAGCGTGTTTTCCAAACCGGCGCGGTCTTTAATGATATCGAGCACGCGTTTGAAATCGCCGTCCATGTGCTCGATCTCACCTTCGTAACGTGACAGGTCGCTGCGCACGCCGGGCAGGTCCGGCAGGCTGCCGGGGACTTTCAGCTTGGCCGGGTCGGGCGGATTTTCACCCGTGTCCCAGGGGTGATGAGGATCGCTAAAGTTGACCCAAAGGTAATAGGGTTTGTCCTTCGGTCGCTGGTCAAAGAAGGCCTTCATCGTGTCCGGGATCGTGGTCTGGCCGGTGGAGTCCACATAGTCGAAACGTTCTTTGAAAGTTTGAAGTTGGTTCTCCTCAAAGACTCGTGCGGTGACACCCGGCCCGCGTGCAGATCCATCCAGGTGATAGCTGCGGCCCAGCACGCCGACAAAGTAACCCGCGTCCTTTTTCAGGATCTCCGGGTAGGTGATTTCATCGCGGGGCAGGGGCGAGCTGAAGCGGGTGATCCGGCAGGCGACGGGTGACCGCCCTGTGAGAAAGGTGGCGCGGGAGGGCACACACTGCGGGGCACCGGTGAACATGCGATGAAACTTCATCCCCTCGGCGGCAAATTGGTCCAGATGCGGCGTCTTCATCTCCTCGCGACCATAGCAGCCCAGGAAAGGGTAGCTATGGTCGTCACTCAGCACGAAGACGATGTTCGGCGGCGTGGCGTGAATGCACCCGAGGGTGGCGAGAAAGAGCAGGGCGGTGAGGAAGGGGAAACGCATGGCGGAGAGTCGCTGTGAACGAAGGCAAGGCATCCGCGATTGCGACAAAAGCGTGGCCTTTTTTCTCGCGGCCATCCCGGAAACGAAATTGACCCGTCAGGTGGAATTTACTTAGACTCTCTCCTGAATGAAAAAATCCCTCTTTCTCCTCGCGGTTTCGTTCTTGGCCCTGCAGCCGTCGTTTGCGGATTGGGTCGTCATTCAAAAGACCACTGCGGACGGCAAAGTCGAGGAGGTCAGCATCAAGGTCAAAGGGGATAAGACCCGCATGGACATTGGCGGACAGATGAGCATGATCGCGGATGGGGCTGCGGCGAGCACGGTCATGCTGATGCATGCGCAGAAGGTGATGATGAAAATGGATGCGGATTCCATGAAAGGTCTCATGGCCCTGGCCGGTGGCGCGACGGGCGATGCTGAGCCTGCGGCCAAACCTGTGGCGACGGGGCAGATGGAAAAAGTCGGCGTCTATGATTGTGAAATCTACACCTGGAGCAGCCAGGTAGGCAGCGGCAAGTTTTGGATCGCCAAGAGCTTTCCCGGTTTCGAGGAGCTGAATGCCTCCCAAGACAAGATGATGAAGGCGATGGGTAATCCTGTCTCCGCGCTGATGCCAAAGGCCACGGATTTCCCAGGCATGACGGTGAAGTCGGAAATGCAGCTCATGGGCAAGTCCACGATGTCCGAGCTGGTGTCTGCCAAAGAAGAGGCGGTGGATGAGGCTGTCTTTGCCCTGCCGACGGATTATCAGGAAATGAAGATGCCGGGTAAGTGAATGCGGCATGAGGTCGCGCCGCCTAGGCTCCTTTTATTTGGCAGATGCGGCGGCTGACGTTACTGAACGGCATGTCCTTTCCTGCCGCCGCCCAACGCCTTCCAGACGATCATCCGCTCTGGAAAGATTTGCGCCCTTTCGGTTATGAATGCTCGCGCTGGCTCCAGGCAATGGCGATGCTGCAGACCCGTTGGCGCAAGGGGCGGCTCGGGGAGTCGTTGACGAGTTTTCTGCAAAAGTGGATGCCCCAGGAGGCGGTCGCCATGCCCCTGACGGAGGCGTTTGACCTGACTTATGATCAGGGACGCCTCGGTGGTGAAGCCGCCCTGGCACCGCTGACAGAGCCCCTTTGGCAGGCGCTTTTGCATCTGCCTGCCCTGCGGGATTTCTGGACGGCGGAGCTGCGTGCCGCCCACTACCTGCATCTTTTGCACATGATTCCCCCGGCCTGGTGCATGGACCCGACACCGCTGCCGCCGGGGACGGTGATCGCGGGGCTGGGCATCACGGGCTGGGCGGAGCTGCCGCGTCTGGAGGCCACCGGGCCCAGCTTTGCCCGTCATGAGGTGGCAGAGAACAAGGTTGTTTTGACCGCTACTTCGGCGATAGGTGCAGGCTGGCGTGCCCGCTACGCTTTGCGGGATGGACAGATCACCTTGCAGGAGGCTTTCCTGCTTTGATCTCCGCGCCTTTCCTGTTTCTCTTTTTGCTTTGACTGCCACCCCTCCCAAACCTGCCGCCCTCCCCTCGTTGCTGGGCCTGACTCCCGTTGAGATCACCGCGTTCATGGCGGAGATGGGTGAGCCTGCCTTTCGTGCCAAGCAGGTGATCGACTGGACGTTTGCCAAACGGGCGGTGAGCATCGAGGCGATGTCGAACCTGTCCAAGGGCCTGCGCCAAACCCTGGCGGAGCGGTTTGTGACACGGACGATGACGATCAGCACGGTGACGGGATCGAAGGACACGACGCGGAAGTTTTTGCTGAAGCTGAATGACGGGCGCTTTGTCGAAACCGTGCTCATCCCGGCGAATCCGGCCCTGTATGGAGAGGCTTCGGACCGGCATACGCTTTGTGTCTCCAGCCAAGTCGGCTGTGCCTATGATTGCAAGTTTTGCGCCAGCGGTCTGGCCGGGTTCACGCGCAACCTGACGGCGGCGGAGATCGTGGAGCAGATCGTGCAGGTGGAGGCCTACAGCGGGGAGCGGATGGACAATCTGGTCTTCATGGGCATGGGCGAACCCCTGGCAAACTACAGCCATGTCACCAAGGCCATCGAGATCCTGAATGCGGAATGGGGTATCGGCATCGGGGCGCGGCACATGACCGTGAGCACCAGTGGTCTGGCCCCGCAGATCAAGAAACTGGCGGACTTCCCCCTGCAAATCCGCCTGGCGATCTCCCTGCATGGTGCCAGTGATGATGTGCGAAACAAGATCATGCCGGTTAACCAAAAGTATAACCTGGATGAACTCTTTGACGCACTGGCTTACTGGCGGTCCAAGAGAAAGCAGCACATCACTTTTGAATACATCCTCATCCAGGATGTGAACGACGGCCTGGATCAGGCGCACCGCCTGGCGAAACGGGCCAAGGGCCTGGACGCCAAGGTGAACCTGATCCCTTACAACACGGTGGAGGGTCTGCCCTGGGTGCGCCCGAGTGAGGAGCGTCAGGATGCCTTTCGCGATGTGCTTTTAAATGCCGGGGTGAAGGCGACGCTGCGCCGTGAAAAGGGCCATGACATCGCCGCCGCTTGCGGTCAGCTCCGCCTGCGTCAGGAGACGGAGCTTGGCATCATCGAGTCCCCGATCCCGGAGAAGCGGATCACCATCCATGCCGGCGCCTGAAGAGCCCCCGCATCAAGCCCGCGCGATCCAGCGATAGGCAGCCTGGGAGTTGCGCCCAAAGTATTTCTCGGCGGCTTCCCGGCCTTTGGATTGGAAGTAATCGGAGACGAGTTTGAAAACGACGTCATAAGGTGCGCCCCGGTCTGAGACGGGCCAGTTGCTCCCATAGATCAGGCGGTCCGGGCCAAAGCATTCCCAGAGGTGATCCAGGATGGGCAGGTAATAACCTACATCACGCGGGGCCGCACCTTCCGCGCCTTTGACCTGCTCCGCCATGCCAGAGACTTTCATGAAAACATTCGGCTGTTTGGTGATGTGCCGGATGCTTTCCTTCCACTCGGGTTTCAGGTCCTTGGGGTCGCCTGCACCGCCGAGGTGATTGATCACGATGCGTAGGGCGGGGACATCGGCGGCCAGTTTGGCGGCCTGGTGCATCGTGGTGGGGTTACTGCTGAGGTCCAGTTCCAAGCCATGATCTGCCAGCAGCTTCGCACCCGCCAGGACCTTGTCCTGATGGACATCCAGCCGAACCAAGTCCCCCCGCCAGCGGATGCCGCGAAAGAGGGGATCGGCGGCGAAGCGCTTCAGGTTAGGCGCGAACTGCGGGTCATTGGGGTCCAGATTCCCCACGAACCCGACAATGCATTTTTCCTTTGCCGCCAGATCGAGAATCCATTGATTGTCCTCCACCAACGGGCTGGCCTCGACGATCACCGTTTCGCGAATGCCCAGGGGATTCGCCAATGCCTGCCAGTCCGATGGCATGACTTTGCGATGAAGCGGAGTCCCCTCCTTGGGCCAGGGGACGCCGCCGGGCCGTGTCGGATCGTAAAAGTGAGTGTGCGTGTCGATCACCCTAATGGGCGAGGTTTCCTGTGCACGCAGGACGCCGGGAAAAAGGCTGCCTGCGAGGGGAAGGTGTAAAAAACGACGGCGCTTCATGCCCGTCATTATGAGAGGTGGCCGGGACCGGGTAAAAGCTAAAAACAGCTCTCCTGCCCGCCAAAGATTGAGCGGTTGCCGGAGGCGCGGCGTCAGTTTATATATGCCCCTTGAGTCATGCCCTGAGGGCAGATTCCCGTTTGCAATGGCACTCCAGCAATTCCTCTACCTCGCCGCGACTGTCGTGTTTGCAGTGGCGTGTCGCACCTTTGACAATCGCTTTCTGCAAAAGCTCGGCTGGCTGGGGTATCTCGGGGCGTCTTACCTGGGCGGTTATTTTTTGACGGACAGCCATGCGGCGGGTGCCTTTGGCATCGCCCTGTGGTTCATGCTGCCGTGGCTGGAGATCGTGGGCCGGGTCCGGCAGTTGCGCTTTCCTTTGAAGAGTGAGGTGAAGCACCGTTTTCCTCCATCGCGGGACGTGTTTCCTGATCTGGATGAACTCAGCACTGAAACCGAGGCGGCAGGTTTTATCGAAGCCGGGGACACGGGCTGGAAATGGAGTGAGACGGATCATTTCATGCGCCTGTTTTACCATGCCGAAATGCGCGCGCAGGCCTCCATTGCCCTGGCTCAGCAGGGAGAGTTTTCCTTTTCCTATGTCAGTCTCACTTCGCGGACGAAGGATGGCGTGACCTATACGACCACGAATTATCCCTTTGCCCCGACGATGCAGTTCTCCCCCCAGCAACGGGTGAACCGTCATGTGTATGCGGATTCCATGGAGCAATTGGTGACCGCGCATCGGGCCTTTCTGAGCAAAAATCAGGTGACCGATCAGCTTGCCGATTTGGATACCGAGGAACTGTCCACGTATATCGAGAGGGACATGAGCGCCCAGATCGACCACAACATCACCATCGGGGTCATCGAGCCTGCGGGTGAAGGGGTGTTTCGTTATTCCTGGCGCGGTTGTTTCTACCTTTGGTTCCAGGTGGTGAAGGACATGATCCGGGTGTGATCCCGCTTTGCCGCTTGGCAAACCGGGCCTCGCTGTGTTAAGGCCAGCCATGCCCAGACCCGACGGCCGCGCCCACGATCAACTCCGCCCCATTGACTACATCCTTGATGTCGCCCCCCATGCCACGGCATCGGTGCTCATCGCCTTTGGTGACACCCGCGTGATCTGCGCCGCCACGATCCAGGAGGAAGTGCCGCGCTGGATGAAGGTGCAGAATGTCCAGGGCGGCTGGCTGACGGCGGAGTATTCCATGCTGCCGTATTCTACGCTGGACCGCAAAGACCGTGACAGCAGCAAAGGTCGGCCCGATGGCCGCAGCATCGAAATCCAGCGTCTCATTGGCCGCAGCCTGCGCGCCGTGGTGGATCTGAAGAAGCTGGGTCAAAGAACCCTCTGCATCGATTGCGACGTGCTCCAGGCCGATGGCGGCACCCGCACCGCCTCCATCACCGGGGCGTGCATCGCCACCGCCGTGGCCTTCAATCGTCTGCTTGAAAAGGGCAAGATCACCCAGCAGCCGCTGACCAAAAAAGTGGCCGCCATCAGCGCCGGGGTGCTGAAGGGTGAGACGCTGCTCGATCTCTGCTACGTGGAGGACCGCGATGCCGATGTGGACTGCAACCTCGTGCTCACGGACAAGGGTGACTTCGTCGAAATCCAGGGCAGCGGTGAAGAGGCCACCTTCAGCCAGGCCGAACTGGACGCCATGCTGGTCGTGGGCCGCAAGGGCATCGCCGAACTCTGCGCGATCCAGCAGCAGGCCATCGAAAGCGCGATGAAACCGGCGGAGCCGAAGGATCTGCAGAAGCTGGCGGCTTTCTTTGGGAAAAAGTGATTTTTGGTGGTTGGGCGGTTGAGCTTTACGGCGACCAGCCCCTCACCCCAGCCCTCTCCCCGCAGGGGCGAGGGAGGATGTCTTTTCGCCTTCGACATCGCAGACCAAACGACCCTTCCTCTCCCTCAGGGAGAGGCCAGGTGAGGGTGATGGTGCCCTTTTCGAATCGACCTCTTCAAGTCCCTCCAGCCTAACCTACTTTTCTTCCAGCAGCAGCTTCTTCGCCACAGCCAGCTCGGCCTTCTGCTCCTCGGGCAGTTCGGGATACTTCAGCTTCATGCTCTGCATCTCATGCAGGATGGCGGCGCTGACGATGAGGCGCATGTTTTTCTTATCATCGGCAGGCACGACATACCAGGGGCACTCCTCGGTGCCGGTGGTCTGGATGGCGTCCTCATAGGCGTGCATGTATTCCTTCCAAAAGCCGCGCTCTTTCACATCGCCTTCCTCGAATTTCCAGTTCTTGCTGGGGGTGTCGATGCGGGACAGGAAGCGTTTCTTCTGCTCGTCCTTGGAGACGTTGAGAAAGAACTTCACGATGCGGATGCCGTTGCGGTGGCAGTAGCTTTCAAAGTTGCGGATGTCCTTCAGGCGGTCGGCGAAAAGCTTGTCAATGTTCTTCGTGGTCTTCTCCGGCAGGCGTTGGATCTGGGTGACGATCTCCGGGTGGATGCGGCAGACCAACACCTCCTCATAGTAGCTGCGGTTGAAGATGCCGATGCGTCCGCGCGGCGGCATGACGCGGGTCGTGCGCCAGAGAAAGTCATGGTCCAGCTCCGCACTCGTGGGCCGCTTGAAGGCATGGCACTCCACACCCTGGGTGTTCACGCCGCTCATCACATGCTTGATGGTGCTGTCCTTGCCCGCCGCATCCATGGCCTGAAAGATCAACAGTAGTCCCTGGCGATCCTGCGCATACATCTTCTGCTGCAGGTCGTCGATCTCTTCGCGAAACTGGGCGATCAGCGTCTCATAATGCGCGCTGTCCGTGTAGAGGGATTTGACCTTCGTCTTGGCTTTGGAGATTTTAAAAGGCTTGCTCTCCGGCACACGGAAGTCATCAAGGTCGAGTTTGAGTTTCATGAGGTGGGACAGGATGACAGGATTTTCAGGATTAACAGTGAAGACTTGAAATGACCAGAGTCTTCTGGACGGAGGCGGAGCAGAGGTCACCGCACAACACGCCGCACATTCGTCGGACGGTGGAGGTGGTGACCGCACCCACGGATCGAGGCCACTCCTCACCCCAGCCCTCTCCTCAAAGAGGAGAGGGAGGACGTCTGTTCGTCCTTCGATATCGCAGACCAAACGACCGTCCCTCTCCCTCAGGGAGAGGCTAGGTGAGGGTGACGGTGCCCTTTTCCAAATGACCCGACAACACTCACGTCGTGAAATTACTTATCCAGAAAATCACACACCGCAGCGGCCATGACCTGCACGCCGGTTTTCATGCTGTCTTCATCGGCGTCGAACATGGGGGTGTGGGCGCCGTGGATGATGTCCTTTTCTTCATTGGCCACGCCTAACCGAAAGTAAAACCCAGGCGTGACCTGGGCGAAGTAGGAGAAGTCTTCGCCGCCCATGCCGGGGATGACTTCCAAGACATTGGCCTCGCCGACGATGCGCTGAAAGGCGGGCAGGGTGGCGCGGACGAGGGCTTCGTTGTTGATGATGCTGGGGTAGCCGATGCGGTAGTCCATCTCATAGGTCGCATCGTGCGCTTCGGTGATGCCTTTGAGGATGCGGTGCATCATCTTGACCACTTCGTCACGGAAACCGGCGTCGTAGGTGCGGACGGTGCCGCCCATGACGACCTGCTCTGCCAGGATGTTTTCGCGCTGGCCGCCCTGGATGGTGCCGATGCTGATGACCAGGGGCTGGCGGGTATTGGTCTGGCGGCTGCGGATGGTTTGCAGGGCCTGGATGGCCTCGGCAGCGACGACGATGGCATCCACGCCTTTATGCGGGGCGGAGCCGTGGGCCATCTTGCCACGGATGATGATCTGGAAGCGGTCGCTGTTGGCGTTGTCGGCCCCGATGGTGTAGGCGAGCTGTCCGGCTTTGAGGTAATGAATGTCGTCGTCCAAAAGACCGGCTGGTGAGACGGAGGTGGTGCAGTGCAGGCCAAAGACGGCATCCGGTTTCGGATTCGCCATGGCTCCTTCGGCGACCATCAGCTTGGCTCCCCAGTCCTTCTTGTAAGTGGCGGGCATGGCCTCTTCGGCGGGTTGAAAGAGGAACTTCACGCTGCCTTTGACCTGATCGCGATGTTTGGCCAAAAGCTCCGCCACACCGAGGGCGACGGTGGTGTGGATGTCATGGCCACAGGCATGCATGACGCCGGGATTCTTCGAGCGATAGGGCACGGAGCGCAGTTCCTTGATGGGCAGGGCATCCATGTCCGCACGCACGGCGACGCATTTGCCCTCCTGGCCGCCTTTGAGCAGGGCGACCACGCCATGTTTCGCCACACCGGTCTTCACCTCCAGACCGAGGGTGCGCAGGCGGTCGGCCACCAGGGCGGCGGTGCGTTCTTCTTCATTGGACAGCTCCGGGTGGGCATGGATGTCGCGGCGGGTTTCGACCAGTTTCGGGAACATCTCCTCCACCGATTGGGCAAAGAGGGCGTCGCGTTTTTCATCGGCCATGAGGGCGGTGGAAAACCCGATCAGCAGCAGAGGGAGCATTTTCATCGCAGGCAGGCTAGGGACTGTGGGAGATGCAGGCAAGCATTCACGCGGGGATTTTCTCGCGGCGCTCTTGCGTGATTGCATCAGCCATAGCATATCTGCGAACCATGCTCGACATCACAGGCAAGAAAATCGCTGTCCTCTTTGGCGGCCCCGGTTCGGAACGCGCAGTCTCAGTGAAGACCGCCGAAAGCGTCGTCGCTGCCCTGAAGTCAAAGGGCGCGGAAGTGATCGAGGTGGATGTCACCGGGCCGGATTTCGTGGTGCCTGAGGGCGTGCTCATCGCCATGAACCTGATCCACGGCACCTTTGGCGAGGACGGGCAGCTTCAGTCCATTTTGGAAGAGCGCGGTATTCCTTACACCGGCGCGGGTTCCGTCAGCAGCCGCATCGCTTTCGACAAAGGCCAGAGCAAGGAGAAGTTCATCGCCGCCGGGGTGCCGACTCCGCGTTCCCAGAACTACAAGCTGGATGGCAGCGAGCCTTTGGCCATCTCCATCCCGCTGGTGTCCAAACCACCGCGTGAAGGCTCCAGCGTGGGCGTCAACATTTGCCGCACGGAGGAGGAATGGGTGAAGGCCGTGGAAGAAGCGAAGAAGTTTGGCAGCACGACATTGGTGGAAGAGTTCGTGGAGGGGAAGGAACTGACCGTGGGCATTTTGGGCGACCAGGTGCTGCCGATCATCCACATCGAGCCCGTGGAAGGTTTCTACGACATCAACAACAAATACCCCTGGATGTCCGGCACGGGCAAGACGCTGTATCATTGCCCGGCGGAGTTGGACGAGGCGACGACGAAGCGGGTGCAGGAGGCGGCGATGGCGGCCTTCAAGTCCTGTGGGACTGAAGTTTATGGCCGTGTGGATGTGATGCTGCGGCATGACAACGAGCCCTTCGTTTTGGAGATCAACACCATCCCCGGCATGACCAGCAGCAGTCTGTTGCCGAAGGCCGCGCTGGCGGTAGGAATCGACTTCCCGGACCTGTGCGTGCGCATCATTGAGCTGTCGCTGGCCGCTCGTCCATGAGGTTGAGTGTCTGGAAAAATCCGCGTCCACTCTTTTTTATTGAATTTTATGGCGCTTATGGAGTGTTTCGGGTATTTAATATCTGCTAATCATCAGGTCTTCTGTGATTTTGATGGGGAACTCCCGAAAAATGCCCTCTCCCAAGAAAGCTTCCACCCTGGCCTCGAAGCCGCCTCGTAGCTCTGCCAAAAAGCAGACGTCCAAGGTGGGCGGCGTGACCATGGATGTGTGCCTGAGGGTGGATTCCCCCAAGATTCGGGAGATGGAAAAGAAGGCCGCCCAGCGCCGGGGATTCAAATGGGCGCTCGGTTTGATCACCATCATCTGTTTTGCCGCCCTGCTAAAGGTGACGGTGCAGGAGTCCATCCTGAAAAATCCGCAGTTTGAGCTGCGCGATGTGGCCGTGCAGACCACCGGCCCGCTGACCGTTCAAAAGATCGTCCGGGCCACCCTGCTGACGCGGGGGGAAAACCTGCTCAGCATCAACATGCGCGATCTGCACACCCGGCTGCGCCAATTGCCCCCTGTGAAGGATGTGTCCATTGAGCGTGACTTTGACGCCGGGCTGATGACTTTGCGGATCACGCAGCGCCTGCCGGTGGCGTGGTTGGATTGCCCCAAGCTGGGCATGGTCGCCGGTCGTCCTGAGGTGGGTTACTTGTTGGATCAGGAAGCCGTGCCCTTTCCCTGCGATGTGGTGACAGAGTCGATGGTTTCTCTGCCGGTGATCCGTTATGCCGACCTGACACAAAAGACGGCGGGCATGCCGATCCAGGATCTGCAACTGACCGCCGCGCTGAAACTGCTGAAGGAACTGGAGCAGCGCTTTGAGCTTGGCCAGCCGCAGGTCCGCAGCATCGATATCCAGACGCCTTACTCCATGCTGGCCACCTTCACGGACAAGTCGGCCATCACGTTTGGCGTGGATGACCTGGAGGTTCAGCTCGCCCGCCTGGACCGCATCCGGGTCGAGGCCCGTCAGCGCCGTTGGGAGATCGAAACCGTCAACCTCCTGGTCCGTCAAAACGTGCCCATCACCTTTCGTCAGCCGCCCGATCTGGCCGGGTTACAGCCCGAAAGCGCTTCCATTCCCACCGTTAAAACTACCTCTGTTCGTTGACACATTATGGCGAAGACCACCATCTATGCAGGCCTGGAAATCGGCACCAGCAAGATCTGTGTCGTCGTCGGCGAGGCGAAGCGTGACGGCACCATCAAGATCCTGGGTGTCGGCACAGCCCCCTCACGCGGCGTCCGTAAAGGGGAGATCGTGGACTTTGACACCGTCCATACCTGTCTGAATGACGCGCTCGTCCGTGCAGAGGATTACAGTGATGTGATGATCCGCAACGTCTTCCTGGGCGTCAGCGGCGGGCACATTGAAAGCATCAACAATCGCGGCTGTTACCGCCTGCCTGCGGATCAGTCTGAGATCACGGAGGACGATGTCGAGGAAGTGAAGGAGATCGCCCGCAACGTGCCTGCCCCGCAGGACAGCATCTCCATGCACAGCGTCACCCGGCAATACATCGTGGACGGGGTGGAGGCCGTGCGTCAGCCCATCGGACGTCAGGCGCGCCAGCTCGAGGCGGACTATCACATCGTGCATGGCAGCCTGCCGCGCATTCAGAACTCCATCAAATGCGTGAAGGAAGTGCCGCTGGAGGTGGAAGACGTCGTCTTCAATGGCATCGCCGCCGCGCAGGTGGTGCTGAACCGCGAGGCCAAACGTGAAGGTGCGTTGATGATCGACCTCGGTGGCGGCACGGCGGACTTCGTTTTGTATGAGGACGGCATGCTGACCATCTCCGGCTGCATCCCCCTGGGGGGTGATCACATCAGTCAGGACATCGCCATGGCCCTGCAGATTCCGCATGGCCGGGCGGAGGCGCTGAAGGTGACGGAAGGAAGCTGCGTCTATGAAGACGTGCCGCCGGGTGAAATGGTGCGTGTGGAGGATGACACCGGCTATGTGCTGGGTGAGGTGGAACGCGCCTTTTTGAACGAGGTCATTTACCTGCGTGTGCGGGAGATCATGGAACAGGTTTATCAGCGTTGTGAGGGCCACATCGGGCGTCTTGCAGCGGGAGTTTATCTCACGGGGGGCTCCAGTCTGCTAAAAGGTATTGACGTAGTGGCCAGGGAAGTGTTTGGAATGAAGGTAACGCGTTCGGGTTCGGCTCCCGTCAGCGGCGTCACCGCCACTTTCGAGAATCCTCAATTCTCCGCGCCCATCGGTCTCATTCGTTATGCGCAGATCCTGGATCAAGAAAAGCCATTCCTGTCGCCGCTTAAAAGGCTGGCTCATCGGATGGCTGACCTCCTCTCGGTCGCCCTTTGATTTTTATTTACCTCCTCACCTAACCAACAATCTGACCCACCCGTCCTATGGTTGAATATGATCGTCACTCGCAGCGGGAAGAGCCTAACAAACCCGCCCTCCGCACCTGCATCGTCGGCATCGGCGGTGCGGGCAGCAATGTCCTGGATCGTATCACCCTGGACCGCACTGTGGATGCGCAGCTCGTCTGCATGCACACGGACATCCGCGTGCTGGGTCATGCCATGGCCCCGACGAAGATCCAGCTCGGTGCGGATCTGATGCGCGGTGTCGGTGCCGGGGGGGACCCGGATCTGGGCCGTGAAGCCGCCATGTTTTCCCGCGATGAGATCCGTCAGGCCATCGAGGGGCATGACATCGTTTTCATCTGCGCGGGGCTCGGCGGTGGGACGGGTTCCGGTGCAGCCCCGGTCGTGGCGGAAATCGCCAAGTCCTGCAATTCGCTTGTGTATGTCACCGCGACGATGCCCTTCAGCTTTGAGGGCCGCCGCCGCCTCGCCCAGGCAGAGGAGGCGCTGCAGCAGCTCCAAAAGCGTGCGGATGCCCTGATCCTGTTTGAAAACAATCGTATGGGTGAGCTCATCCTGCCGAAGGATGGCATCCAGAAAGCCTTTGCCCAGGGGGACCAACTCATTTCCCAAAGCCTGCGCGCGGTATCCACCATCGTGACGACGCCTGGCCTGGTGAAGCTCGGCCTGGATGACCTGACGAGTGCGTTGAGCACCTCGAACGGGCGCTGTCTCTTTGGTTTCGGCGAAGCCCGCGGCCAGAATCGCGGGGCCGAGGCCCTGAAGCGTGCGCTGAAGAGCCCGCTGATCGACCAGGGACGCCTGCTGCATCAGACCAAGACGCTGCTGGTCCACATCGCCGGGGGTGAGACGCTCACCCTCATGGAGGTGGACGGCATCATGAAACAACTGGGCCGTCACGTGCCTGACCACACGCACATTTTGTTCGGCGTGGCGGTGGATGCCCGTCTGGGTGAGTCCATCTCCGTGACGCTGATCAGCTCCCTGGGCCTGGCCCAACTGAACACCATCGCCGCCGTCGCCCCGCCTGCAAACATGCTGCCGCTGACGGATCGTCCGATGCCGAGTGTGGTGGATGCCGTGGCCGCTGCGCCGACCTCCGCCCCGCCCAAGATGAAGTCCCCGGCCACACGCCCGGCCCCGGTCGCGGCAGAGCAGGCCCCAGCGCCCTCCGTCAAAGCCGCGCCCGTGCCGCAGTCGATGGACCTGCTGTTCAAGGACGATGAAATCATCTCGCTGGCGGCGGCAGCCCCCGCGCCTGTCGCCCCGAAGTTTGAGCCTGCGCCGGAGCTTTTCCCGGAGACCTTTGCAGCCATCAACGGTGCCGGTTTAGCCCAGGACGAGCTTGAGCCTGAAGAGGAATACTATGAGGAGGAGCAGCACGAGCCTGCGGCCTATGCTGAACCCGAGCCTGAGCCACCCGCCCCCGCGCCTGCGCCTGCCCCGGTGCGCGAGCGTCCCCGCATTGAGGACTTCATCCGTGCCACCCCGGAACCGGCCCCCATGCCTGCCCTGCGTCCGTTGACTTCCCCCCTGGCGGCTGTGGTCGCCCGCACAAATCTGCCGCCTGAAGACTTGGCCTATGCCCCGCCGCCGAACATGGTGGTGCCGAAAAAGCCGACCAATGAGGAGCAGATCGACCTCGGCTTTTCGAACCAGGACCGTGGCCGTTTCAAGGACACGGAGCCTGCGCTCGCCTCCGGCGGTGAAGACCTGGACGTGCCGACCTGGATGCGCCTGAAGCGGAAGCTGAAGCGCTAAATCGCCGTCCTGGATGACCCGGACGATCCCCGAGCAGCCTGCCGAATGCCGCCGTGAAAACGCGCGGCGTTTTGGCGTCAGCCTCCTGCCCACCCTGGCGGTGATGACGCTGCTGCTGCTCGGTCACTGGGACTGGGCTGCCGGGATTTTCTGGACCACGTTTGCCATCATCGGTTACGGCAGCATCACGCCCCGCGCGCGCCTGTTTGGGCCGCACGTGTCCCACCTTTCAGACAGGCAGGCGGCCCGGCGGGAGGTGTGGATCACCATCGACGACGGCCCTGATCCGGCGACGACACCTGCGCTGCTGGACATCTTGGACCTTCATCAGGCCAAGGCGGGCTTTTTTCTGATCGGGGAGCGTGCGCAGCGGCACCCGGATCTCGTGCGGGAGATCGCCCGGCGCGGGCACCTCATCGGCAATCACAGCCAGACGCATCCAGCGGCCCGGTTTTGGATTCTACGCCCGCAGAGCATGTGGGCGGAGGTAGCCGGGTGTCAGCAGACGCTGAGGGACATCCTGGGCACTGCCCCGGTGTGGTTCCGCCCGCCGGTGGGGCATCACAATCTTTTCCTGGCCGTGCCTCTGCGGACACTGGGCCTGACGATGGCCATCTGGAACTGCCGTGGCTTTGACGGGGTGGTGAAGAGTCCCGCGCTGATCCTGCGCCTGATCGCCCGTAGTCTGAAGCCGGGTGCGATTGTCCTGCTGCATGACCTTTCGCCCACCTCTGCCGAGGTCCTGGAGGGCACACTGCGCCTGCTCGCCGAGCGGGGTTTGCGCGCCGCCCTGCCCGAATCATTGCAAGCCCCCGCACCTGCGCCTACGCTGGCGCTCACCTCATGAACTGGCCCCTGATCTTCAGCATCCCCCTGGCGGCGCTTGGCGTGGCCACGTGGTCTGCCTGGCAGGTCCAGCAGGGTGCTGCGCCTGCGAATGCCATCGTGATGATGCTGCCGACGGAGGACTTGCCCGCCCTGAACCCCTTTCTCCCCACCGGTGAGGCGGAGCGCCAGATCCTGGACCTGCTGCATGAGCCGCTCATCCGCCTGGATGGTCAGGGGCGTCCGGCCCCCGGACTGGCCGCGACCTGGGGCTGGCATCAGCGGGTCAGTTGCTGGTTCCCCAGCCTGGACGCCCTGCGCGAGGCCCAGCGCCTGCTGGCAGAGGTGCCGGAGGAAATGCGGCAGATCTGGGAGCTGCAAGAGGTCACAACGGAGGGCCTGACCCTGGTGCTGCGCTTTGCCGAACCGGGAGCCATCGGCGTCAAAGAGGCGCTGCAAACCCTCAGCAACCCGCTGCCTCTGCCCCTGACCTTTCTGCGGGTGGAAGGCCCCGCCACGCTGAAGCCCCTGCTGCAAGAGTTTGCCCAAGAGCCCCAGCACGCGGACGGCCTGCTGCGCCTGTGGTTTGATGAAAACGGGACCTGCGAGCTGGTCACCACCCGTTCGCTCTTCCAGATCCGCGAGGCCCTGTCCGCCTGGTGCGTGGGGAAAAACCGGCCCGTGCCGCGCATCACGCCCTTTGCGGAGGTGGCGGCCCTGGTGGAGCCGATGCTGGACTTTGAGCTGAATGTGAGCCGTGCCCTCTGGCCCGATGGCAGCCCCGTCACGGCGGCGGATGTGCGGGCGACGGTGGAGCATGTGACCGCTGTGGGTTACCCCGTTCCCGGTCGGGAGGGCTTTCGGCACATTCAGGCCATCACGGCCCAGGGCAGCACGGCGGTGCGGGTCACTTATCGGCGCAGCTACGGGGCTGCTTTGGCCGGTTGGATCGGCTTCCCCATCCTGCCGGAAAGCTGGCTGAAAAAACATCCGCAAGGGGCTGCACAGCCTCCCCCCGGCGCGGGTGATTGGCAGGTGAAAACGCATACCGCCGGGCGCATCACCCTGCAACCGCGACCCGAGGCCGAGACCCCGGAAAAGCCCACCCTCCAGGTCATCCCCGCCACCCCGGCCTTGCAGGCGCGCGTGGCCCTGTCCACAGGGACGCTGGACATCGTCTGGCCCGGCGCGGACCCGGAACTGCGGGCGGAATCCGGCCTGGACCTGCACCCGGCCGCGCCGCGCAATCGCCTGCTGGTCCTCTGCAATGTCCGTTCCTCCCGCCTCTCTGAACTGCCCGTGCGCGAGGCCCTCTTTCAGGCGCTGGATCGTGACTCCCTGCGGGCGGAGGGACTGGGCGGGCAGGCACGCTTGGCGGAGCCGCTTTTCACACCCGGCCTCTGGTATGCCCCCCCGATGGGCGGGGCGACCTATGACCTGCCGATGGCTCAGCAAAAGCTGGAGGCGGCAGGCTGGTTGAAAGACGTTTCCGGCATTGCCAAAAAGGGCGGGCAAAGCCTGGACTTTGAGCTGCTGATCACCACGGGCAATCCCCAGCGCGAACGCCTGGCCCGGCGGATCGGCGAGCTTTGGTGGCAGCTCGGGGCACGGGTGAAGATCACGGCGGTGCCTCCTGAGCTCCTGGTGGCGGAGCATCTGGCCCCCGGTAAATTCGATGCCGCCCTCATCGGCCTGGACTATGAAACGGCTTGGGATCAGACCGCTCTCTGGCACAGCGGTCAGACCGAGTCCGGCCTCAATTTCTCCCGCTTGGCCGATCCTCAGCTCGATCTCCTGCTCGAGGCCTTGGCAGGTGAGTTTGACATCGCGCAGTTGCCCGCTCGTGCCGAGGCCGTCCAGGATCGTTTCACCGCCCTGCAACCGGCCCTGCCTGTCATTGGTGACCTGGAGCAGATCGGGCTGCGCCATGCCCGGTTCCCGCACTTGGAGAAGCCGGACATCGCGCGGCCCCTCACACTGCGCAGCCTTTTGCGCAACTCCGGTGCCGCCTCACTCCAGATGCGTCCACCTAACGAATAGTTCGATCATGTCTCTACCGCCCCTCCTCATCAGCACCGGCCTCCTTTTGGGAGCGCTGCTGCTTGGGGTGACCTCGGCCCTCGCGCTGGCCGCTGTGGCGCGTCGTCTCGGCACCTGGGCGCGTTGGCCGTTGGCACTGATGATGAAAACCCTGGCGCTGTTTCCCCTCTCCGCCCTTATCTGGGCGGGCATCGGCCTTTGGGCCGGGCAATGGAGTCTGCCGGTGAGCAGCCTGATGCCTGCGGTGGGAGAGGCAGATGTGACCGATTTCGCCACCCGTCTGGCGCATCTCATCTGGTGGTGGGTGCCGCCCGTGTTTTTCCTGAGCTGCCCCATGACGGCGGAACTTTTCGTTAGGCGAATGATTGGCATCAGCCCGCTGCCCGTGCAGGTGCATCGGGCGGGTTGGTTTACCCTGGCCCTGCTGCCGGTGGTGGAGGAGGCCTTTCATCTGCCCGGTGCCCTGGCCGGTGTCATCCCGGCGCTGCATTCGGCAGGTGCGGACTCCGTGCTGCTCGCGGCCTGGCCCTTGGCTCTGCTCGGCATCGGCTGGTCCGGCCTGGTGTGGGCCTGGCATCGCACTCCCGCACCTCATCGTCCCACAGCGGCGGAGCGCATTCGCGAAGGAGCCATCGCCATCGGTTTGAGCCCCGCCCAGGCCTGGAAGCAGCATCTCCTGCGCGGGCAGATCCAGCGCGGTGTCATCTCCCTGTGCGCGGCCATCGCCTTTGGCACCAGCCTTTGGACCGCCTATGGCTGCCCCGGCAATGCCGCCCGCAGCCGGGACTTTTACAACGCCTTCCGTGCCGCTTTGGGCGATCCCCTCGCGCCTTTGCAGACGGCGCTGCCCTTCACGCTTTGCGCCTTGTTTTTCTGGTTCCTGGGCCGCATCATCCTGCCGCGTCCCCGGCAGTAGCACCTCCTTCTTATGTCCTCCCTCCTGAGCATCCGCGACCTGAAGATCGAGTTCCGTCGTCACGGAGGTCCGCCGACCCAGGCCGTGAAAGGTCTCAGCCTCGAGCTTCAGCAGGGCGAGTCCATCGCCATCGTCGGGGAGAGTGGCAGTGGGAAAAGCGCCACCGCGTTGGCCCTGGCGCGGCTGCTTCCTGAACCGCCCGCCCGCATCACCGCAGAGCACCTCAGCATCGCCGGGCATGAGGTGCTGAAGATGACGGAGAAAGAGCTGCGCAAGGTCCGGGGCAAGGAGATCGCGTATGTCTTCCAGGAGCCGACCACCTCCCTGAATCCCGTCCTCACCGTGCGCACGCAGATCGGCGAGGCCCTGTCCCTGCACCGCCCCGAGGTCACCGACCGCGATGCCGAGATCCTGAGCTGGTTGCGCCTCGTCGGCATCACCGAGCCGGAGAAGCGCCTGCGTGCCTATCCGCATGAGCTCAGCGGCGGCATGCAGCAGCGTGTCATGATCGCCATGGCCCTGTGCTGCCAGCCGAAGCTGCTCATCGCCGACGAACCCACCACCGCCCTGGATGTCACGATCCAGAAGCAGATCATGGAACTCCTGGCCGACCTGCGGAAGCGCCTGGACATGAGCCTGATCCTGATCACGCACAACTTCGGCATCATCAAGGACGTGGCCGACCGCGTCGCCGTCATGTTCAGGGGCGAGATCGTCGAGACCGGCCCCACCGCCGAAATCCTGACGAACCCCCAGCACCCCTACACCCAGGCCCTCCTGGACTGCGTGCCGAAGATGGGCGTGAAGAAAGCGCGCCTGCGGACGATTGATTATGCCGCGTTGGAGAAGTGACGGCGACGGAAACGGAGCGCGGGGCATCGTCAATGGAGCGCGGGTTCCGCTTCGCGACTGCGTAACCAACCCGCAGCAGGTCGTGATGGCTCAAGACATCAAGCTTCCCCCATTCCCGCTTCGAAGCCACTGGCCCCAAGATTCCGGCAGTCTCCCCAGGCCACTCGACACCCCCTCCTGCCTCGACCCGCAGCGGACTCGGAGGTCCGCGCTCCGTGATCCGTATGGCATCGTCAATGGAGCGCGGGTTTCGCTTCGCGACTGCGTAACCAACCCGCAGCAGGCCGTGATGACTCAAGATATGGAGCTTTCTCCATTGCCTCCTCGAAACCTCAGACCAGGGTTCCGGCGGGCTCCTGGGGCAACACGACATCCACCCTGCCAAGACCCGCTGCGGACTCGGAGGTCCGCGCTCCGGAGCCGTTGAAGCATCGCAAGTTCCTAAATTCCCTTGCGCCACCACAGAGTTCTCGTTCTGTCCCCTCATGAGCGACCCCTTGGAACCCCGGCGCACGGGACCGCCCACCCGTCCTGAGCTGCGCGAGGTCGTCGAGCGGCAGCGGGAGGTTTCTCAGAAACCGACACGCGAAGAACAGATAGCGGGTTTTCGCGGGTGGACAGAACGGGGCTATCTTCCGCATCGCGACGAGCCGGGACTGACCCAGTTTGTCACCTTCCGCCTGGCCGACTCCTTCCCCACGGAGTTGCAGGACGAGTGGGAAAAGCTGCTGAAAATCGAAGACCCTCGCACACGCCGTGCCCAGCTTGAAGCCTGGCTGGATCTCGGTCATGGCATCTGTCATTTGAAGGATGACCACGTCACCCGCATCGTTGCCGAAAGCTTGCATCACTTTGACGGGCAGCGTTATCTTCTGCGGGCTTTCACGATCATGCCTAACCATGTGCATGTTCTTTTGGATGTCACCACATCGCCTTTGGCCGGGGTGATCAAGAGCTGGAAACAGTTCAGCGGCACCCAGGCCAACCGGTTGCTGAACCGCCGCGGCCCCTTCTGGCAAAAGGATTATTGGGACACTTACATGCGCGACTATGACCATGAAGCGGCGACGATCCGCTACATCCGGAACAATCCCGTTCAAGCAGGTCTCGCGAAGGATTGGAAAGACTGGCCCTGGACGTATGTGCGCTCCGACCTGGAATGTGGGTGATGCTTCAACGGCCCTGGAGCGCGGACCTCCGAGTCCGCAGCAGGTCGCTGCAGGATGGATGTCGAGCGGCCTGAGAGACCGCCGGAATCCTGGGTCTGCGGCTTCGAGGAGGCGATGGAGGAGCACGACATCCTACGCTGTCACGACCTTGCTGCGGGTTGGAAACCCGCGCTCCGTTGACGATGCTGCACGACCCCCGGAGCGCGGACCTCCGGGTCCGCAGCAGGTCGCAGCAAGATGAATGTCCGAGCTGTCTCAAGAGACCGCCGGAATCCTGGGGCTGCGGCTTCGAGGAGGCGATGAGGAAGCTCGATGTCTTGAGGCCGTCACGACCTTGCTGCGGGTTGGAAACCCGCGCTCCGTTGACGAATGCCGCCGACTGCAGGTGGCATGCAGTCAGGTTAAAAGTTTCGTTGAGCCCCTGTCCCCAGACAAAGGCTTGTTTCGGTGGTTCCACATCAGCGGTTGTCCCGGCTGGGGCCATGTGGGGTGAAGGGTTGCGGTTTCGGGTTCTCCTGTGCAGGGCGTCTCTTTAGCCCCCCATTGTCACGGGCAGAGGCAGGCGTTTGAGGTGTGATCAGCAGCTCCTCCGTCCTGATGCTCGCGACGTTCCCATTGGGGTGATTAACTTTTGATTCGTCAACCAAAAAGTCGAATTATTTTGATTCGTGAGAGGGTGTTGCTGAATGACACCCTCTCTCTGAAAGAGAGACACGCGCACGCGTTGGGTGACTCTGGGAACTCCCAGGAACCAGGAACGGAGTCACCCAGGGAAACTCCAGGAGACTTTCCTGCGTTCCTGGAAAGCCTCCAAATGAGTTCTTTTTCTTAAGCTTCGTGCATCAAAGCAGCGCCAGGCTCGCCAGCTCGCGGTAATAGGGGCAACTGAGCAGCAGGTCCTCATGCCGGCCATGGGCGAGGACCTCGCCCTGGCGCATGACGTAGATGACATCGGCGCTGACAACGGTACTGAGGCGGTGGGCGATGACCAGGCAGGTGCGGTCCTGGCGGAGGGCCTCCAGGGCCTGCTGGATGAGCTGCTCGGACTTCGTATCCACGGCGCTGGTGGCCTCGTCCAGCAGCAGGATGGGGGCGTCTTTGAGAAAGGCGCGGGCCATGGCGATGCGCTGCCTTTCACCTCCGCTGAGCATGACGCCGCGCTCGCCCACCTGGGCATCCAGGCCGTCGGGGTGCCGCCGGACAAAGTCTTCGGCACAGGCGAGGTTCAGGGCCTGCCACATCTGTTCGTCGGTGGCATCGTGTTGGCCCAGGCGCAGGTTGTCACGAATGGTCCCGGCGAAGAGGAACGCATCCTGGGTGACGTAGGCGATGGAGTCGCGCAGGGAGACGCGGTTGTAGGTGGTGATGTCGGCCCCATCCAGGGTGATGCTGCCGGACTGAGGATCGTAGAAACGCGTCAGGAGCTGAAACAGCGTGGATTTGCCCGAGCCCGTGGCCCCGACGATAGCGACGGTCTGACGCGGCTGCACGCTGAGGTTGAGGACGTGGATGACCGGCTTGTCGGCCTGATAACCAAAGCCGACCTGATGGAACTGGATGGCTCCCTGGGCCTTCACCAGCGGGCGGCCTTCCTCCAGGTTTTCCTCGCCCGTGGCGTCCAGGATGTGAAAGACGCGCTCGGCACTGGCCAGGCCGGTGATGATGGTCTGGTTGACGCCATGCAGGCGGGCGATGGGCTCGAAGAAGAAGCCTAACAAAAAGATGAATTTGAAAAGCTCGCCCGTCGTGATCTCGCCCTGAATGGCTCCGTAGGCTCCCATGGCCAGCAGGAGGACGAGGCCGAAGCTGCCGAAGAAACCCATGAGCGGGCTATACACGGCCCAGGCGGTCATGAGCTTTTGCTGGGCGCGGCGGAGGTTGTGGCTGGCGTTGTTGAAGTCCTCCTGCTTAGTGTCCTCGGCGGTGTAGCTTTTGATCTGGCGGATGCCCGTGATAGTGTCATGCAGCAGGGAGTTCATGTGGCTGCTGGCCTCCCGCGCGATCCGGGCGCGTGGGGCAATCCAGCGGGCAAACAGCCAGCCGCCCGCCGCGATGAAGGGCGTGGGGATCATGACGATGAGCGCGAAGGTGCTGTTCGTGTAAAACATCACGACCGCGCTGATGATGATCTGCAGGACGGAGGTCAGGCCCTGCTCGATGCCATCCAGAATGACCCGCTGCGTTGCGGGCACGTCATCGGCCATGCGGGTGAGGATGTCGCCCGTGCTCTGCCGGTCGAACCACGTCAGTGGCAGCCGGGCGATCTTGCGATGAAGCTGGCCGCGCAGGTCATAGATCATGCGCTGCTCAAACACGCTGTTCAGCCGCGTGCGGACATAAAAGAGAAACTCGCGCAGAAAGAAAGCCCCCACGGCCAGACCGCCCGCACGCCAGATGCCGGGGATGTCCTTGTTCGGGATGATGTCATCCACGAACCACTGCACCACACCGGGGAAGACGATGATCAAAGACGTGCCGATGACCGCCAGCACGAGCTGTAGCAAGGCCATGCGCCAGTGGGCGCGGGCAAAGGTCAGCAGGCGACGCGCGGTGGGCAGCAGGGAGGGGGAGGGCATGTCTGAATGACGAATGACGAATGACGAATGACGAATGATCCCGCGTGCGGGAACGAAGGATAAAGGCGGAGGCCTGGGGTCAGACGAGACTGCCGGATGAATTCGTCATTCGGATTTCGTCATTCGTCATTTTTTTCACCGCCTCTGATACACGATGCTGTCCATCGCCTGCTCCAGCGCCAGGCCTTTGAGGAAAGGCTCCAGCTCGGGATTGCCGGCCGTTTTGACGACTTGGGGCAGTTGCATGAGTCCGGCGAAGTCCTGGCGGTCGATGGCCTGACGCACCTTTTCATCCTTGCCGAGCGCGATGATGTCCGGGTGGTTCAGGGCCTGGGCGGTCTGCGGTCCCTTCGCCGCGATCTGCTGCCACACGCGGCCATCCGGCCAGAGGATCAAAAGACGGGAAAGATTGGCCGTGGCGCGAAAGTCATAGGGGTCCAGCTTTTCGGCAAAACGGCCCACGGAACTGCGGTCGATCTTTTGCGCCAGTTGCTCCACCCAGGCCCCGAACTCGCTTTTCACCCCGTTGCCCGTTTGCTGAATGGACGCATTTTCCAGACCATAGACACTGCCGACTAGGCGCAGGACCATGGCGCTGAGCCAGACCATGACGCCGGAGGGCAGCAGGCTCAGCAGCCCGGCCTTCCACCCCGTGATATTGGCCAGGAAAGCCAGGAGACCGAACCCTGCGACGACATTGATGAGCGCCCGAGCCAGAAAGAAAGTCAGCAAGGCCGCCGCGCCGGACATGATGAGCAAGGTGTCCGTGCTCATGTTTGCCCCGTAAGCGCCAAACACCTCCGCCCGATGCCGGAAGATGTAAAGCCCCGCCAGGACGGAGACACACAGGCTGATCATGGTGAGCATCTGCCGGAAGATGCCGCGCGCAAAGGCCAGCCCAGCCAGAAAGGCGACGAGGACCATGCCCCCCGTGGTCAGGCTGCCCCCGGAGAAAAGGCTCTTCGCACGTTCCACGAGGCCGCTAAGGTCGCTGAGGTCCGGCAGGCTAAAGGCGAGGTCTTGCATGGCTCCCCGCATCAAACGGGTAGGCGCGCCCCGCTGCAAGCCGTTTGTGCGTTGCAAACGGGGAACGCAGTCCTGGCGAGGCGGATGCCTGCAAAAAGGGAGGCTGTTGCCAGCCTCCCCGGTAAGGTTTGATGGATGAAGCCGGGTTAAAAAACCCGGCCTATGATCAGGCTAGGGCCTGGGCGACGGCCTCGGCGGTGATGCCGAGTTCTTTGAAGACGGTGTTGCCGGGGGCGCTGATGCCGAAACGGTCGATGCCGATGATCTGGCCCTGCGTGCCGACGTATTTCCACCAGAGGCCGGTGACACCGGCTTCGATGGCGATGCGCTTGGTGCAGGCGGCGGGCAGGACGGACTCGCGGTAGTCGGCGCTCTGACGATCAAAGCGTTCGAAGCAAGGGAGGCTGACGACGCGGACGCCGGGCTTGCCCTTGGCTCCGGCAACGGCCCACTGGACTTCGGAACCGGTGGCGATGACGATGGCTTCCAGGGGAGCGGTTTCCTTCACGAGGACGTAGCCGCCCTTGAGGGTGCCTTCACGACGGGTGGCGGCGCTGGCGATGCCCTGGTGAGGGAGGTCCTGACGGCTGAGCGCGAGGAGGGTGGGGCCATCGGCACGGCTGAAGGCGGCGGCAAAGGCGGCGGCGGCTTCTTCGGCATCGCCAGGGCGGATGACGTCGAGGTTCGGGATCACGCGCAGGCCGCTGACGGTTTCCACCGGCTGGTGGGTCGGGCCGTCTTCACCGACACCGACGGAGTCGTGAGTGAAGATGTAAGTGACAGGCAGTTTGGCCAGGGCGGCGAGGCGGATGCTCGGGCGGCAATAGTCGGCAAAGACGAGGAAGGTGGCGCAACTACCGAGGAAGAGGCCGTCGTAGGCGATGCCGTTGCAGATGGCACCCATGGCGTGCTCACGAATGCCGAACCAAATGTTGCGACCGGTGGGGTTGGTGGCGCTGAAGTCGCCCCCGCCGGTGATGTAGTTTTTGGTGGAGCCGAAGAGGTCGGCGCTGCCGGTGATGAGCTGCGGGACGGCTTTGGCGAGGTGGTTGAGGATCTCACCACCGCTGTTGCGGGTGGCGGCTTTGCCTTCGGCGGGATATTCGGGGATGGCCTTGAGCAGGTCTTCGGCGCTGAGGGTGCCGTTGCGGGCGGCGTCCAGTTCGGCGGCGAGGCCGGGGTTGGCGGCGCTCCAGGCGGAGAAGGTCTGGGACCATTCGGCGTGGGCGGTGATGCGCTGGGCCTTGAGGTCGGCAAAGTAGGCCTTCACTTCATCGCTGACGTAAAAATGGGTGCCTTCAGGAATGCCGAGGCCTTTTTTGGCGGAGTCCACAAACTTGGCTCCACCTTCGCCGTGGCCCTTGGCGGTGCCTGCGACTTCGGGGATGCCTTTGCCGATGATGGTCTTGGCGATGATCATCTTGGGCTTGCCGTTGTCGCTGGCTTTGGCGGCATCGACAGCGGCTTTCACCGCGTCGAGGTCATGACCATCGATGGTGACGGTTTCCCAACCGATGGCGGTGTAGAGGGCCTGGGTGTCCTCGCTTTGGGTGACTTTGGCCATGGCATCCAGCGTAACGTCGTTGGAGTCATAGATGACGATGAGGTTGTCGAGATGGTTGTGGGCGGCGAAGGCCACGGCTTCACGGGCGACACCTTCCTGAAGGCAACCGTCACCGGCGAGGGCAATGATGTGGTTGTCGATGATTTTGTGCTCGGCGGTGTTGTATTTGGCCGCAGCCATTTTGCCGGAGAGTGCATAACCAACGGCGTTACCGATGCCCTGACCGAGAGGGCCGGTGGTGGACTCGACACCTGGAGTTTCATGAAACTCAGGGTGGCCGGGGGTGATGGAGTGAAGGACGCGGAAGTTGGAGACGTCCTCGATCGTGACGGCGTAACCGCTGAGGTGCAGCCAGGAGTAGATGAACATGGAGCCGTGACCGGCGGAGAGGATGAAGCGGTCGCGGTTCAGCCATTTGGGCTCATCAGGATTGCACTGGAGGGCGGAACCAAAAAGCACGGCACCGATCTCTGCGGAGCCGAGGGGGAGACCGAGGTGGCCGGAGGAGCACTTATGCACGGCGTCCATGGCGAGACCACGGGCTTCATTGGCGGCTTGAGCGAGGAGGGCTTTGTTCATGAGAGGGATAACGGGAGTCAAGTTTTGTCAAAAAAAGCGCGAGAGGCGGCCCGACGCGGGAGGGCCGCTATTTACTGGCGGCGGGGGCGGTTTCAAGAGGGAAAACAGGTGGGGCATTCAACTGAGAGTCCGGCGCGCCTCGTCTCTGGGCGATGAAACGCTCCGGCGAGACACGGTTCAGCGGGGTATCGGCATAACCGACGCTGGGGTTGATGTAGGGACCCTCACGCACTTCAAAGTGCAGATGCGCCAGGTATTGCCCGCCTGCGGTGCCCACGGTGCCGATGACCTGTCCGCGCGGCAAGAGCTGATCTGGCTGCACCCGGATCTGGTCCAGGTGGGCATAGACCGTTTGATAAATGCGCGTCGTTTCAGGCGACTCCAGATCAGGGACACGATGCGCCAGGATGACCATGTTTCCCCAACCCGGTCCCGGAACGCCTGCATAGACCACCCGACCCGTGCCTGCGGCATAGACGGGATCGCCAAGGTCGGAATTGCCCCCGCCGATGCCGTTCAGGTCATCGCCCAGGTGCCGTGTGATGCGAAAGGGCTGCGCATTGTAAGTGAAGGCCGCGTTTTGCGTGCCCATGGGATGATCAAAGCGGACGGCCAGGGGGAGCTGAACGATCTCCAGGGGGCTCAGACGCAGAAAAGCGGGGTCCAGAGGGGGAGGCGGACGGGTTTGCAATCGGGCCACCCATTCCTTCAGGCCAATCGGCTCCCACACCAGCCAGCCCAGGAGGGCGAGCAGGAGGCAAGTGATCCACTGAGGCAGGCGCATGGGCGCAATCTAACATCTCGCGGTCAAAATGAGCAAAAGATGATCCAAACTTGCGTTCAGTCTCAATTAGGCTACACGGTTCTCAATATGGACCCTCGAGTGAAAGAGCGCCTGGAAGCTCACCTGACCAACACCGGTCTGCGCCGCACGAAGCAGCGTGAGACGATCGTCGAAGCCGCTTTTGCGACGGACGATCACTTCAATGCGGAAGAGCTTTTGGACAAGGCCCGCAAGCTGGATCGCACGGTTTCACGCGCCACGGTTTACCGCACGCTGCAATTGCTGGTGGATTGCGATCTGCTGCGCGAGGTGGATCTGGGCCGCGACCAGACCTATTACGACCCGAACTTCCTGGACAAACCGCAGCACAATCACCTGATCTGCTTGGATTGTGACCGCGTGGTCGAGTTTGAAGATGAGCACAGCGCTGTGCTGCATGACTGCATCACGCGTCGTCTCGGTTTCCAACCCCAGATGAAGGCCATGCGCATCCAGGCGCACTGCGATGAATTTTCCAAGTCCGGCCAGTGCAAATACAAGACGGAGCATGACATGGCCATGGCGAGGTAAGGTTGCAAACGGGCTTTGAAAGCTTAAATTCCGATCATGTCTGCGGTCGCCCCCACCAGCCCATCTCTTCGTCCGAGGCAGGAGCTGATTCGCGAAACGGGCAGCGATATTCCACCGCTCGAAGCCGGGGATCGACTTTCACGTGCCGAGTTTCATCGTCGTTATCAGGCCATGCCGCGCGTGCGCAAAGCGGAACTGATCGAGGGAATCGTTCATATGCCATCGCCCGTTAAACTCTCCCAACATAGTGAGCCGCATGGCCGTCTGGTCACCTGGCTGTTCGTTTACGCAGATGCCGTTAAGAAGACGCAGGCTTCGGACAACGGCACGGTGCTGCTGGACTTTGACAATGAATTCCAACCGGATGTGTGCTTGCGCATCCGGCCTGAGTTCGGCGGGCAGTCCCGGACGACGGCGGATGATTACGTGGAAGGTGCGCCGGAGATGGCCGTGGAGGTTTCCTCCTCCAGCGCCAGCTATGACATGTTCACCAAAAAGACGGCTTATCGTCGCAATGGCGTGCGGGAATATCTCGTATGGCTGACCCGTGAAAGTCGGCTCATCTGGTGGCACCTGGTGGAGGGGGAATACGTCGAGATTCAGCCTGATACGGAAGGCATTCTGAAAAGCACCGTTTTTCCCGGTCTCTGGCTGCATGCTGAAGCGATGCTGGAGGGAGATCTGGGCCGTGTCCTGAATGTGTTGCAGGCAGGGCTGGCCGCTCCCGAGGCTCAGGCTTTCAGTCAGTAGGCTGCTCCAGGGTTGCACCCGCGCGCATTGCCGCTACTCTCCGCGCCCCGCTATGTGGAAAGGTCGCTTCGCCCAAGAAACCAGCCAGCTCGTGCAGAGCTATGGCGAGTCCGTGTCTTTTGACTGGAGGCTCTATGCACATGACATTCGTGGCTCCATCGCCCACTCCAAGGGATTGCTGAAGGCAGGCATCCTCACGGCTGAGGAACAGGCGTCCATTGAAAAAGGCCTTCTGGAGATCGGCGCGGAGATTGAGGCCGGTCAGTTTGAGTTCAAGAAGTCCCTAGAAGACGTGCACATGAACATCGAGTCCGAGCTGACGCGGCGCATCGGTCCGGCAGGAGCGAAGCTGCACACGGCCCGCAGCCGCAATGACCAGGTCGCCACGGATGTGCGGCTCTACACGCGGGATGCCGTGGTGGAGATCGTCGATCTGGTGGCAGAACTGGAGAAGTCTTTGATTGAAGCGGCAGAGCGTGCGGGTGCTGCGGTGGTGCCCGGTTACACCCATTTGCAGCGCGGACAGCCTGTCCTGTTCGCCCATCATTTGCTGGCTTATGTGGAAATGCTGGAGCGCGATTCCCAGCGTCTGCTGGATGCGAATGATCGGCTCAATGTCATGCCCCTGGGATCAGGCGCACTCGCTGGCTCGACGATCATCGTGGATCGCGAATATGTGGCGGAGTTGTTGGAGTTCGACTCGGTTTCTCAGAACAGCATGGATGCCGTGAGTGACCGTGACTTTGCCGCCGAGGTGATGTTTGCCATCGCTCTGTGCGGCATTCACCTGTCACGCCTGAGTGAGGACATCATCCTTTGGTGCAGCGCCGAGTTTGGCTTTGTCAGCTTGAGTGATGCGCACACCACGGGCTCCAGCCTGATGCCGCAGAAAAAGAATCCTGATGTGGCCGAGCTGACCCGTGGGAAGTCTGGGCGTCTGGTGGGCAATTTGATGGCGCTGCTGACCCTGCTCAAAGGCCTGCCGATGACCTACAACCGCGACATGCAGGAGGACAAGGAGCCACTTTTTGACTCGCTGGATACGATCAAGTCCGCGCTTGCGGTGTTCGCGGAAATGATCTCCGGCATGGAGGTCAATGAAACCCGCACCCGCGCAGCCACCAGTGACCCCATGCTGCTGGCCACAGACCTGGCGGATTACCTGGTCAATCACGGCGTGCCTTTCCGTCAGGCGCATGAGGTGATCGGTAAACTGGTCGCGCACAGCCTCACTGAGAAGGTGGCTTTTGCGGATATCCCTTTGGCCAAATATCAGGAGTTTTCGCCTGCGTTTGAAGCGGACCTGTTTGACTGCCTGAATCTGGAAACCGCCCTGGCTGCACGCAAAGGCATCGGTGCGCCTTCGCCGAAGAACGTGGCTGCACAGATCGCACGTTGGAAGGAGGCGTTGTCGGAATGAGCTTGGCGGCGGCAGACTTTCCCCTCTTTCGTGTGGAAGACCGCGAGGGATGGCAGCGTGTGTCCAGCGAACGCCTTTTTGACCATCCGCACATCAGTGTGGACCGCGTGGAATGTCTGACCCCGCATCGTCAAGATCGACCGGTGCCGTGGCTGGTGGTGCAAAGGAAGGCCGCCGTGGCCATCGCACCCATGAATGAAGAGGGTGAATTTTTGCTCATCTCTCAAGAGCGTGTGCCTGTGCAGCAAACTCTATGGGAATTCCCCGCCGGGCAGATCGATGCGCCAGTTGCGGACATCACCCCTGATTTAATCGTCGAAACAGCGCTGCGTGAACTGCGGGAGGAAACCGGCTACGGTTTGGCCCCCGGCGGGGTGTTGGAACCGCTGGGTTGGTTTCTTCCTTCGCAAGGTTTCACCGACGAACACGTTTATTTATTTCAAGCGAAGCCCGTGTGCGTCGTCAGCCGTCCGGAACCGGATGGAAGCGAGCACATCAGCGACGTGCGTTGGGTCAGTTCAGAAGAATTGCGGAGGATGATCGCTGCCAATGAGATCACCAACGCTCTGACATTGGCCCTTTTCGCGCGGATGGCGGCCAAGGGAACGATTTGAGGCGTTGAGCTAACCCCCCGAAACTTTCACCTGATATGTGGCAAGGCATCCTGAACAAAGTCTTCAAAGTCCGCGAGAAAGTCGCGATGAACCTCAATAAGGACGATGAGGAAAAACCCTTCCTGGAGCACCTGGATGACCTGCGCACCATGCTGGTGCGAATGGGGATGACTTTGGTCGCCTCCACGATCATCTCTTTTTTCTTTTATAAGGAGCTCTTCAACGCGCTGCTTTACCCGATGGTCCTGGCGGGATTTGCCCAGGACATCGAGGGTGGCAGAAAGCTGCTGATCAATATTGACGTGGCAGGCCCCTTCATGATGGCGGTGAACGTCTCTTTGATCGCGGCTGTCATCGCTTCCTTCCCTCTGCTGCTGGTCTTTGTTTTGCAGTTCATCCTGCCGGGCCTGAAGTCCACGGAGAAAAAACTCCTGTTTCCAGCCATCGGCATCGGCACCGGTCTGTTCCTGGGCGGGGCCTCTTTTGCCTACTGGGTCGTGCTGCCTCGCGCACTCATCTTCTTTTCCGAGTTTGCGGCTTCCGTGGGAGCCAACCAGATGTGGGCCTTGAACGAGTATGTGACCTTCACGACGCGTTTCATCCTGGTCTTCGGCATCGCCTTCGAGCTGCCGGTGATCGTGATGGCCTTGGTGAAGCTGGACTTCCTGAACTTCCGCATCATGAAGTCCACTTGGCGTCATGCCTTGATCGCCATCACCCTGTTCGCCGCCATCATCACACCGACACCGGATGTGCTGACCCTGATGCTCATGTCCGGCCCGTTGTATGTGCTGTATGGCATTTGCGTCATGCTCGCTTACTTCATGGAGAAGAAGGACAAAGAGGCCTATCCCGAGTATTACGCCGAACTGGAAAAGGACGCCAAGGAGCTCGAAAAAGAAGGCACCGACGAGTGGGATAACGAGAACTACAACCCTTGGTTCTCCGACGAAAAAGATGAGGAGGACGAGTATCAAAAGCCGCGTGCCACGCCTTCGGCACCGCCGCCTGAGGTCGAAAAAGCGCCCAAAACCGTCGCCATGGATGAGCCTTTGGATGAAGGTGAAGACCAGGGCTCTGTCCCTGCGGATGATGAGCCCGAGCCTGAGCCGACTCCGCCCGCAGACAGCAAGCCCATCACGGAAAAATCGACGGAAGAACTCGCCCGTGAAGATGAAGCACGCAGCGGCAATCCGCCCGTGTGATTTGGATCTGGCGTGAAGGTAGGATGGGGTTATCCGGCACGGATAGCTCTGTCTCTCTGGTAGATTCCAATCCATTGCAAAGCCGTTCACTTACGTGGATGGTTATCGGCCTCCTCATCATGAAAGCGCTCATCACCGGCGGTGCCGGATTCATCGGCTCACACATTGCCCAGGCTCTTTGCCTCCGTGGTGCCCGTGTGATCGTGTTGGATAATCTCAGCCTGGGCAGCACCGCGAACCTGGCCTGGAAAAAATCTGGGGATGATCTGGAGTTTATCCAGGGAGATGCCGGGGATGAGACACTCCTGCATAAGATCGTGCCGGGATGTGACTGGGTCTTTCATGAGGCCGCTTTACCCTCTGTCCCTCTTTCTGTCGCACAGCCCTGGGCCAGTCATGACCAGAACCTCGATAGCACCCTGAAGGTGCTCATCGCCGCGCGCGATGCCGGGGTGAAACGCTTCATGTTTGCCAGTTCCTCCGCCATTTACGGAGACTCTGAGGTGCCTCTGAAACATGAGGCTCTTCCGCCCAATCCCCTTTCGCCGTATGCTTTGCAAAAGTATGCGAGTGAGAAATACGCGCAGCTATTTCATCAACTCTATGGCTTGGAGACCGTCAGCCTCAGATACTTCAATGTCTTCGGTTCCCGGCAATCTTTTGATTCCCCTTACTCCGGCGTCATTGCCAAATACTGCACCGCCATGCTGAGGGGCGAGCGTCCCCTCGTCTTTGGGGATGGTCTCCAGGCGCGTGACTTCACCTATGTGGACAATGCCGTCGCCGCCAATCTCCTCGCTGCCGAAGCTCCTGCTGAAAAAGTGGCCGGTCAATTCTTCAACACCGCCACGGGGGATTCCATCACGCTGCTGGATCTGATCGATGAGCTCAACCGGCTCACTCAGCAACAACTCGCCCCTGACTTTCAGCCCCCGCGTGTCGGGGACATCCGCAACTCCACGGCCGATATCTCTGCGGCACGAGAAGCCCTAAATTTCAGCGTGCAGGTGGGTTGGAAAGAAGGCCTCGCCCAGACACTGGAGTTTTATCGCTGAGGTCATCAAAAAAGCGGCCTCTGAAACGTGTGTCTCAGAGGCCGCTGGATTCAACAACGCGGAAGCTTACTTTCCGGCCACTTGGCCTGCACCTGAGGGCAGGGTGCGCAGACGTTGGCTCGGGCTCAGGCCGTATTTGTTAGGCTCATACATCGCCTCGATGCGGGCAGGCGGGGCGATGGTATCCCCCTCACCGATGACACGGGCGAGGTAGCGGAGCTGGAACTTGCCTTTCTCCGGCGCAAAGTCCGTGAAGAACAAAGCGCGGTCGGCGCGCACCTCGCGATGGTCGCAGAACCAAGCATTGACGCCATCCGGCAGTTGATCCCCCTCGCGTTCGCTTTGGGTGTCAAACTCTGGATTGATGGCTTCCAGCACGCTGGGGAGCGCGTCATTGATCGCGAGGTAACGATCCCCGCCGCCAATTTCGATCTGAAGCGTGATGACCACCATGTCACCCACACGCAGGTCATTGGCAGGTTTCATGGAGCCGTCATCCAGCAGCTTTTGATAACTGCGCTCAATCGCATAACCTTTGTTTTCCCCGGCAAAGTCACGGTCCGGCGGGAAGGCACTGGCCTGAATGCGGGAGAAGGCCTCACGTCCGGCAGGCAGCTCGATTTTAAGCGGTGCCGATGCCAGCTTTTCATTCAGGGCAAAGGAGACCTGAGCGGTTCCGGGATGTGCAGGAATGGTCAGCGGCTGGTCTTGGGTGTCCCACAAGACCTTGGCCAGGAGAGGCTCCGATGTGGATTTCAGGCTGCGTTCATAGGCGGCCAGGGAGGTCAGCGTCCAGGCATTGGTAAAGGTATTGCCCCATTCACCGCGCCCGTTACGACTTTGCAGCATCGACTGGGCAAGTGTTTCCGCATCCTGCTTGAGACCCAGATGGGTGTAAACGATCAGGCGCAGTGCCTTGTTGACGCCATTGCCCGCCCAGTGAGACCAGGCAGGAGGCGTGGAGGCCCGTGTCAGAATCTTCTTCTTGGTGGATTTTTCCGCAGGTGCGGGTGCTGTCCAGCCGACCATTTCTTTGATCTGTTGCGCGGGTGCATCCGTCAGGCACATGGACAGGGCAGTGTAAAGCCGGGCGGCTTCGGGCAAACGATCCCGCTTGGAATGAAGCAAATTTTGGTAGGCCGGTTCCGCCTTCTTGCCCTTGGCCAGGGTGTAAAGGGAAAGGGCTGCGTCGGTGATGTTGTAAAAGTCTTTCTCTTCCTCCAAGCCACGCAGCTTTTTGGAAAGAAACTCCAGCAGTTTATCCATCACTTCCGGGGGCACATTCGCCCCTGCATCGCGTGCGCGCAGCAGCATCAGGCCGCCGTAGGAGCTCGCCCACATGGAGGGTTCATTGCCGCCGGGCCAGTAGGCCAAACCGCCTTCATCCGTGGTCATTTGCAGAAGACGGTTCACCCCTTTTTGAATGGCGTCCTTGGTCTTTTCCGGGCTGATCAGATCTGGGAACAACGTTTGATACCCCCCCAAAGCCAGCCAGGGCATGGTGGCCGAGGTGGTCTGTTCCGCGCAACCGTAAGGATAGGTCAGGATGTATTCCAGCGCGTCCTTGGCCTCGGACAAACGAGAGGTGCTGACGCTGACCTGCATGCTGCCCTCGCCTTCCAGCAATGCCGGATTGACTTGCTGGATCAGGTTTTCGACAGGAGTGGCGGCGCTGATGCGGGCATAACGCACCTCTTTCAGTTCCGGCACCGGATGGGTGACCTCAAAGGTGGAAACGGTGGCGTCATTGAGCGCAGGTGCGCCCTCGGTCCACTTCACGGTCTTGGCGGACCATTTCCAGTCTGCCGTGCCCAGCTTGGCGAATTTGACAGGGTAGGCCACAGCGGTGGTCTCACCGGCTTTGACGGTCACGGTTTGTTCCCATACTTTTGGTTCGGCGGATTCAGTCGGTTTCAGGCTGGCCGGGATGAAAGTCCGCTCTTCCCGGATAAAGTCCGTGGTTTCGTCCAGTTCCAGACGCACCAGGACCTCGCCCTCGTTCGGGGTCGTGTTGTGAATGACCGCTTTCAACAAGGTCTCGTCATCCAGGCGGGCAAAGCGCGGCACGACGGGTTCCACCATGAGCGGCTTGTTGATTTTGAAGGCGGATTCACCGCTGCCGAAGAGGTCCGCCCCGCTGCTGGCGACGGCCATGAGGCGATAGCGGGTGAGATTGTCGGGTGCGGTGACCGAGGTGCTGATTTTACCCTGGGCATCCGTCATGACGGTGGCCAGCCAAAGCGGTGTGGCGACGAAGTTCTTGCGCACCTGCATAGCGGTCTCATCCATCTCGCCTCCACCACCGATGAGGAAACCTTTGTTGCCACGTTCACGTGCAGCGAACTCTTCCGGCAACAGGTCGTCAAAGGAGGTGTAGTTATCAATGGCCAGTGGCTGAGGCTCATGGAAGAAGCCGGAAGGGTCCGGTGTCTCATGCTTCATCAGGCTGAGCACACCTTCATCCACGGCATAAAGCGTGACTTCGCTGCCGATGACCGGTTTGCCCTGGAAGTCTGTAATGGAGCCGCTCACCGTGAAGGTCTCGGCGGGTTTCACCTCAGGCTTTTCAGGCGTGATGGCGATAGTCAGTTCCTTGACCTTTGACTCCACCTCCAGCTGGCAGTAGCCCACTTTGTATTCGGGCATCTTGTGCTGTTTCGGGCTGGCTTCACTGCCGCGCACGAGCACGACGGAGACAAAGACATTCGGTGCCTCTGCATCCTGCACTGGCACGCGGATCACGGGCTGCTCAGGCGAGATCTGGGTGACAAACTGGCGATGGATTTTGTTACGCTCGACGCTCACCAGGGCGGTGCCTGCGATGGGGGTCTTCACCACGATCACCGCCTCTTCACCTGGCTTCAGCTTCTTCTTCTCAGGCTGGAGATTGATGCGCACACCGTCCTCCATGGCCCAGGGGAACTCACCGCCACCGAGCACATACACCGGCAGGCGTGAGAGCATTTTTTTGCCCTTGGCATCGGTCGCCTCAGCGGTGATGAAATAGACACCCCCACGGCTTGGCTTGAAGCCGATCAAGGCCATCGGAGCACTGCCTGCACTTGGCGATTTGAGGTCCACCGATTGTTTCAATTCTTCGCGCAGGATCACCTGATCTTTGGTGGTCGAGCCGCCACCGGCGGTGGCGATCTTGAGGGTGTGGTATTCCTGACGCTCCACCTTCACATCCACGCGCACGTTGCCTGCAGCGGGCTGACCTTTGGAGTCAATGGCGACGACATCTACCCGCAGGTCTTGTCCTGCTGTGCCAAAGAACCGTGGTCCCTTCAGCCCGAGGATGTAATCGGCACCCGGCACCTCAAACTCCGTGGCGGCGCTGATGGTCTGCTGGTTGATGTCCGTGACCTCGGCGGTCACACGCACCTGCTGTGGCAGGGCTGCACGATCTGGTGGCGGCATCGGCATCTCCAGGGTGGCTGTGCCGTCTTCGCCGAGATAGACATCGCCATTTACCCACCACTCGCCCTCTTCTTCGGAATTGCTGTCATCGTAGTGACCGTCGGCATCTCGATCCTTGGCATAGTAGGACCAGCTCGGGGCGTCCCCGAAATGATAGTCTTCAAACCCTTGAGGCGCATTGAACACACGGACTGAGGAGGCCGTCCAGCTTGCCTTGGCCTGGCTGAGCGACTTGCCCATGTAGTAATTGGCACTCAAGGGCAGCTTCAGACGATCTGTCAGCACTTCCAGATTTTTGCCATCCAGTTTCACTTCGAAGCTGTTCGGTTTGTAGTCATCGATGCGGAAGGAATAATTGCCTGTGGCTCCCTGGTCACTGTTCTCAGCACCGTCAAAGCTGATCATCAGCTCATACCAGCCGAGTGGGCCTTCCGGCAGTTTAAAATCATCCGCCCAGGAGCCATTGGCACTGAAGGTGATCTCCTTTTCCAAGACCACACGATAACGCGGATCACGGATCACCACACGGGCCTTGGAGGCTGCTGCATCCAGCATCAAATCATCGGCGATGCGTGTGCGGCTCAGCGCTTTCACATGGGCCGTATCACCCGGGCGATAGAGAGGGCGGTCGGCAAAGACAAAGGTCTTGCGGACAGGCTTCCAAACATCTTCCCAAGCGGTGGGAATGTCATACGGAACAGCTCCGCCGATATGGGAGTCATTGCAATCAAGGGCGGTGCAGTCACCGGCCTTCTCGGCGAGGATGAGCGCCGGATTGGCACCCGTCATCACGGCGATGCCATTGGCGTCCGTATCAGCATAACCGATCAGCTTCTGTTCACCATCCACGGCGGTGAGACGCACGCCGGTCACGGGTTTGCCCGTTTGCAGGGAAGTCACAAAGACCAGGGTTTCACGGCCATTGCTCTTCTGCATCAGGCCGAGGTCGGTGAACTGCACGAGTGTCTGTGTGATCACGCCTTTTTGATCCACACCCTCCGCCGCACGGCCTTCGAATTCCAGGAACAACGGCGCGCCGGTATCTCCACCCAGCACTTCACGCCAGTTCAGCTTCAGCATCTCGCTTTGATCCAGCGGCTTGTTCACCGGGAAGGTGCGCTCAAAGACCACAGTGCCCGGATAGGTATCCAGAGATTCCGGTTTGAATTCCTTTTTCTTATTTTCACTGAGGTAAAAGGCGCTGCGATAAGCCTCATATTTCTGCGTGGTTTGCAGCAGCTCCGGGCCGGTCAGGCGCTTGGCACGAACACGCACTTCACGCACATTGGCGGCGGAGATTTCAAAGTCGCCACTGCCCTTGGACAACTGCGTCCGCACAAAAGCAGGTGCGGCGACGTAAGGCGGGTTGGGGATGAACGATACTTCTTGTTCGGCAACGGCAGAGAGGGGAAGTCCGTCACCCGACATGATGTTAGGCGCGACCACCACGCGATAAGGAGTCTTCAAGGTAAAAGCCCCGCTGAGGCGCAGGCTGTGGCCGATGATCTCGGCCTTCAATCCAGTCACTTCAGGCTCGATATGAACGGCGGCGGCAAGTTTGTCCGCGAAGGCTTGAAGCTCTTCCTTGGTGTAAGGTTCATCACGGGTGGCCAGCAGAGCCTTGTTGAAATCAATGTCCACATAGTAGGCTTGATCGAAGGGCGTATGTGCAGTGGCTTTGCGGACGATGAATGGCTTCACATTGCCGAGGGCGATGTCATCGCCTGCCGCCAGATTGACATAACCGGAAGCATTCATCAGCGTGGGTTTGACAATGAGGTGCCATTTCTCCGCCACCGGTAAAGGCTCGACAGGTTCCACCACGATAGCGCTCAGGCGTGTGGCATCGGCGGCAAGTGTAGGCTTCACTTTTGCGATCTCTTCCGCCCAGGTGAGCTGGGGTTCGCTGTAGCGTGAAAAATCCTTGCCCGTGGCATGACGGACGGTGGCGGGAATGGTGATCTTTGGATTCTCGGCGACGAAGCTCAAGTGTGCTGCCGTGTCTGCCGCCGTGACATTGTCATTGAACTCAAAGAGGAAGCGAGGCACCCGCCGGGCTTCATCGTCGTTGAACCACTTGGGTGATTGCTCAATGATGCGGAATTGGGCGCTGTTGACGGAGGCCAGCGGCTCGGTGGAGAGCGCCTTACCCTCGACATCGCGCAGACCTTGGCGCAGGGCAAAGTCATAGCTCGCATTGAACTTCGGCACCTGCGTGAGCTTGTATTGCCCGCTGCGGGTGCTGACCCACTGGAACTCGCCTGTGAGAGGCGGGGTCACCACGAGAGGTGACTCCGGGTCCACCTTGCCAATCTGCTCCTTGGCGATCATCGGCGTGGGAAAGACCACCTCGATGGTGCATTCGGGGGCGAGCTCTGCCGGATTGATGGTGATCTCCGCCTCCAATAGAGAGGGATTGTTGGCTTCGACACGGCTCTTTTTGACAGGAGCCGACAAGGACACGGACAGCGGCAAAAGAGCCGCGAAACACAGGGCTGTGGCCAGCCCAAAACGCGTGATAAGTTTCATGACGTGCGGGGAAATCGCTATGGCAGAATAGCACACGGACGAAAACGCACGGAAAAGAATTTAGTCTTTTCTGACTCGAATGAAGATTTTCGGTCTTTGAGGAGCGAGGGCTACCTTTTCAGCCAGAAGCAGCCGATCAAAACAGGCGGCAGGGCAAGCAAAGCCCAGGAAAGCAAGTCCCACACACCTTCAGCGACAAGGGCCAAGATCAGCGCAGCCAGGGAGGTGAAAGCAAGAAGGGCGGGGATGGCCCAGGTGGAGCGGCGGAGGGAGTTCATGAGGTGGCCTCCTGAAGCAGCGAGACCTCGCGACGGCGGCCGCGAAGCTTGGCAATGAACAGATACAGCCCGCTGATGCAGAGGAGGATGGTGAGGAGGGTAAACAGAGCCCAGATGACCCGCAGCGGGGTGCCGGCGTAATCACCGAAATGCAGCGGGCCGCTGACAAAAAGCGCCTGGATATACCAGGGGGCATCACTGGCAACAGTGAGCTCGGCGGTGGCAGCATCCACCAGCGTCAGTTTCGGCACCCGCTTGGCCAGGCCGGTCTCAGCGGCCATGAAGAGGCTGAAGTGATGGGCACCGGTCAATTGCGTGCCGGGGAAAACGGCGAACTGCATGCGATGGTGCGGCCAGGCTTTCTGAGCGGTTTGGATCGCCCGGTCCAGCGGCACGATGCCCGCAGGTGCGGGGCGGTCCTTAAAGGGGGCGGTCATGGCGGCGAGGTCCTGGCTCTGATAGATCATCAGGAGGGGTTTCCCCAGCTCCAGGATGATGCCGGTGAAACAGACGACGGAGCACCAGGCCAGCGTGGAGATGCCGAGGAGGTTGTGCAGGTCCAGTTGAAACAGGCGTGCCCCGCGCTCCCGGCGGATCATGCCGAACAAGAAGTTTCGCATAAAAGGCGCATAAATGACCACGCCGGAAATCAAGGCCACGAAGAAGGCGATGCCGACCAGGGCTAAATACAGCTCGCCAAGGAACCCGGCGAAGAGATTGGCGTGCAGATTCAGCACAATCATGCTGAAGGTCTCATCCAGTTTCACATCCGCCGCTTTGCCTGTGAAGCCGTCCAGGATCACGGCTTCGCTCTTGGCCAGATCCTGCACCCCTGGCGGCAGCATGGTCACAAAGACACGACCAGGGTGGTCTTCATCTTCGGAGTAAACCGCTGGTGCCCAGCCCGAGTGGGCCTGACGTGCGGCCTCCACGAGCTGTCCGGGCGACAGCAGGGTCTTCCCTTCGTGCTGGATCTCCGGCATGGAGCCTAGCATGGCATCGATCTCTGGATGGAAGATGAGCAGCAGGCCGGTGACGCAAAGCAGCAGCAGATTGGCGGTGCAAAAGAGACTGCTCCAGCGGTGCAGAGTGGTCCAGCGACGGAGGGAGGCGGGGGATGCCATGAGATTAAAACTCGAATTTCACGGACGCTATGAAGGTGCGGGCATTGCCTGCCTGGACCATGGTGGCGTTGTCCGTGGCGTAGAAGATTTCGTTGTCGAAGAGGTTCTTCACATTGAGCTGCACCTGCCAGTTATTCCTGCGGTAAAACACCAGTGCGTCGGTTTGCGCAAAGCCTGCCAGATTGCCACTGTTCGCAGTATCCACGGCCACACGATCGCTCATGTAAACGCCACCGCCAAAGCCCAGGCCTTTCAGCTTGCCCGTCTGGATTTCATAAGTGGTGAAGATGCTGCCACTGTGCTCGGGCACACCGGGGCGGCGATTGCCGACATTGGCACCGCCGGGAGCCTCAATGATTTCGCTGTCCAGGTAGGCGTAGTTCATCAGCAATCTCCAGCCTGGGGCCAGCTCTCCGGCAAGGTCAAGCTCAAAGCCGCGGCTACGTTCCTCCCCGGCATTGATGGAGAACAAGGGATTGCTGGGGTCGGTGGCTGCCACATCGGTCTTATTGATCTGGAAGAAGGCGGCACTGGCGATGAAGCGACCGTCGAGCAACTCCGTCTTGGCCCCCAACTCAAACTGGCGACCACGTTCCGGGTCCAGGCTTTCGCCACTGGAGGTTCTCAGTGCGATGTTTTTAAAAGAATAGGTGCTTTCGGAATAGCTGCCGTAAAGGGCCAGTTGCTTGATCGGCTTGAAAACCAGTCCGGCAAAAGGATTGACGCTGCCTTGATCCAGCTCGGCAAAAGAATCGCCAAAGGGGACGCCGGGGTCCGCATAGGTGACCTCATGAGTGCCATCGAACCACTCCAGGCGAGCCCCGAAGTTCAGGAACACGGATTCGCCGAAGGAGATCTTGTCCATCAGCAGGAAGGAGTAGGCCTTGGCATCGGTCTCGGTGACTTCTGAAAAGCGGTTGGGCAAGCCCGGCAGCAAGGGCAGGGGCTGATAACCGGTGTAAACGGGATCGTAGGGATTGAGGCTCGTATGCCCGCTGAGGTAACGGGTGTTGTCATTGTTTTGGAAATCGAACTCGGCGGAGAGAAGCAGTTCGTTTTTCACATCGGGATAGAGATCCCAGGTGATGACGTGATCTAGGCGTGCTGTGAGGTAATGCTCGGCAAAGTCCGTGGCGGCGGCAGAACGGGCGATGTCTCCCGTGACCGGGTCCTGGAGGGGGCCGGTAAAGTTAAAAAGAATGAAGTAGCCGCCTTCACTTCTGGAGGTGAGTCCATGCAGGGAGAGGGTGGTTTTATGATGCTCGTTCCACCGATGCTCCAGGGTCAGGAGCGCGCGGTAGGTATCCGTGACATTGCGGGTAAAGTCGGTCTCGCCCAGGTAGCGGTGATACGGGATGCCTTTGACGACGCTGCCGTTTTGATAGGGCATGCCGGGGATGGTGGAGCGATCATCGTGGGTGTATTCGGCGCGGAACTGGAGCTGGGTATCTTCGCTGATCTTCCAGGCGAAGGCAGGGGCTACCATGGTGCGCTCGGATTCCACATAATCGATGTAGGAATCGGCGGTTTCAAAAGCGGTATCAAAGCGCAGGGCGAACTTGTCCGGCACTGCCTCCCAGTTGGCATTGAGCTGAGTGCGGTAAAAATCAAAACTGCCCACCATCTGTTGGATGCTGTAGGCGTCTTCAAAGGTGGCGTTGCGGGTGATGTAGTTCACCACGCCGCCAGGCTCGCCGCGACCAAAGAGGATGGATGCAGGACCTTTGAGCACCTCGATCTGCTGGAGGTTCGCCACATCGGTGGGGGCGACGGCATTAAAAACGATGCCGCCAGGGATGGTGCCTGCCCGGAAGCCGTCCTTGATGTAGGTCTGCTGGGCAAAGCCGCGCAGGCGGTAGGTCTCCCCCGTGCCGGTGAAAGAGCCGCTGCGCTGCACACCGCTGACGTTTTGCACCGCTTCCTGCGGGTCGATGATGGCACGATCCTGAATCACCTGCTGGGTCACCGTCTGGACTGAGCGGGGCACCTCCATCACTTTTTCAGCCAAACGTGAGGCGGAATTGGAAACCGGGACCGCATAGTTGGTCTTGGTTTCTGCCTCTGCCGTGACCACAACCTCCGGCAGCACCTCAGTGTCAGGGGTGGGGTTGGCAGGCGTTTCCTGCGCGCCGAGTGGCGAGAAGGATAGGCTAATGAGAAGGAGAGACAACGGGAGGGGCTTCATGACAGCCGCTAATGAGACCCGTTATCATTCCATTTCTACCACAGGGCGTTTTATTTCTGCCGCGTGGCGTTCAGCTGAAACTGCTTCGGATTCATGCCAAAGTGCTGTTTGAACAACGCTGCAAAGTGGCTGGGATTGTTGATGCCTACCATGTGGGAGGCATCCAGGATGCTGCACTCGCCATTTGCCAACAAAGCGCGGGCTTTTTGCAAACGTTGCTGTCTGAGGTAACCGAAGGTCGTAGTGCCAAAGACCTGATGGAAACCCGCTTTGAGCTTCGATTCGCTGAGGGAAAACTGGCTGGCGAGCTCTGCCAACGTGGGCGGTGCATCCAGAGATTGCCGCAGAAACTCTGCCACGGCGTGGATGCGCTCCAGGTCCTGAGGGCTGAGGCGGCGAGGCGTCGGCAAGGCCGGAGCAGGGCTGAGGGAGTGGAGCATCTCCAAGATCAGATCCAGGCAGCGCGCCTCCATAAAAAGCGTCCGGCACACGCCCTGGAAGGGGCATTTCTGGATTTGCTCCACCACGAGCCGGGCCCTGGAGGTGATGGGGCTGACCAGGCATGGCTCTCCCTCCCCTTTGAAAAAACGGCGGAGTAGCGGGTGCTCGGTCAGCTCTTTTTCCGTCAGCCATTGGCGAAATTGGCTGCCCTCGATCGCCAGTGTGAGGTGGCTGGCTTTGTGACCATCGGCGGTCGGCATCGCCCGGTGCTCGCTGCTCTGGCAAAAGCGCAGGAGCGCCATGCTGCCGGAGTAGCGGTCATAAGTCCGGCGTCTTCCTCCAGCTATCTCCTGCCAATGCCCCTCCAGAGCAAAGGTGACGACATAAAAGTCGATCTCCTCATCGCAACGCAGACGGAGCTGGCGGTCAAAGACCTCATCCGCCCAATGCATGTAAAAACCGGCTCGCACCGTGCGCACCATCGTGCCGCCACGCACCCAGGAGACATCGGGATGAGGCACATACTCTGCCTCCACGATTTCCCCGTTCTCTTTCACATGAGATGCCTCCACATACACCTCATGCAATTCAGAAGAGGTGAGTTCGTAGATGCTTGAGGGACGTGCCATGAAAAGGCGTGGCGAACGGTGAGAAAAGACTCCAGAGATTAACTTATTGAGCCGAAATCTCAACAAGTATCCCGGAGGTTGTGGAAATCAAATGAATCGCGAAGTGATTGATTCGGCGCGCAGACGCGACACGGTGGCGGCTCTGACATGCTCACCGACCTGCACAATTATCTCTATCACCTTGAGCCGACCGGCGGTATCCCGCTGAAACCTACGGGCATCGTGCTGGGTCTGGCCCTCCTGGTGACCCACCTCTGGGCGTGGAAAAACGGCGACAAAGCCAAGGCTTTCCTCAAAGCCTTCCCTCGCAACTACGGTTGGGGCGTCATTCTGCTCAGTATCGGTTTCCTCTGGGGCATGATGTGCCTGTTCAACATGGACATGGGCGAGTTTTTCTTTCTGCGGAAATGGTTCCTCATGGCCGTGCCCATCGGTTTTGTCCTGGTGCTGATGTATGTGAAGGAGTTCCTGGCGGTGCGTGCCCTGGGTTCGCTGATGCTGCTGGCCGCCGGGCCGGTGCTGGCGGCGGCTTTCCTGCAACCGCAGGTCACCCGCCTGCTGTTGCCCATCCTGGCTTATGCCTGGATCATCGTCGGCATGTTCTTTGTCGGCATGCCTTTCCTCATGCGGGACTGGACCACTTGGCTGCTGGCCAAACCGGGCCGCTGGAGCCTGGCCGTCTGGTCCGGGGTGGCTTATGGGGCTTTGCTGCTGGTGCTGGCCGTGACCACTTACTGACCTATGGAGCGCAAGCAGCCGCGCGTCCTCGTCATCCGTGGCGGAGCGATCGGGGACTTCATCCTGACCCTGCCGGCCATCCGGCTGATCCGGGAAACGATTACGGGCTGTCATCTCGAAGTGCTGGGCTATCCCGGCATCATGGAACTGGCAGTGAAGGCGGGACTGGCCGATGCCACACGCAGTTTGGAGCATCGATCCATGGCGCTGCTTTTTGCCAAAGGGGCCGCCATTGACCCGGCGCTGGTGGAGTATCTGCTGAGCTTCAATGTGGTCGTGAGTTACCTCTTTGACCCGGATGGCATCCTGCGCGGTCAGATGGAAAGCATTGGAGTGAAGACCCTGCTCGAGTGCCCGCACTCCGTGCAGCCTGGACAAGGCCACGCGGCCCGACAACTGGCAAAGCCTTTGGAAAAACTGGCCATGTATCTGGATGAACCGGACTGGCGCGCACCTTTGTTTTCGGTCTCCGATGGGCCTGCAAAAATCCGCCGAATTGCCATTCACCTCGGCAGCGGTTCGGTTAAAAAAACCTGGCCGGTGGAGAAATGGCAATCCGTCGCCGAAGCAGTCCGGCAAGAGCTACCGGATGTTGAAATCGTTTTGATCACCGGCGAAGCCGAAAGGGAGCGCGGTATCTCGCTGGCGGGATTTCCTTCCACGGATCATTGGCATGGCCTGCCCTTGCCGGAGCTGGCCGATCGCCTGAGCACCTGCACCCTTTTCCTGGGTCATGACAGCGGCATTTCGCATTTGGCTTCCGCCTGTGGAGTGCCTTGCCTATTGCTCTTTGGGCCGACCGATCCTGAATTATGGGCTCCGCCTCAAACCGGTGTCACTGTCTTGCAGGCGGAAAATGGCGATTGGGATCAACTTTCCCCCGAGAAAGTCGTCGAATCGGTGAAGGAACGGATTGGGCCATTCGGATGACATTTAGCCCCAAAGTCGGCTCACGCCCGGCTTGTGGCAGTCTTGTGACATGCTAGATGTTGTCCGGCATGACTGATTCCAAGCCCCCTCGTTTCCGCACCCTTCTCATTCTTGGCGCTCCTGGCAGCGGCAAGGGGACACAGGGGAAAGTGCTCGGTGCCATTCCGCGTTTTCACCACCTGGCCTGTGGGGATGTCTTCCGCTCGTTGGATACCCGCACGCCTTTGGGGCAGAAGTTTGTCGAATACTCCAGCCGGGGCGAACTGGTGCCGGATGATGTCACCGTGCAGCTCTGGCGTGCCAACATCAAGCAACGCGTGGACGGGCATCTCTTCAAGCCGGAGATTGATTTCCTGGTCCTGGATGGCATCCCGCGCAATGTGGATCAGGCGAAGTTCATGGAGCAGGACATCGAGGTGCTGAAGGTCTTTCACCTCTCCTGCCCGGACCGCACCGAACTGGCCCGCCGCTTGCGCAAGCGTGCCCTGAAGGACAACCGTTTTGACGATGCCAATGAGAGCGTTATCCAGCAGCGCTTTGCCACCTATGAGGAGGAGACAAAACCGATCCTCGACTACTATCACGGTGACCGAATCGCGGAGATCGATGCCAGCCAGCCCCCGGCCAAAGTGCTCTATGACATCCTGGCCGGGGTCATGACCCTCCAGGCTTGGCGTGACATCGAACAAATGAAGGTTTAAGAGCGGTCCATGCGCATCCTTTTCATCGGCACCGGGGACATCGGCCTGCCCTCGCTGGAGTGGCTCATTTACACGCCCAAGCATCAAGTGGTGGGCGTGGTGACCCAGCCGGACAAACCGGCGGGCCGCAAGTTGATGCTGACCCCGCCGCAGATCAAAGTGCGTGCCGAGGCCGCAGGCATCCCGGTCATTCAGCCGCTGAAAATCCGTCATGCCGTGGAGGAGCTCAAGGCCTTCAATGCTGACGTGGCCGTCGTTGTCGCCTATGGCCAGATCCTCTCCCGCGCCGTGCTGGATGTGCCCAAACTGGCATGCCTAAACATCCACGCCTCCCTGCTTCCCAAGTATCGCGGAGCCTCGCCGATTCAGGCCGCCATCCGCGCCGGTGATGCGGAAACCGGCGTCACCATCATGCACATGGACGAGGGCCTGGACACCGGCGACATCCTGCTCATGGACCGTGTCACCATTGAGCCCACCGACACCGGCGGCACCCTGCATGATAAACTGGCTCTCTCCGCTCCTGCCAGCCTGGAGGAGGCCCTCGACCTCATCGCATGCGGCCCCGCGCCGCGCAAAGCCCAGGAGAACGAGTTCGCCAGCCACTGCGGCAAACTCAAACGCGAAGACGGTCACCTCGACTGGAGCCGCAGCGCCACGGAGTTGGAGCTTTTAATCCGCGCCTACAATCCCTGGCCCGGCACTTTTACCCTCCTCCCCGGAGACAAACCCGCCCCGCTGAAAGTCCATCGTGCCCGCGTCATCCCCGACGCCGAAGCCTGCCCCGCACCAGGTACAGTCGTGGGCAGTGACCCCAAGACCGGGCTCATCGTCGCCTGCGGCCAAGGCCTGCTGGCGCTGGAGGAAGTGCAGGCTGAAGGAGGGAAGCGTCTGGCGGCTGGGGATTTCCTCCGAGGACGGCCTTTGGAGACGGGGATCACAATGGCGTAAGCGAGGAGAAAAGATCCTGTTTCGAAGCATCCCTGGTTGATGGTTTTGCCTCAATCCGTTAAAATTATGGTCATGAGCACGGTGCTTGAAATCGAAAAGGCCATCGAAAAACTGCCACGGGAGCAGTTGAGCGAATTGCGCGAATGGTTTGATGAATACGCGGCAATGACGGCTGCCTCTGCCAGTGTGTTTGCCCTTTATGATCGAGAAGAGGAGGAGGGTCAGCAGTGGGAAGACTGAAGGCTCAACGTGGTGAGATCTGGCTCATTGACCTGGGCATGGCTCAAAAGGTGCGCCCCACGCTAATTCTCAGCGTGGCCTATGGTGACGACGAACGCGCCCTGGTCAGCTATGTGAGCCGCACAACTAGCATCCGGGGCACACAGTATGAGGTCGCTCACCAGGCCATTAAATTTCAGCCAGGAGTGTTTGATGTCCAGTCCATCGGCACCGTGCCTGATGTGCAACTGGTTCGTCGTCTGACGGTCTGCGATAGTGTCACTTTGGAGAATGTGGAGCGGGTCCTCAAAATTTGGTTAGGCCTCTCTTGATCCACCTGCCCTAAAATCACCGCCGCCGCACCGCATTCCACGCCATGCCCAGTCCGCCGAAGACAAACAGCAGGGGAAACCAGATCGAGTAAAGGGCGGCGCGGGTGTCATGCTTCAGCACGGCCTGTTCAGGTTGGGCGGGGTTGACATAGCAGGTGGTGTCCAGGCCGATGGGGTAGTCTTCCAGCTTTTTGCGGGCGTTTTCTTCGTGCTGACTGGCGGAGTCCACGCGTTTGATGTGGGTGCCGGTGAGGGCCTTGCCTTCGAAGGTGTAAGCATAGCGGATATCCGCCTTGTGGGCAGGGTTGGAGTTGGGGGTGGGGCGCTCACTTTGAATCCGCGCGGAGATGATGCGGCAGGGCGTGGGAATCCAGCGCCGGGTTTCCTCGGCCCTCTGCCAGGAGGTCCATAGAACCCAGGTAAAAAGCAGTCCGGCTAGGGCCAAAAAGAGGCCCATACCGGCGAGCCAGAGACGACCTGATAAAGAAGAAACAGACGCGGATGACATGAATGGGGGGAGGGATGCTTTGACTAGCCTACGCGCGTGCTGCATACAAGGAGGTTGCACTCTATCTGAATGGCCCTTGCGTCTGAAATCCCTCTTCCAAACACCCTGCCTCCGCGCTGGCTCCTGAAGCCTGTGCCCGAGGGCGCGGCGGATTTGGCGGCGGACACGGGTCTCCCCCTCCTACTGACCACCTTGCTGACTCAGCGGGGCCTGAATACGCCGGATCAGGTCCGGGATTTCCTAGTGCCCAAGCTGGCCTCCCTGGGCGATCCGACCGTGCTGCCTGAAATGGGCATCGCTGTGGCGCGAATCCTGAAGGCTGTGGATGAGGGGCAGCGTGTGGCACTTTACGGCGACTACGACGTGGACGGCGTCACCTCCATGGCGCTGATGCACCTGACCTTGAAAGCTTATGGCCTGCCCACGCACCTGTTCCTGCCCTCCCGCATGGACGAGGGCTATGGGCTGAGCATGGACGGCTTTGCCCGGTTGTTTGAGGAATTTGGCAAGCCGGACCTGCTGCTGGCCTTGGATTGCGGGACCACCTCCATCAAAGAACTGACGTGGTTGCAGGAGCAGGGGGTGGACTGTGTGATCGTGGATCACCATGAACTCTCCCCTTTTGGCCGCCCGCCTTGTGTGGCGTTGGTGAATCCGAAGCTGGGAACCGAATACCACTATTTCTGCACCGCAGGCTTGGTTTTCAAAGTCGCCCATGCGCTGCTGAAGACACGTCGCGTGGATTTCGATCTCAAAGAAGCCCTAGACCTGGTGGCCCTCGGCACGGTGGCGGACCTTGTCCCCTTGGTGGATGAAAATCGCCTGCTGGTGCGTCGTGGTCTGGAGGCCCTGGCGCAGACGGAGCGGATCGGCCTGCGTGCCCTCAAAGAAATCGCGGGGGTGGATGGTTTCATCCAGACACATCATGTGGGTTTCCGCCTGGGGCCGCGCCTGAATGCCGCCGGGCGTCTCGACACCGCCTCCACCGCCCTTCAACTCATCCTGGCCGAGGACATGCTGGTGGCCAACGAATACGCCGCGCTGCTGGAAAGCCACAATCGTGACCGGCAGGCCGTGGAGCTGGAGGTCTTCATGGAGGCGGAGCAGCAACTCCTGGCCATGGGCGACCTGGAGCATATTCCCGCCGTCGTTTTGGGATCTCGTAATTGGCACCCTGGTGTGGTGGGTATCGTGGCCTCACGCATCTCCCGGCTGGTGCATCGGCCGACGATTTTGTTTTCCTTTGATGAAAACGGCATGGGCAAAGGCAGCGGGCGCAGCATCCCAGGATTCTCCCTGGTCGAGGCCATCGAATTCTGCCGCGAGCACATCGTGCGCGGGGGTGGTCATGCCATGGCGGCGGGTGTGTCCGTCCATGAGGACAAACTGGAGATTTTTCGCGAGCGCTTCTCTGAAGCAGCCCGTCGCGCCTTGAGTGAGGAGGCCCTGACTCCAGTTCTGGAGCTGGATGTGGAGGTGCGGCTGCGTGACCTTTCCCTGGAATTCTTGCGCAATTTCCGTCTCATGGAGCCCTTCGGTCAGCGCAATCACGAGCCTGTTTTGCTCTGCCGCCGGGTCAATCCCCGTTTACCAGGACGCCTGATGAAGGAAAAGCACCTGCGGGTGATGCTGAGTCAGGACGGAGCCTCCATGGAAGCGCGGTGGTTCAATGCCCCACTGAAAAACCTGCCCAAGCCTCCCTGGGATGTGGCCATGCGCGTGCAGCGGAATTTCTGGCGTGGGGAAGAGCAGTGGCAGCTCACCCTGGATGCGGTGCGCACGGCTGAAGAAAGCTGATGAGAATACGATGCATCATGGATGGTATCCTTGATTGCCGAAGAGTCGCTGGGGCTTATCGTTTGTCAAAATGGTGAATGATTCCGCATCTATTGTCCGGCGCTTGGGTCCGTGGCTGATCATCGTCGTGCTGGCTTGGATCACGGGTTCATCCATGGGGGCTGAGACGGATGCCTTGAACCTCAAGAAGGTGACGATTCAGCTCAAGTGGCATCATCAGTTTCAGTTTGCCGGTTATTACGCGGCTCAGAGCCAGGGCTATTATCGTGAGGCGGGGTTGGATGTGGAATTTCGTGAAGGGTCGCCCAGCAGGCGCTCTTTGGAGGTGGTCCAATCCGGCGCAGCAGACTTTGGTGTGACGGATTGCGATGTCCTGCTGGCCCGGATGCAGGGGCTTCCAGTAGTGGCGTGTGCGGCGATTTTTCAGCACTCCCCCTACATCATGCTCAGTCTGGCTGAGCGGGGGATCACCAAGCCATCCGATTTAGTCGGTAAACGGATCATGGTCTCCAACGATCAAGGCGAGGCGGAGGTGCGGGCCATGATTATGCGAGAAGGCCTGCCAGAAGGGCGCATCGAATTTCTGCCGCACAGTTGGAATAATCGCGATCTGATCCAAGGACGGGTGGACGCGATTTCCGCCTACAGCACCGTGGAGCCGACGCAGCTACGCCTCGCAGGGGTCGAACCCGCCTTCATACGGTTTAGCGACTACGGGGTGGATTTTTATGGTGACACGCTTTTCACCACGGAGGCGCTGATCAAGAAAGATCGGGCGCTCGTTCGTGCCTTTGTGGATACCTCCATGAAAGGCTGGAACTATGCCATGCAGCATCCGGAGGAAATGATCGAGCGCATCCTCCAGATGCCCGGGGTGAAGGAGCGCGGCCTACGCCGTGAAAACCTGGAGGTCGAGGCCCGCGAGATGGTGCCGCTGATTCAGGCAGATTTAGTGGATGTCGGCCACATGAATGCCGGACGCTGGGAGCGGATTGCCAATGCTTTCGTTGAAACGGGCATCGTCAGTGAGGTCAATAACCTCAAAGGATTCATCTTCGAGAAGGAACCCAAGCAAGATCTGGGACCGCTGCTCTGGGGGTTGGCGCTGCTGATCATGATCGGGGGATTGGTCGTTTTATGGAGCTTTCAGCTGCGTCGTTTGGTGGAGGAGCGCACCCGTGAAGTGAAGGAAGGGCAGCACAAGCTCTCCGCCATCCTGGACAATACTTTTCAGCTCCAAGGACTTTTGGACCCGCAGGGTTGTGTGCTGGAGGCGAATAGCACTGCGCGTGCGTTTGCCGGTGTCGAGCTGGCGGAGGTTCTCGGGAAATGGTTTTGGGAGACTGTTTGGTGGACACATTCTGCGACTGAGCAAGAAAAGCTTCGCAAAGCTATCCAGCAGATCCAGCAAGGACAGGATCGTGTGCGCTTTGAGACCTTTCATCCGGACAAGACCGGGCGACTGCATGTGATCGATTTCTCCTTGCGTGCCATCCGTTCCGAAACGGGAAAACTGCATTACCTGCTGGTGGAGGGGTATGACATCACCGACCGAAAAAAGGCGGAAGATGCACGCCGGATATCCGAGTCCAACCTCATGGCCCTGCTGGAAAATAGCTCCGGGGCCATTTGGTCTCTGGATTGTGATCTCCGCTACCTGACCTTCAACTTTCGTTATCAGGATCACATTCTGACTTTGGGGGGGCAGAAAGCCCAGACCGGTCTGCAAGTGGATCAAGTGGAACCTGTAGCTCACTTTGCCCGTTGGAAACCTCACTATGAACGCGCCCTGAGAGGCGAGCGTTTCAAAGCCTCCTTTGATCAGGAAGTGAAGGGAAAACCCAGGGTCTTTCAGGCCTCCTTCAATCCCATCCGTCACGGAGGAGAAGTCACCGGCGTGTCGATCTTTAGCGATGATGTGACCGAGCAAAAACATCTTGAGGATCAATTGCGCCAGTCACAGAAAATGGACGCGATCGGGAAGCTCGCCGGTGGTGTGGCCCATGATTTCAATAACCTGCTGACGGTGATCCAGGGCAATGCCTCCTTGCCCAAGATCATGAAGCTGACGCCGGAGATGGTCACCCGTGCGTTCAACGAGATCCTGGATGCAGCCAACCGTGCCGCCACCTTGACCCGGCAGTTATTGACCTTTAGCCGCCAGCAGCCAGTGAATAAAATCACGCTGAATCTGAATCAGGTCGTCTCCGACATGAGCCGGATGCTTCAGCGTTTGATCGGAGAACATATTCATATGCAACTGCGGCTGAGTTCGGAGCCTGCGCTCGTCCAGGCCGATGCCAGCATGATGGAACAGATCGTCCTGAATCTGGCTGTGAATGCCCGTGATGCCATGCCCAAAGGAGGCACGCTGACCCTGACCACACGTCTGCTGTCTCTCAAACAACTGCCGCCGCAGGCACCTGCGGAGTCCACCCCCGGAGACTTTGCCTGCCTGGAGGTCCGCGATACGGGCACCGGCATCGCCGAAGAACATCTGAGCCGCATTTTTGAACCCTTCTTCACCACCAAAGCGGTGGGTCAGGGCACAGGTATCGGCTTGGCAACCGTTTTCGGTATCACCCAAAAACATGGCGGCTGGGTGACGGTGGATAGCCAACCTGAAGCAGGTGCTTCTTTTTCAGTCTTCATGCCTCTTTTGAGCACCCCAGTGCAGGCACCGGTCGAGGAAGAGATCGTGTTGCCTGAGAGCGGCATCAGGGGGTCGGCTACGATTTTGATTGTCGAGGATGAATCCACCGTTCGCACCATTGTGAAGCATGTGCTGACCAGCCACGGCTATGAGGTGCATGAAGCGGTCAATGGGCCGGAAGCACTGACTCTTTGGGAAAAAATAGGCCCTCAGGTGGACCTGCTGCTGACAGACATGGTCATGCCAGGCGGCATGTCCGGTCATCAGCTTGCCCAACAATTGAGCGTGCAAAAGCCGGGCCTCAAAATCATTTACACCAGTGGTTATTCCGCCGAGATGTTTCGCCGGGATTCTTTGCTCCCGGACGATGCCATCTTGCTGCGAAAGCCCTACACGGCGGCCCAGTTGCTCAAAGAAGTGCAGCGGTTGATTCAGCCGGAAACGCTCTAGGCCCCCAGGTCTTTGCTTCGCTCCGTGGCCTTACGCACGGCCTGCATGAGGGCATGGCGCAGACCGTGAGCTTCCAGTTGCTCCAGTCCGGCGATTGTCGTTCCGCCAGGGCTGGTGACTTCATCGCGGAGAGCGGCGGGATGTTTGCCAGTCTCAAGAACCATTTTGGCCGCGCCTGCGACCGTTTGTGCAGCCAGACGCAAGGCGGCGGCTCGCGGTAACCCCATGAGGACACCGCCATCGGCGAGCGCTTCGATCACCGTATAGACATAAGCTGGGCCGCTGCCGCTGAGACCCGTCACGGCATCCAGCAGCTTTTCAGATACTTCATCGGCGGTGCCCACACTGCCCAGGATTTTGGCTGTGAGCGCCGCGTCTTCAGGTGTCGCTTTTGATCCGCGGGCAAAGGCTGCCGCTCCTGTGGCGACCAGGGCCGGGGTGTTTGGCATGCAGCGAATGACACGTTGTTGACCGCCTAACCAAGTTTCCAAATCGGCAATCGAAATGCCTGCGGCGATGCTGATGAAAAGCCGACTGCCTTCGAGTTTTGAAAGACCCTCACAAAGACCTTTCATATCCCCGGGTTTGACCGCCAACAGGATGACATCCGAGGCGAGCGTAGCCTCCCCCGGCGTGCCGGTGAGAGTGGCGCATGACAGGGACTTTTGCAGAGCCTCAACAGCAGCAGGCACGACGTCACTGAGCGCGACCGACAGCTCGTTTTCTCCAAGCGCCTTTTCCACACCGCGCAGCAGTGCACCACCCATTTTCCCGCAGCCGATCAGTCCGAGTTTCAACATGGCGCGATGGTGGCGGCAGCATTCGGTTCACGCAAGGAAGATCATGCTTTCCCCTGTAGCAGCATGCGCAGGCCAAAGACGACCAGAATGGTGCCGAAGACACGGGTCAGTGTTTCGTTGCTCATCGTCTTGAGCCAGCCCGCACCATAGTAGGCAAAGAGGGAGGCCGAGAGAGCGGTGACAGCGGCGATTTTCCAGTTCACCAGATCGTTGCGCGAGTTTTGGGTCGTGGCCATCAAGGCCGTTGGGATGATGATGGCCAGGCTGGTCGCCACGGCCTGCTTTTGCGGCATGGCCAGCAGGAAGACAAAGGCGGGAACCATGACCACACCACCACCGACACCGCATAATGACGCGATGACACCGCTGACAACGCCGATGCCGAGGCAGGTGAGTATTTCAGGTAGAAGCATGAAAAGGGTAAGTTGAGTTTTTTGTGGTGAAAAAGATTTGAATTCGTTATCCTGAGATGAATCAAAAGACACACGAAATCTCTCCATGAAACGCTTCTTCCTCCTCCTCGCTCTCGCTGCATCCTCTGCCCTGGCCTCTGCCGCCGAGCCTCTGAACAAAGTCTGCCCCATCAGCGGCAATCCTGCCAACCCCGCCATCACCAGCAACTACAGCAAGACCGTGGCCGTTTGTTGTGACCGCTGCAAAGCCCAGTTCAATGCGACGCCCAAGGCGTATCTGAGCAACATCCTGACGGCTAACGGCGTGCAGTGCCCGCTGGGAAAGAAAAAAGTGAATCCCTCCAAGACGGTGACCTATGCGCGCCAAGTCGCCTTTGCCGATGCGGCCAGCAAGGCCACCTTTGATGCTGCACCGGACAAGCACATCAAGGAAGTGCGCCAATAACCCTCACGATTCATTTGACCCTCAAGCGGCAGGTGCAGACCTGCCGCTTTTTTATGTGATGAAGGGTTCCACGCGTTCCTGGATCAGCTCCATCAAGGCCGGGTCCATGAATTCGTAATCATCGGGAATGTCCAATACCTCGACGCTCAAGTCTCTAAAGATCAGGGGAAAGTCATCGCGCAGCCGTTTCTTTTGCCAATGCTCCATGACCAAGATCAGGTCTGCCCACTGCAGGAGCTTTTCACTCACACGCGTGCGGGCCGCTGAGCTGACACCTGCGGACCGCACCTGCACACGCGGATCGTTTTGATACACGGCCTCCGCTGTGGGGCTGCGCCAATGATTGCGTGAACAGAGAAAGAGCAGCTTCACAGTTCAGGGGCGTGGATTTGCTCCTCCTCGATCACTTTCTTTTTGGTCTTCCGGCTGAGGACCACGAAGAAAACCGGCGTGAAAATCAAACCAAAGAAAGTGACGCCGATCATGCCGTAGAACACGGCCGTGCCCAGGGCCTGGCGGATTTCCGCACCGGGACCCTTGGCGATCACCAATGGCAGCACGCCAAGGATGAAGGCAAAGCTGGTCATCATGATCGGGCGCAATCGCAGCTTGGTGGCTTCCACTGCGGCAGCAAAACGGTCCATCCCGGCATCTTGCCGTTGTCGGGCGAACTCGACGATCAAGATGGCGTTTTTCGCCGCCAGCCCCACAAGCACGACCAGGCCGATCTGGGTGAACACATTGTTATCCATCTGCCTGAGCCACACGCCGATGAGCGCGCTCAAAAGGCACATGGGAACAATCAAAATCACGGCGAGGGGCAGACTCCAACTCTCATACTGTGCAGACAACACCAAGAAGACGAACAGCACACAGAGAGGAAACACAAAGACAATGGTATCCCCGGCGAGCAGTTGCTGATAGGTCAAATCGGTCCACTCGATGGCAAACCCATCTGGAAGCTTTTCATCGGCCAGACGTTGCACGGCCTGCACCATTTCACCGGAGCTAACCCCGGACAGGGTGTTGCCGTTCACATCCGCACTCACATACATATTGTAGCGCGCCACGCGGTCTGGACCGCCGATGCGATGCATTTTCACCAAAGCCCCTAAAGGCACCATTTCACCCTTTTGGTTACGCGTTTTGAGTCGGAGCACATCCTCGGGTCGAATGCGGAACTGCGGCTCTGCCAGCGCAGTGACCTGATAAGTGCGGCCAAAAAGATTGAAGTCATTCACATAGGCTGAGCCCAGATAGACCTGGAGTGTCTCATTGATGTCTGCCAGAGAGATACCCATGTTTTTGGCAGCCTGCCGGTCGATGTCCAAAAAGTATTGAGGCGTATTGGCCCGGAAGCCGGAGATGATGGAGGTAAAGCCGGGCTCTTCATTTAGTGCGCCGATCAATTGATTGGTCGCGCTTTGCAATGCCCCGAGACCGGCATTGTTCAGATCCTGCACCTGAAATTTAAAACCACCCGCATTGCCCAATCCACGCAGTGCCGGCGGTGGCAGCACGATCACACGCCCGGCCTGAATACCGGAGAAGCGCTTTTTCATCTCATTGATCATCCCTTCCGCAGTCTGCTCGGGGGTGCGCTTTTCATGAGGTTCCAGGATGAGGAACGCCGCGCCCACATTGCTTTGGTTGGCCTGAAGGACAGAGGAATAACCGGAAATGGCGAAGGTATGAGCGATGCCTGGGGTATTGCGTGCGATGACATCCATCTCACGGACCACTGTGTCCGTTCGCTCAAACGAGGCACCATCCGGCAACTGCACCACCACCAGCATGTAGCCCATGTCCATGGTGGGAATGAAGCCGGTTGGGGTGATCTTGAACAAATGTCCGGCCAGGCCGATCAGCCCGCCATAGACGAGAATCATCACAAGGCTGATACGGACCAGCTTGCTGACAATGGAGCCAAACAGATTTGATACCCAATTGAAGAAGGCGTTGAACAGACGGAAGAACCAGCCAAACAGCAGATCGATCATGCGTTGCAGCATGTCCGGCTTGGCCCCGTGCGGCGGCAGAAGCAAGGCGGTGAGGGCTGGGCTGAGTGTGAGCGAGTTGAAGGCCGAGATGATGGTCGATGCCGCAATCGTGAGAGCAAACTGGCGATAAAATTCACCTGTAATCCCGCCCAGGAATGCAGTGGGAACGAACACAGCGGTCAAGACCAGTGCCACGGCTATAACAGGGCCGGTCACCTCTTTCATGGCCAGCAGGGTGGCCTGTCGGGGAGAGTGGCCTTTGGCGATGAAACGCTCGACGTTTTCCACCACCACGATGGCATCATCCACGACAATCCCAATCGCCAGCACGAGACCGAATAGGGAGAGATTGTTTAGAGTGAAGCCAAAGGCCTGCATCACGGCCAGAGTGCCAACCAGGGAGACGGGCACTGCCAATAAGGGAATCAGTGAAGCACGCCAGTTTTGCAGGAAGATCACGACAACGAACACCACGAGGATCACTGCTTCGACGAGCGTATGCAGCACGGATTCCATGGAGGCACGGACAAAGCGCGTCGGGTCATAATTGATCCGGTAGTCCACGCCTGGCGGGAAGCGCTTTTTCAATTCGGCCATTTTGGCATACACATTGTCTGCCGTATCCAGGGCATTGGTGCCGGGTAACTGGAAGACTCGCAGGGACACGGCATTGTAGCCATCCATGTAACTTTTCACCGCATAGTCACGCGCTCCCAGCTCGATGCGGGCGACGTCTTTCACCCGGATCACTTGGCCGTCCTCGTTCGTGCGGATCACGATCTCACCAAATTCCTCCACGGTGATAAGGCGGCCCTTGGTGGTCAGGGTATAGTTAAAGCTCGTGCCATCGGGTGCGGGCATGGCCCCGAGTTGTCCGGCTGCCACCTGCACATTTTGTTCACGAATCGCCTTGAGGACGTCACCTGCAGTTAGATTGCGCCCTGCGATTTTATCGGGGTCTAACCAAATGCGCATGGAGAAGTCCAATCCACCGAGAGTGGAAGCCTCCGCCACGCCTGGAAGCCGGGCGATTTGATTCTGCACTTGGAGCAAAACATAATTGGAGAGGTAGATGACATCCCTCGATCCATCCGGGGAGAAGAACTGCACGGCGAGAGTCAGGTCGGGTGACCGCTTCTGTGCCAGCACACCGAGACGCCTCACATCCTCGGGCAGACGTGGTAGCGCGGCATTCACCCGGTTCTGAACCAACACCTGTGCCTGATTGAGATCCGTGCCCAGTTTAAAGGTCACTGTCAGGTTCATGCGCCCGTCATTGGTGCATGAGGATGACAGATAAAGCATGCCCTCGACTCCGTTAATCTCCTGCTCCAAGGGCGTGGCCACCGTGTCTGCAACCGTCTGCGCGTTCGCTCCAGGATAGGTGGCACTGACAACCACTGTCGGTGGCACCACTTCAGGGTATTGGTTGACGGCCAAGCCAAAGTAAGCCAGACCTCCCAGGAGGGTGATGACAATGCTGAGGACCGTGGCAAAAATGGGTCGGTCCACGAAAAAGCGGGCGATGTTCATGGAGGGGAAATTCGAGGGAAGGTTCTAAAAGGAAGCATTGCCAACAGTTCAGGAATCAGGCATTTTGAGAGCATGACTGCTGCAACGACTCCAAAGGTGGGGATCAAAGAGGCCGCTCTCGAGATCGTGCGGGACCTCCCCGACAACGCGACCTGGGAAGACCTGCAATATCGGCTGTATGTGCGTGAGAAAATCGAGCGCGGACTGGCGGATATCGATGCCGGACGTGTGGTCTCGCATGAAGACATCAAACGCAAGTTCGGCATCGTCACATGAATTTGATCTGGTCCAAGGAGTCGGAAGACGATCTGGATTCGATTCATGATTACATTGCCCGACAGTCGCCCTGGAACGCGACTAGGCTTGTGGAAAGAATCGTTTTGCGCGCTGAAGCAGTGGCTGAGAAACCCATGCGCGGACATCCCGTTCACGAGTTTCCAGAATCCGGCTGCGTTGAAGTTCATGAAGGAAATTATCGGATCATCTATCGGATCAAGGGCGATTCGTTGAGCATCGTGACCGTGATCCATATGCGGCAGATGCTGAATTTGGACCGGCTTCGGTGATCACTTGGCGGGGACGACAGGCACCATCGCCGTCTTCATCTCCCGTTCTTCCTTCACGTTGACCTTAGTGCCCTGGCGGACCAGCGCCATGCCATCGACGATGACACGATCTTCTTTGGCAATGCCACTCTTCACGACGCGCAGGCCTTCATACAGCGGGCCGATGTCCACGGGCACCTGCTTGATCACGTCATCCGCATCCACGACAAAGACGAAAGGTTTCCCCTGATCACTGCCGATGGCATTGTCATGCACCAGCAGGGCGGTGTATTTGCCACTGCCTGGAATACGCACGCGGGCAAAGAAGCCGGGGGCCATCAAGCCACCCGGATTGGGAAACAGGGCGCGTGAGCGAATGACGCCGGTGCCGGGGTCAAGACGGTTGTCCACAAAGTCGATCACTCCCTTGTGCGGATATCCCTGCTCATTGGCCAGGGCCATTTCGGCGGGGATTTCTTGATCCAGGGCACTGGCGCGTTGTTTCAGGCGACGCAGCTCGCGATATTTCAGGGCACTTTGTTCATCCACATCCAGATAACAATGGATCGGGTCCACAGACACAATGGTGGTCAAAACGGTGGCATTGGAGTTGTTGGTGCCGCCATTGACGAGGTTCCCCTGCGTGACCAGGACATCGCCCGTGCGTCCTGAAATGGGAGACTTGAGCTGGGTAAACTCCAGGTTCAGCATGGCCTCTTGATGGGTGGCCCGCGCGGAGCGCAAGCTGGCCTCCGCCTCTGCCAGCGCTTGATTGCGTTGTTCGATTTCTTCGACCGCGATGGCTTTGGACTCGATCAAGCCTTTGGCGCGTTTAGCCTCCATCTTGGCCAATTCAAGACGCACCTGTGCCCGTTCGACATCCGCTTGAGTGCGATCCACCACCGCTTGGTAGGGACGTGGATCGATGGAGAAAAGCAGATCGCCCGCTTTGACATCACTGCCTTCGCGAAAGTGTATTTTTTCCAGATAACCCGAGACGCGTGCCCGGATCTCCACGGATTCAGGCGCATCCAGACGACCAATGAACTCATCCCACTCCACCAGTTCAGTGGTCAGTGGTTTGGCAACGGTTACAGGCGGGGGTGGCGGGGTGGCGTTCGATTTCTGCTGGGCGCGTTCACAAGAAGAAAGCGCTGCCAGCACCAGGCTGAGGGCGAGGAGTCGTTGCATGAAGTGGATACGGCGTGGGGGGTAAAATTTCACCGTTCTAGGATGGAGATACGGCTGGGAAAGGCAAAATCCACCTGGGAATATGAGCAATCAAAGAACAAAGGTATTCCCTAGCCAAATGGATCTATTTGAAGGGCGATCTTGGCCCGCATGAGACCGGCGTCTGGGTTTCGTTTTCTCCGAAACGCCCGTTGCAAAGTCAGACCGCCGCTTGCCACCTGGCTTACCCGCGTCATATCATGGGCTTCAGCATGAAACGCCTTTATCGTCACGCCCAGATCGCCTCCGAAGATTCGCCGAAACTGATGCATGGAGATGTCTTGGTGGAAGGGGATCGCATCCTCGGCGTGGCCGCAGAGATCACCGGGGTGACAGATGCAGAGGTGATCGATTGCACCGGACGCATTTTGCTTCCGTCGCTTTTCGACATTCATGTTCATGCGCGTGAGCCCGGACAGGAAGAGAAAGAAAACATCGCCACCTGTGCCGAGGCTGCCATCAATGGCGGTGTCACCGGCTTTGTCATGATGCCGAACACCCAACCTGCGATTGATAATGCCGGGGTGGTCCGCACGGTTTTGGAAAGCGCCCGCCGCACGCGCATCGGGGCAACTCTTTACACCACCGGGGCCATCACCAGGGGACGTAAGGGTGAGGAACTCGCAGGCATCGCCGGGATGAAGGCTGCGGGTTGTGTGATGCTCACGGACGATGGTTTCCCGGTGGATAACCCTCAGGTTCTGCGCCGCGCTATGGAGTATGCGCGCGACTTTGATCTGCCGCTGGCCAGTCATTGTGAGGTGAAGGAGCTCAGTGCCAAGGGCTGCATGCATGAGGGGAAAATGAGTTACGCCCTCGGCCTACCGGGCATTCCCAGCATCAGCGAGGAAATCTGCATCTCGCGGGATATTCGCCTGGCCGAATACACCGGGGTGCATCTCAATATCCAGCATGTGACCACCGCCGAGGGTATGCGCACCATTAAGCGCGCCAAGGACCGTGGTATCCGTGTCACCTGCGAGATCGCCCCACACCACTTGATGTTCAGCCACGAGGACATTGGAGACTTTGACACCCACTATAAAATGAATCCGCCGCTGCGGACGAAGGAGGACAATGCCCTCCTGCTCCAGGGGTTGATCGATGGCTGGTTCGATGTCATCGCCACGGATCACGCCCCCCATACCCCTTTTGAAAAAAATCAAGATTTCGCCAGTGCCCCGTTTGGTATCACCGGCCTGGAGACCGCATTGCCGAGCCTGTATGATTGCTTCGTTTCCAAAGGAGTTTTTGGCTGGGATCTGATCGTCAAACGTTACTCTGCCGAGCCGCGCCGGGTGGTGAAGATGGATACTGTTCCCATCAAGGAAGGTGGGATTGCGGACTTCATTCTCTTCAATCCGAATCGCTCCACCACGTTCACTCGCGAGTTCATGAAATCGAAGAGCGTCAATACACCCTTTTTCAACAAGACCCTTCAGGGCATGGTGGAGCGTGTCATGTATCGCGGAGAGGAACTGCTGGTGAGATGAAATTTCTCCACAGCGCGTCAGAGCGGTGAGCTGTTAGATCTCGCCAAAGTGTTTTTCACGCACGCGGACGATGGCGTCCAGCATGGTGTCGGCCTCACCACGGATTTTGGGGTCCAGGCTAGAGGCGCTGCTGTTGTAGCGGCGGTAAAGCATCTTCAGCCGTGCGTGGATCTGCTCCTTCGGCATTTTGGGCGTGATTTCACAGAGTTCCTCCGGCGTTTTGGTGGCGGCTGCGACCGGGCTCGAAGCCTTGGCGATTTTTTGCAGCACGGCCCCTGGTTTCGCAGGCTCCGCTTTGGTGACGGGGGGCGCAGTGGGCTTGGCAGCCTGGGATTTGGAAAGCGATTGAAGGATCTTTTTGAACATGGCGGTTAGGTGTCGGGGTCTTCAGTCGCCGGTTATTCGATGCGCATCGCACGCAGGTGCTTGCTCTTGCGTTTCAGGTCTTCATCTGACAGCACGCCTGCGCCTTTGTAACTGACAGCGACTTCACGGCTACGCCCGGACTGCTTATCCACGACGAGGGCACGCACGCGCTGATTTTCATCGTAGCTGAAGGTAACGGCCACTTCACAGCCCTTGGGTCGATTGGGCGGGACTTCCAGGGTGATGCGTCCTATAATGTCCACAAATTTGGCGTCCTCATCTTCGCCCTGGGTAATGTCCACCTCGATGACGCGTTCGTTGTCTTCACTGGTCTGGTAAACCTGGGTGCGCGAGCAGGGGATTGGCGTATTCTTTGGAATCACCACCGAGTTCATGAGCTTTTCCTCGCCTGTCTTGGCGTTGTAAACCATGGCCACGGTGCCATAGCTGGCATTGCACACTTCTTGGATGCGGGCGGATTTTTTGGCGAAAAGGGCGGCCCCCAGGGCGACGCATTCATCGACATTGCCGCAGGATTTCGGCGTTTTGCCAAACATCTTTTCCAGAATGGTCTTCACCTTGGGAATGCGGGTGGACCCACCCACAAGGACCACATGGTCGATGTCGCTGACCTTCAGTTTGGCGGAGTCCAGGGCTTGCTCCACCAGCATCACGGTGCGGGTGAGCATGTGACGGATCAATTTTTCGAAATGCTCTCTGGTCAGATCGATGCGCGCCAAGCCGTCATTTTTATCATTGGCCACAGTGTCATTCACACGCTGCAGCTTGGAGAGCATTTTTTTGGCGTCTTCCGTGGCCAGGAGGACACGGCGGCGGTGGCGCTCGTCGGTGTAAAGCGGGGCACCGGTTTGTTTGGTGTATTGCTCGGCATAGGCCTCCAGGAGCATGTCGTCAAAGTTACTGCCGCCGAGGTGGCGTGCGCCTTCGCTGGTAAGGATGCGGATGTTGTCCCCCTCCACCTGTAGGATGGTCACGTCCAGGGTGCCTCCGCCCAGGTCATAAACCAGGATACGCCCCTTCACGCCTTGGCTGTGTGCGTAATAGACTGCGGCTGCGGTCGGCTCATTGACGAGGCGTTTCACCTTCATGCCGGCCATTTCGGCGGCGGCAATCGTGCTTTTACGGGCCAGTTCATTGAAGTTTGCCGGCACGGTAATGACGACTTCTTCGATCTCGCCGATGATCTTGGAGCAATCCCGCTTCAGTTTGGAAAGAATAAGCGCGGAGATTTCAGCCGGGGTCCACTTTTTGCCATCGATTTCCACCAGATGCTCGGGGTCATCCATGTGGCGTTTGATTTGAAAGATGGTGCGGTCAGGCTCTCCGCCATCCCGGGCTGGGCTGCCGACGAGTTTGACATCTTCGTGCGCCTCAAAGAACACCACCGAGGGCGTCAGACGTTCACCATCGGAGTTGGGCACGATCTCCGGGTTGCCGTCTGGTTTTAGATAAGCCAAGCCTGAGAGCGTAGTGCCGAGGTCAATGCCAACGTATTCTGCCATAACTAGAGTGTGTAAAAATCAAAAAATTACTGGCTGGAGGTTTTCACCTCCACCTTACGCAGGATGACCTCATGACCTTCCTCGCGCGAGTAGATAAACCCAGAACGGCAGGTTTCCACCACGCGTGGTTTGTTTTTTCCGGGGACGGATTCGACGACGGTGATGCGTTTCCGCAGTTCCACGCCCACCTCGGTGCCTGGGCTGATGTCGAATTCGCTGATGCCATGTTGGAACAGGATGTCCTCAAACGAATGCCGCAAGGTGCGGAGTTGGGCGACGACGTCACCGCCGCTGTGTCCGGCGTATCGGGAGCTGAGCGCATCGATCAAATCGATCCGCTTGATGATGTCGTTGGCAAAGATGACCACCGTCGTCTCCTCAAGCGGCAGGCCGCGGCGCATGATTTCGTGTTTTTCCTCCAGCTCCAGAAGCTGGCCACGCAGCCGATCCTCGATCTCCTTCCAATGATGCATCCGCGCCTCAGCCTGGGTAAACTCGTCGCGTCTCTCATTCAGGGCGGCCAGCTCGGTTTTGAGACGATCTGCATAGGCTGCTTGATCTTGCAATTGGGTCTCCAATTCGGTCAGGCGCTGACGCTGCTCTGTCTCCAGGGCTTGCAGGCTGGCGGCGTGCTTTTCCGCCTGGGCGGTAAAGACGGCCATTTCGTCCTCCATACTGGTGCGTTCTTTCTTGAGCTGATCCATGCGGATGGATTCGCGGTTCAGCGTTTCCTGAAGGGAATTGATTTTTACCTGGAGGGAAAGTTCACGCTCGGCGGCTTCGCGGAGGGATTTACCGGCTTCGTTTTGTCGGGCCTCAACTCCGGTGAGCACGGCCGCCAGAGATAGGATTTTTCCGCCGACATGGGTGTATTCATGGAGGCGGCTTTCCTCATGGCGGATTTTATCCTGGATTTCGGCCAGGATGGCGCTGCCGCCCTGCACTTCCAGCTTTTGGGTCTCCACCTCTTTGAGCAGGCGGGTTTCTTCGAGTTTCAGTTTTTCGATCCGGTCCATCCGGGTGCTGAGCTCGCTCTCCAGGGAGGTGGATTGTGTTCGGGCGACATCGGCTTTTTGGCGGGATTCTTTGACTTCTTTTTCGATGTCCAGCAGTGCCTGCTCAGCCGCACGGGTAGCATCCTGGGCGCTTTTCAGGCGGGCGGTTTCTTTGTCAACCTCCTCCTGGGCTTTCATCAGGCGCTCCTCGCGCACCTTATGCGCCTCTTCCAATTGGGAAATCTGCTGCTGCAGCTCGGACAGCTTTTTGTTGTTATTCTCCGTGGCGACATTGAGCCTTGTAACGAACTGCGCGGCTTCTTCGCGCTCCTTGGTCAAACTGGCGACCATGGCCTGGAGTCCGGCCATTTCTGTATTGAGTGCCGGGATGTTTTTGCGCAGGGCTTTTTCCTCATCGCGTGCTTTGACGGTGGCATTCTCGGCATCCAGGCGTTTGGCGTCTGCGGCCTGGAGGGCAGCCTGGGCTTTTTGGAGACGGCTTTCCGCATCGGCTACGCGGGCTTCCTCGGCTTGGGCTTTCTTCGTCAGTTCGACGACCTGGGCGGCGGCCATCTGAGTATCCGCTGTGAGTTTGGAGATGTCTTTGCGCAGGACTTCCTGTTGTTTGGACAGGGCACCCAGGGTCTGCTCCTCCGTCAGGCGCTGTTTCTCAGCCTCCTTCACACCGAGCTGTGCGTGGGTCAGTCGCTGCTCCAGGATCGTGAGCTCGGCAGTGCGTTTTTCACTGGCGGAAATCTTCGTCTGAAGATCCATCAACCGGGCCTCCGCTGCCGTGGCTTCCTCCAGTTTGGCCTTGGTTTCGGTCTCGAGGTTGTTGCGCTTGTCGTGGAGCAGTTTCTCCAGATTCGCGGCTTCGTGACGCAGAAGTTCTGTCTGGTCAAAGGCGGCCTTGCGATCGCTCTGGGCTTTTTCCAAGGCTGCTGAGGTAGCCTGTTTATCTCTCAACAGGGTCGTCATTTCAGCACGCAGGGACTCGATCTCGGACTTGTGAGCCATGAGTAGGTTCTCATGCTCTTCCCGCTGTTGACCCAGGGGCACCAAGATAGCGGTGAGCTTTTCCTGATCTGCTTGGGCCGTGGCGAGAGCCGCACGGGTCACCTCTAATTTGGTCTGGAGAGTGGCGAATTCTTTTGCCCTGGCCTCCAGGTCGCTTGTCTGTTTGGTCAGCGCCGACGCGCGCGCCTCAGCGGCGGCGATGTCGGTGCGTTTGGTCGTCAGCTCGGTTTGCAGTTTCTCTGCCTCCTCTCGCAGGGCGGGGAGACGTTTCTCACAGTCGCTCTGTTCTTCTTGCAACCGTCGTAAATCCGCCTGGGCGTTTTCAAACTTTTGATTCACCAGGGTCAGGACGGCCCGAGTGTCTGCGAGTTTTTTCTCCTCAGCAGCCAGCACCAGAAGACGGCTTTCCTGAGCTGCGATTTGGATCTTCACTTCTCCAAGTCGGGTCTCCACGCCGTGAGCTTCCTGACGGCGGGTGACGATGCGTTCATTCAGAGCACGGTGCTCGGTCTCTAAAACGCTTGCCTGCCTTTGCCGCTCTTTAAGTGTGTTCTCCAACTGGCTGAGGTTGTGGCGGACTTTGCTGACCTCGCCGATGGCGGCCTCTTTTTGAGCTTCGATTTCACGAAGGCCTTTCTCCAGACTCTCCCGCTGTGTAGCCAGCGCCTGTGTGAGTGTGTTCTGCGCCTTGCCTTTTTCCGCCGCGACTAACAGCTCACGGGTCAGCGTGTCACGCTCCCGGGTCATTTGTGCGATGGCAGCCGTCAGTTCCACTTTGTGAGACTCCACTGCTTTGAGCGTCTCGTTGGCACTGCTTAGCTGTGTATCCGTTGCGGCAAGGTCGTCCAGTTTGTTGGTCAGCTCTGCGGCACGGCTTTCCAGGGACTTCAGCTCGGCGGCTTTCTTTTCCGCTTCACCGACTTGCTGACGCAGAGTCTTCAGTTCGGATGCCAGAGTCTCTTTTTCTTTCAGTTGGCTGCCGCGCTGGGCATTGATCTTATCGGCCTCGCTGTGCAGGGCTTGGAGGCTTTTTTTCGCCAAGGCGGTGTCTGCCAGCGCTTTCTCCAAGTCGCTGCGGGTAGTCTCCAACTGGTTTTCCAGATTGGCTGCATCCCGGCGCTTTTTGTCCAAATTGGAAACATCCGCATCAGTGGCATTCGGCGCTGTTTTCAGCCCTGCCGATTTAAACTCCGCCTCAGAGGCTGCATTGCGCTGCTCTTCGCCCTGTTTTTCCAAAGTCCTGATCTCTTCGCGGCGGCGGGCCTCTTTCTCGTTTTCTGCGCGCAGCAGTTCGCGTTCCTGCTTGAGCTTGGCGACTTCTTCACGCAGTTCATCGGCCTGCTTTTGCAGGGTCGGGTCCGGGGGGGCTGTCGGGCGTTGGATCAGCGTTGCCTGGACCGGAATGGAGGACGGACCCTTGCCTGAAAAGTCTGACCGTGACAAAGGCACCCGAGTCGCCTCCAACGGAGCGGTTTCAGATTTCGCCACGGCATCGCGGATCGGCACGGACTCGGTGTCGCCTCGGCGGCCATCCGTTCGTGCAGGTTGCCCTTTCCAGATGGAAGCAGGTTTCACTTCCGCTGAGGGTGCCGTGCCCTTCGGTGTGCGTTCCCGGAATCGTGAGTCCAACTGGCCAAAACGAATTTTGTCGCCGCCTTTGACCCTTGCCTTATCGATGCGTTTGCCATTTACAAACGTGCCGTTGGAGGATTTTAAATCCACGAGTTCATAACCGCCATCTGCCTGCCGGAGGAACTCTGCATGGAAAGCGGAGATGTAAGTGTTATCAATAACGATGTCGTTCTTCGTGTCCCTGCCGATGGAGAGACGCTCTTCGAGGATATCGAAGACGAATTCGTTTCCGTCGTTGAGGTTAAAGGCCAAATAAGGCATGCAAAGGGGAGCGAGGCAGCGTGTGGGGCGCGCAGACTAATTTTGAAAAATCATTGAATCAATCTTAATAAACTAAGGAGTCGCCTTCAGGCTTGGCAAAATGCTATCATTTTAGAGTCCAGTCAGAATCACCAGACAAATTTAAGTTTTCTAAAATATGAACTCACCCGGACTTTCAAAACTTTTTCTTCTCGGCTGCACTCTTGCCGCCTGTGCCGCCCCCATCTCTGCCCCCGGTGCCGGAGTCCATCTCACCCCTCCTCAACTCCAGCGCGTCGGTCAGCGCATCTGGCAAAACGAGTGTGCAGGAACGGTCTCAGGCCTAACGAGTTGGAACGCCGGAGAAGATTTCGCATCCTTGGGCATCGGGCATTTTATTTGGTATCCCAAAGGCAAGAAAGGCCCCTTTGAGGAAAGTTTCCCGCCTCTGGTGACCTTTTTGCAAAGCCGTGGTGTTGCCATACCGTCCTGGGCCAAAGGCCCCTGCCCATGGGCAACCAAGGCAGCCTTTGAGGCTGACAAAAACGGTCCGCGTCAGGCAGAACTGCGTGGAGTCCTGTCCAAAAGCGTCGGCTTGCAGACCGAGTTCATCATCGCCCGCCTCCAGCGTGCCCTGCCGAAAATGAAAGCCTCGACGAAGAAGCCCTCCCTGGTGCAGGCTCATTTTGAGACACTTCTTTCCACCCCTGAAGGTGCCTTTTGCCTCATTGATTATGTCAATTTCAAAGGCGAAGGCACGGCTGCGACGGAGCGCTACAACGGTCAGGGCTGGGGCCTCCTGCAAGTCCTTGAAGGCATGAGCAAACCGACCCCTGCGGCTTTTGCGGAATCCTCCAAAGCCGTCCTGGCCCGCCGTGTCAAAAATGCCCCCGCCGCCCGCAATGAGCAGCGCTGGCTGGCGGGCTGGCACAACCGTTGTGAAGGATACAAACGGAAACTCTAAAGTCCCATCCCGTGCCCTCCATGAATCCCGTTCCCGATCCCTCACCCAAACGGGAGTATCTCTGGCGTGTAATTTTTCTTTCCGATACGCGCATCGGTCGCGTCTTTGACATCGTGCTTCTGTGGCTGATCGGCCTCAGTGTGATCACCATCATTTTGGAGAGCGTGGACCAGATCCGTCTGCCTTATGTCACGTTGTTTTGGATTCTGGAATGGGTCTTTACCGTTCTCTTCACGCTTGAGTATCTCGCACGTCTTTGGGTTGTGCGGCGGCGTTGGCGTTACGCTGTGAGCTTCTTTGGCATCATCGATCTCATCTCGATTCTCCCCGCTTATCTGGAGTTGATCATCCCGGGCACTCATTACCTCATGGCCCTGCGGGTGCTGCGGCTCATGCGCATGTTTCGTGTCTTGAAGATGGCCGAGTATCTGGGGGAGGCGAGCATCCTCCTCGCCGCACTGCGCGCCAGTCGGCGAAAGATCACGCTCTTTCTCACGACGGTCATCGCCCTTGTTTTGGTCGAGGGAACCGTCGTCTATGTCCTTGAACACGAGGCCAATCCTGACTTTGCCAACATCCCGCAGGCCATCTACTGGGCCATCGTTACCATCACCACCGTCGGTTATGGTGACGTCGCGCCGATCACCGTTCCCGGTAAAATGATGGCCTCCGTTATCATGCTGACCGGATTCGCCATCATTGCGGTTCCCACAGGCATCGTTACGAGTGAACTCGGTCGTGCCATGGCAGGCACCCACTCTAAACGCCGTCGCTGTCAGGAGTGCGGCTGGGAAGACCACGACCCACGCGCCCTGCATTGTCAGCATTGTGGGGTCAGGCTGGAGTGAATCGGCTAGGGAGGATAACCTTGAAATAGCGCTCCAAGACCTCAAACAAAGTTCCGCCGAATCCTTGGCTCCCGCATCAGGGCGTTACTCAGGGTTTGAGACTGCGGTGCGGGCAAAAATTGTTCCAGGCCCAGGCGGAGGACGAAGGCATTGGGAACGGCATTTGGGCGCAAGGCCAGGAGGATGTCGATGGAAGTCGGCACTAACTCGCCGACTTCCAGCCTCTTTTCCGCCAGGCATTGAACGATCAACGCCAGGGCGATGGCAGTGCTGCGGGATCTCCCGGCCCAACATTGCAGGACGAGGGGTTCGGTTGCTGTTTGGGTCGCAAAATGGAGAGCGCTTTCCAAATGAGCGGCTTTAGGGCCAGGGCCATCATCCGCAGTCGTGGGAAGGACGTCTTCAAAAACCAGGTGGCGACAACTTTTCGCCTGAGCCAGCGGCTGCTCTTCATGATTCGGGTCGCGGATGCTGAGGACGTGCCACCGACCGGGTTCACGGTCCAAAAAAGGCTGAATCTGGATGACGGAGCAGATGGCCAGATCGCGTTGAAGACACTCGACGAACATGGGTCACTTTATGGCCTTACGGGCCTGTTGGCTAGGCCGGGTCTGGTTTGCTAAAAATGGGTCAAGTGGGGCTTTGGCAGGGAATTGTGGTCCCGTGACCAGCTTGACGCATTCGTTCGTCTCGGCTAATACTCAACTCTCTCCCCGTCATGACTGAGAATTATCTCCCCGTTCTTCTGCAAATACTTATCGCGAGCGGTTTTGCCGGCGCCACGCTGCTGGCATCCGTGCTTTTTGGCAAGGCTGCCAAGCGCACAGCCATCAAGGATAGCTCCTATGAGTGCGGGATGCTGCCCCTGACGGAAGGCCAGCCCCGGTTCAGCGTGAAGTTCTACGTGGTGGCGATGCTCTTCGTGCTGTTCGACATCGAAGTCGTCTTCCTCTATCCCGGCGCGATCATTTACAAGGACTACCTCGCCGTTTTCGGCACAGGCATTGCCTGGGCTGCTCTTGGATTCATCAGCATCCTCGGCGTGGCCTTTCTTTATGCTTGGCGTAAAGGCGTGCTGGACTGGAAAAACTGATCTGACAGGACAATCCGCATACTCATGACCCAACAAGACACCCCGGCACAGTCTTCTGCGCGCGGGGTGGAAAGGGGTTTTTGGAAGTGTTTTCAGTTTGGGCGGCGCAGCAGCATGGGGGTGTCGCCTCCGGCAGTGACAGAACCGATTTGATTGGTGGCCAAGACATCGAAGGGAGATGCCAAAGAGAGCACCGGGCCGGTCAATGCGCCATTCCGGCGCACGCGGAAGCGGATGACCCCTTTGGTGATCTCCGCACTGGCTTCGTCAACCGTCAAGACGACAGGGGGAACACCACTCATCTGAAAGATTTGCTGGAGGGTTAGACGGCCATCATCGGTCACCACCATGCGATTGAATTGGCTGTTGAATTGAATGCTCCAGGTGGTGCTAGAAGTATTGCCACCCATGCGCAGAACCTCCGTGACAGTGAAAGGCTCAACGACGAGGTCCATGCGCTTGAGCAAGGAGACCACTGTCTGTCCGGGAAGGGTGGGAAGGATCACAGATTCCTGGATGGAAAAGAGCGGGCGACGTGTCGGCGCTGTCACTGTAGGGCCGGTCACAAAGGTCAGATTCAAGGCCAAGGCGGTCCGATTGCTCAAGACACGGGGGATGAAGTGGGCCTGACCTGCCGGGATAATCGTGTCAGCGGGCAGGAGCTCCGTGCTGCCGGTTTTGACACTGCCGATGTCCCACTGGGCTTGATTGATGACGCTGACACCGGCGGAACGCTTGGTTGTGGACACAACGGAGAAGCTGGACTGCACACGGCTGCGCAGTTGAGTGCCGCTCATGAGTGTGGTGGTGCCGGTAATGGCGAGATTGGGGATGGTGAAGCGGATCAGGGTGGGGGTCACGTAGGTAACTGGAGCCGAAATAGGCAGGCCGATATTGGTGCGGAACTGAATGTGAGTCACCGTGAGAGGATCGGCGATCACAGCACCGCCTGCAGTGATGCGATCGACGGCCAGATTTGCGAGAACGGATTCACCGATGGGTGCCGAGGCGGGCACATAAGAGGTGATGACCGGGATGCCTGTGGGTGAAACGCTGCTCTGAGCTGAGAGAGAGTGTGTGAAACCCAGGGCCAATAAAAGAGTGCTGAGTTTGAGAATGGAGGATGTCGTTTTCATGATCGTGTTTGTTTTCTTTTGAGGTCTTTTGTGAGCCTGCTTTCAGGCCTTCATTCACAGGGCAGATGCGGGCCGGGGAGGGAACTTGCGCAGATTCTGAAAAGATTTTTCCAGGCAGTTCGAGGGTCAAAAAAACCGGTCAGGTTTGCGGCCTGACCGGTGTTGCTTGATCGAGTCTGTTCAGGTGCTTCAGAAAGGTTCGAAGACCAGGCCGTCACCAGTGATGAAGTTTGGGAGGGCACCTGGATTGCTCAGGGTGATCACAATGTTGGCGTGGGTGGTGCCATTGGGGTTGCGGAAGGGCACGGCGATCTCGTTCACAAAATTGGACCAGCTATTGGGTTCGAAGACCGTGCCAGTGGCCACGACGGTGAGTGGGTCACCCTGCCAGCGGCGGAAGGTCATGGCACCGGTGTTGATATTAGAGATAAGGTCATAGCCTTCAAAAAAGCCGGTGAACACATTGAAGGCCATCCAGGTGGAGGTCATGAGGGTGCCATTGACGCTGATGCTGGGAGTGGAGCGCAGTTGCTCACGGGCGGTCAGCCGGGCGACCTGAAGGGAGGTGGGAAAGCCGCCGATGCTGCTGCTGAAGGCACGGGCCGTATGCAGGCCGCCATCGCGGGTCAGGATGGGGCGGGTCTTGTCGATCCCGATGCTGTAGATCACCCGGTGGTTGCTACCCGCAGGCAGGCCGATGTCCACAATTTGTCCTGGCTGAACCAGTTGTGTGGTGCCGAGACGTTCCACACCGTTTACCTGAACGCTGACGATGCGATACTGGCTGAGGTTTTCCAGCGCGATGCCCAGATTGGTCACCGTGAAGGTGCCGGTGGACAGGCTGGCTGCTCCACCACGCATCAGTTTGAGGCGACCGGTGATGGCCCCCTGCGGCACCACGACCGAGTAGCGATTATTCCCCAGGTTTGTGACATTGGTGCCTTCAACGAAGGTTCCACCGGAGCGGGAAAACAGGATCTTGTAGGTGTTGAACCGGGCGGACAAGTTGGCAGGCAGCCGGCCCCTCAGATCGATGAACTTGCTGCTGTTGAGCTTGATCAACTTGGCCAAGGCCGGGTCAATCTCAGGATGGGTGACGGTCACCACAATCTGCTGGCCGATGCTGGCCTGGGCCGGAGCGATGTTGGTGATGCGGCTGGTGAGTAGAGGCTCAGCGGCTTGAATGGGGGCGGTCATGGCCGTCAGCAGGCTGGCGGCGATGGTGAGGAGGGCGGTGCGGCGTTTCATGGTAGCAGGTGTGTTTGAGTTTGAGATTTGGCGGGCAGCGTTTGCCGCCCTTCACACCGCAGATGCAAGTCGCCTCCGTGACTTGCGCAGAATCTCAAACTTTTTTCACCTGCATCCAAACATGCTGGGGAACTGGGGTCCTCAGGAACGAGTTGGAAAACTCGTTCTACGTTAAAACTTCACCGTGATCTGCCCGCCGACCAGGTGATTGCCCTCCTCATCCTGGCCCGAACGTTCGGCGAGGCTGTATTGCAGCTTGGCCTGTAGGTGGCGGCTGAAACGATAGCCTACCGAGAGGTCCGCGCGCCAGCCGTCATTATCCCAAGCCGTGTCGGTTCCTGGGATGTCGCCGAACCAACTTTGATTCCACCTGGCGGCCAGCCACCATTCGGAGCTCAGTTTGTATTTGGTTTCCAGGAAGCCGCTGACCACCCGCACGGCACCGACATTGGGCACCTCAAAACGGCTAGTGATCAGTTCGCTCCAGATCTGCCATGAACCATGGGACCAGGAGGCGTCCAGGCCATAGGTGGTCTGATTGAAATCACGATAACTTTTGCCTGCGGGCAGAAAGTCCTGCGCCTCTTCCATCAGATAAGGGCCATGGCTGAAGGAGGTGCCCACATTCCACTCGGGCGTCGGACGCCAGCCCAGCCGGCCGGTGTAGTTCGTGGCATCCCAGCCGTTTTCGACGACGTCCCAGGCGCGCGGAGCGGAGGAGATGGAGGCGTTCTTGATTTCAAAGGCATAATCAACGACACCAATCTGCCCAAACACCGAAGCACCGCTGGCATAGGAAGGCCCCCAGAGAATGGGCAGCCAGGTGCGGCGGTTGTCTGGCATCTGGCGGCGACCCAGGAACCCGGCCAGGGGCACGGCGCGGTCATCACTAACGGGTAGCATGTCAGTGTAGGCCATGGGGGCGGTGATCATGGGATTGTCCCAGGACAGCCTGCGCTCCGTCCAGGCACCGAAGGCGGTGGCGAACTTGCCTAACCGAAAGTTGATCCAATCTTTCGAGGTCGGTTTCCACTCCAAGAAATATTCGTCCAGCCGCGTCTGGCCATCGGGGGCAAAGCCGGGATCGAATCCACGGTCCACCCGCATTTGCGCATGAGCCCGCAGGTGCTCGGTGGCCTGAATGTCGAGAAAGAGGGTCAGGCGTGGGTTAAAGAAAACATCATCATCCGTATCCAGCAGACCCATGGCGGGCGTCTCAGGGACATAAAACTCCAGGTCAATCAGGCCCGAGAGGTCGGCGCGGAAAGTCTGATCCGGGCTGGTCAAGGTGAGCGCTTCATCGAGAGATTCCAGGAACTCCTGGGCATGAACCACGGGTGTCAGCAGGCAAAGAATGGCGAACAATGTTTTCATCAGGAAGGCTGAGTGGAAAGGATTCGATAAGCCGTCACTGCGGTGGCAAAACCTTTTAACTTCAGAGGCTCCAGCGGCTGGGTTTGCAGCCATTTTGAAACAAGGTTTTGGGTGGCGGCATCCACAATGATTTCACCGGCAGCAGCGCTGCTGCAAAGACGTGCGGCAAGATTGACATGCTCGCCCACGACCGTGTAGTCGGCGCGGTTTTCGGCACCGATGCACCCCGCCACCACGGTGCCTGTGGCGATGCCAATGCCGATGCCCAAGGGCTCATCACTTTGCGCATTCAGGCGCTCGCGTTCGGTGATCATCTCCAGGGCGCAATGAACGGCGTTCTGCGCATCCTGGCCGTGAGTAGTAGGCGCACCGAACAAGATCATGATTGCATCCCCGGCGAACTGGTTGATCACCCCATGCCAGCGATAAACCACGCGGGTCAGGGCACCCATGTGCTCATTGAGAATGGCAATGACCTCTCTCGGATCTCGTCCCGCGCTCAAGGCGGTATAACCACGAATATCGCAAAAAATGACCGTTACCTCGCGCAGCTCACCGCCGAGCTGGATGTTTCCGGCCATGAGCTGCTCCGCCACACGCGCATCAGCCACCATGCTGAGGACGGAGTGGTAGCGTTCCTTCAGTTCCAGCCCCTCGGTCATGTGGTTAAAGGACTCCGTCAGCGCGGCCAGTTCATCCGTGCGGCCACGTTCCAGCCGCACTTTCAGATTGCCTGCACGGACGGCATCCGTGGCCAGGACGAGTTCGCGAATGGGTTTGGCCAGTTGACCTGCGAAGTAGGCACCTGCCAGGGATGCCAGCAGCAGGGCGAGGCTGCCGATGCCAATGACACGCCATAGCAGGGTGCGCTGCTGAGTTTGCAAATCCGCCAAAGAAAAGACGCTGACCAGCCATGCAGGCTGAAAGTGGGAACCGAGGTTCAGACGATGCAAATGTGCCCGATGATCGATGCCATCGATCTGAAAGGAAAACTCCGTTTGTTCCTGATCTCCGGGAGGCTTGGCTGTGGTAGTGACCTGCTCCTTCAGCGACTGGGGCAATCCTTCGCCAAGCACCTGACCCTGGGTCCAAAAGGCGGACTGCATTTGCGGCCCCTCCGCCGCTATCAGCGAAGGCATGAAACGATTCACGCTTTGTCCCAGAAACAGGGTGCCGACGGTTTGATCGAACTTCCGAATCTGCATCGCCAGCACCCGATACAGCCGCCCGCCGCCGATGATCACAAAACCCACCTGGGCCTCGTCTTCAGTCTCGGGCATAGACTTCGCAGCCTGCTCCAGTTGTGAGGTCAAAGCCGCCTCTTCCTCATCATCAAAGCGGCCCGTTCGGCTGCCTTCGGGTGGTGGCATCAGGCCTGTTTGACTGCTGGCGAGGCGAAAGAAATCAAACTCGGCTAACCGCAATTCATCCACGGCCACGTTGTAGGTTTCTGGGTCGCCCTCCTCCAGGGCAGCAAACAATCGCACTGAGTCCGCCAGACGCGTGGCCTGCTTCCGAGCCACCATTAGCTGGGCCTCCTGCTCGCGGCGAAAGGTGTCCATCTGCTGGCGGAAAAGCCTGTCCACCATGCGGCGGTAGGACGCGCTGTTTTGCGTCTGCGCCACGATCAACACAGCCACGGTGGTCCCTGCGACCACGACCAGGATGGCTTGTTGAAGCTTGGCGCGGAAAGTCATGTTGCAGATTCCAGGTTAGCGCGAGAGCTGCACGATGGCGGGTTTTCCGTTCGTCACGGTCACCTTGCTTTGAATCGTTTTCTCCGAGGGCAGCAGGGCCTTGATCTCGTATTCGCCGGCGGGGATTCCGGTGATCTTAAACCGGCCCTGGGTATCAGTGACGGCGAACCAGGGAGTATCCAGCACCATCAGCCGGCAGCGCATGTGCTGATGGATCTCACAGTAGATCTTCACCAGTCCCGGTTTTTCAAAGGTGATGCGAGGACTGGGCTCATCCTTACGGAAGCGGCCCAGGTCAAAACGACGGATCTTGGAATAACTAAAAACGTTGTGAAACTCCTCGTCACCGTTAGGAAACTCCGCGCTGGCCCCTGTTTGCAAGGCGACCAGCGACGGGCGGAATTGATAACCCCGCTGCTGGATCTTCACGACATCGCCAACCCGCGTCTTCGGATAGGTTTTGTCACCTCTTTCCAGCCACACAATGGCTGTGGCAGGCTCCTCTCCCTGGATGGGTTTGACCGTCTTGGGCTTGTAGCCTGCATCCACCGCCGGGGGACGCAGGGCATCGAGAACGACAATCCCCTGCACGGTGCCATCGGCATGTGCGGTGTGGGAGTAGAAAAGAGCGGCCAGGGAAAGAGTGATCAGGGCCTTCATTGCACCTATCAAAGCCGCGATTCAGCCATCTGCCAACTTTTAGGATCAGAATGCCCAACGGATATTGAAGGCGCCAAAGGGAGCCGGGTCTAGGTTTTCGTCGTTTAAGACCCGCTCATCTCCATCCCGCGTTTCAAACTCGCCCGCGAAGTTGATGCCTGCCCGCAGCGACAGAGTGAGCTTTTCATTCGCCTTCCACATCACCGAGGCCGCGCTATGCCAGCCTGACAACACGATTGTATTGACACCGTTCTGGTCTTCCAAATCCCAGGAGCCACCGCTGGGGTAAAGACTGAGACTGACGGTCACGGGATCACTGACCTTATACCCGACCACGATGAAAGGAGGCGTGACCTGCACGGTGAGGTCGCCGGGCTGCCAGATGAAACCCAAGGCCGGGAGCAGTGTGCCGTCGTCATTGGCATAACTAGCGAAGACACCGCCCGCGATGGTGAAAGTCTTCGTGAATTCATAGCCGATCAGACCCAGTGCCGAGATCTGAAAATCATCAAACGAGATGCCATTGAAATCCGTGCCCAGGCCGGGGGTCACAAAGCCGAGTCCCCACCAGTCACTGGTTGGCGAGTTCCAAAAGTAAGCGATCTGCGCCTCCAGCGTGTGCAAGTCCAGGGTAGCGCCTGGATCAAAATTGAGCTGGGTGATGTTATAACCCAGCGAGGTGCTGAGGCGTCCGCCTTCGCCGATCTTGGTGCTCCAGACTGGAAGAATGGTTCGCACCTCAAACACACCGAGGCTGCCCTGGATGCTGCCATCGTAGTCCTGGTCACCGATGAACGTGGTGTCCACCATGTAGCCCGGCCGGCCAAAACCAAAAGCTGCCGGGTCAATCAGCTCCGCAGCGGAAAGAGAACCTGACAGGGCAAGGATTGAAACAAGGGAAAGAGTCTGTTTAATAAACATCCCAGGCGAAACGGTGCGCGTCTCATCCGGGATGCTTCGGATTGCCTTTATATGCCCTAATCACACCCTGCTCCAACGCTGAAAAGTCTCGATAGCTTCATACTCGGGAAGACCGAGGGCATCGTAGTTTCGTGCGTTTTGCCGATTCGTTTCGGGCGAGGCAAGTTCCAGGCTGGAAAGGGAGCCGTAGCGTGACAGTGCACGGGCTTTGCGGCCGAGTTGCATCGGGCTCAGGGGCACGGCCATGTCGATCTCGTGGGAGGCGAGAGGCTTCTCCTTGCCGCGATACAGCCACAGGCTCACGCTGCCGGCCCAGTCTTCGCCTTTGCAGGCTTTCAGGGCGCTTTCCAGGACCTTGAAGCAGATGCCCGAAACGCTGCTCGGGTCAGCGGCATCGCCGGTGGCATAGATCTGATGCGGCTTGTGAGCGCGCAGCAGTTCCACCATGGCGGTGATGTCAGCCTCGGTGCTTTTGAACCGACGGTAACGGCCCTGCTCATAGAAGGGTAGGTCCAGGAAGGTGACCTGCTCATTGGTCACATTGCTGGCATGGGCGGCATCGCGCAGTTCGCCGCGCAGGATCAGTCCTTTGAGCTGACGCAGCAGCGGGGTGTCTTCGCCGAATTCGCCTTTCGCCTCGAGCTGGCGCAGGATCTCGCGGGCATAGGCGGTCTGGGTCTGCCATTCGGGCTGGTCCTTCACGGTGCCGGTGAGTTCCAGCAGGGTGCCGGCGAATTTATCTGCTTCACTGTCCGCCACACGCAGGCTGCCGCTGGTCAGGGCCACGATGCGCACGTCATGTCCCTGCTCGACGAGGCGCTCGATCGTGCTGCCCATGGCCACGATGGCGTCCTGCGGCTCGGGGCTGAAGACGAGCACGCGTTTTGGGTAAGGCGTGGCGCGCTCAGGGCGATAGGTGTCGTCCTCGTTCGGTTTGCCGCCGGGCCATCCGGTGATGGTGTGATGCAGTTGGTTAAAGATGCGGATGTTGAGCTGATACGCGGGGCCTTGTTCGGAGAGAAGGTCGCTCAGGCCATGCTCATTGTAATGCTCATCGGTCAGCTTCAGCACCGGGCGGCTGGTTTTAAACGAGTGCCAGCAGACAGCGCGGCGTGTCTCGCGTGGAGTCCAGGAAACCGGGCCGACCAGCCAGGGCAGCTTCACCCGCGTGAGTTCGCGCGAAGCCCCTTCATCGATGCAGAACCGTGCGTCCGGATGCTCCTGTAGGAAGGATGCAGAAATCGCCTCCGTGACCTGTCCTTCCACGGCCTTGGCCACCATCTCGGCCTTGTTTTCGCCCCAGGCCATCAGCACCAGTTTCTTGCCCCGTAGGATGGTGCCCACACCCATGGTGATGGCAAAGTGCGGCACGTTTTCCTCACCCCGGAAGTCGGCGGCGGCATCCTGACGGGTGACACGGTCCAGCGTGATGCGCCGGGTCAGGGAGTCACGGCTGGAGCCGGGTTCGTTGAAACCGATGTGACCCGTGCGGCCAATCCCCAGGATCTGAAAGTCAATGCCACCGGTGGCGTCAATCTTCTCCTCATACTCGCGGCAATGGGCAAAGACCTGGTCTCCGGGCACCAGACCGCTGGGGATGTTGATGTTCGCCTTCGGGATGTCGATGTGATCGAAAATCTGCTCGCGCATGAAGCAAGCATAGCTTTCCGGGTGGTCGCCGCTGAGGCCGTAGTATTCGTCCAGGTTGAAAGTGATGACGTTCTTGAAGCTCAGCCCCTCCTCTTTGTGCAGGCGGATCAGTTCCCGGTAAAAGGGCACCGGCGTGGAACCCGTGGCCATGCCCAGCACGACGTTTTGACCCTGTCTGGAACGCTCTTCAATCAGCGCTTTCACCTCTGCTGCCAGCGCTTTGGCAGCGGCACCGGAGTTGGGGAAAATATGCGTCGGGATCTTCTCGTAGGACTCGGCAAGGGTGCGTCGGGACATGGATGGCGGGGTGGATGGTTGGAGGGCTCCTGGTGCGGAGGAGCAGACTCATACGGCGATATTGGCGTCGTTTCGTCAGGGCTCAACCTGGAACCTCACAGCATCATCCAGCCCGGCGGACAGCACACGTATTCCTGTGACCAAGATGCACCTCTTTGAGTGACTCCTTTTCACGCCAGGGATCGGACGATCTGCACACTCTGAGCACAGGCCACCTGGATCATATGCCAAGCTCCTGTTTGAATCCATTCACGCTGGACAGTCCAAGTGCCGCCACAGGCAAACACGTTCGGGTTCTTCAGATAAGCGGGCAAATTTTCCAAATTAATGCCACCTGTGGGCAAAAATTTCATTTTCGGAAACGGGCCTGTCAGGGCTTCGATGGCAGGCAGACCGCCAAAAGAATGGCTCGGGAAAAATTTGATCAGCTCCACGCCGAGATTCTGTGCCTCCATGATTTCCGTGGGGGTGACTGCCCCTGGAATCACCAGCAAATCCCGCCGCCGACCATGGCGCAGGATATTTTCATCCAAACCGGGCGTGACGATGAAACGCGCCCCAAGGCGCCATGCTGCATCAAATTGCGCCAACGTGGTCACGGTGCCTGCGCCCACGATCATGTCCCGCCGGTCAACCATACGCTCCATGGCAGCAAGGGAGTCTGGCGTGCGCAAGGTTACTTCGACGACCGGCAGTCCCCCGGCTACCAGAGCATCCGAAAGTGGTTGGGCTGTTCTCAGCTCGTCAATGACCACTGCGGGTATGATACGATGCTTGGCTAGCTGATCGAAGGTTTCGTTCATAAGAGAGTGAGGGTTTTAGGGCCTCAAAAATCCAATACTGGAATGCAAAGAACGAGTTACAGAAAGTCTCAAAAAACCCCTGAATAACCATGATTTTAAACTTATCTCACATGCCTTCTTTTTATCCTTAAAGCTATTTGCTTAAGCAAACTGGATTTCAGATCTTCGTCTTTGGATTTTAACGCACGTGAACAAACGCGGTTGCCACAGCTACGATTGCTCAGGAAAATCAAATCGGCGTTTTCTCTCTGCGCGCAGTTTGGTCGGGCCTCCTCGTTGTTTGCGAAAGATGTCGAAGACGATGTCTGACCCATCCACTTTCATTTGATGGACCATCTTTAGCAGTACCCCCAGTCGTCCTTTGGGAAAGCCGGCTTTGTTGGCAAACCAACCCAGATACTCCGCCGGGATGTCATAGATGGGCACCCCATAGGGCGGATGATTTTGCGGGCCGTATTTACCAAAAGGCATGTGCGTCCGCCCGATCTCCTCGAGATCACGTTGCATTTGGGCGGCCAGGTCTTCCATGCTGACACGAAGAGTGCGGACGTGCCGCTTGTCCAGTCCGGCGATGCGGGGAAACTGCCTCAAAGGGTTGGGGAATCCTGATGAGGCAGTAAACCAGTGAGCCGATGTCAGCTCACCGCGCGGTCGGTCTGAAAGCTGCCCACGTGGGCCAGGAACATTTCCCAATCGCGCACCTGGTAGGTATTGCGAATGAGCTGGGTCACCGGCACCTCACGCGGGGCCGCAGGACGGCGCAGCAGTTTCAGGCCGGCCTCTTCAGGCAGCTTGCTGCCCTTCTTGCTGTTGACCTTTTTATCAGCCAGCACGCAATTGTCCCATGTGCTCTTGCCACCACGGGAAACAGGCACGATGTGGTCGATGTTTCCTTCGTTAGGCTTCAGCTTGCGACCGGTGTACTGGCAGACTCCGCCATCGCGTTCCCAGATGGCCTTGGCACAGAATTTCGGACGGCGCTTCGGCACACGGTCAAAGCGGGCCAGCACAAGGACGGTGGGCACGCGGACCGGGCCATGCACGGTGCCGATGGAGTTGTCCCCTTCGTTCACTGGCAGCTTCATCCAGTCCTCCCAGGTGACGGGTGTCATGTCGTCATCGGCGGAAATTTTCAGCGCTGTAGCGTTGCCGGTGGCCATCATGCTGAAGGCGTCAGCGGGCGATTTGACGCCGATGGCCTGCCAGTTTCGATTCAAAACCAGGACGGTGGATTTGTTCAACACATCATTCATGCAATGTCTCCTAATAACGGGAATTGACGGCACGAAGGGACGACGCGGTGTTCGTTCCTCTATGTTGGGCACTAATCGTGGCGCAACCTTCACGTTTGCCAAGTGGCAATTTAGTCAGCTTAACAGTTACGCCTGCCGGAGCTCGCAGGCAGGGATCTTTCGAGAGGATGTCTCTGACAGAAGGTTCATTCAGGTCAGTCCTCCGCCTTCTCCCCCGGCGGGCACATCTTGACGATGCGCGGCTGGAAACGACCGAGCACCTCCACGAGATCCTGCTGGGCGGCCATGACGCTGTGGATGTCTTTATAAACTCCTGGTACTTCATCGATGCCGGCGCTGAGCAGCTCGACACCTGCAGCGGCGAGCTGTTTTTTCACGCTGCCCCAGGTGAAACTCTGCTTGGCCTCGGACCGGCTCATGACACGGCCCGCACCGTGGGAGGCGCTGTTCAGGGACTCGGGGTTGCCCTTGCCCCGCACCACAAATCCCGGCGTGGCCATGGAGCCCGGGATGACTCCCAACTCTCCCACAGCCGCTGGGGTGGCACCCTTGCGATGCACGATGACCTCGCGTTCCTGGCCCTGGATGACGTGCGTCTCCTTCCAGGCGAAGTTGTGATGGTTTTCGATGTCGAGGATGACATGGGCACCCACTTTCTTGGCGATGTGCCTGTGAATCAATGCATGGTTAGCCGCTGCGTAACGGCCCATAAGATTCATCGCGGCCCAGTATTCCTGACCTGCTTCTTCCTCAAAGGTCAGCCAGGCGAGATGCTTCATTTCCTTTGGCAGATCGTAACGACGCTCCGTGGCGATGTGGCTGTAGTGCTGGCAAACCTGGGCTCCTGTGCCACGCGATCCGCTGTGGGAGAGGAGGGCCAGGTATTCACCAGGTGGGATTTCAAAGCCGGATTCCTTCAGTGCTTCAGCCTGATCGGCATTCACGTCAAAGGCACCGAACTCGACGAAGTGATTCCCTGAGCCGCTGGTGCCGAGCTGTGCCCAGGCTTTATCTCTGAAGCGTCGGGTGATGGGGGAGACATTCCAGTCTTCGTCCATCACGTCGTGATGTCGTTTGTCTTTGAAAGCACCGCCCATGCCGAAGTTGGTTTCACGTTCGAGGATGTTGGCGAGACGATCTTTCTGCCCTGGGATGATGCTGGCCTTGCGATCATAAACGCTCAGTCTCATGCGACAGGCGATGTCCACACCGACCGCATACGGGATCACGCAGTCTTCAGTCGCGAGCACGCCACCGATAGGCAGGCCGTAACCCTGATGCGCATCCGGCATCAGCGCACCCACCACGGCCACCGGCAGTGCACAGGCATTCGCCATCTGCTGCACCGCCCCGGCTTCGAGGCCGGAACCCCACTGCTGCCAGGGGGCCAGGGAATCACGCTGCTTGTAGGCCGGCGCATAAAGATCACGGGCCAGGGCCTCGCGCAGAGGATCACCGAGAAATGCGGCTGGATCAGAGACAATCGCGCTGACTTCCTCCTCCAGCCTGGAGGTGTCGCCGCCCTCGCGGACATAGCTGGCGATGAAGGCCATGCCGGAACGCAGAGCGGGCCCCTCGGGAATGCCGAGGTGGATGAGTGATTGGGAGTTCATGGAGAATTGGGTGGTTGACTGGAGAAAAGAGAAACGAAGCGATGGAGAGGTGGAAGATTAGAAATGGGCACGAGGGTGCCGGCATCGGTTTAATTCTTGGAGCTAGCTCAATTGTCGAAGAGCTTCAGACCGAGCTAATCAGCCAAACTCGCGGCGAAGCACTGCGGAAGGTTTCAATCGAGGCCCAATAAGTTGTTTAGAGCTTCGGGCAATTGATTCCAAGAGTCCAACCATCCAATTCGTGTCCCTAGGTGCAGCAAAGAGCTTTCGAGAAACGTTTCATGAGCAGGGTCGCTAGGACGAGTCGTCAACCAAATGTTCTCACCCATGATGTATTCGCCATTGAAATTATTCAGGCGATGTTGCTGCGCGGTTACTGCATTGGCAGTGCACCATGACAACCAACGTCTAAGATTCGGATCCGACATTGAGAGACCTATAAATACAAGTCTCTGCGACTGAGCGTGGCTAAGAAAGACGGTTTGCTGCCATGTGAATACCGTTGATGAAATGCGACTGTAACCACTTTCAGGAAAAACTAATTCCTCCCGTGATTCACGATGTAGATTTGATTTTCCTGACTTGGGTAACACGCATCCGTGGAGATGAAAAATTGGGGTGGCTTCCCTACCATCATCCGAGGCCCTGAGAACACGCTTAAACTCCTCTTTGGGAAAGTTCTTTTCGCCAGTATTGCGAACATGTTCATCAGTAGCTAGCAAAGACAAAACAACATCCAACAAGCAATCGGCATTAAATGTCAGAACTGCTCGCGGCGGATTTTCGCATTGCTTGGATTTACGGAGCCATCTTGCCAATCCGAATAGAGTTTGGTCTCCAAAGTTGTCCTCCATGAATTTGAGCAACGACTGAGCTTCTACAACTTTTATGCATTTTTTGGGTGCAACCAGAGCCTTGAGTAGAATATCCTTTTGACTGGCAGCACCTGCCTTTAACAGAAGTTTTTTGTAAAGTTCATCCTCAACAATCTCAATGAACTCTTTGCGAGTTCGTCCATCCCGGATCATCGAGTTGAGCGATGCCTGCAGCCAGGCATCCATTCCCCAGCCTGTTTGGTTGCAAAGCTTACTGAAAGAATCTGAAGTTAACGTTTGCCCTGTTGCTTTGGCAAAAACAGTTCTCGTTAAATCAATCCAGGAAGGCATGATTCCCGATGAAATACCTGCTCCAACACACACAGACCATTCGTGGGCTCTGATAAAGCCCCGATAAGTTCGGTCGACGGCTGCAAACGTATGATGTGGCATAAGATGGTCGTCTCTACCCGAGTCCCGAACCCCAACGATTAGATGTCGCTGTTGTCCGAGAGTCACCAGACCCCTGCGTCGATTGTGCAGGTCACGGGAATCGAGTAGAGACGACGTGGACACTATGATCAGTGCCTTTGTTGACGCAACTGCATTAATTTGTGCGTCATAACAAAGTTGATCACGTCTAATAGGCGTGGGCCACATCACTAGGCATGCGGCACCCGCGAGTGCTTTGAACGTTGGCGATTGATCAGTCGAGGAAGGTCAGGTTCAGACGGGCTGGAGCTTGATGCTCCTCGTTCATCAGAGGGCTGCGCTGCCGCTCAAATGGAGGCGGATAAAATCCTCCGGGGTGATGGGCTGTGGTTTGTAGCCCGAGCCTAGCATTGGCTGAAAATGTTTGTCGAAGGTGATGATGTAATCTGCATGAGCGCAGATGGCGCAGTCGGCGAACTTGTCATCGTCGGCATCAGCCGGAATGGTGAGAAAGCGGAAATCTGGCGTGACAAGCTGAATCCTACCGCGTGTCTGCCGGGCCAGTTCGATAAACAAGCCGATCTGGGTCGCATGGGCGGTGCTGATCTCGCGGGCTGCGATCTCCTCATATTCAAAGAGGATGTCATTCGAAAGTGCCCAGATGAATTCACCTGCCAGCAAACCCTGCCGGAGCCGCAACCATGGTGCTGCACGACCAAACATGCCCAAGACGACATTGGTGTCGATGCAGACGGTCATCGATGATAAGGATGGGCGGCACGATGCTCCTGAATGGCCAGGGCAATACGCTCAGGTGTGAGCCGCCCTGCGGCGCGGGCTGCATCTGCGGCGTCATCCAGTTCTTCCATGACTTGCTGCAATTGCATTTCCAGCAGCAACAAGCGTGCGGCGGCGAGATAATCGTCTGGCAGTTTGTCTAGCTCAGCATGGACCAATGGGCGCAGTTCTTTGGCATTAACTGGCCCGGAAGAATCTGAGGTGTCAGTGATCATGGATGGGATTGAAGCATGCAGTTCGCAGCTTCGCAAGCGGAGTGGCTTGATTGTACGGTAAGGGTTCAGGTGTTTGGATAAAATGAGTGCAGAAATGATAGGCCTGCAGGGACACGCACCCTGCTCTGCCGGTTAAAAGTCGGCTGCTTCGCTGTCTAAGCTTCAGGCCCGAAAAGTGGCGACCCTGACGGGAATCGAACCCGTATTATCCGATAGAAAGTCGGATGTCCTGAGCCGTTAGACGACAGGGTCATGGTGAGCTGAAAAGGGCGGAACGCGGAGGGCATGCTCCCCATGCGGCGTGGTGACCGCACGATCTCTTTAGCAAAGAGTCCCGGAGCCTCGTCCGGATCACGTTCCTTTTGAAAAAGTGTCCCTGGCAGGAATTGCACCTGCGACCCGCTGATTCGTAATCAGCCGCTCTTTCTACTGAGCTACAGAGACAAAAATTGAAATGAAAAAGTGCCACACCTTGGATTCGAACCAAGATCCTCTGAGGTCTGAGCTCAGCGCCTCTGCCAGTTGGGCCAGTGCGGCATGGATGGGAATGGACGCGCAGCCTCGGGTGGATTTGCACCACCAACCCTGCGCTTCAAAGGCGCATGCTCTGCGTTGAGCTACGAGGCCATTGCCTGTCTTGTCCAAAGTCGGTCCGGCTGGATTTGCACCAGCATCTTCCGGGTTATGAGCCCGAAGCTCTGCTGTTAAGCTACAGACCAAAGTACAGCAGCCCTCACCCTCCGAGTGAGGTGTCTACTTGAAAGGGTCGGATACCCCGGTGCTGCCCCGGGCGCCTCTTGTCTCCAAAACAAGCGAGTTCGCTGGCTCTCTCGTATCCGAAAAATGAATGGACGCGTGCCCCAGACTCGCACTGGGTAAGGCGGCTTTGCAGACCGCTGACTCGTCTCTTGGTCTTGCACGCGTGAAATGAAAAGGGGTTCCCTCGGCCGGTCCTGCCCCGGCACCGTCTCCGTCACAGGGAGGAATGCTGCTGTTACACTACAAAGGGAGTTTGAAAAGAGTGCGGCCTGCCGGTGCTGCCCCGGCGCGCTCTGTTTGGAAGACAGACATGCTGGCTGTTACATCAAGGCCGCGAAAAGATGGCGGAGCGCGAGTATGTCTAACGAAGGAGGGCTACTCGCCATTGATAGGTTCTTCGTGTCGAGGACCCGAAACATCTCAATCGTTAGGCAAGGATGATGGAATGGACTTCCTGGCGCTGGGAAAGTTAGGCGAGTAGAATACTCGCGCTCCGGAGCATGGTCGCTGGAGTTGGTAGCGCGCCAACCTCTGCGGAGCTTCAGTCCGCCGCTCATCTGTCTGAGCCATCCAGCGTGAAAAAAAGAGTCCCTCGGCGTGGTGACGCTCCACGGTCTCCCGGTTATCAACCGGGTGCTCTGCTGTTGAGCTACCGAGGGGAAAGTGATGTGATGCGGCCACTTCTGACCACAGGATTGAGTTCGATGCTTTGAATTGGCGGAGCACCCGAGAATCGCACTCGGGACGCCTTGGTGGGCGCAGCGGTTTTCAAGACCGGTTCCTCGTCTATGCCGGACGTGCTCCGTTGAGAATGGTACCCGCACCAGGAGTTGCACCTGGAACCTCAGCCGTTAGAAGCGGCGCATGCAAGTCTGTTACACCTTGCGGGCATTTGAATGGGATGCAGGGATTGGAGTTGCACCAATCATGCCGGGCTTATGAAACCGGGCTGAGCACTGGCTCTCCCTGCCGTTGATAAAGAGTGGACCTGGACGGTAATGCTCCGTCTCCTACCGGGTGCAAACCGGCAATGCAGCTTCTACACCTCAGGCCCAAAGGCCATGGAGCACGGGGAGGGACAGCCTACCCGGGCCTAGCTTCCCGGTGGGCGATCCTGTGTCCTCGGGAAAGTGGCGGGTGATCCTCTGCTGCGAGGCCCCGCGCTCCATGATGAATGGCACGGCGGGTGGGTATCGCGCCCACATCTTTAGGGTTTGGAATCCTGCGCATTGCTTGTCTGCCATCGCTGTTTCTATTTTTAGAATGGCCGCAGCAGCACACCGGTGATGGGCTTCTGCGGCCATTCATGGCGTGACGCGGACGTCAGTGTGCGCGTCACGCATGAATAGAACGAACACCGCTGCCACGCACGGGATGAGGGTTTAGCTCATCGCTGGCGTCGCACCCGCAGGTTTTTTCACGGCGGATGTTTCGGTGTTTATGGCACACCTTCCGGAAAGCCTCTTAGTGATGTCTAAAAAGGGGCGCGGACTCCCTGTATTCCAGATTGTCAGCTTAGGAATACTTACGCGCTTATGGATGACCAAATTTGACATTTTGAGGAGGAGGTGCGAGGTGTGGTTTACACCGTACACGTGCAGTCAATCAGCGACTCATCCTCGAGTCTGTCGGGTCGGCCCTCGCTCCGGCGTCCGTTGCAGCGGACGCCGGAGCTCTTTGCCTTCAGTGACCCCGTCCGTGTGACGGGGGCTCATGGGTGTGGTCTTGTGGGGATCTGGGTAAAAACCTCCTGGGTTGGGTGAGATGAAGTCAGACGAAATCGGGAAAACAAAAAGCCCTGCTGCCTTTCGAAGGGCGAGCAGGGCTTTGAAATGCCTGGGTTTCCGTAAAAACCTGCGGTCTTAGCCGCGCTGCTCGTTGACCTCCTGGGTCGGGATGCTCCAATCCAGCCCTCTATGGGCTTGGGCCATGAAGCCCTCTCCGAATCGGACGCAATAACTCCCTGCCAGACACTCGGGGAGTGCCAATAGGCTTGAGAGGTTTATGGATGTCCGTTTCATGGAAGGTGGTGATGAATGTGGGCGGAGTTTGACACACTCTGTCAGAACGTCAAATCGGAATAATAACTTTTTTTATCGAGTCACTCCAAAAATAGAACTTCAGTTCTTAAGCTGCCTAATCCTCATGGAAAGGCCTTCTCAAGCGCCTCCACATTGGCCTTCATAACGCTGATGAAATCGCCCTGGTCAGGCGCGTTTCCGCAAGGATCAAAGACCAGGCTTTTTAAACCGATGGCAGTGAGCTTGGTCACGCTTTCCTGGTTAGCCTCGCCTTCCCAGATCATCCATTGGGCGGGGTGTGTGGTGAGGAGGGTTTTCAGCTCCGCCATGGCCTTGTCATCCGGCACGGTCTCGGGCTCCCACAGCACGGACTGGATATTCAGGTCATAACGGCGGGCCAGATAATGATACACCGGATGCGATGCCACCAGCGGTGCTTTGGCCATGCGTTTGCCAAGGCCTAACAAACGTTCATCCAAGGAAGTCAGCTCCTTTTTCAATTCTTCAAAGCGCTTCTCAATCGCTTCCTTTTCGTCTTGAGGGGCGAGGGATTGTAGGGAGTTCGATACTTGCTGCGCCTGCTGGATGGCCTGCTGGAGATCAATCCAGGTGGTGAAGGCGGTGCCGCTGTGGCTATGCTCACCACCAGGGCCGTGGCTGTGTGTGGTGGCATCTTTGATCTCGATGAAGTCCTTCGAAAACGCGCTGGAGGTATTGACCACCTTGTCATCCGGCAGCGTGGTCCCGTCCACCCACTTGGAGTAGCTGGCCCCGTTCATCAGTATCAGATCGGCTGATTGGAATTTGGCGATGGTGTCATCGTCCGGTTGCCAAAAGGCGGGATCTTCATCGCCAGGGGCGGGGAAGTGAACCTCCACCAGATCTCCACCGAGGCGCTCGGCGAAATACTTCAGTGGGTAATTGGCCACATAGACCTGGGGTTTGCCACTTTTGCTGGCAGTGGCGCTGGGAGATTCGGCATCGGGTTTGCAACCGGCCATCAAAAGGACAAGGGGCAGGGCGAGAAAGGCTTTCATGGTCAGGGAAAAGGGCATCTGCTGAGGTCGTGAAAGTGTCCCAGTATCGTGTCCCTGCAACGCCCGCCTTTGAGTCCTGCTTGAGTCCATGAAACACCCACGCCAGAAAACTTCCAGCGTAGGGTATCAAACGGGCGGTTGTTATTCTGCTTTTTTCTTCTTGCCCTTCCCTTTGCCTTTGCCCTTGGCAGCAGCGGGCGCGACTTTCTCGCCGGGCTTGGGCAGGGTGGCCTTCACGGTTTCCCATTCAGCGTTCAGGGTGGCGGCGCGGATGGTGAGATTGCGGAAGTCCACGGACTGGCCGCCGACGGTGAATCCAGGGTTTAGTTTGTCCGTCTTGAAAAGATCACTGCTGCCCCAGGCGGTGAGTTCATTCACCTGGCCGAGCATCGTGTCACCCACCATCTCCAGGCGGACTTTGTGCCAGACGCCGGGCGAAAGTTCAGCAGGAAAGCGGGCGAAAACCACAGCCTTGTCCGGGCCTTCATGGTCATTGTCATCGCGCTGCACGGTGACGCTTTTCGGCGTGATGTTGATGCGGGCCATGTGGTCCTTCACGGCATTGATGGAAAGGCTGGTGGTGCGGGCGCCTTCAAACCTGAATTCGTATTCGATCACGAAGTCATTCAGTTTGTTAGGCAGGCGGGTGACTGCGCCGTGCTTGTCGGCTTCCAGTTCGGAGCCGCGCATCACGCCGTCCTTCAGTTCCCACTGGCCCTTGGCCGATTTCCAGGGGGCCGCAGGGGCGGTGTCGAGCTTGCTTTCATAAATGACCTCGCCTGGAACGGCGAGCATGGGCTTTTCAGCGGCGCTGACCAGGCTGGCGAGTGCGAGGAAAAAGAGGGCGGTGATTTTCATGGGCCGCTGGAAACGTGACGACGGGAAGAATGTTGCCACGATTTGCATCCCTTGCGTCACTGGGCAGTCCGATGCAGTCTTGAGGCGATGCGATTCCTGTCCCGTCTGCTGTTGGCGATCTCCCTTTTCCACCTCGGTGCCTGCGCACCGGAGCGTGAGCGTGCGGACCTCGTTTTCATCCAGAGCGCCGAGCCGGAGACGCTTGACCCGGCCCTGACAACGGATCAGGTTTCCATGCGCCTTTCCACCTCCTTGTTTGAGGGCCTGTGTCGTGTGAATCAGGAAGGCAGGCCTGAACCGGGCATGGCGGAGCGCTGGGACATCTCGGAAGATCGCAAGACCTATACCTTTCATCTGCGGACAGGCACGGTCTGGACGGATGGCAAACCGGTCACCGCGCAGGACTTTGCGGATTCTTGGAAGCGGGCTCTCGATCCGGCTACCGGGGCCGACTACGCCAGCCTGATGCACATCATCCGGGGCGCGCGTGAGTTCAGCGAGGGCAAGGCCGATTTCTCCACCGTGGGTGTGAAGGCCGTGGATGAAAAGACGCTCGTCGTGGAGCTGGCCAATCCCACGCCCTACTTTGTGGATCTGTCCGCCTTTGTCACCCTGGCCCCGGTGCCGCTGGCCACGATCGAAAAACACGGAACGTCCTGGATCAAACCGGCCAACATCGTCACCAATGGAGCCTACATCCTGGAGGAATGGCTGCTGGATGACCGCATCCGCCTGCGCAAAAATCCACGCTATTGGGACGCGGCGAATGTTAAGATGACGACGGTGGAGGTGAAGCCTGTGCAGGATGCCAACACGGCGCTGAGTTACTTCCATACAGGGCAGTGCGACCTGATGATGGACAAGGGCATGGTGCCGCCCACGCTGACGCAGAAGCTCAAACAGCAGCCCTGGTTTCATACGGGTCCTTTTCTCGGCACCTGGTTCATTCGCATCAATGTCACGCGGCCTCCGTTTACCGACCCGCGTGTGCGTCAGGCCTTCGCTTTGGCCGTGGACAAGAAACGCATTGTCGAAAAGATCACGCAGCTTGGCGAGCCACCTGCCTGGGGTCTGACACCACCTGGAACCGGACAGAATTATCAACCGCCACCGGGGCTGGACCTGAACATCGAAGAAGCCCGCCGCCTGCTGGCCGAGGCCGGTTTCCCGGGTGGCAAAGGTTTCCCGCGTGTGGAGTATCTCTACATCCCGCTGCCCATCGAACGAAACATCGCCATCGAGCTCCAGGCCATGTGGCAGGACGCGCTGGGTGTGACGGTGAACCTGACCAAGCAGGAACAAAAGGTCTGGTTGAAGTCCATGCGCGAACTGGATTATCACCTTTGCCGCTCAAGCTGGGTGGGAGATTACAACGATCCCAGCACCTTCCTGGAAATGTTCATCAGCGGCAGCGGTAACAACCGCACAGGATGGTCTAACCAAGATTACGATGGATTCATCGCCTCCGCCGCCAGCGAACCTGACGTGGCACGGCGCAACCTGATCTTCCAGCAGGCGGAAAAGACCCTCATTCGCGACCAGTCAGCCATCATTCCCGTCTATTGGTATGTCGGCGTGCAGTTTTACCACGGTGACAAGCTGCAAGGCGTGCAGGCGAACTTGATTGATGATCACCCGTTTCGCTGCATGAGCTGGAGGCAATGAACAGATGTTGCAATGCAGTAAGACCCTTCATTTATGAAGACAATCACGGTCGGCAATATTTTCTCAATCTGTGTCCCAAGTGATGCAGTCTATGAAAACGATGTCGCGAATGACTGCATTATTATTCATCTCAAGGAGCCTCAAAGTGAAATCCGATTCTTCCTGTTTCAGGAAATAAAAGGAGGACATTTGAATTGGTGCAACGAACACCTTGAAATGCATGTTCGTGAAATGGGCCCCCCATTCACGACGAATGTACAGGAGATTGAGGGCGATTCCTGGCATGGGTATCAAGCAGTCACTGGTCTTGATCAAACCAAGTTTTTGATCAATCGAGTGATCGCCAGCAAGACCAGCGATTATGGAGCCAGAATTGAATTTCATGCTTCCAAAGGTGATCCTCTCGAAGCGTTCATCGAGACCGTAGAGGCAATGGAGTTTCTATCGCCTCAGGCGTAGCAAACGATTTATCGAATCTCCCTCAGCCGTCCCCCGGTCCTGCGGGCCATTCTTTCCCAGGCGCCCTTGTCATCGGGCTTCATTTGGAAGCCGATGAAATGAAGCGGCACCTTGTCAGCCTGGCCTGCCTGCACTTCCTTCATCTTATCCTCCAGGGTGTCATTGGAGATGCGGCCCACCTGCGGGTAGGTCTGCTCAAACTGGCCGTCGGAAATCAGGAAGACGACATCCGGTTTCATGGCAAAGGCTGCATCAAGGACGCAGACGACGCCGTTAGGATTGGGGCTGAAAACTCCGGGCTGGCCGCGGTTCATCTGGCCGCTCTCGTTCCACTCCTGCTCGATCCATTTTTTTGCCAGTTCGCGGTTGTCCGGGGTCATGAGGATCAGCTCCTCTTTGAAAGGCTTGTAGTTACGCACGAACTGGATGATGCCGAACTGCGTGCCGGAGGGCAGGCCGCTGATGAGCTTGATGGTTTCGTCCTTGATGCGGCTGAGGGGCATGCCGCTGGCGGTGGCTTTGTTGACCACACTGCCGGAAACATCGAAGCACAGGACGATGCGCTGGCCTTTGGCCTTGATGCCCATGAAGGTGAAGTTGCCGGGGTTGATACCCTTGATTCCACCACCGCCGCCGAGTCCGTCACCCATGCCTGAACCCAGTCCGGCGGTGCCGATGGTGGTGGTGACCTGGTCGCTGATGAGTTCACTGGGGTCCAGGGGCAGCATCTGCTGCACATCCAGCTTGGGGAGCTCTGGTAGGGCAAACTGATCCGGGCGGGTGCTGACGAGCTTGTCCTGAAACACCGGCTTGGGCGCGGCGGCTTCATGGGAGGCCACATTCATCCGGTGTTCGGGCGTCTTGCGGATGGGGATCTTCAGCGTCTCGCGCACCTCAAAGACCGCCTCGGGTTTGGAGAACTTTTGAGCGACCACCCAGAGGCCAAAAAGACCGAGCCCCACCAGATGCACCACCAGGCTCCCGATGATGATGGAGGCGATGACACCATTGCGCGTGGAGAGGTCTTTTTTCTCCTTCGGCTTCTTCTCAGGCACCGGGGCCGGTGCGGGGGCATAGAGGATCTGGGACATGTCAGTTTTCCTCCCCTCCTGGATCGTCAAAGGTCACGCCGGTGATGCCGGCACGGGCACAGGCATTCAGCACATCCACGATGCGCTGATGCACGGCCTCATCTTCCGGTGCCAGCGTCACCAGGATCTCACTCTTTGCGGCCTTGGCGGAAGCACTCAGGCGGTAGAGCGTGTGGTAGAGTTTTTCCAGATTGCTGTCCGCAGCGTCTGCCAGGGGCATCTCATTGAGGAAAATGGCACCCGAGTTTTGGATCACCACTTTTTGTTCGTCCGGTAGTTCCAAAGGCTCATCCTGCTCCGCCGTGCCGGGGAGGCCGATGTTGATGTCGCCCTCGGGTTTCATGGGCTTGGCGGTGACCATGAAAAACACCAGCAGCAGGAAGACCATGTCAATCATGGGTCCCATCTGCATCTCCACGGCGGAGGAATCGGCTTTTCGGCGGCGTCTCATTTGCTGTAGGTGCCAAAGATGACGTTGATGGCCCCGGCCTCGCTGGCCAGTTTCATGAATTCGCGGATGCGTTTGCCGGGCGTGTTTTTGTCGGCCCGCAGGTAAACCTTCAGCGGCGGATTGCTGCGGAAGCGCTCGCTGAGATAATCCTTCATCTCGTTATCGGACAGGCGGCGGTCTCCCACGAAATAGACGCCCTTGTCATCCAGATTGATGATGTCGCGATTGGACAGATCCTCCGGCTGCATGGCGCTGATGGCCGTTGGCAGGGCGATGTTCAGCTTCTTTTGCTCCTTGCTCAGCTTCGAGGTGACCATGAAGAAAATGAGCAGCAGAAAGGTGAGATCAATCATCGGTGTGATGTTGAACCCGACCTCGTCCTGGCTGCGTTTTCTTCGGCGCATGTTCGGAGAATCTATCGTTGGTTATTCCTGCTCGCTGCCGGAGAGCTTCACTTCGCCCGAGAGGACGCCGATGAGGAAGGAGGCATTGCGCTGCACCTCGGAGATGATGCCCATGAGCTTGTTGCGGAAGAAGAAGAAAAAGAACATCGCCGGGATGCCGACGATCAGGCCGCCCGCCGTGGTGATCATGGCCTCGCCAATACCTCCGGCGAGATCGGCAGGCTCGCTCTGGCCGGCCTTGAGCTGGTTAAAGGCGGTGATCATCCCGGAGACGGTGCCGTAAAGGCCAATCATCGGGGCGATGGTGGCGAAGACGTTCAGATAGTTCACCCACATGGTGAAGCGCGTCTCCTCAGAATCCAGGGCTTCCCCGGCCGCTTCCTCCATGGAGACTTTGTTGGCCTGATCGCGGTCGAAGTTGACCTTCAGCATGGCGGAGGACAGCACGCGGGTGAGGCTGCATGGATTGGCCAGACAGAACTGATAAGCGGAGCCGACATCCTTCTTCTGCATGGAGATCGTGAGGGAATCCACGATGCTCTTGGGCGTCATTTTTTTCGAGCTGATGTTCAGCAGGCAATACACACCCACGGCCACCATGCCCACGGAAAAGGCCAGCAGGATGTGCATCGTCCAGCCGCCCTGCTGATACAGGTCTAACAAAGAGGTGGACTCCACGACCTGGGGCGCGGGCGGGGTGGCGGAGGCAGGTTCCTGCGCGGACAGCAGGCCGGGACCGGCGAGCAGAAGGGCTAATAGGAGGCGGCGGAGGCTCATGGTTTCGTGGGAGGCGGGGTGGGTGATGGAGAGGCTTTGGCAGGGGCGGCGATGGGCCGGGCCAGGGCGGCCTGGGGTGTGTTCGGGTAAAGCTCGATCAAGTCGCGGGCACGGTCCGCAGCCAGCTTCGGCTCCTTGGCAAACTGATGCACCAGGATCGCACCCCACAGGGACTCGGCGGCCTTGTCCTCAATGGAGCCATGGAAGAGCGGGGCATCGAGAAACTGATCCAGCACCTGATGATAAAGCTTCGTCCGCTGCTGGGTCAGTTCTTCGTCTTCCATCCAGCGCGGGTGATCGGTTTCAAACAACTTCAGCTTGCCAAAATCCGCCTCGGCCAGCACCAGCCGCGCCTCCAGGAGGATGGCCGGGTCTTCATCTGAGGCGGCGAGTTGACGGGCTTCGGCAATGGCTTCATCCAGCCTCTTCAGCGCGATTAGGGCGCGCAGTTTGCTTTTCTTGGCGATGTCTCTCCGGCCTGTATCCCAGTCTTCCTTTTCCATCAGTGAGTAAATGCGAAAGGCACGCTCGATCAAACCGGGATCGGTTTGTTTCATCAGCTCCTGGGCCAGGGTCAGGCCGATCAAACCGGCGTTGTTCGTGGGCCAGCGCAGGTTCACGGACTTCTCCTGCCAGAGCTCCATCAGGCGCTTTTGCATGGCGGCGTTGGCGGGATTGGCCAGGGCCTCGGCTTCTCCGGGCAGGGGGGCGAAATCGATGAACTTGACCGTATCCACCGGGAGGGTCCGCTGGGCCGATCCGATGCCGCTGGGCAGGATCTCCAGCAGGGCGATGCTTTGGTTCGCCAGGCGCTGGATCTTGCCACGCATGGAGCGGCCATCCTGGAGATGGATCACATCTTGCGCGTGCAGGCCGGTGGCCAGCATAACCACAAGTGATAAAAGGCGAATGGAGGCGGACATCACGGCTTCACCTCCTTCGGCGTTTCAAGTTTAGCCTCAAGCACGGGTCCCAGCTTGGCGAGACGTTCAGCCCCTTCGGCGAACTCGGGGAATTCCGTCAGCATCTCGGTCTTCAGAAACTCGCTGTACACCTCGGCGGCCTCGGTCTTCTTGTTCAGCTTCTCCAGCGCCTTGCCCCGGGCCAGGTAGGCCTGTGCCATCAGGTCACGGCTGCGACCATAGCTGAGATACACACGCTCATAGAGGGCGGTGGCCTTCAGCGTTTCGCCGGTTTTGTCCCAGAGAGCACCCCAGGCCATCAGCGCCTCCGCCTTGGCCCGGGCGGGTGTCATCTTGTCCTCCAGCAGGGTCTTGTAGATCGCGATGGCATCCTCGGCTTTGGCATGGGTGGCCAGCAGCTCGGCCTTTTTCATCAGAACCTTCGGACGCAGGGACACACTGGTGGTGCGTTTTTCGAAGCGGTCAAAATAGGCCACCGCTTCCTTCCACTCGCCCGCCTCGGCAGCCAGGAAACCCAGCCCGGCCAGCGCCCGGTCATTCTCCACGGCACGGGGATGCCACTTGATGAGATCGGCGTAGAGTTCACGCGCCCGCGTCTTGCTGCCTGCGGCGGCGGAGGCCTCCGCACAGTCGGCGATGATGCGCGGATTTTGCTTCTCCACATTCAGCAGGGACGCGGCCATCATGTAGTCGGCCTGGGCCAGACGCGGTTTGTCCTGGGGCTGCATCTGCCCCTCCATCCAGTGCAGGCGGCAGGCCAGGGTGTCCTGCTTGTTCTTCTGCGCCTCCGTTCTTGCCAGCAGGATCTCGCGCATCAGCTCGATGCGGCCTTCGTTGCCGCGATACAGCCGGGGCATGGCCAGCAGGATGTCCTCCACACCGTAGTGATCGCCCTTGTCGCCATGCTTGCGCACGGCCTGCCAGTAGAGCTCCCGGGCCTCCTCCAGCCGATCCTGGGAAAGGCTGGCAAACCCGGCCCAGTAAACCGCCTCCGCCAGTCTCTTGCTTTCCGGATTCTGCGTGGTGAACGCCGTGAAGTGAGCCCTGAGGCCGTCCCAGTCCTTGCGCAGCTTCAGCACGTTGCCGATCTTAAACTGCGCTTCGTCATGCCAATGCCGCGTGCCTTTGGCCACCGCACGATAACTGGTTAGGCCTGGGTCGATCTCCCCCAGGGAGCAAAGCGCGTCGCCGATGATCACCTGCGCCTCCCCCACATCCAGCCCCTGCGGAAACTGCGCGATGTAAGCCCGCAGATCCTTGATCGCGTCTTCATACGCCCCCAGGGCAAACAGGCAGTAGGCGCGGCGAAAGGTGGTCTGCGGCAGGTAGCGCGGGTTTTTGGCAAAGCGCTTCCCATGCGCGGCCAGATGCTCCCGGCAGGCCTCATACTCCTGGGAAAAGCTCAGCGCCATGCCGTGCCAGTAGTCCGCATCTTCCGCGATGGGCTGCTGCCCGTGTTTGGCGGCCACGTCTTTAAAAAGGCGGATCGCCTCCGGGTAATAATCCGCCATCATCCGGCACATCCCGGCCATGAACAGCGCCTGCGGGGCCAGCTCATGCTTGGCAAAGTCCTGATGGATCGCCTCAAAGGTTGCCGCCCCTTCCTGGAACTTCCCATCATCGTGCAGAGCCTGCGCCATCAGAAAGCGCACCTTCACCGTCGCATCCTCCCCCGCCGCCTCCGGAAAACGGATCAGCCATGCATCCGCTGCGGAGATGCACCGGTCATAGCGGCCCAGTTCATACCAGCACTGCACCACCGCCATGCCCGCCTGGGCCTGCTGCTTCGCTTCGCCTTCCAGATTCAGCGCCTCCTCCAGCACCAGCGCCGCCTCCCGATACCGCTCCAGGCCTAACCAAGAGTATCCCAGCCGCATCCGCACGCCGAGGTCAAAGTCCTGGTTCGCGGCGAAGTTCTTGTATTCCCGCTCCACCCGAGTCAGCACGCTGCGCTTTTGGAAAACCACTGGCTCCGTCCCCGGGCGGGCCAGCAGCGCCTCGATCTCCAGGTTCAGGCGTTGAATCCGGGCCGCCTGATGCTTCATCAGCCGCTCCGCCGGCCACACCCGTTGCAGGCAAAAGATCGCCTCATAGTGCCGCTCCTGCTCCAGGAACCTCCCGCCCAGATCCGCCATCAGGCTGTGCATGGAGATGACCTGCGTCACCTGGCCCATCAGCGGCTGCAGCACCCGCACCAGCTCGCGTGCCTTCTCCAGATCCCCCACCTCCAGCAGGCAGTGCAGGCGCAGCGTCTGCGCCCGCAGCGCCGTCTCCTGGTTCAGATCCCAGAGCCGCTTCGACTGCTGCTCAAAGAAGGTCGCCGCCTCCCCGTGTTTGTTTTCCAGCACATACGTCGTGCCGAAAAGCAGGATCGCCTCCACCCGGCGCAGTTCGTTGAACTCCGGGGTCTGGAAGTAGGCCAGGAAGGCCGACCGCGCCTCCTCATGGGCCTCCACCTTCAGCAGGATGATGCCTTTCCAAAAGCTCAGCTCGTCCCTCAGCTTCGCCTCCAGCTTGGGGAAGGTCAGGCATTCCGACAGCAGCTCCCCCGCCGCCCCGAACTCGCTCATCCGGATGCGCGCCAGCGTCAGCAGCGGCTTCACCTGCTGGAGCGTGTCCGCAAACATCGTGTCCTTCCCATAGATATCCAGAAACGCCTGGAAGATCCGCGCCGCCTCCGCCCACTTCCCGTCCTTGTAGGCTGCGTCCCCGGATTCCAGCAGCTCGCGGGGTGTGCCAGCAGGCGGGGCCGCCTCCTGGGAATGCGCGGCCCCGTCTGCCAGGAGGAAAAGCAGACTCAGCAGGGCGATGCGCAACGGCTGGGACATTCGGTTGGGAAAGGTCGGTCACTAGTCTGCACAGCAAGGAAAAGGCCAGGGACGATATTGTCACAGAAAAAGTTAGCCTGTTCGTTCTATCTCAGCCTCGCCTTTAACAACTTCGGCTGTACATCTTACAAAAAACGGGTGAGGCCTTGCGACCTCACCCGTGCTTGAGATTTCAGCTTGATCAGGCCTGCGCGGCCTTGGCGGCAGCGATGGCGGCCTGGGCTTTTTCGGCTTCGATCTGGGCATCCAGCACCTGGCGCTTGAGGCTGGTGCCCGTCTTCTTCGCATACCACAGCACCAGAGGGCTGGCGATGAAGATGGAGGAGTAGGTGCCAAGAAGCACACCGATCGTGATCGGCACGGCGAACTCAAGCATGGCCGGATTGCCCAGGAACAGAAGGGCGATCATCGGAGCCAGGGCGGTGGGGCCGGTTAGGATGGTGCGGCTGAGGGTCTTGCAAATGGCGTCGTTCATCATGTCGCGAGTGCTGCCACCCACGCCTTTCTGGATGTTTTCACGGATACGGTCAAAGACCACGATGGTATCGTTGATGGAGTAACCGGCGACGGTCAGCATGGCACCGACGTGGATGAGGCTGAGCTCCTGACCAAAAAGAACACAGAGGCCAGGCACCATGAGCACGTCATGGAAGAGGGCGACGATGGCACCCACGGCAAACGCGAACTCAAACCGGAACATCAGATAAACGAAGATGGCGATAAGGGCTGCTGCCAGGGCGATGAGGGAGACTTTGGCGGCTTCATCACCGATGACGGCACCCACGCGGCTGCCTTCTGTGCCGGAAATTTGATCGGCAAACTTGGTCTTGAGGGCTTCTTCGATCACGGGGCCGGCATCGAACTCACTGCGGATAGCGATGACATCTCCGCCCGTAGCATTGCCCTTGCGCTGGAGGTAGTAGCTGCCAATGCCTTTGCCATCCGAAAGCTTGAGGTCCTTGAGAACCGCTTCCATTTCACCGTCGGTGATGGCTTTGCCTGTCTTCAGTTCCACATGGGTCAAAGCCCCACCGCGGAAGTCAATCCCGAGGCTGGAGTTGCCCTTCATGGCCAGGGTGCCGAAGGAAATGGCGGTGACAATCAAAGAGGCAATGATGAAACCCTTAGCCTTGGAAAGGATGTCAAACACCGTATTCGGGATGAGTTTGGTGGTCTTCAGGCTGGTGAGGATTTTCTTGTCGATCACCCACATGAAGATGACTCGGGTCACGATGAGCGCGCCGACCATGGAGGAGAGCAAACCGATCATCAGCGTGATGGCGAAGCCTTTGACTAGACCGCCGGCGATGGTGAAGAGGATGATGGCAGAGATCAGCGTCGTGATGTTGGAGTCAGCGATAGCTGAGAAGGCCTTTTCATAGGCGGACTCCAGGGCTCCGGCCAAGGTCTTGCCAGCTTCCATTTCTTCGCGCAGACGTTCATAGATGAGCACGTTGGCATCCACCGCCATGCCGATGGTGAGGACGATACCAGCAATGCCGGGCATGGTCAGCGTGAAGCCAAAGAGAGCCATGCCGCCGAAGAGGATGGAAAGGTTGATCACCAGACCGACGATGGCGATAAGACCGGCCGTGCGGTAAACGAAAACCATGAACAGCGTGGTGAAGGCCAAACCGCCGATACCGACCCACAGGCCCTGATTGATGGAGGACTCACCATAAGCTGAAGAAACAGCGCTCTCAGACAAGATGGTCATCGGGTTTTCCAGCGGGTTTTCCAGAAGGCTGGCCAGCGTGCGGGCTTCCATTTCCTTGAAGCTACCGCTGATGACCGCCGTGCCACCAAAGTGATCTGTTTGAAGGGTGGGGGCGGAGATGATCTCTTTATCCACGATGATGGCGAGCTGACGGCCACGGTTCAAGGCGGCAACTTCATCGAAGCGCTTGGCACCTTCGCTATCAAAGTTCAGGACCACTTTCCATCCTTCTGCGTCAAAGGTAGGGAAGGCTTCTTTGACGTATTTGCCTTCCATGTCTGCGCGGTTTTTCACCACTTCGCTGCCACGGCTAGGAAGGTCTTTGCCGTCCTTGTCTTTTTCCGCTTTGTAATTCAGCTCTTCCGTGCCGGGTTCTGGCAATTCACCGGGAGGATTTTTTTGCTGGACGATGCGAAACTCCAAAAACGCCACCTGCTGAATCTTCTGGCGCACCTCGGCGAATTCCTCACTCTTCACACCAGGCATCTGGATAAGGATGCGGTCATCACCCTGTGGCTGCATGGTCAGATCCTTGGTCCCCTCAGGATTGAGGCGCTTTTCCAGGATGGCAATCGCTTGCTGGACGGAGCTCGGAGTGACAGCCTTGGGTGAGCCGTCATCGGATTTCCCAGGTTGAAGCTGCACGATGAATTCACTGCCACCCTGAAGGTCAATGCCCTTTTTGATCCCCATCTCATTGACGGTGTAGATGGCAAAGGCGGTGGCGATGAAGATCAGAAGCGTCCCATACCTACGCTTGCGTTCATGCATGGTAGTGCCCACATAAAAAAGGAGCAGCAGGAGGATCGAGGCTCCGACGAGGAAGGTTGAGATAGCGGCCATGGTGAGGGTTGGTTAGGCGTAACGGGATCGTTTTAGTGCTCTTTTCTGTTGAGCACTGAGGTTGGGATCATGCGGTGGTGGCTTCGACGACGTCGGATTTTTTGCTGACGGAGGCGACGGCTGCGCGCTCGTATTCGATTTTCACATTGTCGGCGATTTTCACCATGATGGTCTTGTCCTTCACGCTGGTGATGATGCCGTGCTCGCCACCAGTCATGATAACGTGGTCACCGACCTTGATGCTATTGATCATCTTTTCTTGTTCCTTTTGGCGCTGGCGCTGCGGACGGATCAGAAGGAAGTACATCATGACAAACATCAGCACCATGAACACCATGGGATTGCCAAGGAGGCCGCCTGGGGCAGCGCCTCCGGCAGGGGCTTGGGCGAGGATGGCGAGTATAGATACGGTCATGATTCTGAAGATTCGGGACGGGTTTGGTAACGGGCGACGACCTCTGCCCGGAAGTCGGCAAAGCAACCTTGTTCGATGGCTGAGCGTGCCCTGGACGCGAGGGACAGGTAGAAATGCAGATTGTGGAGGGAAATCAACCGCAAACCCAGCACCTCCTGGGTATTGATCAAATGGCGGATGTAGGCCCTGGAAAAGCCCTGACAGAGGGGATGCGTGTCTTCGGCGAGAGGGCGGAAGTCTTTTGCAAATTTATTGTTTCGCAAATTCAGTGTGCCTTCATGGGTGTAGGCGGTGCCGTTGCGTGCCAATCGGGTGGGCAGCACGCAGTCAAACATGTCAATGCCACGGGCGATGAGTTCCACCATCTGGGGTGGCGTGCCGAGGCCCATGGCATAGCGGGCCTGGTTTTCCGGCAATAGGGGGCAGGTCCATTCGGCGATGCGCATCATGTCCTCTTCAGGCTCGCCCACACTGAGGCCGCCGATGGCGTAGCCGCTGAAGCCCATGGCGACGAGTTCACGTGCAGAGCGCTGGCGCAGGTCCTCAAAGGTGCTGCCCTGGACGATGCCAAAATGAAGCTGGGCACCCCCACCGGTCTGCGGCTGATGCTGATCAATCCAGTCGCGGCAGCGCCGTGCCCAGCGCAGGGTCAGCTCCAGACTGGTGCGGGCATCGGCATGGCTGCAGGGCCAGGGCGTGCATTCATCGAAGAGCATGGCGATGTCACTGCCCAGGACGGCCTGAATTTCCATGGCCACCTCAGGCCCCAGGAACATCGGGGTGCCGTCCACGTGGTTGTTAAAGTAGCAGCCCTCTTCCTTCAGCTTCCGCAGCTTGGCCAAAGAAAAGACCTGATACCCGCCGCTGTCTGTGAGGATGGGGCGATCCCAGTTCATGAACTTATGCAGGCCGCCTGCCGCACCGATGATTTCCGTGCCGGGCCGCACCCAGAGGTGATAGGTGTTTCCCAAGATGATCTGGGCGTTCAGCGCGCGCAGTTCCTCAGGATGCACGGCTTTCACCGTGGCCTGGGTTCCCACCGGCATGAAGATCGGCGTCTCGATCACGCCATGAGGCGTCGTCAACCGACCGCGACGTGCGGAGGAGTTGGGATCAGTGGCCAGGAGTTCAAACATGAAACGGGACGAAAAGGGCGCGGAGTGTGGCGGACAATGGGCCGGGTGTCAAAGCCGGAGCGCTAGGTATTCTTCCTCCGTGCCATTTCATTGGTTATCCGGCCACAGGCGCCAGGCGACCAGTTTGGTGTCGGACCGGGCATAGATCCGGTTTCCGACAAAGGCGGGATGGGCCCAGGTCTTGCCGATAATCTGATTGCGCGCCAGTTCCTCGAAGCCATCTCGCTTCAGCTTCGCATAGACAAGCTCGCCGCTGGCATTCAGCAGCGCGGCCAGGCCTTCGCTTTCACGCATCCAGACGAGGCTCATCTGCGGATTGCGATCCTTCGGCGTGAGGGTGTTGTCATCGCTCCAAAGAATCTTTCCCGTGGCGAGTTCGATGCCCTGGAGACCCGTGTTTTTATCCAGCAGATAAACCACGCCGTCCTTGAACAAAGGCGCAGCCATGAGGCCACAGATCTCCTTTTCATTTTCCCAAAGCAAGGTGGGAGGCGTGTCGGGTTGCAGGGCCTTCGTGCCGTGCCAGTAACCGGACACCAGCAGGATGCCCTCCCGATACAAAGGCTGGGCGATGCTGACGCCATAGGTGATCGGGTAAGGTAGGTCCAAAGCGTGGCTCCCGTGTCCGGGTTCAGGCTCTGAATGGTCTCCGGGCCCCAGGCGATCAACTGCCGCGACCCTGCATGGTGGATGATCTCCGGGGTGCAATAACCGGCGGGATCAGGCCCTCCACGCCAGAGCCGTTTACCGGTGTTTTTATCCATCGCCAAAACGCTGCCATCCGGCTTTGCGCCGACATGCAGGAGCACCCGGTCACCGTCCAAAACAGGAGAGGCGGCGAAACCCCAGGTGGGCACCTCCGCCTGATGCTCCTTCACCATGTCCACCTGCCAATGGACCTTGCCGGACTCTGCATCGAAACAAGCCGCCATGCCCGCGGCACCCAGTGCATAGGCGCGACCGTCATGCAGGGTCACGGAGGAACGCGGCCCGTTGCCATACTCCATGCGGCCATAAACAGCAGGCCAGCTTTGCGACCAGACCTGCTCCCCGGAATCCGCCGCATAACAAACGATGCGTTCAGTGTCCGCAGGCTCCTTGGGCCGGTCCAGGACATACACGCGTCCACCGCTGACCGTCACGCCGCCATACCCGCCCCTAATGCCGGTTTGCCAGAGCTCCTGCGGTTCCTGTTTGGCAAAGTCAGCGGGCAGGCCCTCCGGGTTCCAGGCACCATCTCCCGCCGGACCACGCCAGCGGGGCCAGTCGGCGGCGGAGGCCGCCAGGGTGAACAGAAGGAGGAACAGGGGGATTTTCATGCGGGGTGATGATGACATTACGTCCGCCGGAGAGGAGTCATTTCCACCACAACTCATGACAAACCAGCGGCAGCAGGGGGCGGGCTGATGCAGCAAACATGAGGGCGTCACCCAACCATGTCCAAGCCCCTCCTCATCCTCTTTGGCACCTTCTCCGGGAACTCGGAATCCTGCGCGGAAAAAGCGGCCCATGTGGCCCGGCAGCGCGGTTATGATCCCGTCCTGGAAAACATGATGGACACCTCGGCCGATGTCCTCCGCCAGTTCGACACGGCCCTGCTCATCACCAGCACCTATGGCGATGGTGATCCGCCGGATGGCACGGAGAATTTTTATGAGCAGGTGGTGAACCATCCCAGCATCCGCCTGGATCATCTGCGCTATTCGGTCCTGGCCCTGGGCGACTCCTGCTATGACCGCTTTTGCCAATGCGGCAAGGACTATGATGAAGCCCTGGAAACCCTGGGCGCCACCCGCTTCCACAGCCGTGTGGACTGCGACATCGACTATGACGAGCCCTGCGATGCCTGGATCGAAAGCGTCTTTGCCATCCTCGCCCAGGAACGCCTCCAGGCCGCCTAACCACTTTTTACTTCAAGACCCTCCATGGATTCGACCTCCCATCACTCGCCGCGCATCGCCTACAGTTTCCCCGCGCGCACCTTTGACCTGCGCCGGGTGCGGCCGGAGTGGTGCTTTGAGGCGGATGAGGGAGCCGCGCTGGCGATCCATCTGGATGGACGCTGGGAGAAGTTTTTCAAGGCCCTGCGGGAGCTTGGACTGGTGATGGTCACGGCGGCGCGGGGTCCGCTCAGCATGGCCACGGCCTGGGAGAAACCGGTTTTCCAGGGATACCCCGGCGGTGATGAATGGCTGTGCCTGGAGTCCGGCGCGGAGATCCGCCCGGCGGCCTTTGGCGGTGCCATGGCCGTGGTGGAAAGCGTGGGTCATCAGCAGGTGGCCAGCTTTCAATTTTTCGACCGGAGCGGTGAGGGATGCCTGAAGATCCTCGTCACCAACTGGTCCGAGCATGAGGTCTTTGAAGACCTCGTCGCCCGGCACGCCAGCGGACGCCGGTCCATCCAATTTGGCCAGAAAGCCGAAGCCCGAACAGAGACGCCCGCGCCTGCGCAAGCAGAGGTGAGGCAGCTCTGGAACGGACTGTCGCGCAGCCTGCCTGACACTGCTTTTCCCGGTCTGGAGGGCGTCTGCCGCCTCTCTGCACTGGCAGCCGTGGGGCAGGATCTGGCCTGGCGTCTGCCGCGCAGGGTGGTGCGGCAGGCGCTACAAAATATGACGCTCGCCCAGGTGCCCCTGGGCGGTGCGGTGCGCAATGAAGCGGTGTTTCTGCCCACGGGCTTCTTCCCCACCCACTGGGGTGAATGCGGCTGCGGAGTCACCTTCTTTGGCGAGACCTCCCAGCTCACCGTGCGCGGCTGCGGTCATCGCGGCCAGGACTGGGCCACGCGCTTCATGCTCGGCGGTGAGGAGGTCATCTGCATCGAGATGTATGACGTGCGCGGCGAGTTCAGCGGCGGCATCGGCCTCCGCCCCGAAGCCGCTCGCTGGCAGCGGCAGCAGTGGAATGATCTGCTGAAGACGGCCGTTGATTAGCCTCGACGTTCGGCGGACAACCCCACACCACGCATGACTTCCACCGTCGTCGCGGCTTTGTTCAGAGTGTAAAAGTGAATGCCGGCCACGTCATGATCCAGCAGGTCGGCGCATTGCGTCACGGCATGATGAATGCCCACCTGCCTGAAGCACTCCGCATCGTCACTGGCGCGCTGAAAGGCGCGCAGCAGCTTCGCAGGATAACGGGAACCGGCTGAAAGCTCGGCCATGCGCAGCAGGCTGCTCCGCTGGGTCAAAGGCAGGATGCCGGCCAGGATCGGTGCGTGAATGCCGGCCAGGTCACAGCGGGCGCGGAAGTCATGAAAATCGTGATTGTTGAAAAAGACCTGAGTGCAGAGATAGTCCGCCCCGGCATCCACCTTGGCCTTGAGATGATCCATTTCAAGCATTCGGTTAGGCGTGGCCGGATGCCCTTCAGGAAAACAGGCAACGCCAATCCCAAACCCGCGCGGGTCAGGATGCAGGCCGCGTTCATTGAACCGGCGGATGAAACGCACCAGATCGGCAGCAGTTATGAAGTCGCCTTCCGCCACGGGACGGCCCGGCAAATCGCCGCGCAGGGCCAGCACGTTGCTGACACCTGCGGCGGCGTAGTTTTCCAAAAGGGCCATGACCTCGGCCTCCGTGTGCCCCACACAGGTCAGGTGCGGAATGGGATCAAAGACATCCGACTGCCGCAGTTCGCCGACCAGGGCCTGCGTGCGGTCCCGGGTGCTGCCGCCGGCACCGTAGGTGACGCTGACAAAGCCGGGCAGCCACGGCGCAAGCTGATGCAGCGACTCCTGGAGATCCTTCACCGACTCGGGGGTGCGGGGCGGGAAGAACTCGAAGGAGAGGGTCGGGCGGCCTGCTGCGGAAAGGATGTCTTGGATATGCATGATGTTAGGCCTGGACCGGTCTTGCGCCACGAAGCTGACGCGCAGCCTCGACCAGGTGAACGAGGGCGGTTTTGACCTCCGCCCAGCCGCGTGTTTTCAGCCCGCAGTCGGGATTGATCCAAAGCTGGGCACGAGGGATCACGGCCTCGGCTTTGCGCATGAGGTTCACCATTTCATCAACCGTGGGGATGCGGGGCGAATGGATGTCATAGACACCGGGGCCGATCTCATTGGGATACTTGAAATCCACAAAGGCCTCAAGCAGTTCCATGTTGGACCGGGAGGTCTCGATGGTGATGACATCGGCATCCAGGGCGGCAATCGCCTCGATGATGTCATTGAACTCGGCATAACACATGTGCGTGTGGATCTGCGTGTCATCGCGGACGCCGCTGGCACACAGACGGAAGGCTTTCACCGCCCAGTCGAGGTAATGAGCCCAGTCGCTGCGACGTAACGGCAGGCCTTCACGAATGGCCGGTTCATCGATCTGAATCGCGGCGATGCCTGCGGCTTCGAGATCCACGACCTCATCACGGATGGCCAGGGCGATCTGGCGCGTGGTTTCAGAGCGCGGCTGGTCATCACGGACAAAGCTCCATTGCAGGATGGTCACCGGGCCGGTGAGCATGCCCTTCATCGGACGTTGGGTCAAAGATTGCGCATACTGCGACCAGTGCACCGTCATGGGCGCGGGGCGGCTGACATCACCAAAGATGACCGGCGGCTTCACATAACGCGAGCCGTAGCTCTGCACCCAGCCGTTTTGAGTGAACACAAATCCATCGAGTTGTTCTCCGAAGTATTCGACCATGTCATTGCGCTCGAACTCACCATGCACAGGCATGTCGATGCCGGTCTCATCCTGAAAGGCCACGCAATGCCGAATCTCCTGCTGGAGGAAGACTTCATACGATTCCGTGCTGAGTTCACCTTTCTTCCAACGGGCGCGCATGGCCCGCACCTCGGCGGTCTGCGGAAAGGAGCCGATGGTGGTCGTGGGAAACTCGGGCAGCTTGAGTTTCAGCCTTTGCAAAGACTGCCGCCCGGAAAAAGGCAAATGACGATCCAGGTCCGCCGGTTTCACGGCGGCCAGGCGTGACTTCACCTCGGCCCGGTGAATACGCGGGCTTTCGCGACGGGATTGGATGGCGGGCTGATTGGCCTCCAGCAGGGCCGTGTCCGCGCTGCCGCGAAGCAGGCCGTTGAGGGTCACCACTTCGTCCAGTTTTTGATCGGCAAAGGCCATCCAGTTTTTCAACTCGGCATCCAAGGCAGGTTCATTCACGAGCGTAATGGGCGAATGCTGAAGCGAGCAGGATGCAGCCACCCACAGGCGTTCTTTCTCCACAGTAGCAGCGGCTTTTTCAAGGGCCTGCAAAGAGCGGGCGAAGTCGTTTTTCCAGATGTTGCGTCCATCCACGACCCCGAGTGACAGGATCTTGTCCTGAGGGAAACGGGCGAGCACTTCATCCAGTTCCGCAGCACCTCTCACCGCGTCCACATGCAGGGCCTGCACCGGCAGGGAGAGGAAAAGCGGCAGGTTGTCCCGCAGCTCGCTGAAGTAACTGGTGACGAGGATATTCAGTCCGGGTGCGGCTTTGGAAAGACGCTGCCAGGCGGACAAAACGGCATCCCGCTGGCTGTCCGAAAGGTCGAGTCCAAAGACCGGTTCATCGATCTGCACCCATTCGGCACCGAGCGCTGCGAGACGTTGCAGGATCTGCTCATACACGCCGAGCAAACCGTCCAGCAACGTGAAGCGGTCGAAGTCCGGATGCCGGTCATCTTGCACCTTGCCTAACGAAAGATACGTCACCGGTCCGGGCAGCACCGGCTTGGCGCGATAACCCAGGGCACGGGCCTCCTCGAACTCACGGAAGACCTTGTCCCCGACCAGGCGGAACTGCGTGTCTGCGCGGAACTCCGGCACGATGTAATGGTAGTTAGTGTCAAACCACTTGGTCATTTCACAGGCAAAAGCAGGCTGGTGGGAGCAGCCCTGTTCACAGGACTCTCGGGCTTCACCACGTGAACCCCGGGCCATGAGAAACAGGGTGTCCAGGTCCATGGGGCCGCCCTTCCAGCCGAAGCGTGGCGGGACGTTGCCGATCAGGCAGGAGAAATCGAGCATCTGATCGTAAAAGGTGAAGTCATTGCAGGGGACCAGGTCGATCCCTGCGGCCTTTTGTTTCGCCCAGTTCTGTCGGCGCAGCCTGCTCCCGACGGCCTCCAGGCCTTCCCGGGACAGCTTTCCATGCCAGCAGGCTTCCGTGGCTTTTTTCAGTTCGCGATGCTCCCCGATGCGCGGGTAGCCGAGGTTGTGTGTTTGAATGTCGCTCATAGCGACAAGACAACTATCGCCAGATGGGATATAAACAATCCACAGAGTTTTGTGGATCATCATTCAAAAGGGTTATGATGGGGAATGCTCGAAGTCCGTCACCTCCAGGCCCTCATCGCACTCTCAGAAACCGGCAACCTGTCCAAGGCAGGCCGCCGCCTTCATCTCTCCCAGCCCGCCCTTTCCCACCAGATCAAGGCGGTGGAGGAGCACCTGGGGGTGGAGCTTTTCCAGCGTAAAAGCAACCCCTTGCGGTTGAGCCCGGCGGGTGAACGTTTGTTAGGCACGGCCTATGACGTGGTGAAATCCATGCAGCAGTGCGAGCGCGATGTGGCCCGCATTGCGGAAGGGAAGGCGGGGCAGTTGCGCATCGCGGTGGAGTGCCATTCCTGCTTTGACTGGCTGATGCCGGCCATGGACAGCTTTCGCGAAGGCTGGCCGGAGGTGGAGATGGACCTCGTCTCCGGTTTTCAACCCGACCCCACGGGCCTGCTGCTGGAGGAACAGGCCGATTTGGTGATCGTATCGAAGGCCCCTGCCCGCAAGGATGTGGTCTATCATCCGCTGTTTCGCTATGAGGTGCTGGCCCTTCTGGCACGCAAGCACCCGCTCACGCGGAAGACCTTCCTGACCGCCCAGGACTTCGCCAAAGAAACCCTGATCACCTATCCCATCCCGGATGACCGCATTGACATTGTGCGGGAGGTCCTGGGGCCGGTGGGGGTGAATCCGGTGCGGCGCACGGCCATGCTGACCGTGGCCATCCTGCAGCTCGTCGCCAGCCATCGTGGCATCGCCGCCATGCCCGGCTGGGCCGTGCAGCCGTATTTGGAAAAGGGCTATGTGGAAAGCCGTCCGGTGCGTAAACAGGGCCTGTATGCGAACCTTCATGCGGCAACGACGCGCAGCCTGTCGCAGACGGCCTACATGAAGGAATTCATCACGATCATGAAGCGGGTCAGTTTTGATTCCCTGAAGCGGATCGCGCCGGTGGGTGAAGATTTTTGAGAGACTTTAGCGATTACTTTTTCAAGGAGACGCCTTTGTAACAGCGATGTTCCAGCACGGAGGATTTCAGGCCTTTGACCTCGGTTCGGGTGAGGTGGTTGCGTACATACCAATAGATCGGGATCATGGGCAGTTCATCCAGGAGGAGGTTTTCCGCCTCGGCCAGAAGGGTCATGCGTTTGGCGGTATCACCTTCGCGGAGAGAAGACTGCATCAGTTCATCGTAGTGGGTATTGCTCCAGCCGGTGTTGTTATTGCCATCCCCCGTCTGCCAGATGCTGAGGAAAGTGTAAGGGTCCAGATAGTCGCCGATCCAGCCTGCGCGGCAGATTTGGAAATCGAGCGTGCGCTGGCTCTCCAGATAGACGCCCCAGTCCTGGTTCAGCACACCGGCAGGGATGTTGAGGTGCTTTTTCCACATTTCCTGGATGGCCTCGCCGATGGTGCGATGTGATTCGAGGGTATTGATCAGGATGTCGAACTTGGGGAAACCTTTACCATTCGGGAATCCGGCCTCAGTAAGAAGGCGACGGGCTTCATCAGGGTCGAACTTCAACAGGCCGGGCGTTTCATAACCTTCGCCTGCCCCTGGCGGGGTGAAGCCAATGGCGGGCTTTTGGCCTGCGCGCAGGACATTTTTTATCAGGGTTTCACGATCCACTGTCAAGGCCAGGGCGCGGCGCACACGTTTGTCGTTGAAGGGTGGCTTGGTGACATTGATCCGGTAAAAGTAAGTGCCGAGCAGGGGATCTTCATGGAACACCTCCGGCTCGTGCTTCCGGTAGTAGTCGATCTTGGCCAGAGGCATCGAGTTGGTGGCATGAACCTGGCCATCACGGAAGGCACGCTCCTCGGTCGCATCACTGACGATGGGGATGAACTGAATCTCGTTCAGCTTGACTGTGGATGCGTCCCAGTAGTGGGGATTGCGGTCCACCGTAATAGAGTGGGTGTAGCGCCACTCCTTGAGCTTAAATGGGCCGTTGCCGACCAAGTTGCCTACCCGTGTCCACTTGGTGTCCCGGTCGCTCATTTTCCCGAAACCCTCGATCACATGCCGGGGCACAGGATGCCACGAGTAGTGTTTCAGCATGGAGGGCAGGTAAGGAGCCGGGCCTTTGAGGATGATTTGCAGCGTGTGGTCATCCAGCGCCTTGGCCCCCACCTCGGCGAAGTCTTTGACCTCCCCTTTGTTGAACTCCTCCGCATTGAGCATGGGATAAAGCATGGGTGCGTAATCCGCGCCCAGTTTCGGGGTCAGGATGCGCTCAAAGGAGAAGAGGAAATCCTGGGCCGTCAGGGGAGTGCCGTCGCTCCACTTGCCATCTTTGCGCAGGTGAAAGGTCCAGGTGATGAAGTCCGAGGTCTCCCAATGCGTCGCCGCTCCAGGGCCGTTGGCATCGGGATTTTCAGGTGTGGTGGCGACAAGGCCCTCAAACAAGGCATCGAAGATGTGATGTTCCGGCGAACCGGTAGCCAGTTGCGGGTCCATGGTCTCGGGCTCGGCTCCATTGGCTAGAATCAAAATGCCTTCTTTCATCGCCTCAGAAACGCGTGTCGTGCGATGGGTGCGTGACTGGTGGAAGCCCATGAGGCCCACCACAAAGACTGTCAGAACAATAATTCGGAGCATCCAACTCATGACATTTACATCATCGTTGCCTCGGATACGAAAAACCACACAATTCCTTGTCTCCGACGGACGTATGTCGGACAGTTCTTATTCCATCCCCCCGAATGCGCGATTACTTCCTCAGAAGATTCCTCCTCATCATCCCGACCATGATCGGGCTGACGTTGCTGGTCTTCGCGATCACCCGTTTTGTGCCCGGGGGACCCATGGAACGGGCGGTGATGCAGTTTCGCATGGCCAGTTCGGAGGGCGGTTCCAGCGGCGGACCCGGAGCGGGCAGCTCGACACTTTCCGAAGATCAGTTGAACCAGCTCAAGGCCTTTTACGGCTTCGACAAGCCCTGGCCCCTGGCTTACGCGGACTGGCTGGGAAAGGTCTGCATGGGGGATCTGGGCACCTCCACGCGCTACATGGAGCCGGTATCGGACCTGATCGCGGAGAGGCTGCCCGTTTCGACTTACTTCGGTCTAATGACCTTCCTGCTCAGCTATGGCATCTGCATTCCCCTGGGTGTTTTGAAAGCACTGCGCCATCAGCGGCCGGTGGATACCTGGTCTTCCGTGTTCATTTTTGCCGGCTATGCCATCCCGTCTTTTGCCCTCGGTGCCTTGCTGGTGGTCTTCCTGGCGGCACGCTGGCAGTGGTTTCCTGTGAGCGGTTTTGTCAGTGATGAGTTTGATGACCTGTCCCTCATCGGCAAGGCTGTGGATATTTTGCATCACACGGCGCTCCCGCTTGTCTGTTACATGATCGGTTCCTTTGCCTTTCTGACCATGATGAAAAAGAACAGTCTGCTGGATAATCTGGCCGCTGATTACATCCGCACGGCGGTGGCGAAGGGTTGCGACTTCGGTCAGGCGGTGCGTCGCCATGCGTTGCGAAATTCCTTCATCCCCATCGCCACATCGTTGGGGCATAATCTCACGCTGTTCATTGCGGGGTCGTTTTTGATCGAGTCCATCTTTGATATCGATGGCTTTGGCCTGCTGGGGTATCAGTCTCTGCTGGATCGCGATTACCCGGTGGTGATGGGGCAGTTGGTGATTGTCGGGTTGCTGACCTTGGTTGGTAACATTCTCTCTGATTTCCTGGTCGCGATGACCGACCCGCGGGTGCGTTTTGAGTGAATATCATGTTTCGTCTGAATCCACTCACCGCTAAAAAATGGCAGCGCTTTCGGGCTTTAAGGCGCGGCTGGTGGTCGTTCTTATTGCTGGTGTCGCTGTGCGTGCTGGCCGTCTTTGCAGAGCTGTGGATCAACAAACGCGCGCTGTTTGTCAGCCATGAGGGAAGCTGGCATTTTCCCACTTATTCCAGCTTTAAATCCGGCAGGTCTTTCGGGCTGGATTATGACTATGAGGTCAATTACCGCCAGCTTCAAAAGCAGTGGAAGGAAGAGGGATCAAAAAACTGGATGATCATGCCGCTGATCCCCTGGGATGCTTATCAGAATGATTTCCGTCAGGATGTGCAGCATCCACAGCCGCCTGACCTTAAAAATCAGCATTATCTGGGCACGGATAAGATCGGTCGGGATATCGCTGCCCGTCTCTTTTATGGTTTTCGTGTGAACATGGTCTTTGCCTTGTCTTACACCGTCGGGGTTTATTTGCTCGGCATCGCTGCCGGATGCACCATGGGCTACACGGGTGGGAAAACGGACCTCTATGGTCAGCGTGTAACGGAAATCTGGTCGCTGATTCCCTTTCTCTATATGGTGATGATCGCGGTGTCCCTGCTGCCGGCGGACATGCAGATTTTTCAGCGCATCGTCATCCTGCTCGTCATCATGATCGTCTTTTCCTGGACCGGTCTGGCCACCTACCTGCGGTCGGTGACGCTGAAAGAAAAGGCACGGGATTATGTGGCCGCCGCCGGTTTGCTGGGGGCGTCGAACACGCGAATGATCTTCCGGCATGTGCTGCCGAACACGCTGTCCACACTCGTGACCTTCCTGCCGTTCACGATCATGAGCAGCATCAGCGCGCTGAATGCGCTGGATTATCTGGCCTTTGGCCTGCCGCCGCCCACGCCGAGCTGGGGGGACATGCTGCATGAGGGTGTGAGCCAGCTCAGCTCCCCCTGGATCGTGCTTTCCGCGTTCAGCGCCATCACTGTCGTATTGTTACTGGTCGCCTTCATCGGCGAAGCGGTCCGCGATGCCTTTGATCCGAAAAAATTCACCACTTATCGATGATGAAACATCTCCTCTCCATCAGCCTCACGGCCCTGCTCCTCGCCTCCTGCGGCGGGAAGAACGAAACCAGCAGCAATCAGGACATCACGCCGGAAGTACAGAAGTTTTACGCGGAGACGAAGAATGAAAAGGGCGAGCCGCTTTTTGTCAACAAAACAGCAGCCGACCTGCCCGCCGGTCTGACCTGGGAAGATGGCGCGGATCAGAAAGAGTTCGGCTCCCCCGATGCCAAGAAAGGCGGCACCTACCGGCACTACATTCTGGACTATCCACGCACCCTGCGCACCATCGGGCCGGACTCGAATGATTCCTTCCGCGGGTACATGCAGGACTATTTTGTCCTGGGACTGCTTGGCCGTCATCCGGACACCTTAAAACCCATCCCTTCCTGTGCCACCCAGTGGGCCCAGGGGCCTGACAAGAAGACCTTTTATTTCAAGCTGGACCCCGAGGCCAAATTCTCTGACGGCGAGGCCATCAAGGCAGAGAACTACTTCTTCACCTTCTTTTTTATGCGTTATCCGCCCAACCAGGCCTCCTGGTATCATGACTTTTACGCCAAGAAGTATGAGAACATCACCAAGTACGATGACCATACGATCTCCATCACGGTCGCTTCGGCAAAGCCGGACGCCATCGAGTATGCCGGCGCACTGAAACCGACGCCAATTGCCTTCTACAAGCAGCTCGGTCCTGACTATCTCCAGGCCTACAATTGGAAGTTTGCCCCAACCACGGGCGCTTATGAACTGAAGGAAAACGGTTTAAAAAAAGGCCAGTCGGTCACGATGACGCGGCTGAAGGACTGGTGGGCACGCGACAAGAAGTTTTATCGTCAGCTCTTCAATCCCGACCGCATTCAATTGGAAGTCATCCGGGATCCAGACAAAGCGGTCGAGGTTTTCAAAACCGGAACAACCGTGGATGCTCTTCGCATTCGCACCCCTGAACTGTGGCACAAGCAACTGCCCGACAATGATCCTTTGGTCGAGAAGGGTTACATCCAAAAGGTAACCTTCTACAATCAGGTGCCGCGTCCGACCTACGGCATGTGGATCAACACCGCCAAGCCTCTGCTCGACAACCGGGACATCCGCGAAGGCCTGCACTATGCCAGCAACTGGGACCTCGTGCTGAAGCAGATCTTTTACGGTGAATATCAGCGCCTCAACCTCGCTGAAGATGGCTTTGGCGAATTCACGGATCCCAGCATCAAAGCGCGGCCTTTTGATCCGGCCAAGGCGGCGGAGTTTTTTGCCAAGGCCGGTTTCACGGAACGCGGCTCGGACGGCATCTTCAAAAACGCCCAGGGACAGCGCCTGGCTTTCACCATCACCAACAGCTATAAGCGGTTCGAATCGGCCCTGGTGGTGATCCAGCAGGAAGCCAAAAAAGCCGGGGTGGATTTCAGCCTGGAAACGCCGGAGGTCACGTCCGGCTGGAAAAAGTTCAATGAGAAGAAGCATGACATTGCCTTCACTGCGTTCAACACGGGTGTGGAACTGTATCCCCGCTTCTGGGAAGACTGGCACGGCGTTAACGCTTACGAAAAGGATGGCAAGCTCAAGACCGACACCAACAATTTCACCTCCTTCAATGACAAGGAGATGAATGCGATGATCGACACCTATGATAAGAGCGAGGACATCGCCGAGATCAAAGATCTGGCCTGGAAGATGGAGCGCAGGGTGCATGATGCGGCCGTCTTCATTCCTGGTTTCAAGGCACCTTTTTACCAGGCCGCCTACTGGCGCTGGATGAAGTGGCCGGCCCACCATGACGGCCGGATCATGCGTGACTTTGAAGAGTCTTGGGTGTTTTGGATCGATGAAGACGAACGCAAGGCCACCCTGGATGCCATGAAGGCAGGCAAGCCCTTTGAGAAGAGTGTGAAGGTCTATGATCAATGGCGCGAGAATTGATCCAGCCGATGTCCGAGCCCCTTCTCCAGGTCGAAGATCTTGTGACCGCCTTCCAGACGGATGGCGGTCTGATCAAGGCTGTGGATGGTGTGAGCTGGTCTGTCGAGAAGGGCAAGACCCTGGGCATCGTGGGTGAATCGGGCTGCGGGAAAAGTGTCACCGCCTTTTCCATCAACCGTCTTCTGCCCCAGCCGCACGGACGCATCCTCAGCGGCCGGATACTCTTTGAGGGACGTGACCTGGCCGGGCTGTCCAACGACCAGCTCCGCAAGGTCCGCGGACGCGAGATTGGCATGATTTTCCAGGAGCCGATGACCGCGCTGAATCCGGTGCATACCATCGGGAAGCAACTGGTGGAGGCTGTGCTGCTTCACGAAAAGATCCCGTCTCAGATGGCTGTGGCCAAGGTGATCGAGATGCTCAAGCGTGTCCGCATCCCTTCACCGGAGAACCGCATTCATGAGTATCCGCATCAGCTCAGCGGCGGAATGCGGCAGCGCGTGATGATTGCCATGGCGCTGATCCACAAACCGAAGCTGCTGATCGCCGATGAACCCACTACGGCTCTGGATGTGACCGTGCAGGCGCAGATTCTCGAACTCATTGCAGATCTCCAGCAGGAGATGGGCATGAGCGTGGTGCTGATCACGCATGATCTCGGTGTGATTGCGGAAACCTGCGATGAAGTCGCGGTCATGTATGCAGGTCGCATTGTCGAGCGTGCCGCCGTGAACGATCTATTCAGCCACCCGCGCCATGCCTACACCCAGGGCCTGCTGGATTCTATCCCGCGTCTGGATACCAAGCCCAAGACACGCCTGAAGGCCATTCCGGGCAGCGTGCCTTCCATCGAGCATCACCAACCGGGTTGCCGCTTTGCGCCACGTTCCAACCGCCCGCATGAGTCCCGGCATCTTTTGGAGCGGCCTCCCTATGTGGAAATCGTTCCTCATCATTGGGTCGAACATTGCCCTGTCTGCGTGCCATGATCCCGGGGCTGATTTCTTGAAAAAAGCCAATCGTCATGTAATCATATCTTATGACCGTTAAAGCCATTGTTCATCCTGCAGAAGAAGGCGGCTATTGGGCCGAAGTGCCTTCCCTGCCGGGATGCTTTACCCAGGCAGATACGTTGGATGATCTCAAAGTTCGACTTGCCGAGGCCATTGAAGGATGGTTCTTGGCAGACGCGGAGCAGGAAATTGAAGATGTTGATGCCCAACCTATGCTTATAAACGTGTGAAGAGCATTAGCGGTAAGCAGCTTGTCAAAATAGTCCAAGCGCACGGCTGGTTCTTAAGTCGGGTGAATGGAAGTCATCATGTCTTCAAGCATCCAGACAAGCCCGGCAATCTGGTCATTCCAGTTCACAGCAACGAAACTTTAAAGACAGGTCTCCTGCGTGCCCTCATGAAACAGACAGGCTTGACCGAAAACGACCTCTAAGATGTCCCTTCTCTCGGTTCAAAACTTACAGCAGCACTTCCCCGTCCGTGGCGGGGTCCTGCGTCGTGCTGTGGCGGTGTGCAAAGCGGTGGACGGTGTCAGCTTTGAGCTGAAACAAAGTGAGACGCTGGGGCTGGTGGGCGAGTCGGGTTGCGGCAAGACCACGCTGGGCAAAGCGGTCATGCGCCTGTATCAGCCGACGGCTGGAAGCATCCTGTTTGAAGGCGAGGACATCACGGAGTTTTCCCGTGCGCGCCTGCGACCCTTGCGGAAGGACATGCAGATGGTGTTTCAAGATCCGGCAGAGTCGCTGAATCCGCGCCATGCGGTTCGTGAGATTTTGGAGGAGCCTTTTTTGGTTCAGAACCTGGGGACCCGACAGCAGCGACGTGACTGGGTGGTGGAGCTGTTGGAGAAAGTCGGTCTGAAGGCCGAGCATGCCGACCGCTATACCTTCGAGTTTTCTGGAGGCCAGCGTCAGCGCATCGGCATTGCCCGTGCCATTGCTCTGAAGCCGAAGATGATCGTCTGTGACGAACCTGTCTCGGCCCTCGACGTCTCGGTGCAGAGTCAGGTGCTGAATCTTTTGTTAGACCTTCAGCGTGACATGGGGCTGAGCTATCTGTTCATCGCCCACGGCCTGAGTGTGGTGAAGCACATGAGTGATCGCGTGGCGGTCATGTATCTGGGCAAGATCATGGAGCTGGCCCCTGCGGAGGAGCTTTATTACAACCCACGGCACGCTTATACGAAGGCGCTTCTGGATGCCATTCCTGAGCCTGATCCAAGCAAACGACGGAAGAGAAGGCTCCTTCAGGGGGACGTTCCTTCACCCATCAATCCACCGGAAGGCTGCGCCTTTGGTCATCGCATGAAGCATCCCCTCTGGCAGGAGAGTGTGGGGATGGATCTGGCTTTGAAAGAGGTCTCCCCAGGACACTGGGTGCAGCCTTGTCCTTGCTGCACGTGAGTGATGCGGCCACTCCTGGCCGCAGATGAAAGCCTAACGAGATATTAGCGCATATGATCGGGAGGCTTTGATCGGGTTTATCATTAGGTCTTCCATTCCGGGCAAGAGTGCCCGCATCACTTTTCTCACTCCGGATGCACGATCACAAACGTGCGCTGGGTTTCCTGGCTGGCTGGATCGATGGCGCGCAACTCATGGCGACCGGGCTTGAGTTCGACATAAGGTGGTCCGTCATCAGTGTGAATGGTCAGATTATCGCACTCCCATCGCACCCGAGATTGAGGCGGTTCAATGGTAAGGAACAGGCGTTTGCCGCCGCCGGGGATGTCCACATCCAGCCGCACCACGGTGCCGGGGATGGGATGGGTGATACGCCAGTGTGTTTCAGTGGCGGATGATTCCACCGTGACCAAATCCCCCATCCAGTTATCCTGACTGCGGACCCATGCGGCATATTCGGGGCGTAAAAGAGCACGGCCTTTGGCATCATAGTCGGTGGGTGAGGCCGCAGGAGGCAGGTGCTGTTTCACAAAGATTTCATCCCGGCTCACGCGGGCGGGTGGTGACTGGGCGGTGAGGCGTTTGCCGGTGCGCGGATCAATGCGCGCATGGATGATCCCAAGCGGCTCTTTGAACCAGGTGACCCCGAAGCGTCGCTGCAACTCCAGAAACACATCTTTCCAGATGGGAGCGGCCCCGGTGACACCGGAGACCTCCTGCATGGGCGTATTGTCAAAATTACCCGCCCAGACTCCGACGGTGAATTCCGGCGTGTAGCCGACACACCAGTTGTCTCGATAGCTGGTGCTGGTGCCTGTTTTGGCTGCGGCAGGGAAAGGAAGCCGCAGGGGGGAGTTTTGACCAAAGGTGATTTGACGTGCCTGATTATCTGAAAGGATGTCCGCGATGATGTAGCAGGTGGTTTCATCAAATCGTCTTTGTGAGGACAAACCGTCAGGGTTTCCCACCAGGGACCAGGGGCGATCAAGGCCAAGGCGCGCGAGACAGGCAAAAGCATTCGTTAGCTCAATCAAACGCACAGGCGCATTTCCGATGGTGAGCCCCAGGCCGTAGTGTTCCGCATTTTCGGTTAAAGTGGTTAGGCCGAGCGTGCGCATCTGTTGGAGAAGCGTCTCCGCGCCGCCGATGCTGCTGAGCACTTTCACGGCGGAAATGTTCAGGCTGTTGCCCAAGGCATTGCGATAGGTCATGGGGCCATAGAGACGATGCGCATAGTTTTCAGGCCGGTAGGTGCCGGTCGGGGTGGTGTATTCGATGGGCAGGTCGGCGACGATGCTGGCCGCAGTGGCTCCACGCTCCAGAGCCAGAAGATAAGTGAACGGTTTCATCGCGGACCCAGGTGAATGAGGCACCCAGGCTCCGTTGATCTGACCGCCATCTGGCGCGAAGAAATCCCTGGAGCCAGCCAGGGCCAGGACATGGCCGGTCGCATTTTCCACGACAACGACGGCTGCCTGGGTGACATGGCGGTCTTTCAGGGCGCTCAGCCTCTGGGTGATGATGGCCTCCACCTGACGCTGCAAGGCTCCGTCCAGAGTCGTCACCGTGATGTCACGGGGTTCGATCCTCAGCATCTCCACCGCATGAGGGGCCTCGAATCCGCCATTGAACCGCTGCAGCTTGAGCGGTTCGGTCTTTGCGACCTGCCATTGTTCATCGGTCAGCCAGGTCAGCTCATGCATCTTGGCCAGAATGTGCTGCTGTCTTGGCTGGATGATCTCTGGTCGGCTGAAGGGATTGAATCGTGCAGGCGATTGCGGAATTGCGGCCAGCAGGGCGCACTCGGCAGGGCTGAGGTCGTGCAGGGGTTTGTCGAAATAGCCCTGTGCGGCACTGGCACAGCCAGTGAGCAGATTGCCATAGCTGATGCGGTTCAGGTATTCGCTGATGACCTGTTCCCGGCTCCATTGCATTGCCAGCCGCCGGGCCTGCAGGGTCTCGACCACCTTGATCCACCATCCGCGTTTTCCTTTCCTCGCTGCCGCGACTTTGACTAATTGCTGATGAATCGTCGAGGCACCGGAGACGATGCGTCCGCTGGTGAGATTGTCCCGTGCAGCTCGGAGGATGGCGAGCAAATCTACACCGCCATGCTGGAAAAAACGTTTGTCCTCTGCTGCCAGGGTGGCCTGGATGAGCCGGGCGGGGATTTCATCAAACCGCAGCACTTGGGTGACCCGGTCGCCATCCTGGGTCAGCAGCATGCGCAGTGGCTGCCCTTCTCGTGTTAGGAAACGCGGCGACGGTTTTTGAGGCTGCTCCAAAGCAGGTGGTAAGGACACTAGCCAGGGGAGACCAAACCAGACGATGCCACTGATGCCGATGAGGATCAGCAGCAGAAACAGGAAACGTCTGAGAAGGCGGTGCATGAAAAGCGGTCTAAGTGTCCGTGCCTCTGAAGGCTGGACACGGGTTACGTTCTCATCACCCGCTGGCGGCTTCAACGACCGGTCTCCAGAATCGCCTCAAGCACGCGTGCGCCAGATTCAGGGTCCGTGTTCTTGGGAGGGTGGAGTGTGCAGGCCTTGAAAACAGGCAGCGTGCCTCATGAAACTCATGAGACGGATTTTCTGATCGCCACGAAAAAAAGCACGGGCCTTACGGTCCCGTGCCTTGTAGTTTTTGGAGAATTGCGGACGGGGGCGTCCGCGCTCCTTTAGAATCACTCGTAGCTGGCCTGCTGGCCTTTGAAGTCGCGCTTCTTGATCCAAGGCATCAGACCGCGAAGGCGGGCACCAGTCTTCTCGATCGGGTGCTTCTCGCCGTCTTTGAGCAGCTTGTTGAAGTTCTTGTAACCGGTCTCGGTTTCCTTGATCCATTCCTTGGCGAACTTGCCGTTCTGGATCTCCTTGAGGGCGGCCTTCATGCGCTTCTTGACGCTGGCGTCGATGATCTTCGGACCGACTTTGACGTCGCCCCACTTGGCGGTTTCAGAGATGGAGAAACGCATGCCAGCGATGCCGGACTCGTTCATGAGGTCAACGATGAGCTTCAGCTCATGCAGACACTCGAAGTAAGCCATTTCAGGGGAGTAACCGGCTTCCACGAGCACTTCGAAACCAGCCTGCACCAGGGCGCTGGTGCCGCCGCAAAGAACGGTCTGCTCACCGAAGAGGTCGGTTTCGGTCTCTTCCTTGAAGTCGGTCTGGATGACGCCGCCACGGGTGCAACCCACGCCGTGTGCCCAGGCCAGGGCGATCTGCTTGGACTTCTTGGAGGGGTCCTGATAGACGGCAATGAGTCCAGGAACGCCTTTGCCTTCGGTGTACTGACGGCGGACGATGTGACCAGGGCCTTTCGGGGCCACCATGATCACGTTCACGTCCTTCGGCGGGACGACGGTCTTGTAGTGAATGGCGAAGCCGTGACTGAACAGGAGAGTCTTGCCCTTGGTCAGGTTCGGGGCGATGTCAGCCTTATAAACGCCACCGATTTTGGTGTCAGGAACGGCGACGAAGATGACGTCGGCCAGCTTCACAGCTTCGGCGGTGTCATAGACCTTGAAGCCTTTTTCTTCAGCGACCTTGCGGCTCTTGCTGCCGGAGTAGAGACCGATGATGACATTGACGCCGCTTTCCTTCAGGTTCAGGGCGTGTGCATGGCCCTGCGAGCCAAAGCCGATCACGGCGCAGGTTTTGCCTTTCAGCGGCGCCAGGCTGGCGTCCTTTTCAGTGTAGATTTTAGCGGGCATTAGTGGTAGGTCTGGTTAGAGGGCGCGCAGAGTGGTGCAACTGGGAGGGATGGTCAAGGGGGAGTTGACTCATGGTTAGGCCCCGATTTTGGCCCATTAGGGCATCAAATGAGTGGTTAAACGCTGCGCAGGGACTCTAAAAATGGGCTAAAACCGATCCGTTTCACTTTCAGCCGATTCGTTCCCGCAGGCGGCATGTTTGGACAGTTCATGCGCACGCGCAACGATTCACCTGCGTAATGATTGTTGATGGTATGACGGCCTTGTTTGACAACCCGCGCCGTCACCCTTTGATTAACGGCACTTATGACCAACCCTCAAGATTTCCCCAACTCTGTCGCGGCAACGCCCAGCAACTACATCGTCCCGGTCGTCATCGAGAGCGAAGGCCGCATGGAGCGCTCCTATGATATTTATTCCCGCCTGCTGAAGGATCGCATCATTTTCCTCGGCAGTGATGTCAATGATCAGGTGGCCAATGTCATCATCGCGCAGTTTCTTTTTCTTCAGATGCAGGACCCGAAAAAGGACATCCACTTTTACATCAACAGCCCTGGCGGTTCCGTCACTGCAGGCTTGGCCATCTATGATACGATGCAGTTTGTGACCTGCGATGTGAACACTTATTGCATCGGCATTTGCGCGAGCATGGGTGCAGTGCTGCTTGCCGCCGGCACAAAGGGCAAGCGTTTTGCCCTCCCCAACAGCGACATCATGATTCACCAGGTCTCCGGCGGAGCTCGCGGCACGGCCAGCGATGTCGAGCGCACGGTGGACTTCATGTATAAACTGAAGCGCCGCCTCAACCGCATTCTCGCTCATCATTGCGGAAAGACGCCTGAAGTGATCGAGCGCGATGCCGACCGCGACAATTACATGAGCGCTGAAGAAGCCGCCGCCTATGGTTTGGTTGACAAGGTTCTGCAAAGCAATCGCGAGCTTAAGCAGGCCGAATAAGTCGAGCCGGCAGTTTTAAATGCAGCCAAAAGTGACGGGGTGAGCTTAGGCAAACCTCATCCTTTTGGCTCTCTTTCATCTTGTCTAGATTCCTTGACTCCCTCCCCCGCTTCGTGCGACACTAAGATATGCCTCGAGCTTCCACAGTCACTCTCTGCTCATTCTGCGGCAAAAGCCACGCGGAGGTGCGGAAGCTCATCGCCGGGCCTGGGGTTTATATTTGTGACAACTGCATCGGTGTTTGCAAAGCCATCCTGGACAAGGAAGCGGCACAAGAAACCGATGGCACCCCTCCGCTGACCGTGCCGCGCCCGGCGGATATCTCCGCCATTCTGGACCAGCACGTCATCGGGCAGGGGCAGGCTAAAAAAGTGCTCAGCGTGGCGGTGCATAATCACTACAAACGCATCCTGCACGCACAGCAGCAGGCGGCGAAAAAGGACGGCAGTCCGCGCAAGCTGCTCGATCCGAATGATGTCGAGTTGGAAAAGAGCAACGTCCTGCTACTTGGGCCTACAGGTTGCGGCAAGACATTGCTGGCCAAGACTTTGGCAAAGATTCTGAATGTTCCCTTTAGCATTGCCGATGCCACCACTTTGACAGAGGCGGGCTATGTGGGGGAGGATGTGGAAAACATCATTCTGCGCCTGCTTCAGGCGGCGGATTATGACATTGCGAAGGCGGAGATCGGCATCGTTTACATTGATGAGATCGACAAGATTGGTCGCACCACGGGCAACGTCAGCATTACTCGAGATGTGTCCGGTGAAGGCGTGCAGCAGGCGTTGTTAAAGATCATCGAAGGCACCGTTTGCAACGTTCCACCCCAAGGTGGCCGCAAGCATCCCCAACAAGAATACATCCAGGTGAATACGGAGAACATCCTGTTTATCTGCGGGGGTGCTTTTGTGGGATTGGAGGACATCATCAAGCGCCGCAAGGGCAAGCAGACGATGGGTTTCAACAACGCTTCATTGTCGGATGATAAAGAAAAGAAAGGTCCGCTGGTGGTGGAGCCCGAGGATTTGCTCGGCTACGGTTTGATTCCTGAATTTGTCGGGCGGCTTCCCGTCATTTGTTCGTTGGAGGCGCTCACGGAACAAGAACTCGTGCGCGTGTTGACTGAGCCAAAAAATGCGCTGCTGAAGCAGTATGCCAAGTTGATGAACATGGACGGCGTGGACCTGACCATCAACAAGGAGGGTCTCCTGGCCATGGCCCGCGAGGCCGTGAAGCGTGGCACGGGCGCGCGTGGTCTGCGCAGCATCTTCGAGCGCATCATGCTGGATGTCATGTATGATGTACCCAGCCGTGTGGATGTGCGTTCTGTCTCCATCAATGAAGCCGTCGTCAAAGGCGAACGCCCGCCGATCCTTCGCAAGCGCATTGAGCGCAATGCGGCCTGATTGGCCCATGCCCTGTACCTTTGAATCTTCGACAAATGCAAGCCCCAAGGACGGGCTGCCGTTTGAAGTTTCTCTCAGCCATTCATCCGCCCAATCATGAAGTCCCGTCATCTCCTGCCATTCCTTTTAATGTCCACCGCCCTGTCGGCGGACGAAGCCGCGACACCGGTGGAGCAGATCAAAGTGAAGAAAGACTTTCGGGTCGAGTTGCTCTACAGCGTGCCGAAGTCAGAGCAGGGCTCTTGGGTCAGCATGTGCCTGGACGATAAAGGCCGTCTCATCGCCTCGGATCAATACGGCCCGCTTTATCGCATCACGCCGCCCGCGCTGAATGGCAGCGCTTCTGAAACGAAGATCGAAAAGATGGATCTGCCCATCGGTGCGGCTCAGGGCATGGCGTTCGTGAAAGGTGCCATCTATCTACAGGTCAATGGAGATGAGTATCAGGGCCGTGGTTTGTATAAGGTCAGTGATACCAATGGGGACGATCTATTCGACAAGGTGGAACTGCTGCGTGGTTATACCGAGCGTGCCGGTGAGCATGGTCCGCATTACGTCGTCCCGGGACCGGATGGGGAGAGCATCTATGTGATCGTTGGCAACCAGACTCCACTGACCGAATACACCAAAAATCGTGTGCCAGCAGTCTGGCAGGAAGACATTTTGTTACCACGCATTTATGGGCGTGGCTTTATGAAAGATGCCCTGGCTCCTCGCGGTTGGGTGGCCAAGGTGAGTCTGGACGGTAAGCAGTGGGAGCTAATGACCACGGGTTTTCGCAATCAATACGGTGCGGCCTTCAATCATGAAGGGGATCTTTTCACTTACGATGCCGACATGGAGTGGGACATGAGCCTGCCGTGGTATCGCCCCACCCGTGTCTGCCAGGTGCTTAGCGGCAGTGAATTTGGCTGGCGCAACGGCTCGGCCAAATGGCCTGTGCGCTGGGAGGATAGTGTGCCTCCTGTGAAGGACATCGGTCCGGGTTCACCCACAGGCACTCAGTTCGGTTATGGCGCGAAATTCCCTGCCAAATATCAGGAAGCTTTTTTCATCAACGATTGGAGCTATGGCAAAATGTATGCCGTGCATCTGCGTCCGGACGGTGCCGGATATGTCGCTGACTTTGAGGAGTTTATCAGCGCCCAGCCGCTGCCGCTGACGGACCTGCTTATCAACCCCAAGGACGGTGCCATGTACTTCGCCATTGGCGGTCGTAAGACCCAGTCGGCCCTCTATCGCGTGACCTACACGGGAAGTGAATCCACAGCGGCTGCACCGATGACGCTGGAGGGCGAGGCCAAGACATTGCATGAACTGCGCCGCCGCCTGGAGACTTTTCATGGCGAGCAAAATCCTCAAGCCGTCGCGGCGGCCTGGCCCAACCTCGGCCACAAGGATCGCCTCATCCGCAATGCCGCTCGCATCGCCATCGAGCATCAGCCCGTAGCTTCGTGGAAAGACAAAGCGTTAGGCGAAAAAGAACCTCGCGCGGCTTTGACGGCCCTGATGGCTTTGATTCGTCATGGGGCCAAGGCAGATCAGGCAGCGGTGATTTCCGCACTGGATCAGATCCCCCTCGACGGTATGGACTTGCTTGGCCAAACCACCTTGCTGCGCAATTACACCCTGGCTTTCTTGCGCCTCGGTGAGCCGACTGCCGAACAGAAGAAAAACACGATTACCCGTTTTGCGCCGCTTTTCCCGCACAAGGACACAGGCCTTAGCCAAGACCTATGTGAGATGCTGGTTTATCTCGGAGATGAAGGGGTCGTTGCCAAAACCGTGGCTTTGGTGAACGGGGCACCTTCGCAGGAAGAGCAAATCGGTTATGCCAAAAGCCTGCGCCTGGCCAAGGCCGGGTGGACACCTGCTCTGCGCGAAGACTTTTTTAAATGGTTCCAGCGGGCAGCCAATTACACGGGTGGCGCCAGTTTTGGCATGTTCATCGACGATATCAAACGTGACAGCCTCGCAGGATTATCCGAAGAGGAAAGGGCGGCCCTTAAACCTATTCTGGAAGCGAAACCCGAAGCCAAAGCGCCGACCTTTGGTGCCAAAGCGTTGGGCTATGTGAAAAATTACACCGTCAAAGATTTTGAGAGTCTGCTCCATGTGGGACTTGAAGGTGGGCGCAATTTTGAAAATGGCCGCAACAGCTTCGGGGCTGTCGGTTGTTTCGGTTGTCACCGGTTCAACTTCGAAGGCGGTGCCGTGGGGCCGGACCTCACCAGTGTGAGTGGTAAATTTGGTCCCAAGGATTTGCTGGAATCGATCATCGAGCCAAGCAAAGAAATCAGCGACCAATATGGCAGCATGGACTTCAAGATGAAGGACGGCAGTCTTGTCGTTGGCCGCATCATGAACCTGAAGGAAGACACCCTCATGGTGAATATCAACATGATGGACCCCAATGCCATCCAGAGCCTGAAGCGCGGTGATATCGCCAGCATTGAGCCGAGTAAGATCTCCATGATGCCTGCCGGTCTGGTCAATATGCTGAAGGAGGAGGATATCCTCGATCTTTTGGCCTACCTGCTCAGCAAGGGTGACCCTCAACACGCGTATTTCAGAACGAAATAGTGTCGAGATAAAGCCGACGCCAGCGTGGAGATGCTTTTAGACCAACTGACGGTCTTTCATCTCCGCCAGCGTCCATTCGTATTCTTTGACGAGTTGATCGACGACATCGCCTGCACGTAACTCAGCAGGTAAGACTTCCCAGGTATAAGTTTCCATCTCGATGTGCTGACACTTGGAAGGGTTTTGCCCCAGCCAATCCATGGCTCCCAAGATGTGATCTCTCGTGCTGTCAAAACCGTCGACAGGCTGCGCATGGAGTGGGATGTGAAAATGCACCCGCCATTCTTCCCCCAGTTCATTGGGGTTCGTTTTGGCGAATTGCAGGGCGTCCGGCAGGTCTTTGAAGCGGCGCAACGGGCTGGTTGGTCCGTAGTCTGCGACCACCTGATGAAAATACACGGGTTCATCAAAAGCTCGCAGACGGTCCACCATTTCAGGGGTCGGCTTCAGTTTCAAAGCCGAGCTGAAGTGGAGCTTGCTGAGGCGAATCCCTGCTCCGGTGATCCGGGATAAAGCGCGCTTGGGCGTTTCAAATTCGATGGCCAGATGACAAGTATCATAGTTCAGGCCAATGAATTTGAAGAAGTCTTTGTCCTGCGAATGCTGATCGTAATAAAGGCCAAAGAATTTCAATGTTTCCCCGCTGGTCTCGAAGAGCCCCAACGGCTCAGGCTCGAGGCCTAGGTGCAGGTCATGACCGCTGGCAAGACTGACTTTTTCAATGTGCTCGCGGCAGAGACGCAGGTTGCGAAAGATGGCCTGCAACTCATCTGCGCCGACATTGAAAGTTTTGTGTGATCCCGGCAAGGTACTGACGCTGCCGCTCACCCCCGGCGGAAGGAGTTGAGCCAGGATGTCGAAGAGTCGCTTCGTATATTCGAGCCGATCTGTTGAGGTCCAATCAGGAAGGAAGACCTGTTCTTTGACCCGTGTGCCGTGAAACGAGCCATAAGGAAACCCGTTGATGGTGAAGACATAGCAGCGGTTGGCATCCAGCCAGTTTTTAAACTCTGTCAGCCGATCTCCCTCAAGAAGCTCGCGTGAAGCCAAGTCGCTGAGGCGCAGGCCGATTCCGTAAGGTTTGCCGTCACTGGCACGGTCTTTGACCCGGAGGGTGTAGTCCTTGAGTCCACGCCAAGTTTCCTCCCATGTTTCACCGCGGTGAATGTTGGTGCAGTAGCCGAGATGGATGCCGTGGTTGAGAAGCATGGGTGACCGTGCCTTGACCTACTGTCAGCGTCAACTCGCCGCTTTGCCGACGGAAGTGTTGTCTGCTGTTCCGGCAGGAGTTGCACATGTCCTTGGCTCCGCTAGCCTTCGACTGTGCCCCGCCTCGACCAACTGCTTTCCTCCCTCGGCTACGGTTCACGCAGAGAGGTGACGGAGTTCGTCAAAGCCGGGCGCGTGCGCGGCGGCGAGGTTATTTTGAAAAAGCCGGATCAAAAGGTCGATGTCGCCGATGTCACCCTGGATGGTGAGCCGCTGGAGGCTCCAGACGGCCTGCTGGTCATGTTGCACAAGCCGCTCGGCCACGTCTGCACGCACAGCGATGGCGAAGGCCCGACCATCTACGAACTGCTACCCCCCCGCTGGATGAACCGCAAGCCCTCGATCACCAGTGTGGGCCGTCTGGACAAGGATACCAGCGGCCTGATCCTGATCACCGACCTGGGGCCGTTGGTGCATCGTTACACCTCGCCCAAGGCAGAGGTGGAGAAGATCTATGAAGTGACCGTGGATCGTGAACTCGATCCGGCGCTGGTGGACATCTTCGCCAGCGGCACCGTCATGCTGCGTGGTGAGGACAAACCCTGTCTGCCTGCGCATCTGAAGATCACCGGCCCGCTCACCGCCTCGTTGACCCTCATGGAGGGCCGTTACCATCAGGTGCGGCGTATGTTCGCCAGCCAGGGCTGGCATGTGGAGAAACTGCACCGCAGCCGTTTCGGAGACTACACCCTGGGCACTCTCGAGCCCGGCCAATGGCAGATGCTCGAAGCACCATGAGCCAAAGTGATGTGGGCACTCCTGCCCACATTGCTCGTCACTCTCGATAGGCAGCGACAAAATCGTAGGCTGGATGTGTTCGGCGTCCAAAAGCTCGCCAATATCAAGCTTCCTCATCGCCGAACTATCCGGCCTCCCTGGAAGTACGAAGTCTCCTGTTGAGGCGACCTCCCCCGGCAGCCGGATAGTTTGGCGAAGCCCATCCGTCCGGCCGCGAGCCGGGTTTGCGCCAAACACATCCGGCCTACGTTTGGGCTTAGCCGCATATTCACTGCGCGGAAGAGGAGAAATCTTTTCAATCATCCGTGGCCTAACAAAAAGGGCGGCATCGCTGCCGCCCTTCGAGATCATGATGGATGGGTTGGCTAGAACTCAATCCAGCAGCTCTTCCTTCGGCTCAGGCAGGAAGAAGGACAAAATCAGGCTGACCAGATACACGCCGAACCCGACCGCCGCCGCCGTATAGGCCAGCTTGGCCGGAGCCGCTGCCATGTCCGTGGTGGTGGCCAGGGTGGTGGTGACCCAGGCGAAGGAGGTGCCGATGAGACGACCGCCGATGTTCGCCGCGAAGCTTTCCCCGGTCCCGCGAAGATGCATGGGATACACACGCGGCAGATAATTTCCCCAGAAGCTGAATTGAGCCACGGTGAGCAGGCCTGCAAAGAAGATGCCGATCTGCAAAGGGATCAGCCCGGTGACGGCACAGTAGGCAAAGACCAGAGGCATGACTACCAAGCCGGGGATGACGAACAGTCGCAGCAGTTTTCGACGGCTGATGATGATGACGGCCAGATAGGCCAAAAGGAAGCGCCCGACCAGGCCGCCCACTTCCTGAATTTTTGTCGTATTCGCCGCGATGGACTGCTCGGCCTTTTTGCTGGCACCGATGGAGGCTTTTTTCACCACGTCGGCAGGTTTCCCGGCATTGGCCGTGACGGCGGCATCGGAAGCGGCCTTGGAGGCCGCTTTGACCTCGGCCAGACCAGGAATGATCCGCGGGATGTGCTGGATGGCACCAAAGGCGGCCCCATAGGCCATGGCAAACATGGCGGTCGTTACCAGTGTGGTGCGACGAAGCTCGGGCGTGAACAGCTCGCCAATGCTGGGGCGCTTGAGCGTGCCTGCCGCTTTCTTCTGGGCCCAGGCGGGCGACTCGGGTAGGAAGGGGCGGATGATGATCAGCGGGATGGCAGGGATCAAACCGGACATGAGCGTGTAGCGCCAGGCTGCATGCTCATCGGCCACGGTGCCGCCGCCGAACAGACCGCTGAGAAATTCAGGGAAATGAATCGCCGGGAAGCTGCCGGAATACTTGATGCACAGCCCGTTCGCCACCGCCACCAGCAGACCGCCGATGGAGGAAAAAGCCTGGGTGTAACCCAGCACTTTCTCGCGCTGCTTCGGATCGGGGAACAGCTCAGCAAGCCAGGCGACCGCTGCGACAAACTCCACACACACCCCGATGAACACCAGGCAGCGGAAGAACAACAGCATGTAAACACTTGTCGAATACCCCGCCGCAAACGCCGAGAAGGCGTAGATCAAAATGCTCCACGTCAGCACTCGGCGACGGCCCAGACGGTCCGTCAGATACCCGCCCAGGAGGCCAAAGATGCCGCCTGCAATGGCCGGGATATAGAACAATTTTCCCACCCAACTGTTGAATTCGGGTGACCCGGGTGCCGCCCCAATCAACTCCTGCAAGGCCGGGCCGACGATCAGCGGCAGCATCAGCAGTTCATAAATATCGAAGGCGAAACCGATCGAAGCAATGATGCAGATCAGCCATTGAGTGGAGGTGAGTTTGGGAGCGGGCATGGGAGGTTAGAGGTTGGTGAGGAACTCGTCGTCGGTGGAGTGAACGTCTTTGATGATCTGGCGGAGAAGGGTGGGAGCGATGTCGCGGCCTTTATGAAACGGAACCGTGGTGCCTCTTCCGTCAGAGTGTCGGAACTGTTTGTGTGATCCTGACTGGCGGACTTCGGTGAAACCCATCTTTTCAAGCACACGAATGACCTGTTGAGGCTTTAAAACGGGAAGCCGGGCCATCAGACAAGGATTGCTTGGGTGCCAATGAATTCGGACTCCGTCTCAGGTTCCCCGTTTTCGGACAGCATTAGCAACACTTCCGCTAGATTTGCGCGCAACTCATCCAGGGTTTCTCCTTGTGAATGAGCGCCAGGCATCCCAGGCACATAACCCACGTAAAGCTGGGTATCCGGGTCGCGTTCGACCACAGCGTTGAAGGTTCTTTTCATGGAAGATCAAGTTAAAGGATGGACGCACAACATCAAACGCTGAAAAAGCTCACCCCAGCTTCTGTCGCAGCATCTCGAGAATCTTCGGCACCTCCACGAGAGGGTCAACGCCTTTCACTTCATACTCCAGGGTGAACCAGCCCTGGTAGTTGGCATCGCGCAGGATCTTGAAAACGCGGTCCACATCGCTTGGCTCCTTGGTCTTGCCGTCCCGGGTGATTTCCATCTTGAGCTGAACGTTGATTGCATACGGAGCGATTTTGACCAGATCGGCATAGGGGTCTTCGGTGTGGAAGTTGCCGCTGTCCCAGTTGATGCCGGCCCAGGGGCTTTTGGCTTCCTTGACCAAATGAATGAGGTTCTCCGGCTTGGCGACCAGGCCGTGATGGTTTTCCAGGCCGAGGAAGATGCCTTTTTTATCTGCGTAGTCCAGGCACTCCTGATAGGCGGCCAGGCAGGTGGCCAGGGCTTCTTCATCGGGCGTGCCCTTCGGCGGCTGACCTGCGAAGACGCGGATGTGCGGCGCGTTCATGATCGCCGCATAGTCGATCCAACGCTTCACATTGGCGATCTCCTCGTCGCGCTTCTCGCCTTTTGGCAGCGCGAAGTTGTTGCCCACCGCCGTGCCTGCGAGTTGCACCCCGCGCAGGTAGGCGTGGCGTTTCACCTCCAGCAGGTATTTCTCATCCACATCCGGCGGGAAGAAGTAGCTGGTCACTTCGGCTCCCGGCACGTTGTTGTCGGCGCACCAGTCGATGAAATCAAAAATGCTCCAGAGCTTCTCGCCCTCCTTCGCCTTCTGCTCCTTACCCCGTGACCACTGGAACTTCTCGCGGAAACTGTAGGCGGCGACGCCGAGCTGCATGCGGCTTTTACCAGCTCGGTTGATCGGCTCGATGGCGGGCAAAGCGGAGGCCCCGAGGGCACCTAAACTCGTGGAAAAAAAGGAACGGCGTGAAATCATGGTGAGAAAGAAGGAGGTGAACGAGACCTGAAACCAAGCATTAACAAGAATCCCACAACGTGGCGAGAAATTGTTCACTCTGGGATGTCATGAGTCCTGGTCGTGTTGAACTCCGTGAAAAAACAGTTGCCCACCCTGTCCAGGTGTATTACTGAATCCGTCCGATAAACGCGCAGTTAGCTCAGTGGTAGAGCATCACCTTGACATGGTGGGGGTCACAGGTTCAAATCCTGTACCGCGCACCATCACTTTTTTGAAGTGATGTGCAACGCAGCGAAAAAAGCGGCTGCAATCTCTCTAGGTCTCGTCTATCAAACCAGCGTGATAGCCATTGCGACGGCCAGCCAAAAAGGAGGTGTGGGAAAGACCACACTCTGCATCAATCTTGCGTATTCACTCGCCAGGCGCGGGTGGAACACCTTGCTTGTGGATACGGACCCCCAAGGCGGGGTGGGTTTATCTCTGGCCCGTTCGACTCGGGCAAAGCAGGGCTTTTATGATTTCCTGCTCGGGGAGAAAAATTTCAGCAAGCTGATCCTCTCCACCCGTCTGCCCGAGCTTCAAATCCTGCCCGCAGGCCAATATGATGCATGCGCCCGGCGTGGCTGGTCCCCGGCGGATGTGCCTGCACGTCTGGCCGATCTGTTGCGTGCGGCGGAGTTGAAGGGGGTGGATTGTCTGATCATCGACACGGCGGCGGGATTGAATGGCATGTCTGAGTCAGTCGTTAAAGCCTGCGATTACGTCATCATACCACAGCAGGCGGAGCCCCTGGCCGTGCGCAGTGTGCCGCACATGCTGGAGACACTGTCTCGCTTCCGTTCCGAGGGCGCGGGTGTGAAGGTCGCCGGTATCTTGCTAACCATGGTGATGAGCGATAATGAGATCAGCCAAAAAGTCGTCGCTGAACTGCGTGCTTTATTGCCTGCCGACCTGATGTTTGATCAGAATGTTCCGCGCATGCCCTCCTTCTTGGAAGCCAGTGCCATGGGGGTGCCGGTGGCCTTGATCAAACGTAACCCTCCGCCCGAAGCGCTGATTTTTGATCAAATAGCCGCTGAAATCGAACAACGCACCGGCCTGCTCCAGGGACGTGAATCCTCTGATAAACATGGAAGTCTCCTGGATTGAACCCGAAGAAGTCGCCTCGGTGGCTGAGTCGCTGCGTCCGCCCGTGCATGCACAGGTGGTTGTGCGTCTGCCTCCCCCGATGATTCCGGAGGAAGCAGTGGAACCCCTCGTCATCGAGAAGTCGCAAGCTGCTGAAGACCAGGTGTTGCCGGATCTGGCAGCCTTTCGCCAGCGGCTTCAATCCATTCGTGAAAGAGCCATCCGCGCCGGTTTATTGACACCTCAAATGACTGTCCCCGAAGTGGTGACGACACCACTGCCGACGGTGCCTGGAGTCGTCGAGGTGCCTTCTCCCGTAGAGACTGCCTACGAACCGGAAGTGCCTGTGCCATCTCCGCCTCCGCAGATTTCGATTGCCTCAGGTGCTTCAGTCAAAGATCGTTTGGAGGCTTTTTCCCTCTGGTCTGCCCAGCAATGGGGGCCGGGTGAGCTTTTGATTGTGGACGAATACGGTGACCTGCTTTTTGGACCGCCCAAGAAGTCCGGACTCGTTCTCTCTACCATGATGGCCTGGAATGCAGCCATCCGTGCCAGTGCCCAAGCGGCCAGTGATGCCGCCCTCATTCAGCAACAGACTTTGGCCACTGGTGAATCCTTGACCATCATCCCCTGCCAGACGCGCCTAGGCACGCTTCAGATCGCCTTGGTGAAAGCACAGGCTCCTCTGGATCAGGAAACCAAGGCCCTCAAAGATGCGCTGACTCAGGTCATGGACATGACGGGTTAAACGGGCCTCCATCACAAAAGCACAGAAGGAGGGGATATCTGAGGTCGTATTGGGCATCCGGTTGCCTTTAAAGTCATGCCATCAACCATCTCTCATGAAACCGCTCGATCTCCAGGTCAATGGCTACGCAGGCACTGATTTTAATGGCGACAGCCTCACTGCTGAGGCCCTGCATCACGCCTGTCATTGCCTGCGGGAGGACGGATGCGATTCCATCCTGGCCACCTTCATCACCGATGATATTGCCACTTTGGAGCGCCGCATGAGCACACTGGTGGCCCTCCGTGAAAAAGACCCACTGGCCCGAGAAGTCATCGCGGGTATTCACATCGAAGGCCCCTTCATCAATTCTGAAAAAGGTTATGTGGGGGCTCATCCACCGCATTGCGTCAAACCTGCGAATCTGGAGGATACCAAACGTCTGCTCGATGCCGCTGGTGGCCTAACTAAAATTGTGACACTGGCACCCGAAAAGGATGCCGACTATCACGTCACAGAGTTTCTTTCCGGCAATGGAATCACGGTTTCCGCCGGGCATTGCAATCCCTCCCTGGATCAACTGCGCGCCGCCACAGAGCATGGTCTGAGCATGTTCACCCATGTCGGCAATGGATGCCCCATGCTCATGCATCGGCATGACAACATCATCCACCGTGCTCTGGCACTGCGAGATCGCCTCTGGCTGTGCTTCATCCCGGACGGTGTCCACATCGATTTTTTTGCCCTCATCAATTACCTGCGCTGTGCGGGTCTGGAGAAAACCATCTTCGTGACCGATGCCATCTCCGCCGCCCGGCTCGGCCCCGGCAACTACACGCTGGCAGGATGGGACATCAAAATCGGCGAAGACCTCGTCGCCCGTTCTCCCGATGGCTCCCACTTTGTCGGGAGCACGGTCACCATTCCGCGCATCCTGACGAACGGTCAGCAATCGCTTGGCCTAACCAAAGATGAACTGACCCTCCTCCTGGATACGAATCCACGCAAGGCCCTCGGGTTATTGGCGAACGACTAGCTCTCTTCTTTCTTGAGCCGCTTGGCCACATCCAATTCGATCACACCATATTTTTGTTCATAGGCCTGAAGAGTCTGAGTGAGGTGGACCCAAAGGCGTTTCGCTCCATCGTAAGAGGTGACCACACGGCTGACAATCTGGGCATCTTCTTCGACCATGGGGCCGAAGGCATTGAGATTGAGCGCAAAGTCGAGAACCACTTCATTCGGTGTGGCGAAGAGGCGGCTGACGTTGGCATACACAGCTCCGGCAGGAGGCGTGATTTTAGCTGGGGCTGGGGACTCAGGGCCGACGATTTTGACAGAGTTGGACATAAGGTTAGGTTGAGATGGGGAAAAGGAGGCGTTCAGGGTGGGTGTAAACATTCATCGTCTCACCGCGCAGGAAGCCGATGAGAGTCTGGCCCGAATCCTGGGCAAAGTCCACTGCGAGGCTGCTCGGGGCGGAAATGGCAGCGACAATCGGAATGCCGCCTGCGAGAGCTTTTTGAATGATTTCAAAGGATACCCGACCGCTGACTAACAAAAGATGCTGACTTAGGGGCAAGAGATTGTTCCGCAAAGCGTAACCCAACACTTTGTCCAAGGCATTGTGACGGCCCACATCTTCACGAATGACGATCAGCTCACCCTGTGCATCGAAGAGCGCACTGGCATGAAGACCGCCGGTTTTTGAAAAGGTGTCCTGTGCGGCGCGGAGTTTTGCAGGGAGCCGGGAGATGAGTTCGGGGGTGACGCGGAAAGTCGGAAGAGGTGAGGGCGAAGGGAAGGAATCTTCAGTATTCAGTGTGTAGTTTTCAGTTTCGGAAACTGAAGACTGATTTCCTAACAGCGGCGCGAACTTTTGAAACACGGCCCCAATGCTCGTCTTCCCGCACAGGCCGCAACTGGAGGCGCTGAAGACGTGCCTGGTCAGGGATTCCCAGTTCACGAGGGCTCCGCCCAGCAGAACATCGACGATGTTGCCATGGGTGTTGCCGGTGCTGGGGCATTGGGAGATTTCCAGAATGTCACGAGCGCGGCTGACGACTCCCTCTGTGACCAGAAAGCCTGCGACAAGTTCTTCGTCATGACCGGGTGTGCGCATGACCACGGCGACACTGCGCCCTTCCACCCGAATTTCCAGGGGCTCTTCGACAGCCACCACATCGGGACGGGTTTTAGCAGGGCGGCCTAACTGGAGGTGTGTCAGTGTGATGGGTGCGGATTCACTCATGCGGACGTTTCCAGCAGTTCGGCGCTGACCAGGCCTTGTGTGACGTGTCGCGGCTCGGCAATGAGAGATACCAGTTTATCGAAAATTTCGCGGCCTTTGATGATTTCAATCTCTACCCGCAGAAAGTAGATCGGTATGTCGCCTGGCGGTAGTTTTGGAAAACGAACGAAGTCCTTTTCAGTGGTTAGGATGGCATAGGCATCCGCTTTTTCACAACGGTCAATGAACTGGGTGATTTCCTTTTCCTGAAAGCGGTGGTGATCGGTAAACCTGGCGATCCAGTGGACTTTGGCCCCCAGTTTCCGCAGCCCATTTTCAAAGCTTTCCGGCACGGCGATGCCAGAGAGGGCACCGACATATTTGCCGCGAAAGCTGTCGAGGGGCAGGCGCTCGCCGGTATGGATGTCTTCGAAATGGACCGGGCGGTGACGGCACTCGATGATCTCGGCCACGGGGTTGTTTTTGCGGATTTGTTCGATGATCTCTGCGCTGTCGCCATCGGACTTGGTCAGAAAGATGTAGCTGGCCCGGCGTAGGCTGGAGGGGGGCTCGCGCAGGGTGCCGCGGGGTAGCATGTAGCCGGTGCCGAAGGGGGCCGTTTTATCCACCAGCACGATGTCATGACGATGCTTCAGTTTGAGGTATTGAAGGCCGTCATCGAGGATGAGCACATCGGCACCGAATTTGCGGATGGCATGCGCTCCTGCTTTGACGCGGTTTCTATCCACGACGACGGGCACACCGGGGCAATTTTGGGCGAGCATGAAGGGCTCATCCCCGGCGACATAGGAATCCAGCAACACTTTTTCTCCATCGGAAACCACACGGGGAAGCAGTTCGCGGGGTTTACGCACGAGGCCCAGCTTGGCGGCGATGCGCCAGCTCCGGGGGATCTTGCGCTGGCGTTTGCTTTTATAACCGCGGCTTAGGATGGCCACACGCCGTCCACGCGCCAGCAGGGCTTTGGCAAAAAGCTCGACCACGGGAGTTTTCCCGGTGCCGCCGACGGTGATGTTGCCAATGCTGATCACGGGCACGCCCAGGTGATGATCATGCAGGTAGCGATCACGATACAGGCGCAGGCGCAGGCGCACGGCCCCGGAGTAGATGCCTGATAGAAACCAGAAGGCACTGCGCAAAAAGGCGGCCCGCATGCCACGTCGGTTGTGGATGATGACATCAATGATGAATTTTTCGAGGTCTTCGAGGGTGTCCTTCATCCGGCTAGAGCGGACAGGTAGAGCGGACGGTGCGGTTGCTCAACCCTTGCTTTGCCCTGGGCGGATTTCGTTCGAATCGTTATTTTGCCAGCATGGCGGTGAGCTTTTCGTTAAGTCACTGACGTGCTGTGTAGATGCGTCTGGCCTGCCTTGGGGATTTTTTTGGTGACTCGGAAAAAGGCTCAATCCACGGCTTGCGGAAGATTTCGCACCCTGTTTTGAAGCCGGTCCCATTGGGTGTCCGTGGGCGTCACGAGGATCACGTCGATGGCATGCACGTAACCACCATCCGCCACATGTAGGCGTCGATTTCGGCCAGGGTCGGCTCGGGTCGCTCAGGAGAAACGCGATACCAGGGCTGGCTGGTGATCAGTCGCGGAGAGGCCTCGTTGGGGTATTGGAGCCAGCCCTCGAAAAGGATGTCGTCTCCAAAGAACGCATTGGCCCAGGCCATCCGCTGCACATACTCCGGCAGACCGCCGGAGGCCCCGTATTCTCCCGGTTGGGTGAGCTTGACTACCCGGCCTGTTGCGGGATCAAAGAAGACGTTGTGCTCGGCTCCGTTGCGATGTTCAAGGCAGGCTGTGCCTTCGGCGAAGAGCCGGGCTTCGACTTCTGGAAAGATTCCAAGGCCGCCAGGGACGGGTTGGGCTGGGTTGGCTGCGGGCCATGCGCCCTCACCCCTGCCAGGGCCTGATCCAGCGGCACTTTCGCGGAGGCGCTCAAGCGCTCGGCGAGGGTCCCGATTCGGATGGGTGTCGGCTCCGGCTTCATCAGGCGCATTATGACCTGCTTTGAGTCCCGGTGCAACCGCCCTGATGAAGCCGGGCACGGGTGTCACAAGCGGCATCCCATCCTGGGCAGGTTCACTTTTCGGCGGCTGATCCTCCTGAATGCAAACCGGATCTTCTGTGTTTTGAACACGAAAGAACGGCCTGAAGATGCGTTTCATCCACTTCACATTTTATCTTCAGCCCATCGTCGCCGTTCATCAATGACCTCTCTTCGTCTTTTGCTTTTTTCCGTGTGTCTCATGGGCTCGGTGGCGGGTTCCTCAGCGGCTGATCTTCTGTTTGAAAAAAACAACTTCGCCGCCTGGTGCATCGTGCCCTTTGATGCGGGTAAACGCGGCCCGGAAGCACGCGCGGCGATGCTGGAGAAGATGGGCGTCAAAAAGTTCGTCTATGATTACCGGGCTGAGCATGTGCCGCAGTGGGATGAAGAACTCACTGCGCTGAAGAAGCATGGCGTCGAACTCTTTGGCTGGTGGTTCCCGACCAGCTACAATGAGGAAGCGAAGAAGACGCTGGAGCTTTTCAAACGCCACGGCGTGAAGCCCCAACTCTGGGTGAACGGCAATGGCGGCAAGATCGAGGTGGCGGATGAAGCGGATCAAAAGGCCCGCATCGCCAAGGAAGTGGAGCGCCTGAAACCCATATGTGAAGCTGCGGCACCGCTGGGCTGCCAGGTCGCGCTTTACAATCACGGTAACTGGTATGGCGAGCCGGAGAACGCCATCGCGATCATCGAATCACTCAAGGCGCACGGCATCGGCAATGTGGGCATGGTTTATAACCTGCACCATGGCCATGGGCATCTGGACCGACTGGAAAAACTGCTGCCTCAAATGTTGCCGCATCTGCTTTGCCTGAACCTGAACGGCATGGATGTGGCGGGGGATCAGAAAGGCCGGAAGATCCTGCCCATGGGCATCGGCACGGAGGATGTGCGCGTGCTGAAGATCATCGCCGCCAGCGATTACAAGGGCGTCATCGGCATCCTCAACCACACCAACGAAGACGCCGAGGGCCGCCTGCTGGACAACCTGGATGGCCTGAACTGGCTGCTCCCTCAGATTGCTGGCAAACCTGCGGGCGAAAAGCCCAAGTATCGCACCTGGAAGGAAGTCGCGGCGAAGACCTCGGCTCCGGTCAAGGGACCGCTCAAGCTGGAGTCCGTGCCATCCCTCAGCGCTGCCTTCGGGCAGGCTCTGCAAGGCACGCTGGTGCTGGATGGCAAGGGCGCCTATCGCACCCTGCCGGTCAGCATCGAATGCCGTGTGAAACTGAACAGCGCGGACAATTTCAATATCCTCGTCGCCTGCGATCCCAAGTCCTCCGCAACTCACTGGGAGCTCTACAGCTACAAGGGCAGCGGCGTTTTCAGTCTGTATCTGCCGGGCCGTGGCGGTGATTTCAAAACGAGGGTTAACATCTGCGACGGCCAATGGCATGACTTGGCCGCCAGCATTGAGCCTGAGATGGTGCATCTCTATGTGGATGGCAAGCTGGCGCTGGTCAAACCGGCGCAGCCATTGACGGGCGAGTCCAAGCCCGGAGACCTGGCCTTCGGCGGGCTGGTCGAAGGCGGCATCGGCTGTGATGGCGTGATTGATGATGTGCGCATTTCACGCGGCCCCATGAAACCACGCAAAGGCGACCTGCCGCGCGAGCGCATGGACAACACGCTGGCGCTTTGGAACTTCGATGACCTGTCCGCGCTGACCGTCATCGCGCCTGATCCAGCGCCCTTCAATCCCGAGAAAAAGCCGCTGCGTGAGGCCGATCACGCGCACTGGCAGGCCTTTGTGAATCGTGACCGCATATTCGATTATTACGGCAAGCAGGCCAAGGCCTTCATGGGCAAACCGCTGCCGGAACTGCTGCCCGGTTTCCCCGGCCTGGACGGTGGTCAGCAGGGGCATTGGGGCAATCAGAACGATGCTGTGACCTGGAAGGACGGGCGCTTTGCCGCTTCCGATCTTGGCACGATTTTCAGCACAGTTTTTAAAGGCGCAGGCGTCACGGTGAACAAGGGTGTGTGTGTGAAGTTGGGGGAGGCCGGTGAAATGGCTGCGTGTTTTGACCCGGAATCCCTGGCTTTCCCTGTGGTCTGGCAGGGCGGGTTTCTCAAGCTTTCGGATTCCCGTCACGGCTTCATGGGCGGCGGTGCCATGGACGGTGAGATGGTGCAGAAAAACAAGACCCTAACCAAAGGTGCAGAGTCAGTTTATCGCGGTTTTTATCGCCACGGGAAGCGGGTCATCTTCAGCTATACGGAGGCGGGTAAAGACATCCTGGACAGCGCCTGGGTGGAGAACGGAAAGTTTGTTCGCGAGCGCCGTGGCGCAGACGTTCATCCGCACAAGGAAATGCTCAAAGGTGGTCCTGCTCAATGGCCGCAATGGCTCGAGACCAAAGGCGTGATCGGCAAGGACGAACCCTTCGTCACGGACACAATCACCATCCCGTTTGAGAACCCCTACGGCACGCTCTTCTTTATCAGCGGCCATGATTTTTTTAGCGATGGCAGCGCCGCGATCAGCACGATGACGGGCGAGGTCTGGCTGGTGCGCGGGATTGATGACAAGCTGGAAAAAGTGCGCTGGAAACGCTTCGCCACCGGGCTGCATCAGCCGCTGGGGATGAAGATCGTGAAGGACAAGCTTTATGTGCTGGGCCGCGATCAGATCACCTGCCTGCATGACTTGAATGGCGATGACGAAGCCGACTTCTACGAGTGCGTGACCCATGCCCAGGAGACCTCTCCGGGCGGGCATGATTACATCACCGGGCTGGACATAGACATAGACGGCAACTTTTACACCGCCTCGGGCAATCAAGGCGTGATCCGTATCAAAAAAGGCCAGGTGCAGGTGCTGGCCACCGGTTTCCGCAATCCCAATGGCCTCGGCCTCGCGCCTGACGGCACCGTGACCACCAGCGTGCAGGAGGGGGATTGGACACCCACCTCCGCCATCTGCATGGTCACACCTGCCATGCGTTCGCTCAATCCGCCTGCGCATTTTGGTGCCAATGGTCCACGTCAAGGGCAGCCCGTTATGCAGCCGCTCGTCTTCCTGCCACGCGGGGAAGACAACTCCTCCGGCGGTCAGTGTTTCATCACGGGCGATGCCTGGTCCGCTTTGCGCGGCGATGACAATCTGGTGCATTTTTCTCCAGGTGCCGGGGCTGCCTTCCTGGTGCTGAGGTCGAAGGATTCAGAGACCGGTGCCGCTTTGCGCATTGCGGGCAGCTTTGATTCGGGCGCGCAAACCGGGCGCTTTCATCCGAAGGACGGGCAGCTTTACGTGACCGGCATGCAGGGCTGGGGATGTTACACGCCGCTGGACGGCTGCTTCCAAAGAGTTCGTTATACCGGGGGCTCCGTCCCCGTGCCCGTGGCTCATGAGATCAAGAAAAACGGCGTGCTAGTGCGCTTTGACCAGCCGCTGGACAAAGCCGTCGTTGAAAACGCCGCCAAGCACTTCGCCCAGGTCTGGAATTATAAATACAGTGCCGCCTACGGTTCACCCGAATACTCCGTGCGCTACCCGGACACCGCAGGTCACGATCCGCTCGCCATTCAACGCGCCTTGGTGCAGGAGGAAGGCAGGGCGCTGTTCCTTGAGATCCCGGACATCGTCCCAGCCAGCGTTCTGCACCTGCATCTGAGCGTGACGCCCGAGCGCAGCCACGACCTCTTCATCCGCACGGGTGGCATGTTGGAGAAAAGCCCGCGCATCGGGTCTGAAAGCAAGGCTCCATCCAATCGCTGGGCCAAAGGCGAACCCGGACGCGAGATCATCGTCGAGGCGGCTTTGGGCCTGCAGTTTGTGCAAAAGCAGCTCACTGCCAAGGCGGGTGAAAAGCTCACCCTCGTCTTCAAAAATCCCGACGTGGTCCCGCACAACTGGCTGCTGGCCAAATCCGGCTCCCTGCAAAAGCTCGGCGATAAGGTGAACCTCATGATCACCGATCCCGAAGGCCTGGCCAAACATTACGTGCCGGATTCAGAAGACGTGCTCGTCTTCACCGATATGACCCCGCCGAAGGAGAACTTCACCATCCATTTTGAGGCCCCGAAAGAAAAAGGAGACTATCCCTACCTCTGCACCTTCCCCGGCCATTGGATGGTGATGAATGGTGTGCTGAAGGTGGAGTGATGAGAGCTTCCGTCTCCGTTTCAGATCACCTTCAAAATGTTTCCATGTTTCCATGCTAGGGTGGCAACATGGAAACATTTTTCCACGAGAGGGTGGATAGTGGCTCAATCGAGAGTTTGAGGGCTTGGCGATTCGACTTGATCGTGGTGCCAGGCGGTATGAGGAAGTCGGAGCCCAGCACACATAATACCTAATATAATTATTTATCTATTTGGTGGGCTAATCATGAATACTCCGCAGTGGACGGACGAATGAAAATGTTTCCATGTTTCCATGCTAAGGGTGGCAACATGGAAACATTTTCCAAAGACGGAATGGCACCCGCTACCGTGTCATCATCTTGGGGCGGTTCGACGGCACTGCTGGTTTGACGACTTGGGTGAATGTCCTCCTTGATCATGCTACCCTGACCGACCTCCGTGACTCTTGGCTTCAAATGTTTCCATGTTTCCATGCTAGGGTGGCAACATGGAAACATTTTGAGGGGAGCCGAATGACGAGGGAAATCGGGTTTGATGGCCCATCGGTTCTTTCGGGCTTGGGCGGCTACTTTTTCTGGATAAGGGTGAGGAAGGCCTCTTGAGGGAGGTAGGCGGATTGGCAGCGGGTGATGCCGCGCCCGAGGTCACAGAGCATGTCGCCACGGCCAAGGAGGCATTCGCCGCCGCTTTCGCCGAGGATGATGCGTGAGTTGGTGTCTTTGGTGACGCGGAGGCAGATTTTGGCGGGGAGGTTGGCGCTGATGAGGCCGGAGACGATGCTACGGTCGGGCCTTTGGGTGGCGAGGATGAGGTGGATGCCTGCGGCGCGGCCTTTGGCGGCGATGCGGGAGACGAGGGTCTCAAAGTCACGTTTTTCGGCTTTGCCGCTGAGGATGAGGTCGGCAAATTCGTCGAAGATGATGACGCGAAAGGGAAGGTCGGTGCGGCCTCGGTCAAAGCGCTCCTTGAGGTTCATGAGGCCTTCTTGGGCGAGCTGCCGATAGCGGTTTTCCATTTCTTCGACGGTATGGCGCAGGAGGATGATGGCTTCGTCCAAGGTGGTGAGGACAGGGTTGGCGAGCCAGGGGCTGTCGCCGATGCCGCCGAAGGTGAGGACTTTGGGGTCCACAATGGAGAAGCTGAGGGTGCCGGGGCGGTTGCGGGCGATGAGGGAGGCGACGAGGGATTTGAGGAATTCGCTTTTGCCGCTCCCTGCGGTGCCTGCGACGAGGAGGTGACAGGTGTTGGGGTGGGCGAGGTCGGCCAGGAGGGGCTCTCCGGTGACGGCGATGCCGACGGGGAAGGCCATGGGGCTGGGGTTTTCTTTGAGTTCGCGGCTTTGGCTGAGGGCGGTCCAGGAGACGGGCTGGGGCTCGCTGCGCGGGAGGTCCACGGTGACGTGACCGGGGGCGGCGTCGATCTTGGGCGGTTCGTTGAGGTTGAGGGCGACTTGCAGGTCTTTGGCGCGGGCGACGAGGGAGACGACACGGACGCCTTTTTCGGGCTGAAGGCGGAAGCGGAGGAGCTGCGGTGCGGCGATACTGTCGAGGACGCGGACTTGGAGGCCGAAGTCGGCGAAGGTGGCTTCGATGCGTTTGCCGAGGTCGGCGTCTGGGTCCGGGGGGACTTCGCCGTCGGGAATGGGGTTGATGTTTGCCTCGGGTGCAGGGGACTCGCTTTCGGGTGGTGGCTCGGGGGCGGTGTTTTCGCCGTGGGTCATGAGCTTTTCCCAGAGAGGGCGGAGGCGGTTGCGGATGTAGTCTTGGGCGGCTTTTTGGGGGTAGGGGATGTCTCCGGCGACGGCTTCTTCCAGGAGGGTGCGGGCGGCGTGGATGTGGGCGATTTCTTCAGGGTCGAAGACGTAAATATCGAGGTATTTGCCACGGGCTTCTTCGAGCTGTTGACGGACGGCGGCCCAGGTGCGGGCGGGGATGGGGGGGAGCTCGGGGGTGCGGAGGAGGAGGCAGCGGATGCCAAGGCCGCGGTGATCCAGCTCCCAGGCATGGCGGGCGATGGCGCTCCAGCGGCGGGCGTTGGCACCGCCTTCGAAGCCGAAGAGGCGGACCTGGCCTTTCCATTGCCAGCGGACGGTGAAGTAGCTGGAGTCTTCGTGGCGGGAGACGTGGAGGCCGCATTGGCCGTGGGCGGCTTCATGGGTGAACCACCAGAGCATTTCGGCATTGAAGCGGCAGAGGTCGGCCTCGGTGTCGAGGTGACGCCGGTGGAGGGCGTGGTAGCGTTCTTGGAGGGTTTGGCCGAGTTCGACGGGTTCGTCATCCCAGCGCTGGGCGGCGGCGCGCAGGAGGCTGCGCACGGCCATTTCTGTGCGGCCTTGGAAGAGCTGAGTCAGCCAGGCCTCGTCCAAGCGGCGTGCCTGCGGGAGGAGGTGGCTTTCACCGGCCTGGAGGCGCATTTCGATGAGGCTTTGGGCCTGCCGTTGGTTGATGCCCTCTAGGCTGATGGGGGTCTCGCGATAACGGGCGAATTGGGCGTCCTGAAGGTGGGGGCGGATGCCTTGTTCCCAGGGGACGCGGTTGGAGGTGACGACGCTGAGCTGATGCGGGACTTCGGCGAGGAGGAATTCGGTGATGTTGGCGAAGGCTTTGGCCAGGGTGGGGTTGTCGGCGTAGGCGTCAGTCTGGTCAAAGCAGAAGATGAAGGGGCGGAAGTAACCGGCGAGGCAGCCGAGGGCGGTGAGGCGGCGGCGGCAGACTTCGGGGTCGTCATCCTGCGGGGCGATGTCTCCGGCGCTGAGGCCGATGAGCTGGCGCATGTCGTCATCGATGGGTCGGGCGGCGATCCAGTCCGTGCAGGCGTTGCGCAGGTCCTGGTGGTCCCGCCGCATGATGAGGGTGAAGAGGACGCGCAGCCAGGCGAGGCATTCGCGGGCGGGCAGGCCGCCGTTTTCGAGCTCGAGGGACAGGCCTTCGTAGCTCTGGGGGATGACGACGCGCAGCCAGTCTGCCCAGGTGTGTTCCCGCTGCATCAGGCCGAAGGCGTCCAGGGGGTGCTGCCGCAGGTAGGTGATGGCGGCTTGGTCATCGGCGGCGGGCATGTCACCACGCTCAATGAGGGCGGCGACGAGGTGGGTGAGAACTCCGCAGGCAAAGGCATCGAGCTGTGTGGGGGCACCGGGGCGGCGGGTGGTGCTATGGTGCTCCGGGCAGGTGAGTTCCTGGACGGTGCGCTGCAGGAGGGAGGGCCAGCAGGTATCTGGGGAGACGAAGGGGCGAAGATAGACGAGGGTGGCCTGCCGGTGCAGCCGGGCAAAGAGGCGGGAGATGAGGTGGCTTTTGCCATACCCAGGCTCGACCGAGAGGACGAGCTGGGCCTTGACGGGCACGTGGTCTACACGGGGCAGGGGCTTGGCGACGAGGGCCTCAAAGGCGTGGACGAGGGCCTCCAGGGCGTGGTCATTGAGTCCCGTGACGGATTTGGCCTCCCGTCGGGGCTCGGTGATGATGTCGTCGAGGAAGGGGTTCGGCATGGCGGCGGTGGGGTGGCTGTGCGGGCCTTGTTACTCCTTCATGCGCACAAAGAGGTAGGGCTCGTTATGGATGAGGATGGCGGCACCGCGGGCCGCCGGGCTGGCAAAGGACCAGTCGCCCTTGCCGGGGATGAAGACGCCTTGGTCGCAAAGCTGCACGACGACGGGTTTGAGCTTTTCCACGGGGCATTGCAGGACTTCCTGCAGGCGAACGATTTCCACATCCGGCATCCGGCGGTGCATGCGCACGGTTTTGTAGGCCTCAATGACGCGGGCCTGGGTGACGGCGAGGGGGGTGCCGGGGGTTTTGCCAGGGCGCTGCGCGGGGCTTTCCGGGGTGGCGTTTTCCAGGGTTGGCTCGGTCTTACTGGCGGCAGGCTCATCATCCAGCAGGGCTCTCAGGGCGGGGGCATAGGCGTAAAGGGCGGCGGTGCCGGAGGTGAGCTTGAGGATGATTTTTTCCTGCTCCAAGACGCGCAGGCAGGTGCGGAGGGCAGGGGCCTGGATGCGTTTGCCACGGAGCAAGTCGCTGCGGATTTTGGCGAGGGTGAAAAGGCTGCCACGCTTTTGCTCCGGCAGGGCATTGCAGAGGGTTTCATAGGCCAACTCTTCCGGGGAGACGGTCCGGGGTTTGTTTTTGGGCAGCCAGTAACGCCGGGCTTTGCCTTTCGTCTCGAGCACAAGTGCGCCTGCTTTGACCAACTCTGCCACCTGGGTATTCTGTCGGGTTTTTTCGGCCGCTTTTTTTGCGAGAACGAGCTTGCTGTGGGAAATGCCGGCTTGCCCAGCTGCCTTGACTTCATCAAGCACGCGACTTTTGAAGTCGTCCTGTTCCAAAGCGGCAATCTGAGAGGGTTCGTTCATCGTCATGGGCAGAATTTTCCGTAGCGTCGGTCTTGAAATACTCAAGTGAAGTATCTGCCCCCTGGGCAAAGCAATACCCGCGCCAGAGAGTGATCTTTGCACGATGAAGGGCGGTGCCTGCACAAGTCAGGCGGCGTGGAGGACAAGATTTCTGTTTATCCGGTTTTCACGGCGCGCCCTGCGCCTATCCTTTGACCATGCCGAAAGCCTCTCCCGCTGTTCTTTTGCTGATCCTTATCCTGATTGGGACTGGGGTGGGTGTGTTTGTTTCCCAAAAGCCGTCTGCGTCGGTGACGAGGCAAGAGGGGGAGCCGGAGGATCTGCGTGCGCAGATGAAGCTGCTGGAGGGGCAGGTGGAGTATCTTCAAGGGCAGGTGGGGGCACTGCAGGAGGAAAATGCGCAATTGCTGCAAAAGCTGGGCACTTTGGGGATGAAAGGCGTGCCGAAGATGGAGGCGGCGGCTGAGGAGGAGGTGATGCCGGATTATGTGGGTATGGGAATTGACCTGATGAAGTTCCGCCAGATCCAGGCCCTGCCCATCCCGACCACGGGCGTGAGTCAGGCGGAGGTGGAACGGGCAATCCTGATCTGGTTGCGCAAGCAGCAGCCGGGGGATGAGGCCCCGCGCTTTGCCCTGGCGCTGACGGCGCTGGGCTGGATCGACCAACCGGTGGACCCTTTGCCACTGCGGGCGGCCCTGTGGGCGCGGCAGCTCGGCGGCTGGTATGATGCGGAGAGCGGCACCCTGCTGGTGACGGATAAGAATCCGACACCCGGTGCGCCCGCGCCGGATCGCCCGTTGGCCCTGGCCTTTGGTCAGCTTTTGCGGGAGTTTGGCGGCACTCTTTTCCCGGAAGAGCGGGAGGCACCTCTGAGCACGGATGAGCGGCTGGCGCGGGAGGCCCTGCTGGCGGGTGATGCCGGGCTGACACGCTTTTTGTTTAGCCTGCAAAACCCGGCGGCGGTGCCGAAAAGCGACTTGCCTGCGGAGGACCCGGATCACCCTCTGAATGAAGTGCAGGCCCCGGTCTTCATCCGGGAACTGGCGATGTTTCCTTTCCGGCCTGGCTTTGAGTTTGCGCAGACGTTGCACAGCGCGGGCAGTTTTCCGCAGCTCAATGCGGCGTATTCCCGCCCGCCCCGTGATTGCGGGGAGGTCATCGAGACGGAGCGGTATCTGGAAAACAATGCGCTGCCTTCCTCCAGACCGGAATTTGCCACCGTCACGGTCGGCGGCACGGAGCCTTACTGGGATGACAGCCTGGGCCGCTTTGCCATATTCACAGCCCTGCGCACTTATAACAGCGATGAGGACGCAGGACAGGCGGCTCGGGGTTGGCAGTCGGATCGTTTGTTAGCTTATTCTGCCCCGGATCAACCGCGTGATCACGCCGTCTGGCAGACCCAGTGGCTGAGCCGGGAGAATGCCGCCGCCTTTTTTAAAGCCCTGCGCAATTGGCTGCTGCAGCGCTATGATGTGAAGCCGGGCAGCGACTCTGCCGATGAGGTGAAGCTGGAGGCGCAGGGCCGCCACATCCAACTGCTGCGCAACCGCAGCGGTCAGGGGGTGCTGCTGTTGGATGCGGCCACGGCGGATTTTTCCAGCGCCTTGCGTTCCACGCTGGAGCCTGTATCCAAGTCGGCTCCATGATTGCCAAGCAAGTGCTTTATTCCGGCCGCGTCCAGGGCGTCGGATTTCGTTATTCCACCAAGCAGATCGCCTCTGGCTATGAGGTGACTGGCAGCGTCAAAAATCTGCCCGATGGCCGTGTGCAGCTCCAGGCCATGTCGCATGATGTGGAGGAGCTGGAGGCTTTTCTGGCCGCCATCGACGAAAGCAACCTCGGCTCTCTGATCAAGGAGCGCGAGGTGAGCGTGATACCGGCGTTGATGGGGCAGCGGGGGTTTAGTATTCAGTGAACTTGTCTTCAGTGTTCAGTTTTCAGCCAACCAAGATACTGACTTGCTCTCCGCCTAGTTTCTGATGCATCATCGGGCTGTCTGTGAAATTTATCTCTCATCTCCTGCTGCTCATTGCGCTCAGTGCGTTGGCCGGTGCTGCCTGGGTGGCGCATCGGTCCGTGACTGTCGCGCCCTTGGAGCTGCCCAAGCCGGGGGCACGACAGCGGGATTTTGTGGACGATTTAAAGCAGGCCGCCATCAAGCGCTCCGCCATCTTTGAGATCAGTGAGGCAGAGCTGAACCGGCACCTGGCCAAGGTGCTGCAGGGCAGGCTGAAGGACCCGGCGGGACGGTGGATCATGTTTGAGCGCCTGGCGGTGGAGCTGGAGCCTGACATTGCACATGCGACGCTGGTCTGGAATGCGCGGGGACACCGCAGCACCGCCACGGTGGACTTCAAGGTGCAGCGGCTGGAGGAGACTTTTCGCGTGGAGGTCGTCGGTGGTCGTTACGGTCACTTGCAGGTGCCGCGTGGCATGTTGCGCCCGCTCGCCCCGGCTTTGGAGAGCCTCTCCCGCGTCCTCAAAGATGAAATCCAGTCGTTGTTTCAGATGAATCAGATCCAGCTCGCCCAAGACAAGCTCGTGCTCGACCCCCGTTTTCCGTAACCTTTTTGCCCGCATGTCCCGCGCTGCTGCCTTCGTCCCCTTTTTTCTTGCCACCCTTCTGACGGCTCAGGAGGCTACCCCCGCTGGACCGTTGTCACCGCCTTCCGCGCCTGTTTCCGCCGGGGCTGCCCCGGTGATTCCCGTTGCCCCGCCCATGCCTGGGCAGCTCCAGGCCACCCCGGCCCTGCCACCGCCCACCCCCGGCAGCCTGGCCCCGGTGAGTCCAGGGCAGGCACCCGCCACCACTCCGCCGCCGGATTTTACCGCCGCGCCCAAGGTCTCCGTGCCGAAGTCGAAATCCGGCTCCTCCACCAGCACGACAGGGCAATTCATTGTCCATGGCGATGATCTAACCCTGCGTAGCGCCCTCTCCAGCAAGTGCGAGGACATCTCTGCCGAATTGCGCACCCTCCTGCACGACAAACAGTCCTGGGTGCTGCCCGTGGTCGTGCTGTTGAATTCCGGCGATGCTGCCCGCAAGGCGGAAAAGCCTGTCTCCACCGTCATCTCGCAGCTCACCCATGGCGGCTTTCACCTCCAGGTGAATGTGAATATGCGCCCGGACCTGAAACCCTCCGAGCTGCGCAAGGAGATCATCCGCGCCCTGCTGGCAGAGCGCATCCTTCGAGATCAAAAGGAGATCACCGCCAAGCGTAACCTGCTGCTGCCGGACTGGCTTTTCCTCGGCATTTTAGAGGCCCTGGACTACCGTCAGCGCACCCGCCCCAGCACTCTTTTTGCCGCCATTTTCAAAAGTGGAAAAATCTTTGGCATTGAGGAGATCATTGAGGCCGCCGCCTCCGACATCGACGACGGTCTTTCCAAAACCATCTACCAGACCTCCTGCTGCGCCCTCGTCCTCGCGCTGCTGGATCAGCCGGACAGCGGTCTGCGCATGGGCAAGTTTCTCAATGCCCTGGCCAGCGACCCCCGAAGCGAGCGCGAGCTGCTCAACCAATGGTTCCCCAACTTTGCCACCAGCGAGGCCAGCCTGAACAAATGGTGGGCGCTACAGCTCGCCACCCTGGCCAGCCCCAGCATGGCCGAGCCGCTCAGCCCGCAGGACACCCTCGCCGCCTTGGAGGAAGCGCTCATCTTTCGCTATCAGGCCAAACCCAGCGAACTTCCGCAAAGCAGCCGCCGGGTAATCGCCGCCGCGAAACCCGCCCCGGCCCTTGTCCGCCCCAGCGCCCCCGTATCCAAACCCGCCCCTGAGGAGACCCCGCCCGCCGAGGAAGGGCCGGAAACTGAGGTCAAAGAAAAACGCGGATTCATCCGCCGCCTGAACCCCTTTTCTCGGGGTCAGTCCAGCGATGAGGAGATCGCCGCCGCCATTGCAGAAGCCGCTCGCGAAGAAGCTGAAAGCTCCATGTCCGAGGCAGAGGTCCCCCCCGTCGGCGCGGACCTGCCGCCGGAGTCATCCTCCCCACCCGCTGCCGCCGCGACCGGGCGCAAACCTCTGCTGAACCGTTGGTTCGCCGGAGATGAAAAGACGGAGGCAAAAACCAAGGAGGAAGACAAATCCAAGCCCGAGAAAAAGGCCGCCCCCAAAGTCAAAACCGAAAAAGCGGACGAGAGTCCCGAGCCAGAGAAAAAGCCCTCGAACCTCAACCCCATGAACTGGTTTAAAGGGGGCAAAAAAGACCCAAAAGACGCAGAGAACCCAGCGCCAGACGAGGAAAAAACCAAGGGCGACAAGGATAAGCAAGCCGCCCTCTCCCCTGAGCCGGAAACCATCTCCGCCCGACTGCGGGCCGACCTGCCCATTCTCGCCTTTGTTTACCAAGAAGTTGCCGTTGAAGCCGAAGAACCCAAGGTCGAGAAAAGGCGCTTCTTTGGCCTCCTGGGCAAAAAGAAACCTGAGAATGACCCCGCCGAGCCCGAGGCCCCGAAAAGGCTGGAAGACAAACCCAAGGCAGACAAAAAAGACCCCCCGCCTGAGCCGAAAAAGACCAAGGACGACGAAAAGCCCGAGGAACCCATGACCGAGGCGGAAGAGCCCCAATCTGAGGCTGACAAAGCCAAGCGCCAACCCCTGCGCCTCCGCCTCTTTGGCTCCGACAAAAAAGACGACGAGTCCAAGGACAAAGAAAAAGCCGAGGAGGAAATGCCCGCAGATGCCCCTGAAGCTCCTGCGGCAGAAGAAGCTCCCCCGGCCCGGCCCAAGCCTGAGCCCGCCCCCAAAACCCAGGCCCCCAAGGACGAAACCCCCATCGCCGCCACCATCCCCATTGAGGACTACGCCGCCATCCTCAAGCGCCCCGACCTGAACCAAATCATCCGCCGCAACGCCAACGCCCTGGCCGTTCTGCAAAATCGCGGCTCCGTCCTCTTCCGCCCTGTCGTCAACGATTACATCACCGCCCTGGAAGACATCCTCAAAGGCCGCACCAAAGGCCTGGACGAGCGCTTGCGCACCCTGCGCGCCCGCACTCAGCAGGCCCTGGAAAAAAGCAACGCTGTGCGTGATCTCCTGGACCTCCATGAGGCCAACGATTCCCCCGCTATGTCCGGTCTTTTTGAGGATTACCTCAAGCTCCCTCAGACCATCCAAAACGAACTCCCCCCCCGCACCGACCCCATTTCCAAGTATCTGGACGCGCTGGAAAAGGAGTTTTCGAAGGAGTGAACCCGTGCGCCTTTCTGGCTATTTATCACTGGCAAAAGGCCTGTAAAAATCAGGCACCGGTGCCAAAGAATCGCGGTTAGCTCAAAGTGCCACCGGGGGTGAGTGAAAGTGCCAAGTGCCAAGCCAATTGTGCCAAAAATGGCACTTTGGATGACTCTTTTTCACGATGAATCGTGAGCGCCTGGATTTTAAATCGTTGATAACCAACGCTTTAAACCTTCTTCAATCACCCTGGCACACCTCTAGCCATGTAAGAATGAATCAAAACCTTCCAGTTTCACTTTTCCCCCAACCTAACCATCTATGAGCAAAATCCTCGGCATTGACCTCGGCACCACGAACTCCTGCATGGCCGTCCTCGACGGCGGCAAGGCTACGGTGCTGGAAAACTCTGAAGGCGCACGCACCACGCCTTCCATCGTCGCCTTCACGAAGAGCGGCGAACGTGTCGTCGGTCAGGCCGCGAAGCGCCAAGCCGTCACGAACCCCCGCAACACCGTTTTCTCCGTCAAGCGCCTTATGGGCCGCAAGTTCGTCGAGCTGACGGAAGCCGACAAGCGCATGCCTTACAAGATCGTGGCCGCCGCCAATGGCGATGCCCACGTGCAGGTCGAAGTCGGCGGTGAAACGAAGACTTACTCCCCGCAGGAAGTCAGCGCGATGATCCTGGCCAAGCTGAAGGCCGACGCCGAAGCCAAGCTGGGCGAAACCATCACGGAAGCCGTGATTACCGTCCCGGCTTACTTCAACGATAGCCAGCGCAACGCCACCAAGGCCGCCGGTGAGATCGCCGGTCTGAACGTGCGCCGCATCATCAACGAGCCGACCGCAGCCGCCCTGGCTTACGGTCTCGACAGCAAGTCCGATGAAAAAGTCGCCGTGTATGACCTTGGCGGTGGCACCTTTGACATCAGCGTCCTGGAAATCGGCGACGGCGTCTTCGAAGTGCTAGCCACCGATGGCGACACCCACCTGGGCGGTGACGACTGGGACAACACCCTCATCACCTGGATCGTCAACGAATTCAAAGCCGACAGCGGCATTGACCTCAGCAGCCAGCCAGATGCCATCCAGCGCATCAAGGAAGAAGCTGAAAAGGCCAAGATCGCCCTCAGCTCAAGCCAGAGCTATGATTTGAACCTGCCCTTCATCACGGCGGACGCCTCCGGGCCGAAGCACATCATGAAGACCCTCAGCCGGGCCAAGATGGAGCAGCTCACAGACAGCCTGTTTGAGCGCACCATCAAGCCGGTCAAGGACTGCTTGGCCGCCGCCAAACTGGACGCCAGCAAGATCGACGAACTCGTGCTCGTCGGTGGCATGACTCGCATGCCCAAGGTGGTGGAAACCGCCAAGAAACTGGCCGGTAAAGACCCTCATCAGGGTGTGAACCCAGACGAAGTCGTCGCCATTGGCGCCGCCATCCAGGGCGGTGTGCTCAAAGGTGATGTGAAGGATGTGCTCCTGCTCGACGTGACCCCGCTGACTCTCTCTATCGAGACCGCAGGCGGCGTCGCCACCCCGATGATCCCGCGCAACACGACCATTCCAAAGAAGCACAGCCAGATCTTCTCCACCTACAGCGACAACCAGCCCGGTGTGGAAATCGTCGTCCTTCAGGGCGAGCGCCCTATGTCCCGCGACAACAAGACGCTCGGCACCTTCAAACTCGACGGCATCCCACCTCTGCCTCGCGGTCAACCTCAGATCGAAGTCACCTTTGACATCGACGCCAACGGCATCCTGCACGTCTCTGCCAAGGAAAAAACCACTGGCAAAGAGCAGAAAATCTCCATCCAGGGCAGCTCCGGCCTCAGCCAGGAAGAGATCGAAAAAGCCAAGCGCGATGCCGAAGAGCACGCCGAGGAAGACCTCAAGCGCAAAGAGTCTGTCGAAGTGAAGAACAAGGCGGAGGGCCTGACCTTCGAGATCGAGAAGACCCTGAAAGAGTGGGAAGGCAAAGTCCCCGCCGATCAGCTTTCTCCGATCACCGACAAGCTCGCCGCTCTGAAGTCCGCCATCGAAGCCGGTGACACCGACAAGATGAAGGCCCAGACCGAAGAACTCGAAAAACTCTTCGCTGCCGCCTATCAGGCCGCCGCCCAGGCTGGAGCCGCCGGTGCCCCTGGCGGTATGCCCGACATGCCTGAGCCTCCGACCGCCGAAACGAAGTCTGCCGACAATGGCAAGGTCGTGGACGCTGATTTCGAAGTCGTAGACAAGGATAAGTAATCGCAGCCCGATTATGCGAAGCATGATAACAATGCAGCCGCGAGGTTGCCCCAGCATTGCAGCCGATGGAGAGCCGACGGATCGTCGGCCTTCCCAGAGGACTGGGTTTGCCGTCAGATCGTCGGCTCTCCTCACAGCTGCCGCATTGACTATCATGCTTCTTACTTCCTGCGGCAAAAAAGAAGCCGTCGAGGCCCCAACGGTCCCGGTTTCCCCACCGCCTGCCGTGGTCTCCGATGCCAAGATCGAAGCCGAGCTGGCCAAGGCCTTGGAACCGACAAAAGCCGAACTCCAAGACGCGCTGGCCGATGAGGCAGAGAGCATCATCGACAAATATCCCAGCAAAACTGCCGCCGACCTCCTCAATGTCCCCGAGGTGAATGAGAGCCTGAAAGTGGCCCTCACGAAACTCGGGCAGGACAAGGCCCTGCAAAACAAAATCAACTCCACGGTGGAGCTGGCTGCGAAGATGAAAGGCCTGGAAGGCACGCCGGGTTCCGTTGGACTCGATTTGCAGGTCCAGGACTATGATCGCCCCCGCACCAGTCGGATGTTGCAGGCGGTGCTTTCCGAAGACCCCAAACGCATCGTGAGTTTCCTCATCGAAGAGATCGGCGAGGCCACTCCGGAGCTGACCCTCGGTGGGCTGGATCGCGCCACCAACGGCGTATCGATCAAGGAAAACAAGCCTCCGGCCAAATAAGGCCTCCCAGTTTCCGACACCTTTCCCCAAAAACTTTCCGCCCGGCTAGCCGCCACATACACCCATGTGTGACTGCAAGCCGGGCAGATGAACCCAAACCAAACCAGAACAACTAAACCGCTAGCAGAAAATAGACCAACTATGGCTACCGCAATCACCCCGCTCGGACGTCGCGTCCTCCTCAAGCGCTCCATCAGCGAAGAAAAAACCGCAGGTGGGATCTTTCTCCCCGACACCGCCAAAGAAAAACCCCAGGAAGCTGAAGTGCTCGCACTCGGCACCGGCAAGGACGACGAAGGCAAGGACGTCAGCACGCTCTTCACGGTGAAGGCTGGCGACAAGGTCCTGATCTCCAAATACGGCGGCACTGAAGTCAAGGTCAATGGTGAGGACCTCCTCATCGTCAACGAAACCGACATTCTCGGCATCCTCGCTTAACTCAACCCAAACCCCTAACACACACCACACTTAGTTATGGCAAAACAACTGCACTTCGACGAATCCGCACGTCAGGCCCTCCTGCGCGGAGTCACCAAACTGGCGAAAGCTGTCAAGGCCACTCTTGGCCCTGCCGGTCGCAACGTCATCCTTGAAAAGAAATTCGGCTCCCCGACGATCACCAAAGACGGTGTGACCGTGGCCAAGGAAATCGAGCTTCCATGCCCTTACGAAAACATGGGCGCTCAGCTCATCAAGGAAGTCTCCTCCAAGACCTCCGACATCGCCGGTGACGGCACCACGACCGCAACGGTCCTGGCTGAAGCCATCTATTCCGAAGGTCTCCGCAACGTGACCGCCGGTGCCAACCCGACCTCCCTTCAGCGCGGTATCCTCAAGGCCACCGCCGCCATCGTGGAGAAGCTGAAAGAAATCAGCACTCCAGTCAAAGACAGCAAGGAAGTGGCCCAGGTCGCGACCGTGTCCGCCAACTGGGACACCGCTATCGGCAACATCATTGCCGAAGCCATGGACAAAGTGGGCAAGGAAGGCACGATCACGGTCGAAGAAGCCAAGTCCATCGAAACCACCCTCGACGTCGTCGAAGGTATGCAGTTCGACAAAGGCTACCTGTCCCCTTACTTCGTCACGGACGCTGAGTCCATGGAAGCGAACCTGGAGTCCGCTTACATCCTCATCCACGAGAAGAAGATCAGCAGCCTGAAAGACATGCTGCCTCTGCTTGAGAAGGTCGCTCGCTCCGGCAAGCCTCTCCTCATCATCGCTGAAGACGTGGAAGGTGAAGCCCTTGCCACCCTCGTGGTGAACAAGCTCCGCGGCACGCTCAACATCGTGGCTGTGAAGGCTCCTGGTTTCGGCGACCGCCGCAAGGCCATGCTGGAAGACATCGCCATCCTCACCGGTGGCCGCTGCATCACCGAAGACCTCGGCATCAAGCTTGAAAACATCGAGCTTTCCGACCTCGGCAAGGCCAAGCGCATCACGATCGGCAAAGAAAGCACCGTCATCGTCGAAGGCGAAGGCGGCAGCGAAGCCATCTCCGGCCGCGTCAGCCAGATCAAGCGCCAGATCGAAGAAACCACCAGCGACTACGACCGTGAGAAGCTCCAGGAGCGTCTCGCCAAGCTCGCCGGTGGTGTGGCCGTCATCAACGTCGGTGCCGCCACCGAAACTGAGATGAAGGAAAAGAAAGCCCGTGTGGAAGACGCCCTTCACGCCACCCGCGCTGCGGTGGAAGAAGGCATCGTTCCTGGCGGTGGTGTCGCTCTTATCCGCGCTCAGTCCGCCATCGGCGATCTGGGTCTTGTGGGTGACGAGAAGACCGGTGCTGAAATCGTGGCTCGCGCCATCGAAGCTCCTCTTCGTCAACTGGCCGCTAACGCCGGTGTCGAAGGCGCGCTCGTCGTCGCTGAAGTCAAGAAGGGCAAAGGCAACGAAGGCTACAACGTGGCCACCGGCAAGTATGAAGACCTCATCGCCGCTGGTGTCGTTGATCCTGCCAAGGTGACCCGTAGCGCCCTCCAGAACGCTGCCTCCATCTCCGGCCTGCTTCTGACCACCGAGTGCCTCATCGCCGACATTCCCAAGGAAGAGAAGGCTGACGCAGGTCACGCCCACGACCACGGTGGCATGATGTAATAGGAATAAAGAGTTCTTTTTGAACTCTTATCCATGCGGCCTGTCTGTATAGGCAGGTCGCTCTTCAAAACTTTTTGTCCTGAGAGAACCGTCCTCGCATACCGGGAGCTTGCGTTGATGGAACTCAAGATAAAAAACCCAAAACCCCAATGAGCGGGCCGGAAGGAAACTTCCGGTCCGTTTTTTGTTTTTACTCCTTCGTGATCGTCTCGTCCAGGTTCAGCAACACGCGGGCGACGACAACCATCGGCGGGGCTTCCTCCGCTTGGTTCGTTTGGCGCTGACTTTTTAGCAGGTCCAACAAAAGCGCGGCTTCTTTTCCCGTAGGCTGGCGTGCGGTGCAGAGGCTGAACCCGTGGGCGATAGCCTGGGCATCGTCGCCATTTCCGGCTTTCTCCATGCGAACGGCCAGGTGCTGGGCGGCCTCCATGCTGAGGGTTTCATTCAGGGTCATCAGGGCCTGGAGCGGGGTGTTGCTCTTGGCGCGTTTCACACAGGCGGTTTCACCATTGGGCACGTCAAAGGTGCTGAGGAAGGGATAGGGCGTGCTGCGGCGGCGGAAGACATAAACGCTGCGGCGATATTTCTCGCCATCACCTTCCACCTTCCAGGGGAAGGGGGCGTAGCTGGCGGGTTTTTCAAATAGATACTCCGGGGCCGGTGGCATGACGCTGCGTCCGCCTAACTTCGTATTCAACAAGCCGCTGACGGCGAGCTGGATGTCGCGCACGACTTCGCCCTCCACACGGAAGCGCGGACCACGGGCCAGGAGGCGGTTGTAGGGGTCTTTCTCCAGGAGGGCGGGTGTCATCCGGCTTTCCTGCCGATAGGTGGCGCTGGTGACGATGAGGCGATGAAACTCTTTGTTAGACCAGCCTTTGTCCATGAACTCCGCCGCCAGCCAGTCGAGCAACTCAGGATGGCTCGGCAGGCTGCCCTGGATGCCGAAGTCCTCCGGTGTGTCCACCAGCCCAGTGCCGAAATAAGCCTGCCAGACACGGTTTACCCAGGCCCGTGCCGTGGTGGGGGACTGACGGGAGACCATCCACCGGGCCAAGGTGAGGCGGGAGCTGTCGGCGTCCTTGGGCAGCGGGTTGTTCAGCATGGCAGGCACGCCTGTGTTCACACGGTCGCCGAGTTTGAGGAAGTCGCCGCGCTTCAGCAGATGCGTCATCCGGGGTTCTTCGCGGGAGTCCAGGGTCAGAGTGGTGGTGCCTTCAGGATGCTGTTTCCACAGGGCTTCGATCTGATCATTGATGCCTTTCCATTCGGGGACGGTGGTGCGGAAGTAGGCAAAAGTGAGGTGGGCACTCCTGCCCGCCGGGTCCATGTGGACAGGAGTGCCCGCATCACTTTCGATCCATTCACGAACTTTTGCAGGCAGAGAGTCGGCGATGGCATCTGCCATGTCGGTGGTGCTGATGCGGTAACGGCCCAGGTTCATGGTCTGGAGGTCGTCGCTGTTCCAGCCGCCGTGCTTCATGCTGAGACCGACGGTGAGTTCCGTGTCCGGCGGGACTTCCAGGGGCTTTTCCAAAACGAACACCGCCTTGCGCGGCACATTGCGGCGACCTGGTCCGGCATCGATGCCCCAGGCGGTTTTGTCATCACCATCGATGGCGTAAGCGACGGGGCCAGTGACGCGGTTGTCCTTGGTGGCATCTTTGTCGCGGGCATACTCGGCCAGCGGTGAGTTCTCCGGCTCGCCAAAGTCAGCGGTGGCTTTGATAAACTTCAACGGCGTGAGTTTGTCCCCCACCTTGATCTCGGCAGTGAACTCGGTCAGCGCGGCCATGCCCTTGACCGAACGACCGGGGCCATAGGCGGGAAGGTTCGGATCATTCAGAAGTTCCAGGCGGAAGGCGGAGATCTTGAGCGGTGCCTTGCCCTCTGGTTTCACCACGAACTTCACATGCGATTTCGTTGGGGCATAGCCTTGGGCCAGGATGCTGCCGTCCTTTTGCCGTAGGGCTTTTTCTCCGCCAGCGGGATCGTCTTCAAACTTGAGCGTGGTCCACTTCGGCTGATTGCCCTTCACGCTCGCGGCCCAGGTTTGCAGGCGCTGTTCCCAGTCGGCGTTTTCATGTTTGAGCTTGTCTTCTAGCTCCTGAATCCCTTGCAGGACCTGGGCGCGCTGCATCTGCTCGCCACTGGTATAGACGACGCGCCAGGGCTCGTTGTCATTGTTCAGGAAGGCGAACATCTGATAGTATTCCTCCTGGCTGATCGGATCATACTTGTGGTTATGGCACTGCGTGCAGCCGATGGTCAGCCCGAGGATGCTTTTGCCGATGGTGTCCATGCGGTCAAACATGGCCTCCATGCGAAACTGCTCGGGGTCCACGCCGCCCTCTTCATTGATCATGGAATTCCGCAGGAACCCGGTGGCGACGATCTGATCCTGGGTGGCCTTGGGAAGCTGATCACCGGCGAGCTGCTCGATGATGAACCGGTCATAGGGCAGGTCGCGGTTGAAGGCGTTGATGACCCAGTCGCGATAAAACCAGATGTGCCGCATGGGGTCTTTTTCATACCCGTTGCTGTCCGCATAACGTGCGGCATCCAGCCAATGACGGCCCCAGCGTTCGCCGTAATGCGGGCTGGCCAGGAGCTTTTCCACGAGGCGATCATAGGCCTTGTCGGATGCTTTGAAGTCATGCACAAAGGTTGCCACTTCCTCAGGAGTTGGGGGCAGGCCAACGAGATCCAGATAGACGCGGCGGATGAGGGTTTCTGGCGCAGCCTGGGGGGCTGGTTTCAGGCCTTCTTTCGAGAGCCTCTGCCGAATGAAGGCATCGATGGGATGACCCTTTCCTGGCAAGGGCGGTTTCACCGGTGCTTTGAAGGCCCAATGGTCCACCTTCGTTTCCAGGCTGACGCTGGCGCTGTCTGGCCACTCCGCTCCTGCATCGATCCAGGCTTTGATCTTGCCGATCTGATCCGGTGAAAGCGGATCGCCTTTGCGTGGCATCTTCATCTTGGGGTTCTTCCCCTCGATGGCATGAACCAGGATGGAATCGGCGCTGTGCCCCGGTTTGATGGCCAATCCGAAGTCTCCGCCCTTCAACGCGCTTGGTTTGTGATCCAGGCGAAAGGCCGCCTCCTGCTTGCTGCCGCCATGGCAGCCATAGCAACGCTCTTCAAAGATGGGCTGGATGTCTTTGACAAAGTCCACCGCCCCTGCGGCAGGCAGGGCGAGCGAGGTGAGAACGAGGAAGGGCCGGAGCATGTCTTGGATTTATACGAGATGGGCCAGTGAAAGCCAAGAGCGCCCGGCATGGAGGATTCAGGCGAGGATCTTTTTCACCACATGGCCATGCACGTCCGTGAGGCGGTAGTCGCGGCCCTGGGTGTGAAAGGTGAGGCGCTCGTGATCGAAGCCCATGAGGTGCAGCATCGTGGCCTGGACATCATGCACATGGACGGGGTCCTCCACGACATTGAAGCCGAGTTCGTCCGTGGCCCCGATGGTCTGACCGCCTTTGACCCCACCGCCTGCCATCCAGATGGTGAAGGCCTGTGGATGGTGGTCGCGGCCCAGGGCACGGCCCAGAGCAGGGTTGGTTTCCACCATCGGCGTGCGGCCAAATTCCCCGCCCCAGACGACCAGGGTGTCATCCAGGAGACCGCGTTGTTTCAGGTCTTTGACGAGCGCGGCGCTGGCCTGATCCGTCTCCCTGCAGTTGTTGCGGACATTGCCTTCCACATTGGAATGGGCGTCCCAGCCTTCATGGTAGATGTTGATGAAGCGGACTCCACGCTCGACCATGCGGCGGGCCAACAAGCAGGCGCGGGCAAAGTTGGGCTTGTCAGGATCGCAGCCATACATCTCCAGGGTTTCCTTGCTCTCGCTCTTCAAGTCCGTCAGCTCTGGGGCGCTGGTTTGCATGCGAAAGGCCATCTCATAAGCCGCAATGCGGGTGGCGATCTCAGGATCGCCCACGGTGCCTAACCGTTTTTGATTCAAGGCGCTGACGAGGTCCAGCGTGTCCCGCTGCGCACGTGGGTCAATGCCCGCAGGGCTGGAGACATTCAGGATGGGGTCTCCGCTGTTGCGGAAGCGCACGCCATTGTAGATCGTCGGCAGAAAGCCGCTGGACATCAGGGCCGTGCCGCCGCTGAGACCGGAGCCGGTGGACATGACGACAAAGGCCGGAAGATTCTGCGTCTCCGCCCCCAGGCCATACAGCGCCCAGGAGCCCATGCAGGGGCGTCCAGGCTGACCAAATCCGGTTTGGAAAAAGAGCTGTGCCGGGGCGTGGTTAAATTGATCCGTCTTCACGGAACGCACGATGCAGAGATCGTCGGCGATCTTGGCGATGTGCGGCATCACCTCGGACACCCAGGCTCCGCTTTGACCATGCTGCGCAAATTTAAACCGGGGGCCGAGCGCGGCGGCATCCGGGCGGATGAAGGCATAACGCTGACCGCCGATGACCTCTGGCGGGATGGGTTTGCCCTCATACTTGGTCAGCATCGGCTTGGGATCGAAGGTCTCGAGCTGGCTCGGTGCCCCGGCCATGAAAAGGTGGATCACCCGCTTGGCCTTCGGTGCGTAGTGAGGCCCGCGTGCGGCAAGCGGATTGGCAGGCGCGGCGTTGGCGAGCGAATCCGTGAGCAATCCCGCAGCGGCGACTTTGCCCAAACCATACGTGCAATCACGCAGGAAGTGACGGCGGGAATAAAAGGTGGGGGAGGGGAACATGGAGGGAAAATGACGAATGACGAAATCCGAATGACAAAAGACATCAGCCTTTGGTGATGAATTCATCCAGGTTGAACAAGGCGCGGGCGGTGAGGGTCCAGGCGGCGGCTTCGGTGGCGTCACCTTCTTTGATGGCGGTGATTTCGGAGGCTTTGAGGTCGCCGGATTTTAGACGGCTGCGCTGCTGATTGAGGAAGGCTTGCGTGACTTGGATTTCATCGGCATCGGGCTGGCGGGAAAGGACACGCAGGTAGAGTTGCCGGATCGTGGTTTCGTCATTCGCCTTTTGACTGGCCAGGACCTTTCCGAGGGCCTGGGCACCTTCGGTGAAGATGACGTCGTTCATGATGGTCAGGGCCTGGAGGGCGGAGTTGGAGGCTTCGCGTTTGACTAGGCAGGACTCGCCGGTGGGGGCGTCAAAGGTGGTGTAGAGGGCAAAGGGCGCGGTGCGTTTACTGAAGGTGTAGAGGCTGCGACGGTAGCGGTCGTTACCCGTGCTCGGCGTCCACTTAAACTTGCCATAAGCGACTTCTGTGACGCTCTCCGGCTGCGGCGGATAGACACTGGGTCCGCCTAACTTGGGATTCAACAAGCCTGCCGCGCTGAGCATGGAGTCGCGGATGATCTCCGCCTCCAGACGCACCCGTGGGAAACGCGAGATCAGCACGTTCTCAGGGTCTTTCTGATCACTGACCGCTGACGACTGAACACTCTGCTTGTAAGCTGCACTCGTCACCAATACCCGATGTAGCTTCTTCATCGACCATCCCCGCCTAACAAACTCCACCGAAAGCCAGTCGAGCAGTTCAGGATGGGAGGGTAGCGATCCTTGATAGCCGAAGTCATCTACCGTCTTCACCAAGCCACGGCCAAACAGTGTGGCCCACTGGCGGTTGACGATGACACGCGGGGTCAGCGGATTTTCAGGCGAAACGAGCCAGCGAGCGAATTCGAGACGGGTCTTGGGTTTGTCCTGTGGAAAGGGATGCAGGACGGCCAGGGTTACCGGTTCCACGGCTTCCTTCGGCTGGGTGAACTCGCCCCGATGATGGCGGAAGGTGGGGCGCTGATGATCGGCGGGACGCTCGCGCATGACCAGGCTGATGGGGAAGGCCGGCGGGGTGCGCAGTTGATGCACCGTTTTGGAATGGGCTGCGAGTTCAGGCGTGGTGAGAAGGAAGTGCTCCCAGAGCGGCTGCTTTTCTGTGTCTGCCAGGGTGGGTTTCAGCAGCAGGGAGACGAGGCTGTTTTCCATGTCGCGGGCCACGGCTTTGGCGTCATTGGAAGTCGAAAGCCGGAAGTGGCCGAGCGGGCAGGCGTAGTGACGGCCAAAGAGCATCTGCACCTTCACCTCGGCCCCGGCAGGGATGGGTTCGGCCAGCACAAAGACCGCCTCGTGACGCTCGCCGTAACGGGCGGCACAGCTCCAGCCGGTCTGCGGATCGCCATCGGTGGCCAGCATGGCGGTGGCGGGATTCTTGCCGAAGTTGTTCTTCGAGTAGCTCTCGGTGGCGGAGGCGATTTTGACCGGCTTGCCATTGGCCGTGACCTTGAATTCGCCCATGAAGAAGTCACCCTTGGGGCCTTCGTAATTGCACATGCCGGGGCCGTGAGCGGGCAGGCTGTCGTGAGGCAGGGCCTCCAGGCGAATGGCTGACACGGGCTGATCCGACTTGGCAAAAGTCAGGTCGTAGGTGTCGGTCTTGGTGATGTCGCCGGAACCCAGGAGGGAGTCATCGGGCTGGATTTTGAGCAGCGGCATGTTCGTCACAGCTTTGACCGGTTTCAAGGTCTGCCAGGTGACGGAGCGGGCGCGTTCGGTCTTCAGCCATTGGGCAAAGGCGGTTTCGGCGTTGTTGTCAGGCGTTTGGTTAGGCCACTTGGCGGGCAGCGCCTTCAGCAGGGTGGAGGCGCGTTTGAGATTGGCTTGATGTTCGGCGGCCTTGGCTTCGTCTGGCAGGTCCAGGTCAGGCTCGTCCGCATTGTTCAGGAAGGCCATCATGCCGTAGTATTCCGTGTGGGTGATGGGGTCGAACTTGTGCGTGTGGCACTGGGTGCATTGCATCGTCAGGCCCAGCCAGGTGGCTCCCGTGGTGGCGACACGGTCGGTCATGGCGTGAAAACGGAACTCCAGGGGGTCAATGCCGCCTTCTTCATTCAGCATCGTGTTGCGATGAAAACCCGTGGCGATGCGTTGATCCAACGTGGCCCCTGGGAGCATGTCTCCGGCGAGTTGCTCAATGGTAAACTGGTCGAAAGGCATGTCGGCATTCAGCGCCTGGATTACCCAGTCGCGGTAGGGCCAGATGCTGCGCTCGCGGTCCTTTTCATAACCGTTGGTGTCGGCGTAGCGTGCCAGATCCAGCCAGCGGCGTGCCCAGCGTTCACCATAAGCGGGGCTGGCGAGGAGCTTGTCCACGATCTTCTCATAGGGCTTATGGGACCCATTGGACCTATGGGCCTCATCGATGAAGGCAGTGACTTCTTCGGGACTCGGTGGCAATCCGGTGAGGTCCAGATAGACACGGCGGATGAGGGTTTCCGGGCTGGCTTGAGTGGCCGGTTCCAGGCCTGCTTCGTGGAGCTTCTTTTGAATGAAGTGATCCACGGGATGTTTTCCGGCGGGCACCTGGGCGGCCACAGGTTTGGCAAAGGCCCAATGCGGCGTGTATTCGGCTCCTTCGGTGACCCAGCGCTTCAGGATTTCCTTTTGCGCGTCGGTGATCGGCTTTTTGGCTTCGGGTGGAGGCATCAGTTCATCTTCGTCGTGACTGAAGATGCGTTTGATGATTTCGCTGGTTTCGGCCTGGCCGGGGACGATGGCCACCTCGCCGGACTTGCCCGCCTTGAGGGCGTCCTCGCGGACATCCAGGCGCAGCTTGCCTTTGCGGCCTTGTTCATCGGGGCCATGGCAGTGGTAGCAATGGTTGGACAGGATGGGCCGGACATCACGCTGAAAGTCGAGCGATGCGGCGGGCAGGGACGCAGGCAGGGCGAGGGCAAGGAGGACGACAGACAGACGGGGCATGATTCTTCCCCAGATAACGTTCGTCGTGGCCTGATCCTACGCGGAACGCAGGATCATCCATGAGTTCGGTATGTGATGTGGACGGGGGCGTCCGCGCTCCTTGGGGTTACTCCTCCCCGCTGAGCACGACACTGCCTGTGGCCAGCTTGGTGCCGTCGGCGGTGGTGATCTCGCCGCTGATCTGGACCAGGCCGGGCATCACGGCGTCTCGTTTGGCGGTGATGGTCAGGGTTTCGCCTGGAGGAATGCTGCCGAGGATCTTGAACTGGCGCACAGCGGTTAGGCGGACGTTTTTCATCGGGCTGTCCCCCCGGTCGCTCTGGGCCAGGATGCCACCGAGCTGAGCCAGGGATTCGATCATGATGACGCCCGGAAGCAAAGGTTGGCCTGGAAAATGCCCTTCGAGGAAAGCTTCATCCCCCTTGAGGGTCCAAAGGGCGCTGGCAGAGACTCCCGGTTCCATGGAAATCACCTCATCAATGAAGCGAAATGCACGACCGTGAGGGAGCGAGGAAAGAGCTTGGACAAGCGCGGCGGGCTGCAACATAATCGGCCCCCTCATACCCCATGCCTATGGTCTGTGCCAATCTTGAAAGTTCAACCCCCGCAGCTTGTTATTCCTAACGGGATACCTTGTGCCGCTTTCATTGCATGTTGGACCGTCTCCGCCTGATCACCGCTTGGATCGCGAGTCTGCTCTATTGGGTGGTGGGGGGTGGCGGTTTTCTTTTTCTGTGTGTGCTGCTGCCTCTGATTTTCTGCCGGGAACGGGCCAAGTTGATCGGGCAGGGCGCACTCAGGGGGGCGTTTCAGGGATTTCTGCGCGTGTTACGATTTTTTGACATCGTCGAATGTGAGTATGTCGGGTTTGATCGATTGCGCGCCCAGACCGGGGGCATGATTGTGGCACCCAATCATCCGGCGCTTTGGGATGCGGTGTTTGTGTTAGCCGAGGTTGACCACATGGCCTGCGTGTTGAAAGCATCCCTGATGTGCAATCCGATCCTGTTTGGCGGGGCGACAGCCGCAGGCTTCATCCCGAACGAACCCACTCATAAAATGCTGCGCCAATGCATTGACACCCTGAAAGCAGGAAGTCGTCTGCTGATTTTCCCCGAAGGCACCCGCACCCGTTTGGATCACGGGCCTTTGAATGATTTCCAAGGAGGTTTGGCCGTGGTGGCGAAGAATGCAGCCGTTCCCGTCTGGCCCGTGTATGTGCAGACCAATAGCCGGTATCTCAGCAAGGGCTGGTCTCTATGGCAATTGCCGACGGAAAAAATACGCCTGCGCATGACTGTGGGCGAACCGCTGAGCTATCCCAAAGGCGGAGAACCCATGGGTTTCCTCAATGAACTACGTCAGCGTTATGTGACGGCTTTGGAGTCCAACGCACGATGAAGATCCTGGTCCTGATCCCCAGTTTCAATACGGGCCGTATCCTGCCGAAAACCGTGACCGAGGTCCTGGCCCAATGGCCGGAGGTGTGGGTCGTCATGGATGGCAGCACGGATGGCAGCGAGGCGCTGTTGTCGCCGCTGAAAGCCGGTCATCCGGGGCTGAAAGTCATCTCTTTACCCATCAATTCCGGCAAAGGGGCCGCCGTCCTGCATGGCACCAAGCAGGCGCATGATGCGGGTTACACCCATGTCCTCACCATGGATGCCGATGGGCAGCACCCCACGCATGACATCCCGCGTTTCATCGAGTTGGCCCAAAAATACCCGGATGCCGTCATGATGGGCACCCCGGTCTTTGGCCCGGAGGCCCCGCAATTGCGGGTGCAGGGGCGCAAGATTTCCAACATGTGGGCGAACCTGGAGACGCTGAACTGGGGCATCCCGGACACGCTCTTTGGCATGAGGTTGTATCCCGTGCCCCTGCTGCTGCGCGCCTTTCGCGGCACCATCTGGGCGCGGCGCTTTGATTATGACACGGAGATCGCCGTGCGTCTGGCCTGGCAGGGCGTGCCCATGCTTTCTGTGCCCACCACCGTGCGCTACCTCACACAGGAGGAGGGGGGCGTTTCTCAGTTCCGCTACTTCCGTGACAACAGTGTGCTTACATGGATGCATGCGCGTTTGCTGTTCGGTTTTGCCTGGCGCATCCCTCTGCTGCTGTTGCGCCTCGGCCGTGGTGGCAATCCTCTTCGAAAGACTTCCGCATGACCCCGTCCCCGGCCCAACTCGAAAACATCGCCGCGCTGTGTGACCGGCGCTGGGATTTCTTTTACACCCGGTCAAAGCTGGCCAGCGACCCTGTTTATGAGGCCGTCGTGCGCGAGATCGGTCACAGCGACCTGCCCGTGCTGGACATCGGTTGTGGCATCGGCCTGCTGGCGCATTACTTGCGCACCTGCGGTCATGAGGCACCGATTACGGGCTTCGATTACGACTCGCGTAAAATCTCCAGCGCTGAAGCCATGGCGATCAAATCAGGCCGTCAGGGGTTGGCCTTCTCCGCTGGGGATGCACGCACAGGTCTGCCAGACTTCACCGGCCATGTGGTCATCCTGGACATCCTGCAGTTTTTTACTCAGCCAGAGCAGGATACCCTCTTGCACGCCGCCGCCGCCCGTGTCGCCCCTGGGGGAAAGCTGGTCATCCGCACAGGGCTGCGCGATGAATCCCGGCGTTTCAAGATCACCGTCGCCGGGGATTACCTGGCGAAAATCACCTTTTGGATGAAAGCAGCCCCGGTTTGTTACCCCGATGCGGAGCAGTTTCGACAGGTGCTTTCAGCAGCCGGGTTAAAGGTGGAAATCAGCCCGCTTTGGGGCGGCACTCCGTTCAACAATCACCTGATTGTGGCACAACGGTAACGTTCGTGATTCAACGCCTGCCTCGACAACGCTGTCCATCTCGGCTAGAAAACCCGCCCGCATGTTGTCCGTCTCTCGTTTCCAACCCCTTTTTTGCGCTGCTCTGATCTGGCTGATCGGCATTGCGGGAGCCTCTGCGCAGTGGCTCGTGTATGAATTGCGCTTCACACCGGAGGAGGATTCGGTGAATTTCAGTTTTTACACCGGGGGCTATGTCGTCGTCCCGGCGGAGGGCGGTGCCGCCACGATCATCCTGACCACGGAGGAGGGCGGGCGCTATTACGCGGTGGCGGAGAGCAGCGGGAAATACTTTGTGGCCGCCAATGCCGGTGTGCGAAAGGCCGTGTTTGCCGCTGCGGCGTTGACGAGCACGGCCCAGGCCTTTTACACCGCGTCCGGGCACATGAACCGTTCCCTCCTGCTCAATACTCGCTCCTGGCGTGTGGCTGAGACCCTGACGGGGCGGCTGATGGCTGCGGATGATGAATCCGCTACGGGGCCTGCCCCGGACGGCTCGTTCGGTGTCGTCGGCAGCGCTTTGATCACAGGTGTGTTGCGGGAGGATCTGACGGCGAATGCCAGCGCGGCTTTCCAATCGCAAAATGTCGCCACGGCTTACATCATCGAGCTGCTGGAAAAATACGGTTACGCCCCGGATGTGGGCAGTCTGCCGCCTCCCGTCATCTCCTCGGATGAAGCCGCCGTGATCGATGCCAGCCTCTTTCCGGTCGAAACCCACGGCCAGGCCCCCGCCAACGACTGATGAAAAACATCCGCCAAGCCCTTGTCCAATGTCTGGAGGCCTCAGGCGGCACCGGCATTCCTCTGCCGGTCGCGACGCCCAGCTCGTCCGTGATCAATCAACTCCTGGATCTGGGGGCCTTGGATGAAGAGGCCTTCCTTTCTCAGCTCGCCGTGCGCATGGGCCTCGGTTACGTGTCCATACCTCTGCCAGACAGCGCGGATGCCCCGGAAATGAAGCGGCTGATGCCCCCGCGTGTCGCCCTGAAACATCGCCTGCTGCCCTTGAAGATCGAGGAGGAAGAAGGCGGTGCCAAGAAGCTCATCGTCGCCTCCTATGATCCCTTTGACCTCATCGGCAGGCAAGCCGTGGCGCGTGAGGTGGATGCCGCCGTGCGCTGGCAGATCGCCCCGCGCAAACGCCTGCTCAATGCCATGCGCGACTTTTACGGTGTGGGCGCGGATACCTTTGAGGAGATTCTCAAAGGCCGTGACATCGATGGAGCCGACCTGGAACAGCGGGATGAAGCCAACATCATCGATGCCGATGACGAGGAAGCCTCCGTGGTGAAGTTTGTGAACACCGTGATTCGTGAGGCCCTGGAGCAACACGCCACGGACATTCACGTGGAGCCCATGGAAGATAAGCTGCGCATGCGCTACCGCATCGACGGTCGTTTGCGTGAGGTGCCCGTGCCGGAAAACATCAAGGCGCTCCAGCAGTCCGTGATCGCCCGTCTGAAGGTGATGGCCAAGCTGGATATCGCCGAACGCCGACTACCGCAGGATGGTCGTATCAATCTCCAGATCGCCGGACAGCTCATTGACGTCCGTGTCGCCACGATCCCCAGTGTGGAGGGGGAAAGCATCTCCCTGCGTTTGCTCGGCCAGGAAAAGTTCAATCTCGACCGCCTCCGCATTGAAAGCGACCTGCGGGCCGAGATCGAAGTCCTGCTGAAAAAACCCAACGGCATCATCCTGGTGACGGGTCCGACCGGGTCCGGGAAATCCACCACGCTTTACACCTTCCTCAGCCAGCTCAATACGGAGCACCGCCGCATCGTCACCATCGAGGACCCGGTGGAAAACAAGCTGCCCGGTGTGGTCCAGATCGCCGTCAGACCGGAGATCGAGCTGACCTTTGCCACCGGTCTGCGCAGCATTCTGCGCGGTGACCCGAACGTGGTCATGGTGGGGGAAATGCGCGACCTGGAAACGGCGGAAATCGCCATCCGTGCGGCCCTCACAGGTCACTTGGTCTTCAGCACCCTGCACACGAACAATGCCATTGGCGGCATCATGCGCTTGGTGGACATGGGCGTGGAGCCCTTCCTCGTCGCCAGCTCCGTGCGCGCTTTCATTGCCCAGCGTCTGGTGCGTCTCCTGTGCAACGCCTGCAAAGAGCCCGAGCCGGATGCCGAGGTGAAACTGCGGGAACTCAAGCACACGGCTCCGATCACGACCCAGGTCTATCGGGCCAAAGAAGGCGGCTGCGAGGCCTGCCGTCACACGGGCTACAAAGGCCGTATGTCCATCTACGAACTCGTGCGCCTGACCCCGGCCATGGGCGAGCTCGTCACGCACAAGGCCAGCAGTGCCCAGCTCATGCAGCAAGCCTACAAGGACGGTTATCGCCCGATGCGTGAGTATGGCGTGCGCAAGGTCCTGGATGGCAATACGACCATCGAGGAAGTCATCAGCGTGACTGTGGCGGAGTCTGAGCAGTAACGGCTTAAATCAAGCCCCGTCTAACCAACGATTCTTCCATCGCCTGCTCCACCAGGCGCACGGCCAATTCCTGCGTGGCATCGTCCAGCGCCTGGTTCGCGGCCTTCAGGGCCTTGGCATCGTGCTCCTCCGCATTCAGGGCGCTGCGCACCTTCACGGCGGCGGCCTCGATCACGGCGCGTTCTTCAGGCGTCACTGCATCGCCAAACTGCGTGAGCGCGGCCTCCACGGCGGGCAGCAGCTCTTCGGCCTTCAGCTTGGCCTCCGTCCACACGCGTTCGTTCATGTCCTCAAAGGCGTATTCCACACTCTCGGCGATCATCTGCTCCACACGTTCATCATCCACATTCACGGCGGTGTTTTGGATCTCCAAAACGGTGTCCGTATTCGTCGCCGTATCGCGGGCCAGCACTTGCAGGATGCCGTTTGCATCGATGGCAAACTGCACCCCTACCCGCGCACTGCCCTTCGGACCCGGTGGAAAAGGAATGACGATGCTGCCCAGCTCCCAGTTATCCTTGGCCAGTTCACGCTCGCCCTGCAGCACGCGGATCAGCATGTCCTGTTGATTCGCCACCGCATTGGTAAACATCTCCCCGGCCTTGCAGGGAATGGTGCTGTTGCGCGGGATGATGATGTTCATCAGGCCGCCAAAGGTCTCGATGCCTAACGACAAGGGTGTCACGTCCAGCAGCAGCACATTGCGCAATGAACCGCTGAGAATCCCGGCCTGGATGACCGCGCCGAGGGCCACGGCTTCATCGGGATTTTGCGAGGTGTTCGGCTCGCGGCCAAAGACCTCCGCCACGTAGCTGCGCACCAGCGGGATGCGCGTGCTGCCGCCCACCAGGATGACTTCATCCAGCTCCTCCGGCTTCACCCCGGCATCGCTCAGCGCCCGCAGGCAGTGGGCACGCGTGCGCTCGACCAGGGGACGGATCAGCTTGTCAAACTCCGCGCGGGTCAGGTCCACACTGAGGCTGTTCACGCCGTCAAAGAAGGGCAGTTCGATGCGGGTCGTGTCCTCCAGTGACAGACGCTTTTTCGCCGCTTCTGCTGCCTCGATCAAACGTGTCGTGGAGCCCGTTTTAGGGGCGATGGCTTCAGCCACCATCCAGTCCATGTCATCCCCACCGAGCTGCGTATCCCCCGCCGTGCTCAGCACTTGAAAAACCCCGTCCCGCATCTCCAGCACGCTGATGTCAAAGGTGCCGCCGCCCAGGTCATAAACCGCGATCTTTTTGCGTTCGTCCAGCTTGTCCAGACCATAGGCCAGCGCGGCTGCCGTCGGCTCGCTGACAATGCGTTCCACCGTCAATCCTGCCAGCTCCCCCGCCTGCTTGGTGGCATTGCGCTGGGCGTCATTGAAGTAAGCCGGGACCGTGATGACCGCCCGCGATACTGGCTGCTCCAGCGCCCTTTCCGCGATGGCCTTCAGCCGCTTCAGGATCTCGGCGGAAACCTCCACGGGCGTGGTGCCGAGCTGGCGCAGATCATAGGGCGGCTGCCAGCCCCCCTCACCACTGCGACGGCCAATCAGGCGCTTCACACTGGTCACCGTGCGCTGCGGCTCCAGGGCACGTTTGCGCAGCGCCGCCGCCCCCACGATGAGGCTGCCATCTGCGGCATAGTTCACGGCAGAGGGCGTCAGGCGCTGACCGTCCTCATCCGCCAGCAGGATGGGGAAACCGCTGTCCACCACGCCGACCAGCGAGTTCGTGGTGCCGAGGTCGATGCCGAGGATGGGGTAAATCGTAATCAATACAGGCAAAAAGGCCCGGAAGTCAAAGGTGTCAAAGGTTGAGGCGGTCAATTTTGTTTGTGGACAGTCCTTTCCTATTCAAGTGGAAGCAGACACCTTAGTCACTACTTCCTCGTTCATTCCATTGATTCATGACACAGTTATAAATTTTTTATACACCAAGTTTCAGTTTAATTAGACATTTTAATTGAACTCATGTTGGTTATAACTTCTGTCGTATTGATCTCATGGACTTAAGTTGTCTATAAAGTGCTGTTGTTCTTCACGGCTCAGTAAATTCGATGTATGGAGGCGTATTTGCTCAGCCATTATCATAGTTCGAGATTCTGGCTGAATTTTGGTGCCTTGCTGTGCAATCTGATCGTTTGCAGCAATGAGTGCGGTAATAACGCCCTGTTCTGCATCAGGTGAGATACTCAAATTTGCGGAACGAGCGACATGAGCTACTTGATCTCGCACGGGCTTTGATTTCTCCCAACGCATAAATGCGTTATATTGCTCTCCCCCGCCTAATTCTTTAGCAATTTCCTGGTTCTTGGCATCTTGTGCCTCGTCGATCAATTTTCTTTTTGCTCGTTTTGTTTCAATTGGCATGTCACCCTCACTCATTAGTTGCATAGTCATCTTGTTGTATTGCAAGTCGCGCTCATGAACCAACTCAATGACTCTTGCAATTTCTTCATCATTCAAACCAAGAGCTATTAAAAACGATTTATTATCTGCGTCTAATTTTTGATTTTTTGCTCTTTCTGCTCGTTCAATGGCTTGCGGCGTTTTCACAAGGTGTTGAGCCATCTTAACCCAACGAGGGTCCATTAGTTCCAACTTTGGCTTTGAAACTATAGTCGCATTATTTGACCCACTGGATGTTCTTGAAGGCTCATCTAAAAATTCGATTTGACCAGATAAACTGGTATTAGCTACAGCACTCACAGGGCTTTCGACAGCGATCTTGCTGATGTCTTTATGACCACCAAGCCAGTAACCATAGAAAAGAAAAACTAAAGTAGCTAAAACCAGCGTGCGCAGTTGCATGATTGTAATCATTTTATCTTGTTTAAGAAATTCGTAGCACTCAACTCGTGTCCGAGGTGAGTGCTACGACGATATCAGCTAACTTTAAGGAGCCCACGGTTCCTCTGGGTAATATTCACGCCAGGCTTCAACATTATCAATATTATCTTGGCCAATAACTTCTTCGATATATTCATTTCCTGTAAGCCATTCGTCTGGATTATCTGGGTCTGGGGCGTAAGGTTCTTCGCCATAACCAGCCGCATCCTCTATTTCGTTTTCAATTGTATCTGCCGCTTGCTCATAATCAAGCAACTGGTTTGCCAGATCTATATCTGCTTGGCTATTTGGGTCATCGACAGTGACTTCGTTTGTATTGGGATCCAGCTCAGCATCAGCCATTACACTGGAAGCACTGAGTAAGATTATAAGGAATCCAGCGGTCACGCAGAATGTGCGGTTTTTTAGAGTCGTGATTTCTATTTTCATGATGGTTCAGTTTATATTTGCTTTTTTGTTTTTCCCTTTTTCCAATTACGGTAGCTTTACAGCGTCATTGATGTGGTTGGTGGCGCGGTATTTCCACTTCGTGCGGATGGTGGGGAAAAGGAGTTCTGTGAATGCTTCGGGCGGCAGCCCTCAAAGAAAAAGCATGTGTATTGTATGAATAGGGAAGCCCGCTTTTTGCGCTCTCACCATGAATTTCCTGCTCAGGAGCGTCCCCCAAAGGAGCGAATAAGTCAGCCAAGACAAGCCCAATACTCCCTCGAAACTTCGCCAGATAGGCAATGCAGACGTTTATCTGCCCATTGCTTCCTTTAAGGCATGTCGCAGTGCTGAACGAGGGTCGTTGCATTGGCCATGGCATAAATGCTCGCATGATTTTGCTGAATTAATTCTGTTAAATCAGAATAGTGCTTTTTGATCAAGCATAAGTCTGATAGCTAGCACACGTTTTTCACCCTACAGGCTGTCTGGGTAAGACATACGTGACAGAAACTTTGATTCTACAGCATTCCCTAAGCTTTAGCCTCTGCAAGAATCCGCATGCTTTAGAGCTATCCGATTCCACCATACCGATCAGAGAGTTCGTGGTGCCGAGGATGGGGAAAGACTTGAGAATGAAGAAGCAGCAAGGAGCCGATCCGTCATGGATTCAAAAGGATTCTCTGCGGTCTTTCCATCGCGTGTGCTGCGATGCAGGCTTTCTTTAGCCTAAAGCCAAGGAATCGTTGCGTGCCTGTGATTGCCAAGACCTGACATCTCTGTCAGCATTCGCATTCCATGCAGACCCTCCTCACACCCCTCGCCGCTGGCAAAAGCCTGACCGAAGCCCAAGTGCGCGAAGCCGCCGCCTTTCTGGTGGATGAGCATGAATCCGCCGAGACCAAGGCCGCCTTTTTGCGTGCCCTCTCCCAGAAAGGCGAGACCCCGGCGGAGATCGCAGGCTTTGTCCATGAGTTCCTGAAACTGGCCGTGGACCCCGGCCTGGATCGCAGCAAGCTCCCCGGCCCCATGCTGGACGTGGTGGGCACCGGCGGTGATAAACTGCACCTCTTCAATGTCTCCACCACCGCCATGTTCATCCTGGCCGGGGGCGGCGTCTGCGTCACGAAACACGGCAATCGCGGCATCACCAGCAAGGCCGGGGGTGCCGACGTGCTGGAGGCCCTGGGCATCCGCATCGACCTGCCCGTGGACCGCGTCGCTCGTGGCATCGAAACCAACGGCCTCGGCTTCTTCTTCGCCCCGCTGTATCACCCCGCCTTCAAGGCCGTGGCCGAGGCCCGCAAGATCCTCAACACCGAAGGCCGCCGCTCCATCTTCAACATCCTCGGCCCCCTGCTCAATCCCGCCCGGCCCGACTATCAGCTCATCGGCGTCTTTGACCCCGCCCTCACCCGCACCTTTGGCGAAATCCTCCTCACCCTGGGCCGTCAAGGTGCCTGGGTCGTCCACGGCACTGCCAAGGAAGGCGGCGGCATGGACGAACTCTCCACCCTGGGGAAAAACCAGGTCTGCCAGCTCAGCGGAGGTCAGCTCACCACGATGCAGATCGATCCCGCCAGCCTCGGCTTTGCCAAAGCGAAGCTCGAGGACCTTGAAGGCGGTGATGCGCGTGAAAATGCCGCCGTCGTCGAAGGCATCCTGGACGGCACGATCAAAGGCCCCAAGCGCGACATCGCCGTGCTGAACGCCGCCGCCGGATTTGTCATCACCCGCCAAGTCCCCGATCTGGCCGAAGGCAAACTGCTGGCCGAGTCCGTCCTCGAGCGCGGTGCCGCCCACGCCAAGATGGTCGCCATGCACGACTGGTGCTGATCCCCCAAGGAGCGAGGGCTTCCAGCGCTCAGCCTGAGGCCCGGATCACCGCAAACGCGGGACAGGCGGCCACACTCCTTGTCCTACCCTCAGTTCACCGCCCATGAGCTGAATCATTCAGTATTCGATCACTCTTTGCACATTTCCGCTTGACTTTTCACCCGTTAATCCCCTCGCCCAGGGCCGGGTATCCAGGCGGCGACGAGCAGGAAAAAAGTTCACTTTTTTCTCCCTGCCCAAGTCCTTGAAAATCAACGCTTAAACCTCCCCGCTTCAGCGGACATCCCCGACCTCTTGGAAAAAAGCGTTTGCGCCCTTCTGAAGTGATTCCCCCGGTCCTTATCGCATGAAAGATGCGAACACACACAACGCCGGGCAGCCCGAGTGGCTGCGAGTCAAAGACGCCTGCCACTTCAGCAGCCTCACCAAACCGAAACTTTACGACCTGATGAACCGGGGCCTCATCCGCTCCGTCGCGCTGCGGGAGCCCGACCAGCGCAAAGGCACCCGCCTCGTCCACCGCGCCAGCCTGCACACCTTTCTGGAAAGCCGGGCCAGCGGGGGGAGTCCTGTGGGTGGGCCTGTGGAAAAGGGCACGGCAGGTCAGGAATCACGTGCTTCGGAAGAGGGCGGTATCACGACGGATGGCCTGCAATCACGTCCCTTGGAAGGGGGCACCGTCACCCTCACCTAACCTCTCCCTGAGGGAGAGGGACCGTCGCTTGGTCTGCGGCATCAAAGGCCAAAACACGTCCTCCCTCTCCTCTCTGAGGAGAGGGCTGGGGTGAGGGGCAGGCCTCGATCTGCCCAACCACCCAACCCCTCCGCCCTCCGTTCCCGCCCTCCGTTCCCGCCCTCCGTTCCCGCCCTCCGTTCCCGCCCTCC